>JAEEGJ010004743.1_pt1 | contig 44812 bp, 28 predicted proteins | sample 8958761 | NCBI WGS metagenome assembly JAEEGJ01 (sample SAMN16246546, study PRJNA631951) | gut metagenome | biome: gut microbiome; feature: rumen; material: RS-attached | host: Bos | place: Iran: Karaj | collected 2018-10
GAAAGGCTCTCTACACCCTCTTCACATACCTCGGCATTTGCCCTTGCGACATCGGCTACAACAAGGCTGAAGGCGATAAGTATCCGAAGGAAAATCCCTTCAACGCACCTTTCATCTGATACAGTTTGAATTCATAAATAAGCAGCCTGATCTCCCGGAGGTCAGGCTGACCTATGAAAACAAAGTTTTCGGAATATAAGAAAAAATCTATAGAAAAGGGTAATTCTTAAATGACTAATAAAGAACTTCAACTCACAGCAGCAAATGTCCGTAAGGGCATCGTTACTGCTGTTCACAGTGCAAAGTCCGGTCATCCGGGCGGATCACTTTCCGCAGCAGATATGTTCACATATCTTTATTTCGAAGAGATGAATATCGATCCTAAGAATCCCAAGGATCCCAACAGAGACAGATTCGTTCTCTCAAAGGGTCACACAGCTCCGGGTCTTTATTCCACACTCGCTAACAGAGGTTATTTCCCTGTTGAAGACCTTACAACACTCCGTAAGCTCGGTTCTTATCTCCAGGGCCACCCCTGTATGACAGAGACTCCCGGTGTTGACATGAGCACAGGTTCTTTGGGCCAGGGCGTTTCAACAGCAGTAGGTATGGCTCTCGCAGCAAAGCTCAACGGCGATTCCTACAGAGTTTACACTCTTACAGGTGACGGTGAGATCCAGGAAGGCCAGATCTGGGAAGCATTCATGTTCGCAGGCGCTAAGAAGATCGATAACCTCACAGTTATCATCGACAACAACGGCCTCCAGATCGACGGAAAAATTGATGACGTTTGCTCACCTTATCCGATTGACAAGAAGCTCGAAGCATTCAACTTCAACGTAATCTGCATTGACGGTCACGATTTCGATCAGATCAGAGATGCTTTCGCTAAGGCAAAGGAATGCAAGGGACAGCCTACAGCTATCATCATGAAGACAACTAAGGGCAAGGGCGTTTCTTACATGGAAAACCAGGCAGGCTGGCATGGCAAGGCTCCTAACGACGAAGAGTACGAGCAGGCTATTAAAGAGCTTGACGAACAGATTGCAAAGATAGGAGAGGCATGAGTATGGCAGACGGTGAAGTAAAGAAGATCGCTACACGCGAAAGTTATGGTAACGCTCTTGTTGAGCTCGGTAAGAAGAACCCCAACGTAGTTGTTCTTGATGCTGACCTCGCAGGCGCAACAAAGACTTCCACATTCAAGAAGGAATTCCCGGACCGTCATATCGACTGCGGTATCGCAGAGGCTAACATGACAGGTATTGCTGCAGGTCTTTCAACATGCGACAAGATCCCGTTCGTTTCTTCTTTCGCAATGTTTGCAGCAGGCAGAAACTTCGAGCAGGTTAGAAACTCAATCGGTTATCCCCACCTCAACGTTAAGATCGGCGCTACACACGCTGGTATCACAGTAGGTGAGGACGGTGCTTCACACCAGTGCCTCGAGGATGTTGCTCTTATGAGAACGATCCCCGGCATGACAGTTATCGTTCCTTCTGACGATATCGAAGCAAAGGCTGCAGTTATGGCAGCAGCTGAGACTGAGGGTCCCTTCTACATGAGATTCGGCAGAGCTGCAGTTCCGGTAATCAATGACAGACCTGACTACAAGTTCGAAGTAGGTAAGGCAGTTGTTGTTAAGGACGGCACTGACATGGTTATCTTCGCTAACGGTGTCTGCGTAGCTGAGGCACTCGGTGCAGCAGAAAAGCTTGCAGCTGACGGAATCAACGCTGCAGTTGTTAACGTTCACACAGTTAAGCCTATCGACCAGGATACTATCCTTGAGTTCGCAAAGAAGACAAACAAGGTATTCACAGTTGAAGAGCACTCCGTAATCGGCGGCCTCGGCAGCGCAGTATGCGATGTATTGTCTGAGAACTATCCTGTTAAGGTTAAGAAGATCGGTGTATATGACAGATTCGGTAAGAGCGGCCCGGCAGGCGCACTCATGAAGGAGTTCCAGCTCGACGCAGAAGGAATCTACAACCAGATCAAGGCTGCGCTCTGATCTCTTAAGAATAGTATTTATTATTAATAATATATGGGGCTGATCAAATGTTGATCAACCCCATTATTATTTCTATTTAAATTTTTAATACAAGATCACATCTTGTCTGTATCTTCCTGCTTAAAGCTGATGTTGGCGCCAAGCTTTTCGAAGATCCTCTTAAGGAATACGGAAAAGAATAAAGCAAATAAAGAGAATCCAAGGAAGACCATCTGGCTCATCATGATGGTAGGGAACTGGTAGATAAGGAACGCAAGACCTGCGGAAATTGCTATGTACATTATGGTTACAGGCAGATTCGTCAGTGCGATGAGCAGAGAGTTCTTGATGATCTGCTTAAAGGATTCTTCAAACCAGGCAAGTATAGGGAATGCATAGAATGAAGAAGCAAAGATCACGATTATGAAGAAGAACGGGAAGAAGACCATCCACTGGTAGTTCGCGTCCATCATAGTGCGGATCATGTAGATCTCGAAGCCGAAGAATGCGGAAAGTGCGACGTAAAGCAATAAAAGACCGGTAGCCTTACCGAAATTCTCCTTGAAGCATCTGAAGTAATCCTTTATTACAGACGGATTGTCTCCTGCGAGAATGGCGATCGTTATCCTGTAAAGCGATGTGACGGCTGCTCCTATGGTGAAAACAGGAATACAACTTATCATGAAAATGAAATTCACAAGCAAAAGATTGCATATGGTGGTCAGGAACCTGGTTCCTTTACTCTTAGGATCAAAAAATGAAGAAGCCATACTTAATACCCTTATCCTATATATAATAAACGTACCAATCTTATCACATAACTCTTTGGGCGAGTAGCACTACTGTAATACCCTCGAAAACACGGGTTTGCGAACGATTTGCACAAGTGATACCTGACTGGCTTGTAAAAACTGCGAACTAAATATCAAGAATTTATGCAATTTACCCTCTGCGAAAGCAAAAATTGTACAATATACTCAAAAAAAGCAAAAAATGTATAGTTATGGATAAATTGTAGCAAGAAATGTGGAGAAAGAAATTGTGTTTATGGCTAATATGTACACTGTAGAAGGGCCGAGAGGCCCCGAACAAAATCATTAAGGAGGAAACTTTATGAAAAAGGTTATTGCCAGTGCTCTTTCCGTAGCAATGGTTGCAGCAATTGCAGCTGGTTGTACAACAACACCTACAGATGCTCCGGTTAGCACAGAAGGTTCAGGCGATGAGACAGTTGCAACATCTGAGGATGTTGAGACTTCTGAGTCTGCAGCTGAAACAGTAGGCGAGGAGACAACAATCGGTACAGGTCCCGAGGTTATCAATTTGTGGACATTCACAAATGAGGTTATCGGCATGGTTAACTACTATGTTGCTAACGTTAACCCTGAGTTCGGTACAAAGTACACAGTTAAGTGCACATACATCAATGGTGCAGAGAACTATCAGCCTGCAGTTGACGCTGCTCTCGTAGCTGGTGGTGATTCCGCTCCTGACCTCTATTGCGCTGAGGCTGATTACATCCTCAAGTACACACAGGGCGATATGTCCAGATTCGCTGCTACTTACAAGTCACTCGGTATCGATGTTGATGCTAAGATTTCTGACGCTCAGATCGCTCAGTACACAGTAGACATCGGTTCTCGTGATGGTGAAGTTGTAGCTCTCGGCTATCAGGCTACTGGTGGTGCTATGATCTACAGAGCTTCTATCGCTGAAGAAGTTTTCGGTTCTGCTGAGCCTGCTGACATCGAGGCAGTAGTTGGTGCTGGTACAGGTAACTGGGACAAGTTCTGGGAAGCAGCTGCACAGCTCAAGGAAAAGGGCTATTCAGTAGTTTCTGGTTCTGGCGATATGTGGAATGTCTGCAAGAACGCAGGCCAGCCTTGGATCGTTAACGGCGAGCTCACAATCGACCCTCAGAGAGAGGCTTTCCTTGACATCGCTAAGAAGCTCAAGGACGAGGATCTTTCTAACGATGCACCTGGTTGGGATACAGCTTGGTACAACGACATGATGGGTATCGGTGACAGAGGCGTATTCTGCTTCTTCGGACCTGCTTGGCTTATCAACTACGTTATGGTAAGAGACGGCCAGAAGGCTGAAGGCGAAGGCACATACGGTGACTGGAGAGTCTGCACACCTCCGGTTGGCTTCTTCTGGGGCGGCACATGGCTCATGGGTAGAGACGGCACAGCTCACGCTGAAGCAGTTGCTGAGATCATTGAGTGGGTAACTCTTGATACATCAGAGACAGGTCTCCAGTATCTCTGGGCTAACGACCTTATGGGTAACGGCGCTAAGGATACAGTTGCTTCTGCAGTAGTTATGGGTAAGTCTGACGGAACACTCGCATTCTGCGGTGGTCAGAACATCTTCCCTACATTCATCGCTGGTAACGCTAACGCTTCTGGTAAGGGTATGACTCAGTATGATGCTACAATCAACACATACTTCACTGATGCTGCTAACCAGTATGCTGAAGGCAACCTCGACAGAGACGCTGCTATCGAGACATTCAAGACGAATGTTGCAGATAACCTCTCTTTCTAATAGCATCTAATATTTAAATGCTGTGGGCGGCAGGGTAGATCGGTATTTACCCTGCCGCTTTTTAAAACAAGAGGAGGCTGATTTTTAATGAGAAACAAAAAACTGGTCAACTACGCAAAATACGGTTACATCTTTTCGATTCCGTTCATTCTTACATTTTGCGTATTTACACTTTATCCGGTTCTCTACACCTTTGTAATCGGTTTCACTGATTTGAAGGGTGCAGGTAACACGGATTGGCATTTCCTTCCTACAGTAGGAAAGAATTTGTTCGCTAACTTTAAGGATGTTTTGACATCCGGTACATTCCAGAAAGCATTCAAGAATACTTGGATAATCTGGATATTAAACTTTATTCCTCAGATTGGTTTCGCGCTTTTGTTTACAGCGTGGTTTACTGACAGAAGATCAAAGGTCAAGGGACAGGGACTTTTCAAGATCTTGTTCTACATGCCTAACATCATCACAGCAGCTACGCTCGCTATCTTATTCAACGTTATGTTCGGTTTCCCTAAAGGACCTGCAAACGATATCCTTATCGGTGTATCCAAGCTCTTTGGCGTTGAGAGAAAAGCATATAACTTTAATGCAAATGAGTGGCCTGTAAAGCTCATTATCGCTTTCGTACAGTTCTATCAGTGGTACGGTCACACGATGGTTAACCTCATTGCAGGTGTTATCGGTATCAGTCCTGAGGTATTCGAAGCTGCCGAGATCGACGGTGCTAACAGAGTTCAGACTTTCTTCTTAGTCACGATTCCTTGTATCCGTCAGATCATGTTGTTCGTTCTCGTAACATCACTCATCGGTGGTCTCAACATGTTCGATATTCCGCAGTTGTACATCGGTACAAATGCAAACAATGCCGGTCTTACAACGAATATGTATATTCGTAACCAGGCATTCTCAGGTAGTTATTTATACAATAGAGCAGCAGCAGCAAGCGTTATCTTGTTCATCATCATTGTAGTTCTGTCTTCTATCCTCTTCTACATCCTCAGAGATAAGGATGAAGCTAAGATCAAGAAGCTTAGAAAGCAAGAGCTTAGAGCTGCAAGGAAAGGTTTATGAGGTGAGAAGATATGAGTGATAATGCTATAAGAACATCTTCCATTAAGAAAAATGATACTTGGCTTAAAGTAGTTATCTACGTAGTCTCTATCTTTTTCTCAATCATGACTCTTTTCCCTTTCTTAATGATGTTTGTGAACTGCTTTAAGAGTTCAGACGAGGTTCAGCAGAGTGCACTTGCATTCTGGTCAGCTGATCCGTTCGGAAACTTCAAGAAGAACTGGACTTTTATCATGAGTAAGGAGTTTAAGCCTGCTGTAGGTTTCATGAATTCCTTCATCGTTGCTACATGCTCAACATTACTTAACGTATACTTCTCTTCACTTACAGCTTATGCAATTTCTGCATATGAGTGGAAGTTCAGAGATGCATTCAACGGTATGATCATGGCAATCATGATGATCCCTGGTACAGTTACCACAATCGGTTTCTATCAGATGGTTTATAAGCTCGGTATGGTTAATAAGCTCTCCATCCTTATTATCCCTTCAATCGCAGCTCCTATGACGGTATTCTTCATGCGACAGTACTTACAGGCGTCGCTTTCAATGGAAATCGTTCAGTCTGCAAGAATTGACGGTGCGGGAGAATTCAGAATCTTTAACCAGATCGTTGTACCTCTTATGAAACCGGCTATCGCTACACAGGCGATCTTTGCTTACGTAGGTAGCTGGAACAACCTCTTCATGCCTTTGATCTTGTTGACAGATAAGGAAAAGAGAACACTCCCTGTAATGGTATCCTTGCTTACAAACGACAGCTACAGAACTGAGTATGGCGCTGTTTATGTAGGTCTCTTCATTACAGTACTTCCTCTTATCGTCGTATATGCATTCCTCTCCAGATACATCGTTGAGGGTGTTGCATTGGGCGGTGTCAAGTCATAAGGCTTATACCTTCCGTATTACGGAATTCAGCTTTTAGCTGAGTCAATTTACAAAACAATACGCTGCGTCTTTGATCATTTGCCTCCTCAAAGACGCAGCTTTTTTATGAAAAAAAATACCGGCCTTAAATGACCGGTATTATTGTTAGTTACTGATTAGGATAATGATCTTTTCTTTGACCTTCTGATCCTGTTCCTGAATTGGGAAGGGGAGCACCCGTACTGCTTTTTAAAGCAACGGCTGAGTGAAGTCAGATTGTTGAAGCCGCAGGACATTGCGATATCGCTGATCTGAAGATCGGTATCGGCAAGCTGTCTCTCGACTTCTTTAAGCTTTAACGTAGTCTGATAATCGTTGAATGTCATTCCCGTATACTCTTTAAAGAGACGCGCGAAATGGAACTTGGAATAGCCTACGTGTGTAGCAGCTTCATCCATCGAGATGTTTTCGGAGCTGTGCATGGCGAGCCATTCAGCGAGTGTCTTGAACTTGATGTAGACTTCACGCTGCTTGTCGTTCTGAATGACGGCAAGGCTGTCGGAATAATCCTTCTTCATGAGCATTCCGAATACGTCCATGAGCTTTCCGAATATCGAGATTTCTTTTACCGTAGTCGAATAGAAGAAGTACAGATCGTTAATTTCCATGAACTTCTCGAAAATAAGACTGTATATATCCGGATGTGTATCTGGAGTAATGAGAAGAGGCTCTTTTATGAGCTTCTGGAACTCACTGTAATCGAAGAAACCCTTAAGGAAATCAACGTTGAAAAGATAGATGAATCTGATGCCTGACTTTGTACCGGCAATCTTATGAAGCATGTCCGGAGGTACAAAGAGGATCTCTTTCTCCTTAAGGATTATCGTTCTGTCATCGAAAATGTAAGTATAAGACTTCTCGATAGGGATGGTAATCTCAAGACAACTGTGTCTGTGGACAGGGTAGTCCTCAGAGCGGTTGTTGTACCATATACGCATGTTTGAACCGGGAATAAAATCAACTTCTTCAACATCGTTGCTGACGATTCTGCCTGCAAAACTTCCGATAGGCTGCTGATACTTGCCCGGTACTGAATTATCATTAAACTGCATTAATAATCCCCATTCTTAAAGGTCAATGCTACAATTCTAAATGCTCGGAATACCATTTTCAAGAAGAAATAGCAAAATCTGTAAAATAAAAGCCAAATCCACGACAAGATTTGCTGACGAATCATTTATAATAAACGTAATTAAATATTTACGACAGGAGAAAACTGCTTATGAACAGAGAACAAGCCGTTAAAAGAGCCGAAGAATTAGTCGCTAAGATGACAGTTGAAGAGGCCGCTTCGCAATTGAGATACGATTCTCCTGCGATCGAAAGACTGGGCATTCCCGAATACAACTGGTGGAACGAGACACTGCATGGTGTAGCTAGAGCCGGCACGGCTACGAGCTTCCCTCAGGCAATCGGCCTTGGTGCCACATTCGATACTGAACTTCTCGGAGAAGTAGGCGAGGTCTGCGGCAACGAGGGAAGAGCAAAATATAACGAATACATGGCCCAGAATGACCGTGATATCTATAAGGGACTTACATTCTGGTCACCTAACGTAAACCTCTTCAGAGATCCCAGGTGGGGCAGAGGCCAGGAAACTTACGGTGAGGATCCTGTCCTCATTTCAGATCTTGCTGTTCCTTTCATCGAGGGACTTCAGGGGGACGGCGAATACATGAAGACTGCCGCATGTGCAAAGCACTTCGTAGTTCATTCAGGACCTGAAGCTGTAAGACATCAGTTCAACGCCACATGTAATGATAAAGATTTAAACGAGACTTATCTGCCTGCATTCGAAGCATGCGTAAAGGATGCAAAGGTCGAATCCGTAATGGGTGCTTACAACAGAACAAACGGCGAGCCCTGCTGCGGTCACTCCTACCTCAAAGACATCATCCGTGACAAGTGGGGCTTCGAAGGCCACATCGTTTCTGACTGCTGGGCCATCCGTGACTTCCACGAGCATCACAAGGTAACAAAGACAATCGAAGAGAGCGCTGCTCTTGCGCTTAAGAAGGGATGCGATCTCAACTGCGGATGCACATATATCCATCTCATGAGCGCTTACAAGCAGGGTCTTGTAACAGAAGAAGAGATCAGAACAGCTGCAGTAAGACTCTTTACCACAAGATACATTCTCGGCATGTTCGATAAGACAGAATATGACGGACTCAACTACCTTGATGTTGAGACAAAGGAGAATCTCGCAGTTGCCAAGAGAGCATCAGACGAGAGCATCGTTCTCCTCAAGAACGACGGAATCCTTCCTATCGACAAGAACAAGAATAAGGTAATCGCCGTAATCGGCCCTAACGCTGACTCCAGAGCGTGTCTCATCGGCAACTACTACGGAACATCATCCGAGTACATCACGGCCTTAGAGGGCATCAGGAACGCCGCAGGAGACGATACGAGGATCCTCTATACCGAAGGTTGCGACTTAAGCATCCCTAAGCCGGATTTCCTCTCACGCGAATATCACAGGATCGCAGAGGCAAAGGCCGTAATGAGCAGAGCAGATCTCGTTGTTCTCGTTATCGGTCTTAACGAGAATCTCGAAGGCGAGGAAGGCGACCAGGGCAACCAGTACAAGTCAGGCGATAAGCCGGATCTTCTTTTCCCTAAGACACAGCGAAAACTCATCGACACCGTTATCGCATCAGGCAAGCCGTTCATCACTGTAGTCATGGCTGGATCTGCAATGGATCTCAGCGTACTTAATGACAAGGCTTCTGCTATTCTCCAGGCTTGGTATCCGGGTGCAAGGGGCGGCCAGTCCATCGGCGACATCCTCTACGGCAAGGTTAATCCTTCCGGCAAGCTTCCGGTCACATTCTATAAGGATACAAACGATCTTCCTGACTTTGAGGATTACTCAATGAAGGGCAGAACATACCGTTATCTTGAGACAGAGCCTCTCTATCCGTTCGGCTACGGCCTCACATACGGCAAGATGGATATCACGGCAGTTGATAAGTTTGGCGATGATCCGAAGAACAACGGCCTTACCATCAAGGCAGACGTCAAAAACACAGGCGATATCACTTCATCCGAAGTCGTTCAGGTCTACATGAAGGCTGATGACATTAATGAAGTCAAGAATACAAGACTTGCCGGATTTGCAAGAATTACTCTTGGAGCAGGTGAGACCAGTTCAGTTGAGATCAAGATCCCTGCAAGCAGATTTACGGTTGTAAATGATGCCGGCGAAAGAATTCCTGCAGAAGGAAAGATCGATTTCTACGTCGGATTCGGCCAGCCTGATGAGCTCACGGAGAAACTTACGGGCAAGAAAGCGATCAATTTCTCAATCTGATAAAAACCTTATAAATAAAGGATTTGAAGGCTGTGTAACAATGTTACACAGCCTTGTTTTGTTGCTTGTGTGAAAGATAAATAGATTTTACCAGCCGAAAATGAGTCTGATTATCAGATCTCCGAAAAGTGTGGCCGCAGCAAGTCCGTATGCAAGGAAAGGCGCGAGTTTGAGCTTTGATTTTGGACCTGCTTTCTTGCGGATGAGAAGATATATTCCGTAAAGTCCGGCTGCAAAAAGACCTACGGCAACGCCTGCAACAGTGTATTTCCAGCCGAGATAAAGACCTGCAGCAGCCATGAGCTTGATGTCACCGCCGCCGAATGCGCCTTTGATCAACAATGCCAGTATGAGCATCGGAACTGAAACACATACGGCTCCGATCAGATAAGGAACGGCTGTATTAATTGAGAAAGGTTCCGTCACAAAGAATTTCACTACGGCCAGAACGGCTATGAGAATTACAAGAAGATCAGGAACGATACCCGCATTAATGTCTGCTACTGCGCATCCTGTAAGGAGCAGTAGAAAAAGGGTGGCAAAGATACCATAAGGATTTAAGCCGACAACAAAAAGGCCCGCAAAAACAGCAACCGCCGCAAATATATAAAACATTAGCGACGGAATGCTCTTTAGATCTTTTATCAGTTTCGGTGAAGCCTTTGGCGTATCAGTCGTCATAGTAGGCGATACGCTCAAGCTCTTCCATAGTTGTGATGCCCTGTTCTACAAGAGAAATAGCAGCTTTTTTCAGGGTCTTCATGTTCTGGTGTTCGATGGCATACTGCTTCATTTCTTCAGCCTCGGCTCCTGCAGTGATGAGTTTTCTCATCTGCTTGTCGACAACGAGGACTTCGTGAATGGCAGTACGTCCGAGATAGCCGGAACCGTGGCACTGACCGCATCCTACTGCCTTTCGGGCATTCGGAATATCGTGACCTACGAACTCGATCTGTCTTTCCGTAAGAGGCTCGATCCTTGAGCAGTAAGGGCATACCTTACGCATAAGTCTCTGAGCTACTACGCCGACCAGTGCGGATGAGAGCATATAAGGCTCTGCACCGATATCGACGAGTCTTACGATAGTTGAAGCTGCGTCGTTGGTGTGCAGTGTGGACAATACCAAGTGACCGGTAACAGCCGCTCTGATAGAGATTGAAGCTGTCTCGGCATCACGTGTCTCACCGACCATGATGACGTCAGGGTCCTGACGCATGAGGGCACGGAGACCGACTTCGAATGTAAGACCTGCGGTAGGGTGGACCTGTACCTGGTTAAGTCTCGGCAGGTTCTTCTCGACAGGGTCTTCGATGGTACTGATATTGATAGGCTTCTGAGATAATGACTCGAGAGCCATGTAAAGCGTTGTGGACTTACCTGAACCCGTAGGACCTGTGATGTAGATAAGGCCGTTAGGGGACATGAGCATGTTAACGAACTTGTCGTAAGAGTCTTTGTCCATACCGAATGTTGTGTTGTTATCGATGTGAACAGCTGAAACGATAAGTCTCATAACGACCTTTTCGCCGAAAACGGTAGGGATAACGTTAACACGGACGTTGATGATCTGTCCCTGGATCCTTACACGGAAGTGGCCGTCCTGAGGGATACGGCGCTCAGCGATATCCATCTCGCCCATGATCTTGATTCTTGCAACGAGTGAATCCTGAACGTTTTTCTGCAGCTGGATGTAATCGATGAGAGTACCGTCGATACGCATTCTTACGACTACGTTTGTCTCGAAAGGTTCGATATGGATATCTGAAGCGTTATCCTGGAAAGCCTTGTCGAGAAGGGAGTTAACGAGGTTGATGATAGGAGCATCGTCAGCACCGGCCGATGTATCGATGACGAGCTCATCGATGTTTATGCCTGTAGTATTTGCGTTAGCATTCTCGGCAGCCATCTGCGCCTTGATGCCGGCATACTGATAGTCGATAGCATTCTTGAGAACGTGCTCCTGCGCGATAACGGTTCTTACGGGCATACCGACCGTTTGTCTGATATCCTCGATTGCATAGAGGTTAAGAGGGTCGTTAACAGCCAGGATGACCTCGCCGTTCTCCTGGCCGATCGGGAGCATTACATACTGCTCAGCCATCTGCTTCGGAACGAGCTTAACTACCTCAGGATCTATCGTATATGAGTTAAGATCGATAAGCTGCATATCAAGTCTGTTGGCAAGTGCGGAGAGCATCTGCTCTTCGGTAACATAGCCCATCTCAATGAGGACCTGACCGATTCTCTTGCCTTCGGACTGCTTCTGAATACCAAGTGCTTCCTTGAGCTGGTCGTCGGTAATATAACCGGCCGAGACCATCAAGTCGCCTATACGAATCTTTGAATTATCTGCCATAGATTAACCCTCCACTCCGGCAACTTCATAATCGGCAAAGTCTGCCATATAGAGATTGACATCAAGTTTCAGTCTTACTTTTCCGGAGTCTACATATTCATACAAGCCGGTCGTCGGATTTAAACGCTCAACCGGATCGAGCTTCTCCCAGGAAAAACCTGTGATGCGTACTGCAGGCTTGGTGCAGAGGTCATCGATCATGGCCTGGCATGCAGCCTGTGAACCTGTCATTGTGATCGAAAGAGCAACGCACTGGACACCGGAAGAAGATGTGGAATTAGCATTGTTTCTTGCGCTGTCGTAAGGTACAAGAAGTGTCTCCGCGTCGCTGTTGTTTGCAGTTGCTGTTGAAGAAGAATGACTGCTTGTGATCTTTGAATAAGCATAAGGACGTTCTTCTACAGAGCCGCCGGGCATTTTGATGTTGAGGCTTTCAGCGAAAAGACCTGACTTCAGGACATAAGAAGTTACCATGCGGTCGATCTCAGAGCTGTCCATGACAGGATAGAAATCAGCTGTGGAATCATTGAGATCCGTTACGGCTTTTCCGTAAAGGGATTCAGCGCTTGTAAGATACATGATCTTGTTCTGATACTGTGTTCTGGTGGCTTCAGCCTGCTCGATCTTATCGCCTGTTGTCCTGATGGCAGATACCGTAGGCCTTATAAGGAACCATGCGATAACAAATATCAGAGCTGCAAAAAGAACCCAAGCAATTGTCTTCTTATCTTTTTCGTTGAGATTGGTCTGTAATGCCATATCAGTTTACCTCCTCTGCAACAGGTTCTCTTCCTGCAAGAGTACATACAACATTGATCTGCCAACTCTTTCCGTCGGAAGACAATGAATAACCTGTGTAGTCGACGTTCTCGAAAATATCCATTGCCATGAGGTCTGCGATGAACTGGTTGATATCTTCAACTTCCGGTGAAGATGCAGTGATGCTGAAGACACCCGTTGAAGCGCTGTAAGAATTGAAATCAACATTAACATCGTGCTTCTTTGCTGCTTCGAGAATGGACTTATTGATCGATGAATCGGGAACAGGGTAGGAGTCAAGATCATCCATGAGGATGTCTACGCCTCCCTGGATCTTGCCCATCTCAGCCATGTTATCGTACATTGCATCGTACTCGGCCACCTGGTCGATCACGCTCTGGTTGTTGATGTATTTCTCTACATCATCGAGTTCTGCTTGTTTCTTCATCTTGACCATAAAGCATACGCCATATGCGATCAGTGCAGCTGCCAGGAAAAGACTGAAGGGAAGAATGAGATTTGCCATGAAGCTCTTTTCCTTCGTTTTCTTGCTGGCCTGCTTTGTATTCTTGAGGATCGGCATTCTCTCGTCGATCTTTCTAAGACCTGCGATAGGATAAACGAAGAACGGGAACTGGGACTGGTCAGAACCGACCGATGTTCCCTGAGGCGGCTGAGCAATCGAGATATCAACCGTACTGTCGAGGTTCAATATGTCGTTTGCAAGCTGGTTAACGTGTGAATATGCCAGACCGCAGAACAGAATATCCTTAACTGTCTCTGTGAGGTGCTGGGCTGAAATGAACTGTCTGATGGATGAGACAGAAGCATAAATTTCACGTGCGAATTCAGGTGTTCCGGGCTGTGCGAAAACACGTGATGTTGAGTCGTAGTAGTATTTACCTTCTGCAAAGAAGATGGTAACGAGTGACTTACCGTCAAGGATCATGTAAAGAATCGTCTTGCCGGCAGCCTGCTTTGTGAAATACTCGGTGGCAAGCTGTACGCCGTTGTGAATGGTCTTTAACTTAAGTCCTGCTTTTCCGAAGATATCAACATATTTATTTACGAAGTCGATCTCTGCTGTCTCGTAAACGACTTTCTGTGTCTTAGCTTTTGCGTCTTTTCCGACTACATACCAGCCGGTGATGGGATTCTGGAATCTGCCGTATTCAGAATCACGTGTCTCACGCTCGATGAATTCAGTCGTCTTTTTATCAGCAAGGATAGGAGCATCAACTCTGTTTGCACGGAGCTGGGGGCTGTTGATGATGAGTGTAACCTCTGACTTGGGAAGCTTGTTAGCCTGCCATGCGAGCTTGATGGCTTCGATAAGCCTGTCCTGATCCATTACGACACCGTTAAGTACGGCGCCTTCAGGGAGAGGAGATGAAATCAGCTTCGATATTCTGACGCCGTCACCGGCAGCAGAACCTGATGCGATCTGGATGTTGGTATTCGACAGAAATACTACTTCAGACATTTGCTTTGTTTCCTTTCGTTTACTGTCCTGATCTTACGATCCTGCGCCGATCGTCTGATAAGACTGGTATATCGGATAAATGATGGAGATCATGATGAAGCCTACGGCTACAGCCATGACTACGATCATTACCGGTTCAATGTATGATGTCAATTTGAGAAGAGCCTGCTTTGAATAGAAGTCGAGGTCGTTTGCAACGGATTCAAGCATGTTTCCGAGCATACCCGTTTCTTCGCCGACCTTGATGGTGGAAGGGAGCTTTTGTACGAATCCGTCAACTTCGACGAGGGCTGCAGAAAGAGGCATACCGCCTGCAACCTTTTTCTCGACTTCAACAAACTGTGCTTCGATGTATTTGTTTCCGATAGTACTCTTTGCAATCTCGATGCAGCTGTGGATCGGGATGCCTGCAGAGTAAAGAGAACTCATGGTACGTGCAAATCTTCCTGAATAGATGATCTTGGTAAGTTTGCCCCATTTGCCCATGACTTTGATGCGGTCAATGAGCATTCTGACTGCAGGGATCTTAACTATCATCTTTCCGAAAATTATGGCCAGAACAATGATTACCGCCAGGATATACCACTTGTTTGCGACAAAATCTGAAATAGCCATGAGGATCCTTGTCGGAAGAGGAAGCTCCGGAAGTGTAGCGAAGATATCTTCAAACTGCGGAAGAACATATCCGAAAAGGATCGCTACTACGATTACGATGAGTACGCTTAAGATCTTAGGATAAGTAAGTGAATTCTTTGCTGTCTGCTCAAGCTGTGCTTCGCTTGTGTACTGTTCAGCGAGTCTTAAGCATGTGGTATCAAGAGTACCTGAAGTCTCCGCAGCCCTGATCATGAAGATAAGAAGGGGAGGGAATGCAGGTTGAAGTTCTTCCATAACGGTTGAAAGGGAGACACCCTGGACGATACGGTCGCGGAGTCTTAAGTAAAGCTGTCTCTCGTAATCGGTAATGGATTCGTCGTTTGCGATGATCTCGATAGCCTTGATCAAGACGACACCGGCCTTGATGAGCGTGCCTAACTGGCGGCAGAAATCCGCAAGTCTGGGCTTCTTCAATGGCTTTAATGCCATCTGCTTTATGATCGGCTTGGCCTCCAAAAGAAGGAGTCCCGAGTCATGGAATCTTTTCTGCAGATCAGCTTCATCAAAGGCGTCAGCCTTACCCTTAACGATCTTGCCTTTACTGTCCTGTGCCTGGTATCTGTATTCCGGCATAACTGGAGTCCCTTTCTTAAATCCTTATTTATTCGGCTTCATATTTAAGAAGTTCGAATGAGTAATACACTTTAAAATCGCCTTCCACACCAGGCTGTATTCCGTTTTCATAGCCTGTATCGGTATATGTAACCCTATAAAGACCGGTATGGTATTCGAAGCTCACAGGACCATTCGACTCAGCATCCCATTCATACAAGGTGACTTCGCCATTGCGCTGGGAGAGTGAGGCTATTCTTTCAGCTGCACCTTCTGTAAGGCCTGTGCTGCTGTGAGGATCATAGATGGAAGATGCCTCGCCATAATATTCTGTGCCTACGGCTCTCAAAGCCTTACGCACGTCGCGGGCCTCTTTGTATGCCCTTCTTGCACCTGAATCAATGGCAAACCATAAGATAAGGATAGCCAGACACACAAATACTACGAGCGTGATCACTACGATACGGAATATATCCGCAATGTTGCTGCGCTTGTAAAACTGAATTCCTTCAACTTGAACCTGGTTGGAATTGCTGTCCGGCACTTAGGGCATCCTCCTAATAAGTTAAAATAATTTTAGCACGAAAATTTGTTAAAGACAGTTAATAAAATAAATTGTTACAGCAAGGTAATAGTTTCTTAACCAGTAATGATTTCGGGCATTTCATGCTATTAAGTTACGATACAGATCCTTGAAAAAGCGCTCGAAAATTAACATCATCAAATTCCCTTGCATCCCCGGAGAAAAATAAACGAACACATTCAAACACAAGTGCCTGAAAAACAGGAAAATGTAACATTGTTACACTCGTTAAATTAGCATTTTGAACCATCGGATTAACAAAACTACCACATATATGCAACAAAAGATTAACACTGCATTATTTGAATATTGGCGGTTCAAATCTTATAATTTAATAAAATATATTTGCTATTACTGTCGGCTGTTAATGCCCCGCGGAGGATGAATGACAGGATTAAGAATGACAAGCAGATCAAGTTTTGGAAGACGTGGCAGAAAGAGCCGCGGCTTTACGCTGGTTGAGCTTATCGTTGTTCTTACGATAATTGCCCTCCTTGCTGCAGTAGGTGTTGCTACTGCGCTCGGATTCATCAACAGATCTAAGTTTGATCAGAACTCCCAGAATGCTATTACTGTCTATCAGACAACTCAGTCTGCATTATCCGAAAAGAGCATGAATGGAACCATGGATGAATGGGTAACCGGATTGGCAGCTTTTAAGGGCCAACTGTTTGATCCCACTCTCGAAGCTAAACTTTTGGAAGACCAAGAAACTAACCATTCTATCAACAAGACGATCGCTCTTACTTATAATCCAAAGTCAGCAAATAATTCTGAAGATAAATACTTATTCGAATTATTAAGAGGAAGCTTCTATGACATGACCGTGTTTAACGGAACGATGGCTGTAGAGCTTGATATCTCCGCTACATACGGAAACGGCAAGATCAATTATTCCGCACGTGTCCTTTCTGCTTTTTACAGCAGAGAGAATGACATAGCTTCAGGATGGGATGAGATACGCAAGGGTGACGGATATGTTCAGGATGATCCGGAACTTAAGGATCTTCCTCAGGCAAAGGGTTCTGAAGGATATGCATACCGCCGAAGAACAAGTTTTGTCGGTTGGTTCAACGGTACATCCGAATCTATTACTGCTCCGTCAGGTGTATTACCGGTATTCTTACCTCAGTCAAAGGTGCAGCCTCTTGAAGGTCATATTGTTGCAGGTGAGCATAGCGGTTACCTTTTCAATCTCAGAAATGGTGAGACTCTTGATGTTTCCTGGGCCATCTTTGATTACGATGGCATAGCACGTAAAAATCACAATGAAGATATTGTAATTACACTCAATAGCGCTGAGAATGGACATGATACTACTGTCATCCGTGGTAATGATGTATCTGACTCCAAGTTCTATGATGGCGTACAGATTTATATTTCTCCTGCGGCCTTGAATGAATTCCTGAATTCTGTAGAGAACAATCCCTCAACGACAGTAAAGGAGAATGTAAATGGTATCTATGATATTACCAGAACCTCTCAGGACGGCTTTATAAAAGCAAAAGTTGTCAGGACAGAGAATAATGTAGAAAAGACTTATACGGACAAGTATTTCCCGTTAACTGTTACTTTGGTAAAAGGTGACGGCAGAAAGGGTACTGCAAGAGATAAGGATGAAAACCTTGCAGATTACTATGAATTTAGACTGTCTCTTGATGCCATGATGGTCAGAGCAGATGAGACAACATCCGATCCCGGCTGGAATCATTACGGCATTGACAGACTGTTCGGCTATACCCGTCAGGAAGATATCAATAGACTTAATCCAAGAAATATCTATGCTACTCTGCACGGTTCTTGGAATAGCTTTAAGTCGAATGGCAGTTATGATTACGTAACTGTAGATCCGTTTGACCCTACTGAAGCAGCAAGAGCTATTGATGATCCTGTCTATCTGACAAATGTTAGACAGACAAATGGTGTGATGACATATATTTATTATGTTGAATTCAATTCAGGTTTAGGCAGATATGATGAACTGGATTCGACAAATAGTGAGAATGGTAATGTTATTACAGGAAGATGCGTTGTTAATTCCCTGTTTGGTGATTTGAATTACAGTAACAGCTATGATCCTGCAGATGCGGATGCCATATCGGGTACGTTCTGGAGTTCGTCAGGCGGTAATGCGGTCATTACTTCATACCGTCATCTCTACAATATTAGAAAAGTTTTTCAGGACAAAACAGCTACTTTTAGAATAGTTAAAAACTTAGACTGGTATGTCCATGATACGGTTATGATCAATGGTACTATAACTGAGCTTTATACGAGTGAGGTTAAAGTATTTAGTAAAGGAACGGCAGGTTATAAATCTCCTGTTGAAGCAAATCAGCTTAAAGTTGTTTCTTTCCCGGCATTGAGAGAATTAAAGGCTAAACACACACTGACTTCCGTATCGGATACATCCAAAAAGACTTATTGGATTAATAATGTTCAGATGCGTGGTATATCTTTCCGTGGCAGTGATAATGCATATGGATTTATTTGCATCAATAACGGAACTGTTTATAACCTGTACACGAACAATCTTAATCTTGTTATGAAGGATGTGCCTGACGGAAGTACGAGTGATTATGAATTAATTAATCCAGATGGAAATGTCACATTTGATACATCGGCTAACTTATTCTACAACGGCAGTACTGATAAACCTCTTGGCGGTCTTATTGGTAAGAGCACCGGAAAGATTGGCGTGGATGGAATAGAATCCCGTTATAACACGGTTCAGATGTGTAACACAGTTGTTATGGGCGGAAATTATTGGAATGGAGCAAACCATTCAAGAGTAGCTGCTCTTGTCGCCTTTTGTGAAAATAATGATGCTAATGCTACAGATATATATGGTGTCTTGGCGTTGAAGGGTTCGTTCTATATCGTAAACGGCGGTACAAGAACAGGAGGTCTTATTGCTGACAACTTCACCAACGTGGCAGCAAAGCTTATAGTAGATGGCAGCCCTGTCTCTCAAGATAACGAGTTCAACAATAAGCCGGTTGAGACTCATTCAGGAAAACCGGTTTCCTGTTTTATCGGTGGACGCGGTTATGTAGGATCTGCTTTTGCCTGGAGTAACAACAGGGCTCTTTCTTATGGAAAAGCAATTAATGCTGATGATATTTCTTATGATACTACGACTGGAAAATTAAGTTTTCCTGACATGGAGAATAATTTTCAAATTGATGTTGATCTGCCGGAATCTTCGTTAATTCTGCAGTCTTCATTATTTGATACGTGGAAAGATCCCTGCGGAATCGGCGGCGCTATTGGCTTAGCTTATCAGTACAGCGGTGACTATATTAATATCCGCGTGAACAATGAGGGTGATATATTATCGCTTGAGGGTATGGCTCACAATAATGGTTGTGGAGGAGCTGTTGGATATTTCAGAAGCGTTCCTAATGCCAAGAATGTTTATATTGAAGTAAATAACGGAACCGGTTCTCATGTTGGTTCTATTAATGTAACAGCCCCTAAATATACTGGTGGTGCTATCGGTTATACAGACGGAAGTTTAAATAACAGTTGTTTTGTTTTAAATGTTACCAATGATGGTGCTATCAATGCTGAAGGTAACGGCGATTATCAGGGCGTTGGCGGTGCTATCGGAGCAGCAGGCTCTAATTATGTCGGCCGTTCACTTATCAATGTCGTAAATAAGAAGAATTCCAGTATTGTATGGCAGGGTTCTGATAAGAATTCTGGATACGGAGCAGGCGGTGCTATCGGAAGCTTAGGAAAAGTGTTCAATGATAAAGCTAACCCCTCTGAAAGCAATTTGATTACTTCTGATTCTGTCATTTATGTCAATAATGCCGGTTCTATCAGCGGCGCATCAAATGTCGGCGGTGCAATAGGTTTTGCTCCAAGAAACGATGGCCGTATTTATACTGAAAACTCAGGCACGATAGAAGGTACCGGTGGAATAGGATTTGTCGGTGGTTCTGTCGGAAGAATGCTCTTTGCACAGCGTGGTACGATTCAGTCTATCCTTAATGGGGCTACCATTATTGGATCTGATTTTGTCGGAGGAGCAGCAGGAAGAATCCTCAATTTCAGAATGGATGTAAGCGATCCTGCAGCTGTTGTCCGGACTGTTGTTAATGGGAACTCGACTGTTAAGTCAGATTCCGGTTCAATTGTCGGCGGAGTTGTAGGCGATCTTTTTGTTCAGGGAAATGGAAAAGCGGGAAGCGTTGAACTTGCCGGTCACTCATCCGTTCCTAAACTTACTGTTTATGGTTGGGATGCGGTTGGCGGAACTGTTGGTGCATACAGGTCCGACAGCGGCAACTATCCTCAGGTCGTAATGCCTGATCAGGCTGTCACGAATAAACTTATCGTTGACGTTGACGGTGATGATTATGTTGGCGGAGCTGTAGGACTGTTAAGACCTTCAAGTGATTTTTCGAATTCGACATCCAATGTTATTAATCTTAATCTTAAGACGGCTGATATCAGTATAGTCATCGATGAGGTTTTGCATCCTCAGTCAAGTATAGTAGGTTCCGGTGTTGATGTAGGCGGTGCTATTGGTTATATTTCTTCAGCCCAAAAGATGTTCAAAGGCCGTATCTCGGTTAGTTCTATTGCCGGAGATAATTCCGGAGGGTCCTTGATCAGCGGTTCAAGAAATGTCGGTGGCGCTATTGGTTGTGATTTGCTTTCATGTCCGTATCTTGCGGAAGGAAGCAGTGATAACTATGGAATAATAGTTGATTTCAGTACTTCTCCTTGGATAATAGAAGCAACTGTTTCATCTGATAGTGAAGCAAATGTCGGCGGTGCAGTAGGCTATTTTAACAATGGTTCTAACGGTGATGAAACTTCAACTTATATCACTAACATTCAATATTACAGTAAAACCGGATACAATGAGAAACAATCCGGCTATAGAAATAATGTTTTCCCGATAACTGTTAATATGGGTTCTTCTTCTGTTATTGCTGACGGAAGAAATGTCGGTGGTGCTATTGGAAAGAGTTTAATAAGAACTGGCAACATATCTGTAAATGATTTCTCCGGAACTGTTTCAGGAAAATCAAATATAGGTGGTGCTGTAGGTCTTAACCGTGCAGACTTTAACAATATAACTGTAACTATACTTGGTTCCGGAACAGTAACCGGAGGCACTGATTCGGATATTAATTATGATGATCTGGCATCTCCTGTCGATTATGACGGTTCAAATGTCGGAGGAGCTGTTGGTTATAACATTTCAAGGGCAGGCGTAGGAATTACTGTAAATGTAAGCGGTACGATTGAAGGTTACGGACGCAATGTCGGTGGTGCGATCGGTTTCTGCCATTTTTCAGAAAGCAAAACATTTATTAATGAAATAAATGTTTATCTTTTAGGAAATGCCCGTGTTATTGGTCATTCAAGTAATGTTGGCGGTTCATTGGGTTATACACTCGGCAACATACATTATGTAACGACTGAAATTAGAGGTACGTCTCAAATTATCGGAGATCAGCGTGTAGGCGGAGTTATAGGTTTTGCTTCTGCAAAATTAAAAAATACAAGCACTTTGGAAGGCGAATACGGCAGTACCGTAAGGGACAGTCAGGTCGGAGGATATGTCGGAAGCGCAACAGCCGTTATCTCCGCTGATTATGCTATTAAAGGTACTAAGTTAATTGGTGGAGTTATTGGAGAATCCGGATTTAAACGGTACATGATATACAATGGTTCCGAACGAAATGCATATACATCTCCATATTTCGGAGAAGTTAAAGCAGAAATTAATTCGGCATCTGTTTTCTCGGCGGATACCGGAACAGATTCTGATGATGATGTTATGGCAGGCGGTATTATCGGCCACCTTACAGATGGAATGGTTGACAACGTTGTTCTCGGAGGAACCGGCGGCGTTGTTCATATTGATGTTCCTAACCGTACTTATTCGAATTCCGTTCTTGTCAAGGCTAACGGCCGTGCAGTCGGTGGCCTTGTCGGTCAGATAGGATATGATGGACTTCAGCAGAATGTATTCCTTTCCAAGGTAACAATTGAAGATAATGCTCCTTATCTTTGCGTTGTTTCCGGCAATGGATCAGATATGATCGGAGGCTGGATTGGAAGTGCAAACGGATCCGGCGGAGGCATCGGAAAAAGAAATAATGTTAATGGTTATAACGGCAATAACAGATCTTCTTATGAAGTTAATAATGTAAGAGTTGTTTACAGTGAAGGCAGCTATGTTGGTGGTTTGTGCGGAAGAATGGACCTCAAGAGCAGAAACCAAAATGGCTCTGCCGGTGAACGTTATATAAATGCTGATGTTACTATTAATCTGGATGGTGCGTTCGTCTTAGGCAAATCAGCTGTCGGCGCTGTATCCGGAGGAATTGGTTATGGCAGATGGGATACCGGATCTATCACGGTAAACTTGAATAATTACACCAATATTGGCGATATCAATAATAATAGTCCGAGTGATACCAGGGATTACGATCCGATCTGTTATGAAGCCGGCGGAGCTTTTGGATATGTTTATTATGATAATTTTGGCTTTGACGGTAACAAATACACGTTCAGTGTTCCTATCACAGTAAATATTGATTCTACATCCGGAATAAGCGGATTGGCCGGAAGCGGAGATCCAGATACAAATTCCAATGTCGGTGTAGGCGGTGCATTTGGAACATTCAAAGGATTGTTAAATAAAAACTGCTTTGTAAATGTTAATACTGATAACTCTGTAGTATCAGTTTATTCAGAACATACTAATGTTGGTGGTGCTTTTGGTGTTTGGGTTGATGGTAAGACCGTAGGTTCTGATGCAACGAAGATTTATATTTCAACAAATGCCTCCGTTGAAACTGCCGGTGCAAATGCCTGCGCAGGTGGATTTGCCGGCCGTATACTCAACACACTTAAAGATAATTCGATACAGCTTGCCAGAGCTGACGGTACTGTAATTGCAAGTGGTGATAATGGTAAGGCCGGAGGTTTTGTTGGAAATCTAAAGGACGGAACTGTAAAACTGTGTTTTACAACTTCCATTGTAAGCAATACATCAGGTTATTCTACAGGCGGCTTTGTCGGTACTGCAGATGCCGGTTCTATTTCTAATTGTTATGTGGGCGGACATACTTACGACGGTCAGTATGTTGCCGGTGAAAGCAATGTTACCGGTAAAGACAATGTAGGTGGATTTGTCGGCGAAACAACCGCAAATGTTACTTTCAATCAGTGTTATTCAACAGCATCTGTTCTTGGAACAGGCAGTGGTGTCGGTGGTTTTATTGGTTCTATGGTTGACAATGGTAAGATTTCTAACAGTTATTGTACAGGACGTGTTACTAATTCTTCCGGCGATTACAGTTCTACCGGTTCATTTGCCGGTACAGTAGCAGCCATGACTGGCAACCGCTTCGGTGATGGTAACAACAAATCAAAAGTATTGGATTTTGTAAATGATCCCGCAATGCGTCTTGTTGGTTCAGTAAACGGAACTGCTGTTGATGAGAATACATATAAGAGCAGAGTTTGCACTGCAGATTATAGCGGCATTCATGGAGAGAATACTTACACCGGATATCCGTTTGACAAAGGCTTGTTGAATCCGGATACTCCTGATGTAATTACAGCTGTTTATCCGCTCCGTGCATTTATAAACAATACGCATTACGGAGACTGGCCGTTGCCTTCTTCTGACGGTGTTAGTCTTGATAGCAGCTCAGTCAGCATCGCTTTGAATGTTCCTACGGGTGTTGAATACCAACAGAGCGGAAACAAACTTCCGGAGAACAGCTTAGTTATTACTTATACAAATCCTGAAACACAGCAGTCATTGCAGTTGGAAGAGGGTACACACTATACATTATCATATGCTGACAACATAAATGTCGGCACGGCAAAGGTATATATTTCTGCTGTTGACGGAAGCGGATTTAAAGGCAGCGTAGTGAAGACTTTTGAGATCACTCCGGTAAATCTTTCAGCTGCAAAGGTAGTATTGATTAATAATGAATATTATTTCAACGGTGCTCCTATCGATCTGACCAACGGTGACTTAACAGTTACTTTGGAAAGAGCAGATGGAAAAATAGAGACACTAGAAACACCAAAGGATTATTACATTACCTATGTCCATGAAAAAGACGGAGTTGGTGAACATACGGGGATCGGAAAGGTTACCGGAACAATCCATGGCACTAATAACTATACTGGTGATGCAGCAGCTACATTTACCTTTAACATTATTGGTACAGATATTTCCAATATTGCTGATGTTCAGTTGATCTATAACTCTAATATATATACTGGCTCTGCTATCATTCCTGAAGTCTCAGTGAGAGTTAATGGTGAAAGACTCGTTCAGGCGGCTGATAATGATCCCAACAATCCGGGAGATTATATCCTTACATACGAAAACTGTGTAAATGTCGGAACGGGTACTGCTAAAGTTACAGTTACAGGTATTAACAATTACAGCGGTGATGTTTTGAAGACATTTGATATCTTGCCTGCGACGGATACATGGAAGACCGCACCGGCTATTGCGGACTGGACATACGGCTCACCGAGCGATCCGGTTGGCGAAGCTACATCAGGTTATCCGATAACGTACAAGTACTACCTGGATTCTTCTCTGCAGACTCTGACGACCCCCGAGAACAGCGGAGCTTCTGAAGAGGGAGGAAAACCTTCTAATGTTGGTTCATACTATTTACAATTCAGCGTTGAACAGGTTGCTAACGACAATAGTTCAGAAGATGTTAAGTGCTATAACTACACGGCTCTTGATCCTGTCGTTAAGAACTTTACGATCTCTAAGGCAGATATAAGTGGAGCAACAGTAACTTTCGGCTCTTCACAGTACCATGGTCATGTCGGTGAGTATGTGGCACCTGCTGATATCACGGTTAGTCTGAACGGCACTGAACTGGAAATAAATAGAGATTATGAAATCATTTATCCTCGAACAACCGACGAGCCGGGTGAATATTCAATCACTATCAATGGTATTGGCAACTATGAAGGCACTATTGACGGAAGCACTTATGAAATCGTTCGTTACTACTATGTTGTATTTGTGACCGGCGAGGAAGGCGTTGAAATAGAATCTCTGGATCTTCCGGCTGGCGGTGTGATCAATGAGCCTGCTAACCCGAGAGAAGGTTATTCAGTAGTATGGTATATGGATGAAGCCAAGCTTTATCCGTATACATTCGGCGGCGAGATTGATAAGGACATTATGCTGTACGCAGAATGGACAAAACTGGACGATACAGACCCTAATACCGGCAATGACGATCCTAATGACCCTCAAGCTGGCGGCAATGAGGATCCTAATAATCCGCAACCCGGTGGCAACGAAGATCCGAACGACCCTAATACCGGCAATGAAGATCCTAACAATCAGCCTGATCCTTAAACAGGAGACGGATTATTGTATACCATTTGAATTTAGTTTAGATTTAGATTGGCAGTCATGTGAGTATGGCTGCCAATTATATTGGTGCAGTATTGGTCCTTTATGTAAGGTTCTAATAATACTATCTACTGTCTTTATCTTAATGAAAACGCCGGACACATTGCCCGGCGAAGAGATCTTAAGTTATATGATTTAGTTTAATTGTTTGCAGGAGCTGCAAAACAAAGGACGGTATTGCGTGAATAAACGATTTCGCTGCCTTTCTTAACATCTATCTTGCATAAAACATATGCGGGATATGTGTTGGACTTGAGCGTGAGCTCAGAGAATGTAAGATCAACTGTATACTCGCGATATGTTGCATAAGGGAAGGGGTTAGTAAAATCATAATACTCATCAGGCTGGATTTTGTTCTCTGCATCATATGTCGTCTTATAGAAACCATAATGAACATATCCGCTGTTGATGTCCGGATTGTTTTCGGTCGAGAACAACTTGTGTATAGCCAGACTTGTTATCTTCCCGTCAATAAGTATATCTGAATCTTCAAAATAGTTATCATAAATGCTTTTATCAATAGCCTGATTTGAAAATATCGTTTCACAATAATCTGAATTCTTGCGGATGATGAGAACAGAACCGCTTGCAGCAGGCGTAATCGTGCGAAGGCTATTATCAGTGAATTCGCCGATGACTACATCGCCTTTATCTTTTATATAAGTGCTTGAACACTCTGTCCTGAGTGAATCGACTACTGCATCTGCGACGAGTTGAGCACGGCTTACATCTGTGCTGCGGGTATAAATGCTTTCTACAGGAAGAATCAGCAAAACGCAGGCTGTAGCAAAAAGAGCGGTTAATGCCATAGCAACAATCAGCTCAACGAGCGTATAAGCTATCTTGGATTTTTTGTTGCGAACTATATGTTTCATATGGCTTTAACCTTGGAAAAATACAACATAAGCATTTCCGTCTACTTCATATATATATGACTTAATCTCGTCAGAAGTTCCTTGAACAGAAACAGTATCTTTTTCCTGCGCGCCTTCCTTGGGTGTTGAAGATGCAAGTTTCTTTTGAAGTGTGATCATTGACTGATCAGCACTTTCGCGGTTCTTTTTGGCATTCATTTCAGAAATAGAAGCAGATGCTAACCCTTGTGAGAAAACTACCATCATTATTGATAGCAGGGTAAACGCAACCAATACTTCAACTATTGATTCACCGGAAGTGTCTTTGAGGATAGAAACAGTTTTCTTGATCATCTTCATATCAGTATAACCTCCGATAGTTTGTGCCCGATCCGGAGTACTGTGCTATATAAGAATATGAAGCAGTAGCCACATTGGCTTCAACTGTAACAATATAAACCCTGTTATTGTCATCTTTGCTGAGAGGTTCTACACTAGCGCTGATCGTGGCATTGGGAAGTCCGTTAATACTTGTCTTAGAAATAATTACACCATCACCGGCTGCAATAGAAGAAAGATCAAGACTTTTGTTGCCGATAATTATTCCGTCTAAAGAGTTTCCCATACTTGTGGCCATCTCATAAGCCTGATCTTGATTGAGCTGCTTATCTGCAGAAGCCCAAAGAGCACTTGATGTAGTACGGAGAATGATAACGCCGGTAATGATGAGGATCGCAATAATCGTAACCAGGACAATACTTGCGCCTTCGTTGCCACGAAGTATCGCAGTAAAACGGTTATCCGGTTTTGTCTTAAACCTGCGGTTCATACTGATCCTCTCAATGAATGAAGCGAATATGTACTTTCACAAATAAATTTTAACCCTGAAAACCTTTCAATTCAACGACCTGACAGTTACGGTTATGTGAATTGATTATTTATTATATATAAAGCAAACATTTGATATTTACTGGGCTCTGGCTGCTTTGAACCTGTTAACAAGTTTACAATCCGTTCTTAAACAAGGGGGGTGTACGGGTTTCGCAGTTAACAATTTGTTACCCGAAAATGAATTGTGGAGGAAATGTGTTGAAGTCTGATTTTCGATGGGTTATAGTAAGACCATCAAGCAAGTCAAACACATTTGACAAATTACAAACAAACTCACTTAAGGGTGAAAAGACGAAGGAGGTCACAAAATGAAAAAAGTTGGTAAGTCATCAAAGAAGGGTTTCACATTAGTTGAGCTCATCGTAGTTCTCGTTATCCTCGCAATCCTCGCAGCTATGCTCGTTCCTGCTCTCGTTGGTTACATTGACAGAGCTAAGAAGGAGAAGGAATTCCAGGCAGCATCCACAGTTTACACAGCAGCTCAGGCTCTCGCTACAGAAGCTTATGGTCAGGGTAAGACATCTGCTCAGGCAAAGACTTATGCTGAAGATACCGATGAGATTAAGACACTGACAGGTATTGAAGCAGATGCAGTAGTAGTTACAATGGCTACTCCTAATGGTACTGATATCGAGGGCTTTACAATCAAGCAGATCAAAGTTACTTTTGATGGTCACGATTATTACTACACATTGAATGCTGCTACATGGGCAACTGATGATTATCCGACAGTTACAGCTAGCAACACACAGGCTGGTAACAATCAGGGTACTACCACCTAATCTGTAACACAGATTAATTAAAACAAATCAAATCAGACCGGGTTCTTCGGAACCCGGTTTTCTTTTTGTGTCTTTTTGCATTTTCGCTCTCAGTGTATAATCAAAGTCAGAAATAACCTTTAAGGAGATCTGGCCTTGATTCTTTCATATCCGCTTTTTGATTCGCTGTTTATCGGCATTTATTGTATTGTTCTGGCTTTTATGTTTGGCGCGATATTTGCAAGCTTCATTACTTGTACCGCATGGCGTGTTGTACGCGGTGAGGACTGGATGTTAGGCCACAGCCACTGCGATACTTGCGGACATGAGCTGTCAACGGCAGATCTTTTCCCGGTCATTTCATATATTGCACTGAAGGGTAAGTGCAGATACTGCGGTTCGAAGGTACCGCCGAGAGATCTTATTTTCGAGATAATACTGGGACTTTTATTCGCAGGAACGCTCGCGCTTCACGGTGCAATCGATGCGATCGTGATAGCTACTTTGGTCTTGGAAGTGCTTTTGCTGGGGCTTTCGCTGGCAGACTGGGATTCGGGCGTCATCCCGAACGGATTCCTTGCAGCTATCCTGGTCATATGGATCATGACTGTAGGATTCATGCCGGACATAAGAGAATATGCTATAGAAGGTCTCATTGCTTCTGCATGCGTAGGTCTTGTCATGGTGCTGGTTACGGCTGTTATCGGCAAGGTTAAGAAGACCAAGATGAATTACGGTCCTGTCAAGCTTGCCATGTGCCTGATGCTTTTCCTGCACATTAAGGGTGCCTGCATTGCTGTAGGTATCGGCGTTGTGCTTGGAATCATTTTCGCGCTTGTCTGCAAGTCAAATAAGAGAAAGATCGCTTTGGCGCCGGCTATCTCGATAAGTGTTGTAGCAGCAATGCTTTTGAAGGACGCATTAAGCTTTGTAATGTAATGCCGGTTTATTGAAATCTAAAGAGAGTTCCGGTTGATAAGGAGAGGGAACTTGCAGGCAACAAATCTGCCTGATTTCAAGGTGTTTGACTTATCCGCATACGTCCTATATAATATGCGAGTTTGAAATCCACGCGAAGAGAGGGGGGATAAAGATGTCTGAGATTAAAGTTAAGGAAGGCGAGTCCCTTGACAGTGCACTTCGCAGATTTAAGCGTTCTTGCGCAAAGTCAGGCGTACTTGCAGAAGTTCGTAAGAGAGAACATTACGAGAAGCCTTCTGTAAAGAGAAAGAAGAAGTCTGAAGCAGCTCGCAAGAGAAAGCATTAATAAGACTTTCTGAGAGGTTACCTGAAAAGGTAACCTCTTTTTTGTTGCAGCGGGTGGCTGTTTTCGAAGATGCCGGGCAATTGCCGAGATTGATTATATTGGCAGTTTAGATCATCTCTTCTTTGTAAACCACCTCTTATTCCGTTATAATATGGTCAATAAAGATAAAGTTGAGATTAGTTATATGTTATTGACCGGTAAGAACTGGCGCTTATCGGCATCCCAAAAAGTAGAGGATGCTGATACGCTCCTTAATGTTTTGCTTAAGAATCGCGGTATAACCGAAGGCCAATCAGTAGAACAGTTTTTGTCTGAAGATGACGGTATCTGGCACGATCCGTTTCTTTATAATGACATGCATAAGGCTGTCGACATCATTAATGATACGATCGACAGGCACGGCAAGGTCCTCGTTTACGGCGATTACGACTGCGACGGCGTTACTGCCACCTCTATTCTCGTCAGGTATTTCAGAAGCCATCAGGTGAATGTGCAGTACATCGTGCCGCACAGGAGTGAACACGGCTATGGACTTACCGAGAAGATAATGGACAAGGTCATTGAGAAGAAGCCTGACCTGGTCATTACCGTTGACTGCGGTGTTACCAATATCGATACGGTGCAGGAACTCAAAAGCCGCGGAATACAGGTTATCGTAACCGATCACCACAATGTTAAGGACGAATTGCCGCCGGCAGACTGTGTTATCTGCGCCAAAAGGCCTGACAACACATATCCTTTCATTGATCTGTGCGGTGCGGGTGTTGCCTTAAAGCTCGTAGAGGCTCTGGGCAAAGACGGCAGGCATAAGGTCACTGGCAACATCTGGCGCCAGGCTGTAGAGCTTGCAGGACTTGCCACGATCGCTGACCTGGTATCCGTTACAAACGAGAACAGAACGATCATAAAGCGTGCATTTAAGAGCATGCAGAAGCCTTCAAATGTCGGAGTAGGCGTCATGAACGACATGCTTTTGGCTCCCGGCAAGACTTTGGATGAGACATTCATATCCTTTAACTTCGTGCCGCGCATCAATGCTGCAGGAAGACTTTACGATTCGGCAGATGCTTTAAAGCTCTTCCTCGAGAATAATCCTACGGAAGCAAAGCTTGCCGCTCAGGACCTTACACGCCAGAACGATGAGCGTAAGGAGATCGAGGCTAAGGTTTTCGATGAGGCAAGAGCGCAGCTTGAGAACCCCGCAAGACCTGACAGATGGTCACTGACAAATACATGCGGCCCCATTGTCGTATACGGCAAGGATTGGCACCAGGGCGTGCTCGGGATCGTTGCAGGCAAGCTCTCGCAGTTTTACGGAAGATCTGCGCTCGTATTTACTGACGATGCTACAGAACCGGGATGCGCAAAGGGTTCCGGACGCGCATTCGGCGACTTCGACCTTTATGAATGCCTTGAGAGAATATCAGATAAGCTCGTTAATTTCGGAGGGCATAAGAAGGCTGCAGGTCTTCTCGTAAGAAAGAACGAGATGGGCACCTTCATGGAGGCTTTGGAAACTGAGGCTACAAAGATCTACGAAGAGAAGGGCCAGTCAGGCGAAGAATCGGAAGAAGACCTGATCAATGCTGAGTGCGAGATCGCGCCCTGCGGACTTACATTTGAGTCCTACCGTGAAGTTAGCAAACTCCGTCCGTTCGGTATCGGTAACCCTAAGCCGATATTCATCACAAACGGTCTTATAATCACGAACATCGCCCAGATGAGCGGCGGCGCCCACATCAGGCTCGACCTGACTGATCCGTCTGGCAAGGCATCCGTCTCTGCCGTAGGATTCGGAATGGGCGATTACTTCAATATCTTAAGAGCAGGCGATAAGATCGACATCGCTTATACGCTTAATGAATACTGCTACAGGGGAGAGACTTCTTTGAGCCTCCATCTTGAAGACATAAGACCTGAGTACGGCAGCGGATTCATGTGGCAGAAGGCTGAGATCGCAGAAAAGCTTTACACGAGCGGACTTGCGATGGACCAGATCGTTAAGATGGCTCCGGGCGAGAATATTGAGAGCTCCATGAGACCTACTGCCGAGCAGTACGGTGTCTGCTACAAGGCGATCGAGCGCTTCGGCGGTACGGCGATGTCCACGGCAGATATCAGACTTCTTGCAAGATTAGTGTCTAACAATTATGATGTATCGGTAACTCCGTTCCAGGTCAAAAGATGCCTTGAGGTTTTCGCTGACTGCAACCTGATAAGGCTCAGAACGATCACACCCACGAGGGTATGCTTCAACATCCTGGCAACGGGCAATAAAGTAAAACTCAGTGAATCTGAGGTCTATAGGAGAATACAAGGTGAATAAGGGTAAGAATGACAAGGCATTTAATCCCGTTACTGAAGAAGAGGTGCAGGCTGAGGCCGAGCGCGCCTATCTTGAGGACGACAGCCAGAAGCCCGATATTCCCCAGGATCTTCAGGAAAGATTCAATAAGATAATCTCCATTTACGACGATTACGCGCGTGCCGCAAAACTCGAAGAGAAAGATATCGAAGAGGACAACGAGAAGATGGAGAGGGCCTTCATCTTTGCTTATAAGGCACACCGCAACCAGAGACGTAAGACGGGCGAGCCTTACATCATTCACCCGGTTTCAGTTGCCCTCATTCTTGCTGATCTTAAGGTAGACTCGGCTACGATCCAGGCAGCGCTCCTTCACGATACGATCGAAGATACCATAGTTGACGATGCGATGGTCACCGAGAAGTTTGGACCTGTCGTATGCAGCCTCGTTGACGGCGTTACAAAGCTCAACTTAAGCCTCGATAATGTTGTCTATAACTCCAAGCAGGACATCCAGGCATCCAACGTGCGCAAGATGTTTATCGCGCTTACGGACGATATCAGAGTCATATTCATCAAGCTCGCAGACCGGCTGCACAACATGAGGACTTTGAAGTCCATGAGTCCTGAGAAGCAGATCGAAAAGGCCCAGGAGACACTTGATATCTACGTTCCTTTCGCAGGCAGATTCGGTATCTATAAGATCAAGTGGGAACTAGAGGACCTGTGTCTTCGTTATCTGCATCCGGACGATTACTATGAGCTCGTAAAGCTCGTTAACGGCAACCGCGCGCAGAGAGAAGATTTCATGGAAGACGTTGTCTCCGAGATCCGCGCAAAGCTTGAGGAGAACGGCATTGTCCATTACGACATTGAAGGCCGTCCGAAGCATTTCTACAGCATCTATAAGAAGATGCACGAGAAGGGTAAGACGATCGACGAGATCTATGACCTTTTCGCGTGCAGGATAATCGTAGACGAAGTCATTGAATGCTATCAGGTACTTGGTATCATCCACGAAATGTACCAGCACGTTCCGGGCCGCTTCAAGGACTATATCGCGATGCCGAAGGAGAACAAATACCAGTCCATCCATACGACTGTCGTAAGCCACACGGGCACGCCTTTCGAAGTGCAGATCAGGACATTTGCGATGCACCAGATCGCAGAGTTCGGTATCGCTGCCCACTGGCACTACAAAGAGACCGGTAATTCCCAGGAATTCAAGGCTGACAGATACGATACGAAGATCAACGAGATGAGGCAGATCATCGATTCGCAGAACGAGCTCACCGACTCCGGCGAGTTCATGGAAGCGTTCAAGATGAACATCGCGCCGGACGAGATCTTCGTATACACACCGAAGCACGAAGTAATCAAGCTGCCGAAGGGTTCATGCCCGATCGATTTCGCATATGCTATCCACTCAGGTATCGGTAACCACATGCACGGCGCCAAGGTCAACGGACGTATCGTTCCTTTGTCCTATGAACTTAAGAACAGCGACATCGTTGAGATCCAGTCTTCATCCAAGCTCGTTAAGGGCCCTTCACGTGACTGGGTATCGATCGCACGTACGGCTAACGCTAAATCCAAGATCAATTCCTGGTTCAAGCGTGAAGCGCGTGCAGACAATATCGCTACAGGCCGTGAACTCCTTACAAACGAGATCACGCGTAACGGCTTCGATCCCGCAAAGCTCCTGATGCACAAATCCATTGAGATCATTCTGAAGCGCAATAACTTCCAGTCTTTAGATGACATGTTCGCTGCTCTGGGATACGGATCTATCAGCGTAAGCAAAGTGTTCTCACGTCTCCGTGACGACTATATCAGGAATATTCCCGAAGAAGAGCGCCGTGCTTTAGGCTACCGCGTTACTGCTGACGGTAACGTCGCATACAGCCCGAATGAGCTTCCGATAGAACTCGGTAAGGCTGACCAGACCCGTAATATCAAGGGCGCGAAAGGCAAGCCTGCTGAGACCTCCAAGCAGGTCCTCGATTACGATGTCTCCAAGATCAACGCTCTTAATGTCGATCCTCACCAGACGGCCGCTCCCGGCACGCCGAAGGGCAACGAAGCAATCGCTGCTGCGGCTGCTGCAAAGCCTTCTAGAGGCGCCAAAACTGATTCGGCAAGACGTGCGCAGAGTAACGATGCAGTTGTAGTCAACGGACTTGATTCTCTTGTTACGCACATCTCTAAGTGCTGCCACCCTGTATTCGGTGACGAGATCATAGGTTATGTCACACAGGAGAAGGGCGTAGGCATCCACAAGGTGTCCTGCAAGAACATCCAGAACATAATCAAGAACCGCGGCAATTCCGACAGGGACGAGCAGAGATATCAGCGTCTAGTCGAAGTAACGTGGCTTTCAAAGGCAAAGTATTCAAGCTACGACGTGCAGCTCGTTGTCGTTGCCATGGACAGAAACGGTCTGCTTATTGACGTTCTCGATAAGATCAGCGAAGAGAAAATCAACATCGTCAAGCTCAATACGGTCGTAGACGGCCCTGAGGCAAGGATTTTCGTAACCATTAACATATCAGGCAGAGAGCAGCTTGACCGTACATGTGAAAGAATCTTACGCGTAAAAGACGTAGTGGACGTAATTAGAAACTAAACGACTTTTACCTGTCTCCGTAGTACGTGTCATCGTCAAAACCGCCGACATAGCTGATGTTGAAGATGATCATCGGTCTCTTTCCGGATTTTGAATTTACAAAGCTCTTTATCTGTTCTCTGAAGTTGCGTTTCTGAAGGAAAGCTTCGATGCTGCCTGCCTTGTTGCTTGCCTGCTTTAAGAGATCGTCAACCTTATCAGAGATAAGTTCATAAAGCACGTCGATGTTTTCCTCGTCATCAAAGCAGCCGATCGAGTTGATCGCAGGGGAGCATGCGAGATCGCCCGTATCTTCGTTGACCGTAATGGCGATCGCAAGGCATCCGTCTTCACTTAAGTGGATTCTGTCCGTAAGCACTCTGTCGTCTGCGTCTACAGTGCCTGTACCGTCAATGAGTACGGGTGCTGCGGGAACGTGATCCGTGATCTTTGCCTCGTCTTCGGTAAGCTCGAGTACTGCGCCGTTTTCGAGGATCGAGATATTGTCTTCATTCATGCCGAGTCCTTCTGCCATCTCTTTGTGGAGGCAGAGCATGCGGTATTCACCGTGAACCGGAATGAAGAACTTCGGCTTGATGAGGGTATGGAGCATCATGAGCTCATCCCTGTATGCGTGGCCTGATACGTGAACGTCTGCAAGGGACTGGTAGATAACGTGTGCGCCCTTCTTGTAGAGCTCGTTGATGACTCTGTAGATAGGCTTCTCGTTGCCCGGGATCGGGTCAGCGGAGATGATTACCGTATCGCCCTTTGTGATATCTACCGAACGGTGTGATGAGTAAGCCATACGTGTGAGGGCGCTCATCGGCTCGGCCTGTGAACCCGTTGTGAGAACGACGATCTGATTGTCGGGATAGTTGTCGATCGCATCGATGTCGATAAGCGTGTCGGGCTTGATGTCGATATATCCCAAAGTGTTTGCGATATTGAATACCTGGACCATCGAACGTCCTGAAAGGCATACGTGTCGGCCGTATTTTTCAGCTGCCGTGATGATCTGCTGCATGCGGTGAACGTGCGATGAGAATGTGGCTACGATGATGCGGCCTTCCGCTTTTCTGAAGTAGTGGGAGAAAGCCTCGCCGACGTGCTTTTCGGAGGGCGAGAAACCTTCGATCTCAACGTTCGTGCTCTCGCACATGAACATCAGGACGCCTTCTTTTCCGAGCTCACCCAGGCGCTGGAGATTGATTGTCTTGCCGTTGATCGGAGTGTAGTCGATCTTGAAGTCGCCGGAGTGGACGATGCGTCCTACGGGAGTGTTGATGCAAAGCGCATATGAATCCGCGATGGAGTGGTTAACTCTGATGAATTCAGCAGAGAATGAGTTGCCGAGGCGGATGATGTCGCCGTTCTTGCAGGTTGAGAGCTTGATTCCTTCGAAAGGCACGTTCTTATCCTGGAGCTTGAGCTTGATGAGCTCGATCGCCATCGTGCCGCCGAAAACAGGGCACTTGAACTCTCTCAAGAAATAGGGGAGAGAGCCGATGTGATCCTCGTGTCCGTGCGTGATAAGGATGCCTCTGAGCTTCTCCTTGTTGCGTCTGATATAAGTGAAATCCGGGATGACGCAGTCAACGCCGGGCATGTTCTCTTCAGGGAAGCTCATGCCGCAGTCGACGATGATGATGTCGTTATTGTATTCGAAGGCGGTCATGTTCTTGCCGATCTCTCCGATACCGCCCAACGGAATGATCTTTACCGGATTGGTATTCTTATACTTCGGGTCTTTAAAGCTGTGTCTTTTTGAATTACTGCTCATAATTGTTCCTTCTATAAAAGCGCAAATACTTCTCTTTTTGAGAGAAGCATCCGTGCGTAGTTTTTACTGTTTCTTACTGGGCGTAGACTGTGCGTGTGCAGGTGTGGTGTGAGCCTGTCTCGCCGTCGTCTGCGTAGATGTCGATGTGGTAACCCTTAACACCGGGGCCCCTGTCTTCAACGGTGTAATATCCGTCTCCGCCCAAAGGATCGTTCTCAATGTAGATTACCGTACCTGCAGGATAGATGGACCAGTCAGCTGCGCATGTGCGGCCTTCGGTACATGTGGTTCCTGTTGCTGTGCTTGTGTTGTATGTGCCGTCTCCGTTGGACTGGGGACCATAGAATGTTATCGTGCATGAGTTTCCGTTGCCGGAAGGTGTGTCATGTACTTCTTCGGTAGTTGTTGTGACTTCTACCTCTTCTTCTGTAGTCTCTTCCTCAGTCTGTTTTGTAGTCGGCTTGGATGTTGTAGTCGTTGTAGCAGATGGTTTCTTCTCTGATACATATTCCTTGCTTACATAGTTGCCGTTATATGTCTTGTACCAGCCGTTTGAAGTCTCTGCGATAACGTCGATCTGATCGCCTGCGTTGAGACCCTTTACTACTTCGTAATCGGTACCGGGGCCTGATCTTACGTTGATTGCGGTAGTTGCATATACGGTAATATAAAGCTCGCTTTCAGTATAATTCTTTGTGGTCTCTGCAGCAGTTGCTTCAGTTGTCTCTTCTGTTGAGTCGGGATCTTCTGATGTCTCGGCTGTTTCAGATGTTTCTGCTGTATTTGCAGTGCCTGAAGGAACCGTAACCACAGCAGAAGGGTTTGTTTCTGAAGGTGCGGAAGAACCTGAAGGCTCGGTGACTGCTATGGTAGTAGTCTCTACTATATCAGTCTCGCCGGGGTAAAGTACTGTCGTTTCCGTCGTCTCTAAAGGCTGGGCCTGGGCGGAAGTGGAATTAAGTGCCGTATCAACGGAGAACATGGCAATGGAGCAAGCCGTAACGACTATGCCGCAGTTCACCGCCGAGATGATCTTGGCGCGTGTGATGTTATAAAATTCTTTTACTCCAACAAGCTTCAAAAACCTTATTTCTCCTTATGTTTATTGCGTTCTATTTGAGCGCATAAATACAAGATTATTATATCATACATATGTTTTTGGCCATCCTAAGTGAAAAAGTGGGTATTTTTGAAGGACTTTTTACCGCTTTGTTTTGCAATATGCCCAAGAATACAGGGCTGCCCTATACCGCTAATCTCATTTTGAGTAAAGCGTTTTTCGAAATATGTAAATCGAATGTAACAGATCTGCAAGGTATGTAATTTTATATGCGTCTATAATCTAGACACCGCGAGGGAAAAATTTGTGAGGGGGGAGAGCAAATGTCGTTGGGACGTGTCCGTAAACCGGCCAGAAGAGAAAGCTACGGTACGACAGAGCGCGATGTCGAGAAAAAGCGCGCAAGAACCTACATAATATGCGCCCTGATCCTCATAATCTGCGGTATTCTGGACGTCGTGTTCATCTTAGGAATACTAAATACTTAAATTGGGTTAAATACTTTATGGGAAGGATGTCGCAAGGCATCCTTTTCGTTTGCTTTTTTCGCTGACTTCTAAAGAACGGTCGACGATTTGTCGACGAAATCAGGCAAAATCGTCGACGTTACCGTCGAATTTGCTCTGATTTGACGGTTTTGTTGATGAAAAACACTATTTCCGTCAACATTTCGTCGACAGCATGAACTGGTTGAATCCATGTGACAAATCATGTGACAAAATCTGGCAAAAGTGTCACGGCTGAAGTCAAAAAAGGCCTTTATTGACAATTCACGTGACAAAAAGAGTCGTTTCTGTCACGGTTTTTGTCGCATCATTATATTCAACCGCATAGAAAACCGTTATAACCGTCAACACCGCACCCCTGCCGTTATTTTCAATTGCAAATTGCAACCCTCTCGTATATACTTACACCCGTATAATTATTAATAATATAGGGAGCAAGTTAAATGAGAGTTTCCGAACTTTTTTTGGCTACACAAAGAGAGATCCCCGCAGATGCTGAGATCCCGTCACACAGACTGATGCTCAGAGCGGGTTTGATCCGCAAGATGGCATCCGGCGTTTATTCATTCATGCCTATGGGTTACCGTACCTACAGGAAGGTTGAAGCAGTCATCAGGGAAGAGATGGATAAGGCAGGAGCACAGGAGCTCATCATGCCGGCACTTCTTCCTGCTGAGGCTTACCAGGGTTCAGGCAGATGGGAGAAGTTCGGTCCTGAGATGTTCAGACTTACCGACAGAGGCGGCAGATCTTTCTGCTTAGGTCCTACGCACGAAGAGCCTTTTACAGAGGCTGTAAGAGATTCGATCAGATCTTACAAGCAGCTTCCTGTTACTCTTTATCAGATCCAGCATAAGTACAGAGACGAGAAGCGTCCGAGATTCGGCGTTATCAGAGCAAGAGAGTTCGTCATGAAGGACGCTTATTCCTTTGACGTTGACGAGGCAGGTCTCGACATCTCTTACAAGAAGATGTATGACGCTTACCGTGCGATCTTTGACAGACTCGGCCTGGATTACACGATCGTTGATGCCGATTCAGGCGCAATGGGCGGTTCCGGTTCACAGGAGTTCATGGTCAAGAGTGAAGTTGGCGAGGATGCTATCTGCTTCTGCGACGAGTGCGGCTATGCTGCAAACGAGGAGAAGGCAGGCTGGACAAGAGGCGAGGCTGAAACAGCAGAAGAACTCGCTATCGAGAAGATCCACACACCTGACGTTAAGACTATTGAAGAGCTCTGCGGTTATTTGAACTGCGGACCTGAGGCTTTCGTAAAGACTATCCTTTATAACATTGACGGCAAGTTCGTTGCTGCCATGTGCAGAGGTGACAGAGACATCAACGAGACAAAGCTCGGCAATCTTTACGATGCAACAGAGATGGAGCTCGCTGCTTTCGCTGATGTTGAGATGATCACGGGCGCAAAGGTTGGTTTTGCAGGCCCTGTTAACCTCAAGCAGAAGGTAGACATCGTTGTAGATCCTGAAGTTGCAGGCATGAAGAACTTCGTAGTTGGCGCTTGCGAGACAGACTACCACTTCAAGAACGTTAACATCGGCAGAGATTTCGAAGCCGATAAGGTCGCTGATATTACAAATGCTAAGGCCGGCGATATCTGCCCCAAGTGCGGCAAGGGTAAGCTCGGCATGGCAAGAGGCGTTGAAGTCGGACATATCTTCAAGCTCGGCACAAAGTATTCCGATGCGCTTGGTTGTGTATATCTCGACAATAACGGTAAGGAACACAGCATGGTAATGGGATGCTACGGTATCGGCGTATCCAGAGTTCTTGCTGCGATCATTGAGCAGTATCACGATGACGACGGAATCATCTGGCCTTCCATCGTTGCTCCTTACAAGGTAATCGTTGTTCCCACAAAAGCAAACGATGAGGAGATCATGGGCGTTGCAGAGAAGATCTACGGTGACCTTACTGCTGCAGGCTGCGAAGTCCTCATTGATGACAGAAACGAGCGTCCGGGCGTTAAGTTCAAGGATGCTGACCTCCTCGGTATTCCGCTCCGTATCACGGTAGGCAGAAGAGCCGGTGAAGGTATCGTAGAAGTTAAGAGAAGAGATTCTAGTGACGCTTCCGAGATCACTGTTGACGAAGCCGTAAAACTTGCCAAGGAGATCTAAAAGGTGTTTTTGAGGGTAGCCGCATCAATAATACTTTGCGTATCAATTACCCTTAATGCTTTTCCGGGAATTTTCAGGAAAGGTGATTTTAGACCTGCTTTATTTGATTCTTATGAACTGACCCTAGCTGACGGTGCGACTGTTGATTTCAGTCTCTCCGGAGGCAGGGCCATTTTTACTTCCGATGTCAGCAGGGAGTACGAGATCACGCTCTCGAAATGCAATACCATGAAGACTGTCAGGACTTATTCCAGAGGCGGCACTTCTTTTGACGTTGACTTTTCGAGCGATATGAGTGAAGACGAACTTTACTATGTCACGCTGACTTACGAGGCTTTCGGACGCTCCGTCGACAATGGCAACAACATCATTTACAAGAGCGGCGGCAACATTCATTTCTGGAAGTCGCCGAACTATGAATTCAACCTGAAATCCTGTGAAGAGATGTGGACAGACGAGCAGTCTTTGAGAGAGTGCTTGGAGCCCCAGAATGATATCGAATGCGACGATCCTGTGCTTATCGGATATTCCAACCAGATCTGCAACGGCGCAAAAGATGACTGGGAAAAGGTTTACCGCATCTATATCTATATCGCTACCGAGATGGCATACGACAATGTCGAGGCTTCAGCCGATGGCGGCGGATATCAGGACAGTGCCGTTGATATCTTAAGAGACGGCAAGGGCATATGCGAAGGATTCGGCAACTGCTTTACGGCTTTGTGCAGGGCGCAGGGAATACCTGCAACGGTTGAATTCGGAATCGGAATGAGCACCTACGACGAGATGGTTGGTTACTCGCCTTCTCCCGATGATTATGCCGATCACGCATGGGCAGCGGTATATCTCGGTGACAGATGGTATTTTGTCGATCCCACTTACGACATGTCCAGATACTATTATGGCGAAGGCGATGTCGATGTTTACGAAGATCTTACGCTTTACTATCTCTCGCCTTTGGAGTCGTTCTCAAACGATCACAGGATACTTGATGCGGATACAAGACACTGCCAGCCTTCAGCAGGACGCTGCGGAGATTATGCGACATACGAGCTCACCAGAGACGGCACGTGCATTATCTCGGGCTACGGAACTCTTGATATGCCTGATGAGGTCAATTGCTTTAACAAGCTGGTTTTCGCTGAAGATTCCAACATAGACACCATCGCGAGTGAATGCTTTGACGACTGCGATCTTGTGACTTCCATAGTGCTTCCCGATACCATAGTGCGGATCGAGGACTACGCATTCAGCACATGTGAAGACCTGGAATACGTTTATATTCCGGAAGGCTGTACATACATCGGCGTGCAGGCATTCTGCTATTGCGATGAGCTGAGTTACGTCTATGTTCCCGACTCGGTTTATACGATCGCCGAGTGGGCCTTTGATGACTGTGCAAGACTTTATATAAGCGTGCCTTCACAGTGTCAGGACTTTGCTTCGGATTACGATATCCAGCCGTTTTATATCGATTACAGGCAATAAGGATTAGGTGCTGTTAAGCACGGAGATAATTTATGTCATATATTGAATTCCGAGATGTCAGAAAGATCTACAAGACCGGTTCGGTAAATGTCACGGCGCTTGACGGATGTTCTTTCCAGATCGAAAAAGGCGAGCTTTGCGTTATAGTCGGACAGTCAGGTGCAGGCAAGACTACTCTGCTTAATATCCTTGGCGGAATGGACAGACTAACGACCGGCCGCGTTTATCTGGACGGTAAAGAGATATCAGTCCTCAATGCCAATGAACTTGCCCTGTTCAGAAGACAGAACGTAGGATTTGTTTTCCAGTTCTATAACCTCATTCCGAACCTTACGGCATATGAGAATGTCGAGATGGCAGCGCAGCTCGTAAAAGATCCTATCAGCTGCGATCTTTTGATGAATGAAGTAGGTCTGTCTGACCGTAAAAATAATTTCCCTGCACAGCTCTCAGGCGGTGAACAGCAGCGTGTCTCAATAGCAAGAGCCATCGCCAAGAACCCCAAGCTGCTTCTGTGCGACGAGCCTACCGGCGCGCTCGACTATCAGACGGGTAAAGCGATATTAAAGCTTCTCCAGTCCTTAAGCACAGAGAAGGGAATGACAGTTGTAATAATCACGCACAATTCCGCCCTTACTGAGATGGCAGACAGAGTCATCAGGGTTAAGAACGGAAAGATCACGAGCATGATCGTTAACGAGCATCCCGTAAGCGTGGATACTATCGAGTGGTAATGAGTCCTTACGTCAAGACAATATTAAGATCCATCAAAATGACCTTGCCCAGATTTATCGCGATATTCGCGATAATCGCTCTTGGCGTCGGCTTTTTCTCGGGCCTTAAAGTGACCACGCCTTCGTTCATTTATACCGCGGATATATATACCAAAGAAACCTCGATGTTCGACTTCAAGATGCTGTCGACGATCGGCTTTACCGATGAGGATATTGATGAACTCGCCAAGCGTACCGGATGCGTTGTTGAAGGCTCTTATTCTGTTGACTGTTCAGCCCTTATGGGAGACAAAGACGCCACTGATACGGTCAGGTTCATATCCATCACACAGAATGTCAACCATTTAAGTCTTGAGTCGGGAAGACTTCCTTCAAGGCCGGACGAAGTCGTCATCGATGCTTACAGGTTTCCGTCCGTTGAATTGGGAACCAAGCTTGTAATAACTGATGAGACGAGCGAACAGTCTTTGAATATGTTCAAATACAGGGAGTATACGATCGTCGGAACTGCAAGAAGCCCTTTGTATCTGAACTTCCAGAGAGGCACCTCCAACGAGGGCTCCGGCAGTGTCTCATACTATGTATGCGCGCTTCCCGGCGCCTTTGATTCCGAATACTACACAGAAGCTTATCTCTATGCTAATACCGGTCTTTACATATTTTCCGATGAGTATAAGGACTGGGCGAAAAGCGCTGAGAAACAGTATAAAGTAATGCTTGCCAGCGTGATCGATGACAGATTCGAAGAAGCATTAAGAGAAGAATACGAGAAGCTCTACGACGGTATTGACGAGTTCAATGACGGTATATCCGACGGCCGCGACGAGCTTGATGATGCACGCAAAAAACTTGACGATGCGCGTAAGGAATTAGAGGACGGACAGACCGAACTTGATAAGAAGCGCAAAGAATTAGAAGACGGAAAAGCAACGCTCGATGATTCCAAGAGCCAGCTCGATGATTACCAGAGAGAACTGACTTCTACCAAGGTGCTTCTCGATGCTGCAGGCAGCAAAGTCGACAGGGAGAAGGCAGAACTGGACTCCCTTAAGGAAGAGATCGATTCGCTCTACCAGGAGATTTTCGACGGGCGTTCTGATCTGCGAACGGCAAGGAGCCAGAATGCATCAAGTATTGCTTCGCTTGAGTTCTCCATCTCTTATTATGAATCCACGGTCGCTTCATTGCAGGCCGGCATCGAAAACAACAAAGCAGCGCTTGAGCAGGCTACGTCCGACATTGAAAGACAGCGTCTTGAAAGCCAGATCGCAAGCCAGGAAGAACAGATCGCCAACTATCAGACTCTTATCGATGAAGCACAGGCTGAGATCACGGAACTTGAGACGGCTGCGGCAGGTTTTGACGATATCGAGAAAGAGCTTGATGACAAGCAGAAAGTATACGAAGACAAGCTTTCCGAATACAGCACAAAATACCAGACTTATATGTCTGACAAGATGCAGTATGAGATGGGACTCTCGTCGTATGAGAGTTCCAAGGCGCAGTTTGATTCCGCGTACTCGCAGTATTCTGAAGGTCTGACCCAATACTATGACGGCCTTGAGCAGATCGAAGATGCGCAGCAGCAGATAGATGACGGCTGGAAAGAATATAACGACGGCGTTTACGAACTCTGGAAAGGATATACCGAGTTTTCCTACACGGCAGATACCGTGTACAGATCGAATCTTGTCTACGGGTTTGAGCTGATCGACAGTGTGGACGATCCTGAAGTGTATATCCTCGGAAGAGACAAAAACACAGGTTATGTCTGCTTCGATAACGATTCAAAGATCGTTGACGGCGTTGCTTCAGTATTCCCGATATTCTTTTTCGCGATCGCGGCGCTGGTATGTTCCACGACAATGAGCAGAATGGTAAGTGACGAGCGCGGAATAATCGGAACAATGAGAGCTCTCGGATATTCGGATTTCTCGATCGTTATGAAGTATTCGATCTACGCAGGTTCAGCAGCGATCTTAGGAAGCGTTCTAGGATTTTTGGGCGGAACAAAACTGTTCCCGGCTGTCATATGGGAAGTCTATAAAATGATGTACGGCTTTACGGAAGTATCGTTTGCCACAAGCGTTCCGCTCTTCATCCTCGTCCTGTTCGTAGCGCTTTTGTGCACCGTCGGTGTGACTGTATATACTGCACTCTCATCTCTAAAAGGAATGCCCGCCGAACTCATAAGGCCCAAGGCACCTCTGCCGGGCAAGCGCATTCTTCTTGAACGCATCGGATTCATCTGGAAGAGAATGAAGTTCCTCCATAAAGTTTCTGCGCGTAACGTTTTCCGCTTCAAGAGGAGAATGTGGATGATGATCGTCGGAATCGCAGGATGCACAGCGCTTCTCTTAACTGCTTTCGGTCTTTACGATTCAGTCTGCAACGTCGTTAACATCCAGTACGACAACATCATGAAATATGACCTTGCGGTTTCTTTCGATGAGAAGTACAGGCAATATGCGATAGAAGATGCCGCCAAGGACGCGCTTGCAAATACGGGCGTGGAATTTGATTACGTTATCGTCAAGGGTGACGTAGCTAAAAACAACGGTTCAGGCTATGTAAGAGACCTTGAGATGTTCATATCGGATGACCCTAAGATCTCTGAAGTTTTCGGCATAACAGACGTTAAGACCGGAGAGGAATACGCATGGCCTGCTGACGGTGAGATAGCCGTCTCTGAGAAACTCGCGGAAAAGAATAACGTCAAGGCCGGCGAC
>JAEEGJ010004744.1_pt1 | contig 44799 bp, 43 predicted proteins | sample 8958761 | NCBI WGS metagenome assembly JAEEGJ01 (sample SAMN16246546, study PRJNA631951) | gut metagenome | biome: gut microbiome; feature: rumen; material: RS-attached | host: Bos | place: Iran: Karaj | collected 2018-10
GAACATCTGAAAGACAACCTACTCTCCTATTGCCCGTTGAAGCCTCTGACCAAGAAAGAACAGGAGTACCTGCACAGCGAGATTGCGGAGAAGATTGTGGGACTGGAGAACATTCCTTGTAATGATTGCAAGTACTGTATGCCCTGTCCTTACGGCATTGACATCCCAGCCATCTTCGTCCATTATAATAAATGTAAGAACGAGGGTACCCTGCCCCGTCTGAAGATGGATGACGAGTATGCCAAGTTACGCCGTAACTACCTTATCAGCCTCGACCGTGCCGTACCTCGTTTCCGACAAGCAGACCACTGCATCGGTTGCGGTCAGTGTGAGCCGCATTGTCCACAAAACATCCGTATCCCACGAGAACTCCAGAAGATCAGTGAGTTCGTGGAAACCTTAAAACGTAACAATTGGATGTTAGAAGAGAAAGCAAAAGAATAATAAACAAATACAAAAACAAGAAAGGCATTCGATGGGAATGCCTTTCTTATTTTGTTATTTCACTACGAAGTCAAGACTCTGCAGGTCTTTGTCGAGGGACGACGTACCATAGAGGATTTGGTAACGTCCCGGTTTGACAGACAACTCGTCGATAGCCTCGTTATAATATTCAAACGCCTCATCATCCAATAAGATGGTAGCCGTTGCCGTCTCACCTAGCTTCAGGCTCAGTTTCTGGAATCCCTTCAGTGCTTTGATGGGTGCTTCCGCATCCTCGAGTGCTTTCACATAGATCTGTATCGTCTCTGTTCCCTCACGTTTGCCCGTATTCGTCACAGGGACCATTATTTTCACCGTTCCTCCCTTCTTCATTGATCTTGCAGACAGTTTAGCTTTTCCGACCGCAAAAGTAGTGTAGCTTAACCCATAACCAAACGCATATTGCGGCTGTCCTGTGAAGTAACGATACGTACGGTTCTTCATTGAGTAGTCGAGGAAGTCTGGCAAGTCATTGGTAGAACGATAGAATGTCACTGGCAACTTTCCACCAGGGTTATAGTCTCCAAAGAGCACATCGGCAAGAGCTTTGGAGCCACCTTGTCCAGCATACCATGCCTGCAAAAGTGCATCATACTGTCCCTCCACACTGCCGAAGGCAATAGCAGATCCAGAGCAATTGACAAAAATGACCGGACGACCCGTAGCATGCATAGCACGTAGCAGACGTTGCTGTACTTTCGGCAACTCAATATCCGCTTTGTCGCCACCCTCGCCTTCCATCTGAGCGGAGATTCCTCCGATAATGATGATGGCATCGGCATTCTTCACCTCCTCGGCTAAAGGTGTGAAATCAACAAGGATACGCTCACAAATATCACCACGTAGCATCGCAAACTGTCCGTTGCCACGACGGTACTCTATCACAACCTCATAAGTCTCACCAGCCTTGACGGGGAAGGACTTATACTCCATTGAACGATGGAAATAGCCACCTTGAGGAAGATACGGCTCTGCCGTCTCCACTACCTCGTTATTTACCTTGAGGACATAACCATTGTCAGAAGTCAACGAATACTTCATCTCACCGGTGAATGTCGACTTATAAGTTCCACTCACCCGAACGGACAGAGAATCATTGTTGACACCTTCGGCAAAGCCCCATGCACCAAAAGTCGTAAAAGCCATCTCCTTGTAATAGTCTTTCTTTACTGGCTCACCTTCTAATCTCCGGTTATTCCAGAATTCCACCAAAACACCCTTACCGTCATTGAAGTCTTGCAGATGATGAATGGTGTTATACTCGTCATTCAGTTCACAGGCTTTATGATAGATGACTCTTGTGTTTGGCACAGCAGCCTTGATACCTTCCAATAAAGAGTGAGTATGCGCCTTTGTCGGTGTACCACCATAGTTACCATTCAGCATCGCGGCATCATCTGCATTAGGGCCCAATACTGCAAGGGTCTTGATATTTTTTGAAAGCGGGAGGACGGGAACTTTTGCCCCACCGGCGGAAACCGCCTCCCCGCTTAACGGAGAGCGCACCTTGTTCTCCAACAGTACCATCGATTCGCGAGCAGCCTGGGTGGCAAGCTCATTATTTTTCTCACTACTGATAACCTCCGGACCTAAGTTCGCCCAAGGCAACATCTCAGCAGGATCGAACATACCCAGTTCGAAGCGTCCGTAAAGAGTCTTACGCAGGTGCTGATCGAGGTCAGCCTCTTTGATATATCCTTTCTTCAAGCCCTCTGTCAGACACATAAACACCTTGCCACACTCCAGATCCGTACCGTTCAGTACCGCATCGACACTTGCCGACAACGGATCCTTATGTGTCTCATGCTGTCCTTTGCTATAGAAATTATTGATTGCGTCACAGTCCGTAACCACCAAGCCATCATAACCCCATTTGTTACGCAGGATATCAATCAGCAGACGGTCACTCGTACAACAAGGTTTCCCTTCGAAACGCTGGTAAGCACACATCACCTCCCGAACATGCGCCTTTTTCACTAAAGCTTTGAAAGCAGGCAGATAGGTCTCCCACAAGTCACGGTTCGTTGGTTCCACATTCATGGAGTGACGCAACGGCTCCGGACCGCTATGCACCGCATAATGCTTGGCGCAGGCATGGGTCTTGAGATAATGGCTGTCATTCCCCTGCATGCCCAATACAGTCTGTACACCCAATACAGCATTCATATAAGGATCCTCGCCACAGGTTTCCTGACCACGTCCCCAACGGGGATCACGGAAGATATTGACATTCGGGCACCAGAAGGTAAGCTCAGGATTCCCAGGATAATAAATCACGCCCATCGGAACGTTGAAGATGTTGTGGTCACTGCGGTTCCAGTTAGCACGAGCCTCATCAGAGACAGTTGAAAAGACATCGTAAAACAGTGGGGCGTTGAATGCCGCTGCCATACCGATGGGTTGCGGATAGACGGTATAGTCACTCTGACGTACCCCATGACATGCCTCACTCCACCAGTTATACGACGGAATACCGAGACGGTCGACAGATGCCGATTTATTCATCATTAACCCCACCTTTTCCTCTGGCGTCAACAGGGAAATAAGGTTTTCCACTCGTTCCTCATAAGAAAGCTTAGGATTCTGGAACGGATATTGATACTGTGCAGAAGTCTTACTTACCGAAAGACAGATTGTCAAAAAGAGAAAGACGATATTTTTCATCATAACTAATTTTTGTTCATCAATAGTTTTATCAAAGCACGACGACGTTGTGACCATGTCGGATAATCATCTGCACGAAGTGTGATAACCTTGAAATCCGGCATTTGAGGACCTTGTCGCATAAAATCCAGTGTACTGGTTGTCAACACACACGACTTTAACTTACCATCAGCGATTAAACGGTCGGCAATAGCATCAGCGCCACCTACTTTAAACCAGCTCTCCATCGTATCACCCTCACCAGGAATCAGTTGGATGAACACAGGCATGATAGGAGTTGCCGGCATAGGAGACATATACCATGCTTCTTGTCGCTCCACATCATAGCCTACCCTGCCATGTGCGATATCACCCTGGGATGCGAAGTTGAATGGTGACTGGGGATTATCGGCAATGCTGTACTTAAAGCCTTTGTCGGGTGACAGGTACATATTGCTAGGGTCTGCCACCTGAGTACCATCCACCACGAAACAATATTTAAAAGTCTCGAAGAGGAAATCCGTCATCGTCACGGTCCACACACCATCTGAATCTTTTGCCATCGGCAGGGGCTTTGGAAGAATCTCGCACTCCAGTTCCACCTTCTGTGCCTCTGGTGCCTTAAAACGGAAAGTGACACCCTGCTCCGTATACTCTGGGGAGATGATTGGCTTGGGGAACAAGCGTGCCATCACACCTGGTGTAAACTGCGGTTCCTTACCGGTAGCGGCAGGAGCCGGTCTGCCCCCTGCCATCGCAGCCTCAGCGGCTTTCTTATTAAATAATAAAGGTAGCGTCTTGTACAAGAAGTATTTGGCGTTCATCCAGGTATGACCAAATTTGTCGTTAGTGAATTCCTTAACGGAGCGAATTCCCTTCTTATCAAGGAATTCCATATAGTCACGGGCATTACCATAAAGGAAATCATCCGTTCCAACGCCCAGCCAGAACAAATGGATCTTCTTATTAGTGTCATCAGCATGGTCATAGACATAGGGGATATCCGTTGATGTAAAGGAACTATAGGAACAGAGATATGAGAACTTATCAAGATTGCTTAATCCATTGAAGAGCGCCTGGTTACCACCACGAGAGAAACCGCCTATGGCACGATGGTCCGCATCATTCTTCGTACGATAGTTCTTTTCGATATATGGCATCAAATCATGAATGAGATCCTTACTGAACACATCCCCGCCGAAATGTGTCTGGGGCATACCCAGACTATCCTGCTTGGCAGGCAACAATTTATAAGGATTACCATAAGGGAGCACAACGATCATTTCCTTGGCAGCCTTCTCCGCCAACAAGTTATCCAAGATATAATTGACACGACCTACCTTATAATAAACCTCCTCCGTATCCGTAGTGCCACTGATCAGATAAAACACCGGGTATTTTTTCTGAATATCCATCATATAATTAGGTGGCAGATAGACGACCGCATGATTCGTACCGCCCAGACTCTTGGAATAGTAATGAATATACTCCAATCGACCATGAGGCACTTTTTTTATATCGTGCGCCAATGTCCCAGTCTTCGAGGGAATCTCCAACAGGCTGTTCTTAAAACCCTCATTGGGGAAATACTGAGGATTCTCAGGGTCCATGACACCGACACCGTCCACGATGAAACAATAAGGATACATATCAGGAGCCGCAGGTCCGACCGTCACAGTCCATCTGTCCGTACCAGCATCACGTTTCATCTCTTGACGACCGGCAAACTGTACATCAACGAAAACAGACTTTGCCTTGTCATTCTTGTAATAAAAAGTCACTGTCCCGTCATCGTGACAGACAATTGACTTTTGACCACCGGTTTGTTGAGCCCAGCCCTCAGTTGCCATGCAAACAGCAACAGCCGCTACTAGTCTTACTATCAATCTTTTCATTTTACTTTTGTCAGTTAGTATTCAATTCCTTGGATGCAAAAATACAAAAAGAATCTGTATTCTCCAACTTTATGATAAGGAGAACAGCAAAATGACACACCAGCGAAAATGATTGTTACAATTAAGATAATTTCGAGACGATAGCAGAGGCTACCGTATAGGCAGTCGTCCATGCTGCTTGGAAGTTAAAGCCACCTGTAACACCATCCACATCCAGCACCTCACCAGCGAAGAAGAGACGGGGCACGAGTTTGCTCTCAAGGGTCGATGGATTTACACTCTTCAGCGAGATGCCCCCACAGGTAACAAACTCATCTTTGAAAGTTCCACGTCCGCTAATCTGATAAGTATCGTTACAAAGAACGTTGACAATACGGTTGACATCCTTCTTGCCCAGTTCATGCCATCTCACCTCCCATCTGTCTGCCAATGATCTCGTCATAAGGAAAGCCCACAAACGCTGAGGCAGTCCAAAAGGATTGAAGGTAGGAAGTTGTTTTGAGGAATGAACCCTCATGGTCTCATGAAGGATGTTCTCTATATCGGAGTCCCGGGCGGTCGTCCAGCGAACACTGACAGGTAACTTATATTCCTTCTCCGCCAACAATCTTGCCGCATAGCTGGAGAGTTTCAGGATAGCAGGACCGCTCATTCCCCAATGAGTTATCAACAAAGGACCACTTGCATGCAGTTTGGTCCCTGGTATCATCACCGTTGTCTGTCCCACCACTGTTCCCATCAATGCTGTCAACGACTTGTCAGCGACCTGAAAGGTGAAGAGCGAGGGTACCGGTTGCTCTATCTCATGTCCCAGGTCGGCGAGCCATCTCAGTCCCTCCCCTTTTGGAGAACCTCCCGTGGTGACAGCAATGAAATCATAATCCTGGAGGGCATCCAGTGATTGTATTTTCCTCCCAAGACATATCTGTACTTGATGACGACGAGCTAAGGTAAGGAAACAATTGATAATGGCATGTGAGTCCTGGGCTGCAGGAAACACGCACTGGTCATCTTGTGTTATCAGGGGGACACCATGATGCTCGAACCACGCAAAGGCAGATTGGTAATCGAAGACATTGAATAAACGTTTCATCAACCGATGCCCACGAGGATAAACCATCCGCAAGTCCGTCACATCCTCAAAAGAGTTGGTACAATTACAACGTCCGCCACCAGAGACCTCCACTTTTGAAAGAACCCGCTGGGCACGTTCGAAGATAGTGACCTCCATCTCTGGCATCATCTCTTTCAAGTTGACTGCAAGAAAAAAGCCTGCGGCACCACCGCCTATAATTGCTGTCTTCATCTGATGGACAAAGTTACGAAAAAACGAGAGAAACGCAAAAGGAAAGTTTACTTTTCTTTTCATTTCCGAGTGCCAAGTAAGTTCGGCGAAGCCAAAGTTACGAAAAAACGAGAGAAGAACAAAACAAACATAGTAGAACGTTAACATTCTATAATAAACAAGAGGAAGATTTTACTTTTGCGATGATAGTACGTCAAACAACAAGATTAAATTATCAATAACCGATTATATTTATGAAGCAACTGTTTCTTTGCTTGTTTTTCCTGACTTCTCTGACAGGAACGGCTCAAGACTTACAACTAAACGACTTGGAGTATTTTGAACGACAAGGTGTCAACGTATTGGTGTTCAGCAACAGTTTCAACGGAGGTTTCAATGATGAGAAGAACTCCGGAATTGAGATTATTCATCACGGAGTAAGGACTGTGCAGGGAGGAGCGATCCGTCTGAACAACACCCCTGAGCAATGGGACTTGGTACCGAAGATGACCTCCCGAAAAGTGGACAAGCAGAATCAGTCTGTCGAGGTAGCCCTTCGTTATGACGACTATGATTTTGACAGCAGGGTCGTCGTGACAGCAAAAGGGAAAGCCGTGGAGATCGCCGTTTATCTGGACAAGCCAGTTCCTACAGCACTGGTTGGCGAAGCTGGTTTTAACATAGAGTTCCTACCCTCCCAGTATTGGCAGAAGACCTATCTGATGGATGGCAGACTGAATCGCTTTCCACGCTATGCCGCCAGTCAGACCGTCACACGACCCAACTCAGAGAAGCCCAGACAGTTTAAAGGTTTCAAGACTTATGACGACAGAGGGACAGACCGTTTTGTGGACCCTCTCCCTATGGAGACCGGACATGAGCTCGTGGTAGCGACAGACGCTCCTGAGCGGATGATACGTATCAGCAGTGAGGATGCGGAGCTGAAACTCTATGACGGACGGATGATTGCGCAAAACGGATGGTATGTGTTACGCAGCATCCTTCCAGCCAACAAGACGGGAAAGGTTTTCACATGGGTCGTTGAGCCTCATGCCATTCCCAACTGGATCAGGGAGCCGAACATCGGATTCTCACAAGTGGGATATATCCCAGAGCAACCCAAGGTGGCTGTCATCGAACTCGACAAGAACGACAAAGTAAGGCAAACAGCCTCTTTATGGCGTATCAACAATGACGGGAAGACAGAAAAAGCCTATGAGGGAGAGATCACCACATGGGGACCGTATTATAAATATAATTATGTGAAGTTTGACTTCTCCTCCGTCAAGCAACCTGGCATCTACTATATACAATATGGTGACACCAAGACCAATGATTTTATCATTGACAAGAGTGTCTATGACAAGATTACGGATGCCACCACCGATGTGTGGATTCCTATTCACATGAACCATATGTATGTGAACGAAGCTTATCGGGTATGGCACGGAGAACCTTTCAAAGAAGGATATCTGCAAGCCCCTCCCAGCGACCATTTCGACCTGCATGCACAAGGGCAGACGACAGACACGAAATATCAGCCGTATGAGTTGATTCCGGGTCTTAACATCGGTGGTTTCTTCGACGCCGGTGACTTCGACATTGAGACAGGCTCTAACATCAATGTCGTCCAGAACCTTATCAGGACCTGGGAATTATTCAAGCCACAGCGCGACGAGACGTTTGTCAGTCAGCAACAACGGTATGTTGACCTCCATCGTCCAGACGGGACACCAGACATCCTTCAGTTTATTGAGCACGGGACACTCAATCTTGTGGCGCAGGCTGAGCAGATCGGACACATGGCATCCACACTTTCCAACTCCGTCCTTGACAACTACCACCATTTAGGAGACGCCGCCTCTATTACTGACGGACTGCATTATGACCGCAGTCTCAAACCATACGAGGTGTCGTCAGACGGTAAACGCAGTGGGACTCCCGATGACATGTGGGCGTTCACTACCCGTAACCCACGCCTTGACCTCCGTGCCGCCACCATGTTTGCTGCCGCCAGCCGTGCACTCGAGGGATATAATGACGACCTTGCCCAGCGTGCCTTGAAACAATCGAAACGACTGATGGAGGAAGGTAATCAACTCCTGAAAAAACAAAAAAGAGTGGACACACAGGCGGAAGAGGACTTTAACTGGCTGGGAGGATTCGATGCCGGCAGTATGACGACCAATCTCCAACTATATATTGCCACGGGTGAGAAAAAATATATTGAGGACTTCAATAAGCAGATATGGAAAGCACTGGACACACGCCTTCCCTTTAATATCCAGACAGCTCTTGACGCTGTCCCCTATATGGATGACGCTTATAAACAGAAGTTGCGTCCTTACATAGAACAATACAATAAATATATCAAGGACTTCGACCAGCAGAATCCCTATGGACTACCCATCGGACTAGGCAACTGGGCAGGTGTGAATATGGTGCTTAATTTTGGTATCACCATCAATTATGCCCACCTATACTATCCTGATATCGTCAGCAAAGATGAGATATACCGTGTCGCTAACTGGCTCTACGGATGTCATCCCTACCATAACTACTCCTTTGTGGCTGCCGTAGGTGCGGCACGACCCAAAGCAGTCTTCTATGGCAACAACCGTGCTGATTTCTCCTTCATCCCAGGAAATGTGGCACCAGGACTGCTCTTCCGTCATCCTGACCATTTCGAGAACTTTGACGACTGGCCTTTCCTGTGGGGACAGAACGAGGGAACGATTGCGGGTAATACCCAGTATGTCATCTTCGGCTCTTCATTCAAGAACCTTGTAACAAAGACAAAGAGCCATTGATATAGGGGTAAAGAGCCTTTGGAACAGGGGTAAAGAGCCTTTGAAACAGGGAGGAAGAAAGTGCCTTCCGGATTTTTAGCGGACGGCAAAAATATTCACAGCGCCCGCCAAAAATATCTTTAGCGGTCGGCAAAAACATTCACAGCGGTCGCTGAGAACCTGTTTTACAGAGAGGGAGAGTCTTGGACGGGTATGTAGTGCCATATGCGACCGTCACGATAACGGTGCATCCGCGGATGGTCACCTTGACGTAACCACATCGTTGTCACCTCCTCCAGCAGACTGAAGAAATGCTTCATCTCACCCTTGCTGGTATGGCGGTATTTGCAACAGAAATCGTCAATGGCATCAAGATCGTATTTGTACTCTACAACGGGTTGTGCATAGAGCAAAGGTTTGCCGTCCTCACCCTTCGTGGGGCGCGGCTGAAGTTCAAAAAGTACTCCGTCTGTCTTACGTGGCATAATGAATTGTTTTCAAATAATGGGGCAAATATAGTGAATTTCGCAGAATTATCGTTATATTTGCAACCAATAGTAACAATAATGAGGAAATATCTCTGTAAGGTGGCAATGGATATCATGGTGAAGAATACTATGACTGAGAGATGATAAAACTGATTATATTCGATTTTGACGGTACATTAGGTGATACCCGACGGAATATCGTCACGACGATGCAAATGACGATTGCTGAGTTAGGATTGGGTGGTCATACTGATGACGAATGTGCTTCCAAGATTGGACTGCCTCTGGATGGTTGTTTTGAGGCATTATATCCTGATGAGAGCAAAGAGACCATCCAATTATGTGCTGACACCTACAGGAGAATCTTCCAAGAGAACCTGCTGAATATGAAACCGCAGGCATTCCCTCTAGTCAAAGAAACACTGGCTGCGCTGAAGGATATGGGATACTCCCTCACGATAGCATCTTCACGCTGGCACAAATCTCTGTCTGGATTGATACACGACTTGGATATAGCGGAGTATATTTCATACTTGGTCGGAGCAGACGACGTAGATAAAGCGAAACCTAATCCTGAGCCTGTCCTCAAGACTCTTTCAGCCACAGGTTTCAATGCCAGCCAGACTCTTGTCGTCGGGGATATGAACGTAGACATCCTAATGGGACTAAACGCTGGAACTAAGACCTGTGGCGTGACTTACGGGAACGGAACAAGGAAGGAACTTGAAGAGGCTGGAGCTGACTATATCATTGACAGTATTGACAAACTTATCGAAATAGCAAACAATTATTCACAAAAACTACACGAATTATGAAAAGAATGATTTTCTGCCTCATGGCAATGACGGGTGTGCTGACCCTTTCAGCACAGAGCATTTATGATTTCAAGGTGAAGAACGATGTAGGACAGGAGGTCTCGATCTCGGACTACAAGGGGAAAGTGTTGCTGATTGTGAATACTGCTACCCGATGCGGATTCACACCACAGTACAAAGACCTGGAACCTCTCTACCAGAAGTATCACAGTCAGGGCTTCGAAATCCTGGACTTCCCCTGTAACCAGTTCGGTCAGCAAGCTCCTGGCACCATTCAGGAGATTCGCAGCTTCTGTACTGCCAACTTTGACATCCACTTCCCTCAGTTTGACAAGATTGATGTAAACGGTGAGAACGCACATCCTCTTTATACATGGTTGAAGGAGCAAGCTGGCGGTGGTGACATCAAGTGGAATTTCACTAAATTCCTGATTGGACGCGACGGAAAGGTCATCAAGCGTTATGAGTCTCGTGACCAGGTGGCAACCATCGAAGCCGACATGCAGATGGAGGTCAACCCTGTGCTAAGTAACATCATGGCACGTCGCTCTGTCCGTAAGTACCTCGACAAGCCTGTAGAGCATGAGAAACTGGAGATTGTAGCCCTTGCTGGCATTAATGCTCCAAGTGCCATGAACCGCCAAAATTGGGCTGTGCGTATCATTGAGAATCCACAACTGATGGACGATGTGAAGGGACAGACCCGTAATGCACCAAACCTTATTTGTGTCTGTGCTCCGGCGAACGGCAATTTCAACCTTGACGCTGGTCTGATGGGACAGAACATGATGCTGGCGGCACAGTCTTTAGGACTTGGCACTTGCATCCAGACAGGACCTGTTCGTTTCTTAACCAATGACGAGAAGGCAAAGGCTTTCCGTGATAGCCTTGACATCCCTGCTGACTACAAACTGCTTTATGTCATTTCTATCGGCTATCCCGATGAACAGCCAGATGCCAAACCTCGTGATGCATCGAAAGTGAAATATATCAAATGACAACTATTGTAATTAGGGTTACTGATTCCCTTATTGGGTACATATGATAAGATTGGAAAAATATCGGATTGGGTTGTTACTAGCCATCCTTACCATTTGTGGAACGGCTAGTTTTGCCTCATGCTCTTCAAATGAGGATAACGCTACTGAGCAGAGCAACATAACAACTATTGCTGATAAGGTTTGGGCTTTCAGTCAGACCCATCCAGACGGATTCACTATTGACATCCGCACGATGACTGAACCGACTGAAGGAATTGCTGTCAGTTATGCAGCTACTCAGAACAGCCATTCGCGTGACCAACTCGACAAGGTGGTAAGACATGCTTTGCAACACGAAGGCTATGTAGGCGGTTGGTTTAACAGTGAGGATAACCTTTATTACTTCGACAGTACAAAGCTATTCCCAGAGAACGACCTGAAAGGTGCTATCCAGTTCGGGAAGGAGAACGGCCGATTCTCGGTTTTCATCCTGTCAACCTATACAAATATTCCCATCGACGGAAAAGTCGCCGAGATAGTTGAGCGAGGCACTATCCTCTTTGGTACTACTGGCGACTACAGACCATTATCTTTCTGCGAACCCGATGGGACTTATTGGGGCTTTGGTATTGAAATTGCAAAAGAGATAGCGAGAAGGTTAGGAGTAAACATAGAGTTCAAAAAGACCTCATGGCCTACGTTAACGGAAGATGTATTGGCAGAACCTCAAAAGTTCGACCTCGCCATTGGCGGTATAACCATCACCGATGCCCGACGTGAGACGATGCTAATGAGTGAGGGCTATCTGGCTAACGGCAAGACCATCCTATGTAGGGCTTCGGAGGCAGACCGCTACAGGTCGTTGGCAGACATCGACAAGCCCGAAGTGACTGTAATGGTGAATCCTGGGGGACTGAATGAACAATTTGCCAACGAGAACCTGACTCACGCTAATATAGTCGTTCACCAAAAGAACGAGGAAATACCGACACTTGTAGCCGAAGGTGCAGCCAACGTGATGATAACGGAAATTACAGAGGCTCCTTATTATGTGCAGACTGACCCCCGACTTGCAGCCCCATTGTTGAATGCTCCTTTTACTCATGGCGAGATTGGTGTCCTGATGCAGAAGGGGCAGGAGGATCTGCTACAGATTGTGAATAATGTCATTCATCAGATGAAGGCAGACGGCTCTCTTCGGAAACTACATGAAAAGTATGGATTGGTATATCAGACGGAAAACAATTGAAATAGAATATGTACACTTTAACTTATAAGGTAACAACAAGCACCTGTGACAGCGAGGGCAAACTGAAGCTTTATTCAGCACTCCAGATGATGCAGGATTGCTCAGAGATGTGGATCGACAGCGAGCCGGAAGTCAAGAACTACTTCTTACAGCAGAACATGGCGCAACTCTTGGCAACGCGGCAGGTTGAGATTATCCGTGTACCCGACTACAAAGAAGAGTTGACGGTGACAACCTCCGTCTATGGAATGAAACCCATGTTCGGATTCCGTAACACGTTCATCTACGATGCACAGGGGGATCCCTGCTACAAAACATGGAACATGGGAGCATTCGTGGACAAGGCGGCAGGGAAACTGAAACGTGTGGATGATGCAACCATACAATCTATGACGCTGGAGCCACAGTTGGAAATGAACTACAAAGACCGCCGCATTATTCTGCCTAAGGACGGTGGCGAGGTTCTTGAGCCTATCAAGGTTCTTCGTGCCGACATCGATTACAACAAACATCTGAATAATGCCAACTATGTCCGTATGGCGATGGAACTGTTGCCTGAGAATTTTGTGGTAAGCGGTCTTCGGGTAGAATATCGAGTAGCAGCTAAGCATGGTGATTGTCTGACTCCTACTATTTACAAAACAGCAGATGGCATCATTGTTTCCCTGTCTATCGGTAGTGAGGTAAGTGCCATCATAGAGTTTACATAACTTAGACTATATTCTGACCGGACTAATTCAGGTATGCCATAGTGCTTAATTTGTTATTAGTATAATTACACCGCAGATGCAGATGTAGGCATAGACAATGTATCTGAAGATGTGATTGGGAATATGCTTGAAAACGTATGCACCAAGCAACGTTCCTATGATGACGCCACCGAGACCATATAGATAGTCAATGGCAACAGTAGTGGTGAAGAAGCCATTGTAGGCTCTCACACCTGTCATCATCACATTACCTATCAGGAAGTAGGTCTGCGCCATCGCCATGTAGTGTTCCTTCGTTGGTTCACTCTGAATAAAATAGAGTACAGCTGGCGGTCCTTGCATACCAAAGAAACCTCCCATCAGTCCGCTGAGTGTTCCTGCACCAACCTGTACACTCATGGTCGTTGGTAGTTTGATGCGCTGGCTGAAGAGCATGAAATAAATGCTGATAAGGATGAGTGCCACACCCAGGATGCGACGCAGAATATGGTCTTCGATACGTGTCAGAACAAAGATCGCTATCGTAGAAACAATGATGAATGTAAGCAATATCGGCCAAAGTCTGCTCCATGTTACATAGCCTCTCAGTCGCCATGCGATAGCAGCGGAAGTGGTGATTGCCAACAGTCCAGAGAGTGTCGTAGCTTCGCCATAGCTAGGCATGAGAAACGGCAGCATCGTCATAATGAAGATGCCAAAACCGAAACCCGTAGTGCGTTGAATGAAACTCGCACCAATGCTCAGTAGGAATATGGAAAAGACGATACTACTCATAGCTATAATATCAGATGTTTCATGGGATGTCCGCCCCAGTGGCTATCATTTACATATCGGAATCCGACAGAAGCGTATAATGCCTCGCCGGCGGGATTATTTTTATCTACCAAGAGTCCAATACGAGGCAAGCCCATACGATTAGCCTGTTCTTTAGTAGCCAACAGCAGTTTTCGTGCTATGCCTTGACGTCGATATTCTGGAAGTACGGCTAATGAGTCAATATACAGTTCGCCAGTCTGCGTCTCGTCATCCATACTCGTATGATCCTTGCCGATATATTCTTTTGCAGTTTCGATAAAGGCGCGACGAAGTTCATGCAGACGTCCTCCATCATAGCTGACGGAGATACCGACAACTTTATCACCATCCATTGCTACCAACGTATTCCGATAGCTATACTGCGAATCCTCGCGTTCAACAAGAGTCGTCATCATCTTGCGGAAATCATCAAGTCCGTATCCGTTACCACAGAAATGCAGACAGCAATCATCTGTCATGGCTGTCATTATCAGTTTCGTTATTTCCTCCGACTGTGCTGTAATCGCTTTTCGAATCTCTATCATTCGTTCTTCGCCAATTCCTTAATTAATCTCAAAACTAGGTACAAAAGTACTAAGAATTCTCCAAATATCAGATGAAAATACGAACTTTGCAACAATCTTTAAGTAATAAGATTTTTGCATCACCATTATTAGCATCCCATTCGGGAAGATGCACTATAAGCAGGCAAAGCTGGTCCTTTCACCTTTTGGGAAAGAATTAGCTTATCACCTCAATGTTTAACTGAGTTTAAAGGATTGTCAGCATAGTTTAAGCAAGTTTAAATTTCGTGCCAGTTTGACTTCACCGATTGTCATTCTGGCACGGATTCTTTCTATAGGCATGTACTTTGCTTATCTGTTAGTGAGAGCCGAAGCAAAAGCCGAGGCGATCTAGAACAAATAAGTTAAACTAAAAGTATAATTAGGAGGTATTGATTATGTTGAACGGATTAATGAAAAGCAATGGTTGGTTCCCGACAATGTTTGATGATTTCTTTAACACTGATTTCATGCCTCGTGCCAACAGTACAGCACCCGCAGTCAATGTCAAGGAGAGTGAGAAAGCCTACACGATGGAGCTTGCAGCCCCTGGCATTAAGAAGGAATATTGCCGCGTAGGCATCAATGACGAGGGCAACCTCACCATCGCCATTGAGGACAAACAGGAACACAAGCATGAGGACAAGCACCATCACTATCTGCGCCGTGAGTTCAGCTACTCGAACTACGAGCAGAACTACGTGCTGCCAGACGATGTGGTGAAAGACCAGATTTCTGCCAAGGTCGAGGACGGCATCCTGACCATCACGATGCCGAAGACCGAGCCAAAGGAAAAGGTCACCAAGGCCATTGAGGTCTCATAACAGACATTGATTAACCGCATAGAGGGAGCAGCATCCGAGCGAAGGGTGCTGCTCCTTTTAGTATATAATCGGCTATGTGACTAATGATTTTCGTGATTATACGGCTTCGGACAATCCTACCATTGGAGTTTAGATATTCATATGAAGTTATATCTGCCATTGTTAGGAAGCATTGAAAATTACTATAGATGAACTGTATGTTATCTAAAAAAGCTATCATTAGAAAAGCATATTAGGGATTTTCCTATCGAGTTATAGGAAAAATCCGTTTCATAAATGTGACATTATTACTAATTTTGCAGCAGAATTGGTGTCGAAAGGCACTATTTTGAGCATCATTGGCGTAAAAAACAACTGAAAAAGCTCTACTTCCTTGGCTTTATGGGTATTTTTTACTAATTTTGCCGAGGAATTTGCCCGTAAAAGGGTGTGTTCTATAACATTGAGGGTTAAAATAGGAGCGTTATGCTTGTCTGATCGTTGTAAAGCCTGAGAAACTTAACAATAATAGCACAGACGACGGCGTAATTAGCTTCCACGTTTAGCGTGGACTGCTATTACTGTGTCATGTGCTATTGGGATTTCTCAGGCCCCATCAACGAAAGACGCGGAATCAGTTCACGCTTCTTTTGTGCCCCTAACAAAAGATACAGACTAAAAACAAATGGCATATGAGAAAACTACTTATGGGACTTCTATTATTGACAAGCTTGTCAATGCTGGTGGTTGGGTGCAAAAGTGAGTCAACTAAGAAAACCCCTGAACAATTATTTGATGAATGTGCTTCAGGTGTAGTACTTATTTATTGCGAGTCTTATCACTCTATAACTCTACCAACTGGACAAACAATGTATATGACGGGACTTGAAGAAAATGGCGATGCGGTGAATGTCACTACAGACAAGGAACTAATCAAAAGGAACTGTAATCGCATGTTCGGTACGGGATTCTTCATCGACAGCAAGGGTGACATCATGACGAACAGGCATGTCGTGAATGTCGCAATGGATGAGTTTGAGGCCCAAGAAAAGATTGTTGCATCATTACGTCGAGAACGCCAAACATACATTGATTCTATGGAAATGGCAAGACGAGCGTATGCTGAGTTGGAGGAGAAGAAAAAGGAATGCTATAGTCAGGATTTCTTTGGGAATGTTTACGTATCAAACCAAGAACTGCTTCAGAAGATAAATATTGTGATGGCCAATGTAGAAGAGAGGTTTAATGGGTGGAGGTATCTATGTGACTTCATCTCTGCCAATGCGAACCCACGAGCCATCAAGGTAAAGACCTATTCAAAACTTGGTATAGCCTATAATAACACTCATGTTGAGGACTTTGATGACTTTTTGAAAGGTAATCCTTGCACCGTTCGTAAAATATCAAGACGCGAGGATGCAGACTTGGCAATCATACAACTAAAGAAGAAGCAGACTCCAGAGCATGCACATGTGTTTGATGTCTCTGGAAAGGTTATGAAGGAAAAAGAGTCCAAGTCACCAAGCGATTACATCAACCAGATATTATTTGGCGAAACTCCCATGGAGGAAACTGATGCTGACGATCTTAAAATGGATCAGCAACTCTATATGATAGGTTATAATCACGGTATTGCCATAGCCCAAACCAGAGAAGGCATCAAGGCACAGATGACAAGTGGTAAGATAACTCAGTTACCCGATGGTATAAGGTTGCTATATAGCATCCCGACTATGCAAGGGTCGTCGGGTAGTCCAGTTTTTGACGAGGATGGAACCCTTAGAGGGGTCAACTTTGCCAAGGCTACTCTGAATGACGATTTCAACTTTGGCATACCAATGAACCTGATTAAGGATTTTCTTAAAGAGTAACGATATGGAAGAGAAGAAACTATGTCCCTATTGCGGAGAAGAGATTCTGGCAGTTGCTAAGAAATGTAAGCATTGCGGTGAGTGGTTGGACAAACCAAAGGAGGCCACTAAACCGATGGAACCTCGTCATGTGGGAGAACAAAAGAGTGGCACGAAGAAATGGAAGGTTGCTATTCCAGTAATAATTCTTATGCTTATCATAGGTGGTTATCTTGTTATGTCCAATCACCAGAGTAAGGCTGACAAAGAAGTATTGGCAGAGAAAGCCGATCCCGTAATAAACTTTGCAGAGCCTGAAGAAGATGAGGATGAAACCGTAACATCCCCAAAGGAAAGTGTTATAGCCGAAACAACAGAGCATAAACCTGCCGACATATCAAGGATGAATTCCGATGACGCTTCTGCCGAGAACTATAGCTTCGAAGAGTTGTTAAGTTTGGGGGAGAGATATGAAAAGGGCGTTGATGTTGAAGAGAACTTAGAGAAAGCCTTCTATTATTATGAGAAAGCCGCTCTGTCTGGTGACCCTGCCGCGTTAAACAAGTTGGGGAACATGTACGCCCAAGGGAAAGGCTGTACAAAGAATGCTTCTAAAGCTGCAAGCTATTATCTTGCTGCTGCTGAAAAGGGGAACAAATATGCACAGCATAACATTGCATTCTGTTACTGGGATGGCGTAGGAATAGAGAAAAATAGGGAAGCCGCAGTAATGTGGATGCGACGCTCTGCAGCACAAGGGTACGAGAAAGCTAAAAAGGCATTAAAAACGATGGGAGTAGAATAATTATGGAAGAAACTAAGCGATGCCCATATTGTGGCGAAGAAATACTCGCAGTTGCTAAGAAATGTAAGCACTGTGGGGAGTGGCTGGAACCCCAAAAGCCAGAAAGAGAGAAGAGACCATGTCCTATATGTGGCGAGATGGTGGACGAAAATTTGGCAGTATGTCCGTATTGTAATGAGCCAACTCATTTCGATGATTCACATGATAATACTAATGAAATTGGACATACGAACAATAAAACTAATGTAGAACGAGATAAAACAGAACCAACTCCATCAGTTGACACAATCACCACGCGAAATAACTTTTTGCATAAATTTGGAGGAGTTGCCCTTTATTTCCTAATTGGATGTGTAGCTTTTGGCTGTCTTTACGGAATCAAACAATGTAGGAAACAGAGAAGACAGGACACATTTCAAAGTATAAAAAACCCGTTGGCTGAAAAGTTCAAAAAAAGCAGAGATGAAGCTTATGCTAAACTAACAAAATCCCCTTGGTACGGCAAAAACGCTATCTCTGAAACAGATATTGAAGATGGTTGGATTGCTAAGGTTGACGCTGTTGTCGATAGTAAAAAGATATATACAAATGACAACAAATATAAAGAGGAAGGTACGATGACTATTGAGTTCACATGCTCTCATTCTGATTTAATATGGAAGGCAGAAGGCGTAATACAATTCCGTGAAAATGGTGAATTTTGGATCTACTCAGATACAGATTTCAATGAAACCACAAAAAATTTCTACGGAACCATTATTGACACAAAAGTAAAACTCAACAGCACCACTATTGATGATGAGAATATTGCAATGAATTTGAGACTAAGGCTTAATGATATCATTAAAGAAGCCAATAATTCAAATGAAAACACTCATTATATGATTAAAACCCTGACAGACAATATTCTTCAACTGGACGAAATGGAAAAGGAGAGTTTGAAATCTACGGGTACTATTTTAACTTATAAAAGAGATTAATCAAATGGAAAGAACTAAGCGATGCCCATATTGTGGTGAAGAAATTCTGGCTGTTGCAAAAAAATGCAAGCATTGCGGAGAATGGCTTGAAACGGAAATCTGTAATGAGTCAACTCGCACTATGCAATCCTCGGCAAATGTGCAAAACATAAAAAAGGACGTAAAAATGCCCAATGAGCAAGATAATTCCTCTGAAGGCTTCTTGAATTGTAAGTGTTGTAAGAAAACATTAAGTTTGGAAGCCACGATATGCCCCCACTGTGGTGAAACTGATCCTTTTCGATTCGAGGAAATAAGAGGAATAGAAAAGAGTTCTCATATCGGATGTTGGGGATTTATTGTGCTGTGCGTCATAGTAGAATTGTTATTTAACCTATTTGGCGTTCATGAAGGGATATTGATATGGCTCAATGAAGTAAAATTGCCACAATTAATTGTATTAGCAATTGTCAGTGCTGTTGTTATTGGATACTTCAAATACATCATGAAGCTCGGAATAGACAAAATATCTGTTGAAATGGCAAAGATCTTCATTGAAAGCAATAACAAGGGCGCTATGACTCTCTGGTGGTTACGAGTTAGAGAAATTGTAGGTGACTGGTGGTTCCGTATATTGTGGTCATAATAGAACTGCTAATGTTAATGGTATATATCTTATTAAACTAAAAGAATACAAGGTTTATTGAATATGAAGAAATTATTATCGATTTTGTTTGCTGTGTCATTGTTCTCGGTTCCATGTATGGCACAGTTTGGTTCTCTTGGAAAAATCTTAAAAGGTGCAAAAACCGCAATAGACGCAAAGAAGGCGACAAAAAAGGCTCAGGACGAAGCAGGAAATCGAAAGGTGAAGGATATTTACAACGACCCAGAATACCAAAAAGCAAGGGAGGAAGCTGAGCAGCAGTATCAACGGTTATATGAGGAAAAGCTAAAAAAATACGAAGCAATGGCTGATGATTCGGCTGCTTACGAACAGTATATGAAAGAATTGACTGGAGGTAAATCCATAGAAGAATATAAACGTAGTCTCGGAATAGACCCAGACAGCAAGGAATATCAAGATGCTTATGCAAAAGCCCAACAGATGTCAGGTCTAAATGATGACCCTGTTTTCAAGAAAATAATGGCAGAGCAACGACAGCCAACGATGCAAGAGGCAACTTATCTCAACGAAAAGTATGGAACAACCTTTGAATACCAAGGCATGGAGACTCTTAATGACTCAGTTGGCGTATTTGCCCGCCTTGCCAATGGTATGAAACCAATGGGTATTACCAAATATGAGGCAATTACTGACGAGAAGCCTGTGCCCGATTTCGGACAGGATGCTATAAAACAGTATGTGCAGAACTATATAGCGTTTTTAAAAAAGCCTCTTGCAGACAGGGAGATTGTTGATAGTGTACAGAATTACATGATATACAATAATAGGCACGCTGACGAACAGTTTAAGGGGACGGCAAGGTTCACACTTTACTCTAACCTTGAAACAAACATGCAGGAATTAAAAGTCAATGAGTTCCTTTCTCGTAAGATTTCAGATTTCACAGAACCGATTGACCCTAAGAATATTTTTGTATTCAAGGTACATAAGGGAATTGGATGCCGATACATGGAGTATATGTATTCAAAGATCAACTATAAGCAGAGTGAATTGATGGATTATATCAGCAAGCGTCTGGTTAATGAAGGGTACATTGATGCAAATATCAATCAAAAACTCTCTGACGATGAACTATTCAAAGCAATAGACAAGATGGAATTCCAATTCAAGGTTGGGAAACTCTTGGAGATGCGTCAGAATAAAGACAAGTTCCTTTACACGAGCATTATTCCTGCTGCCAAGAACGTAAGGATGTCATCCAATACTCGTAAGATTGGTCATGTGACAGCCCTTGATATTACTATAGATGCAGAACCAGGAGAATATGCCTTCATAATTCGCAAGCCAGAAGTTGAGCAGTATTTTAAGCAGATGAAAGAAGAGTCGGAGGACAAAGATCTTCAGAACTTTGACATTTCCGTTTTAACGGAAGGAGCATTTTTCTTCACCATCAAGTAACTGGCATTGCAATCTGAAATAATTGAGCGGTACGATCAAAATTGGTCGTACCGCTATTTATTAATATACTTCACTCTTCTTCTATTCTTTCAACAGTTCAGTCTTTATTATGATAGGCTTCCCACAGTGAGGGCAAATACCAGAAGAAGGAAGCAAGTCAACTTCATCACGAAAGAAATCACCGACATTACACCCTATAACATCTGCTATACGTTGTAGGGTATTGACTGTTGGGTTCCGACTAAGATTTTGGGAAAGGGTAACACGTGTGATTCCCATTTCAGCTGCAACTCGTTCTATCGTCCAGCCCTTTTCCTTTATTATTGACTTAACATCCATATGTATGATTTTAATATGTGCAGGCAAAATTAGATAAAACTTTTAATATTATTGCATATACACATACATTATTAAAATAATTTAAGATTATCGTCATACATTTGCATTATTGTTAAGTATGATTAAAATCATTCAAAAACATTGCAAATTGTTTGGTGGTATGATTAAAATCAACTACCTTTGCGTTAGTATTAAACATTTACTACAATGAAGTATAGAACATTAACAACCCAAGAAATGGCGTATGCGCATGAGCAACTATCTTCGCGTTCGAAAGAAGAGAATACTGCATACTGGTATTTCCCTGAAAAGATGAAGGCCAATGTGAAGAGGAACTATCCCATTGCTTTTGAAGGCTATGATACGGCCTATTATCCTGATTTTGTTCTGTTAGATGAGCAAATTATTATCGAGATAGACGGTGGCTACCACAACGGGCAAAAACAAATTGGCCGTGATGAGAGAAAAGACCAAGTGTTCGGTGATAACGATTTTGCAATTATCCGCATCAAGAATGAGGATACCAGTGTCAACGTTTCGTTTTGGGAAAGGCTCATAGAAGGCCTTTCAAAAATTGATCAGAATGGAAACAGGGCTACCATCCCCATTTACATAAAAGAACTGAAATCAATGCGTGACAGAGAAATTCAACTTTGGACTTCATTGGATTACATTCCAGAAATGAGTCTTGTCAATACGCACCGGCATAAGAGAATCAGGAACTTATATGAATATCTATCTTAAATTATAGTGAATATGGAAGAAAGAGTATTTCATTTTAATGATGCAGGACTAAGGTTCTATCAGGTAAAGAATATGGGACACTACCAGATTCTTGTTCAAGACAATACAGACAAGGATGCAAGCCCTTCAGTTCCGCAAAGGATTACAGCTGAGAATTTCAATGCGTTAACACCCGTTTACAAAGGACATTCATGGTGTCTTGACAGATGTGTGGGGGTTATTAACATCGATAATCAAGAGAATATCCTTATTGATGACGAAAGGGACTACATTGAAGTCAGACCGCATTTCGAAAAGCTTACACCTGTTGAGGAAGGTTATCCTGACGGACGCATGTGCGCTGGTAAGAGGAAAATCATTGTCGATGTCCTTGTGCCGCCGTCTCACCCCTTTGTAAAGTTAAACAACATGGTTGGCTGTGAAGATATTAAGCATCGGTTGGAAGAGTTCAAAAGTCTTGCTGAGTATAATAAGGCTTGTCTTCGTCAATCAAGGGAGTATCCTGTCATGCAGATTTTCCTCCATTCTGTCTTCTATGGAAACCCAGGTACGGGTAAGACCACAATCTGCCGCCTATATGGTGCGCTCTTGAAGGAAGCGGGACTGCTGAGCAAAGGCCATGTGGTGGTTGCAGACAGGAATATATTCTGTGGAGATTGTTTCGGCGACACAGAGGCAATGATTCCGGAACTCATTGAAATGAGCAAAGGTGGCATCTTGATGTTTGATGAAGCATACCTGTTGGAGGGAGTACATAGTGAAGACCCTAACAAGATGGTGTTGCCACTTCTGTTATCTGCACTTGCTGATGAAAAGAACAAGGATTTCGCAGTTGTCCTTTGCGGCTATAAAGACAAACTCGATAAGATGATAGAACAGAATCCCGGCCTATACTCCAGATTTGTGAATCGCTTCGAGTTCAAAGATTACACTCTCGATGAGCTTACCGAGATAGGAATCCGTTACCTAAAGTCCTTTGGGCACACCTTTTCTTTAGACGGTTTGGCAGCTTTCCGCGAGGAACTATCAAAGGCAATGGCGAGCAGAACAAAGACATGGGCAAATGCACGTTCTGTAAAGAGTATAATAGAGAACTGTTACGTAAAACGAGCTATGCGATATGGCAAAGGCGGAACATTGGATAGAGAGATAACAGCAGAAGATATATGCTCCATCCCTTATGAGCGTCGCAATAAAATCGGATTTAACCTGTGATACTAATAAGTCGATTATAGTGTGCCTACAATGTGCCTACAACTTTGAAATATTTAGGAAACAAAAATCCCGTAAGTAATTAACTTACAGGACTTTAACTTTTGGGTGCCCGGACGGACTCGAACCGTCGACATTCAGAACCACAAGCAAGTTGTCGAATTGCCCAGAACCCCTGTGTCTATCGGCATTTCGGTACTTTTGCGTTTTGCTTTTGCGCCAATTTTGCGACGAATTTCCGCAGAGTTGTATTTAAACATAATTTCAAATTTGGAAACATCCTCTTCGCTTGAGAATGCCTATCCCCCTCCGTTTTTGAAGGAACGATTTTCTAATCTGATTGCAAAGATATAAAAAAAGTTGTAAATGCGTATAACTTTCTAAAACTTTTTGTATCTTTGCAGCCGAGAATAACAATTAAATGAATTATGATGGAGCAAAACAAATTCAAACGCTACGACAGCCCAGAGCAGTATGCTGAAGCTTTCCAGCAGATGATAGATGCTCGTGAAAAATGGCGCGAACAAGTACGTGAGCAGGAGGCCCAGATCGCACAATGACACTTTCTGCAGACATACTAAACCAGCGCTCACCCTACAATTTAAGTCAGTTGGGTGAGTTTACTTTTCTTTTTGTTACCGATCAGGATATTCATTATACAGTAGGCTTTTATAAAGACACTATTTTCATGGATGATGGTGCCTATCATTTTTTCATAGACAATAGTGAGCATGAACATGGATCATATGATCCCAAGATTCTTGATGTAGTGACTGTTATTTTGGAAGAATTCTTTAGTCAGGAGCCTACAGTCATGCTCTATATCTGTGACTCTACCGACCATCGTCAGGCTGCACGCGACCGTCTCTACCATCTTTGGTTTTACGATTATGCACGTAGCCATGAAATGACCCTATACAGCGATTCTGTCACATTCAAGCAGGTTAACTATTATGCTGGCATTCTTATGCGTCACGATCATCCGTTGCACGATATGATTCTCTCATACTACCAGGACTTCTTGAAACATGTGCCACAATTGTACACACCAAGAGAGAAATAATTTCATGTGACCTCACTCTTTGCAGCCTCGCTGTTTGAGCAGAGACTTCGCGACCAAACCAAAAAGGAGCGGCAACTGTCGCTCCTTACAAATTGTTCTTATCACACTTATCGTTTGTCGGGAATGCCATAGTCTGGCCAGCGTTCCTGCGGATAGTAGCCCTTCAGAGTCTTTTTCGACTCGGCGTAGGATGCTTTGACAAGGAATGAGAAATGGATTATGGAACATCCAGATAAGGAAACCTTAATCAAAGAAATGGATTTGCAAATCAGAAACTTGAAAGGCACATTGACAAAAGCTTATCCAAAGCGTGTCATCGAATTAAAACATATAAAAAGAAAGGTTAGGGATTTGGAAGAATATATGCAGTATCTGCTAGCACTTTTGAATGCCAATGGAATAATCTATGAAGAGAGAAAACCTAACCTTGTCTAAAATCGGCTATCGGGGCTATCTCCATAGGGTGCCGTCCGGTTATGTTGTAGTGGATGCCCTCTTGCTGTAATTCCCCGAGGAAGGCATCGAGATATACATCGGAGGCGAACTGCTGTCTGAAACTCAGACAGAACTTTCCGCCGATGGCAGCGACCTGTAGCGAGATGAGATAGGGTGTATAGGTATCGGTGCGAAGCTCACGCACATATTGCTCTGCGGCTCCCATGTTGGCCTTCCCCACATAACTCAGTACTGTCGAAGCATATTGATGGGAGATGGATGTCGCTTGCGACATGGCCTGATAACGAGCCTCCAAGGTGGGCAACTGTTCCAGGAGATCCATGCGGTCGGTAGTCTGCCAGAAGTATGCCTGCAGTTTGTCGGGGGTGGTCTGCCGAGCCACCATGCGGCGCATCTCTGCCATCTGCCCAGCGATGTCGAGTGCTTGCACCTCCTTGGTGTATTGGAGGCTCAATCCGCCCACTAACGAGTGGTGCGACAGGGGTGTACCGAGAGCTTTGCGCAGATTGACGGTCACCACAACGGTCGGCACGGCATCGTTGGCTGCAGGATGCAAACGGGCGACGACCTTATTCAGCAACAGCGAGAGCCATACGACAGGTGTGCCCTTACTGGCGTGGATTTTCGCCATCATCTGCTCTTCGGAGGCAACGATATGCACCACCTCATGCCTGTCTGTGATGGGCGCAATTGGGTTTTCACTGATATTAAGGGCCTTGGGGAACTCCGTGGCCTTCTGCTGGGTCTGCGATTCAGGCCGAGGCATCGTGGCAGGGTCTGTCCATTCCTCTTCATCGACGGGGGAGTCAGCCGTCCATACCCCTTCGGCACTCAGGCTGCTGTCATAGCGGCGGCGGCAATATTCATAGAGCAGCGTGCGGAGCACACGATATGCCGCTTCACCATCCATGACGGCATGGAAGAAGTCGAGGGCGATGCAGTCGTCCCAACAGGCAAAAGACAGCAGGTGGAAGTTTGCCTCACTGTCCATCAGCAGCAAAGGCTCCCGCCTGTTACTGAGCACCCACGGCAAAGGGTTATCCTCGAAGGCCGCATGCTCGCAGCCATGCTCGTCTTTATAGGTGCTGAGCCTGACACAAAGGTACGGATAGCGCTTCTGCGTATCGGCAACGGCTTCTGAGAGTATCAGCCCATCGACAGCATCCTTCATGCAGAGCGTCAGGCGTACCGTCTGCGGCGCATCCTTGCCAGCCCTGTTCAGGTAGAATCGTTCACTATTTAATTTCTTCATTATCGTAAAACCTAAATACACTTAAAATAATCTGCAAAATTAGTCATATTTACCTGGAAAATGCTATTTTTGTGCCAAAAATTGAGAAATATTAGGATTATGAGATTATGAGTCTTGCAAGATGAAAGGTTTACTGACAATCTTAACAACTATTATGATGATGAATATGTGTAACGGACAGACGAGAAAAGAGCCAGTGGTGAGACCAGCGACACAGGCGAACCGATTCTATACGGGCGATGCCAAGGAACTGAGCGAGGAGGTGGACAGCCTGCTGGCGCTGCATCGAGGCGAGACGGAATATCGGGATGTGGCTGCGCTGATAGTGCCTCATGCAGGCTATTATTTCTCTGGCAATGTGGCGGCAGCGGCGTATATGGCTGTGCCGAAGGATAAGCAATATAAGCGGATATTCCTCTTGGGGCCGAGTCACCACGAATGGCTCGACGGGGCTTCAGTGAACACGGAGGCTGACTATTATGCCACGCCGTTGGGACAGGTGAAGGTGGATCGTGAGACGGCTGTGGCACTGATGGCTGCTGACAGTGTGTTTCGATATGAACCGAAAGCGCACGACAGGGAGCATTGCTTGGAGGTGCAACTGCCATTCTTGCAAAGGAGATTCGGGAATGGCAAATCCACTCAGACAAGCGAGGATTCCGTGCCGCCCATTGTGCCGATTATCATTTCCACGAACGACTTCCAGAAGTTGAAGCGGATAGCGGAGGCACTGAAGCCGTATCTGACGGACGAGAATCTGTTCATCGTCAGCAGCGACTTCTCGCACTATCCGAAGTATGAGGATGCCTGCAAGGTGGATGCACTGACGGGCAAGGCCGTGGAGAGTGGCGACGTGGAGCAGTTTATCGCTGCGCTGGAAGAGAATGCAAGGAGTGGTGTGCTTGGTCTTTCTACGAGTGCGTGTGGTGAATTGGCCATCGTGACGCTGCTGATGATGATAGACAGCACATACGAGGTAAAGCACCTGATGTATCAGAACTCAGGCGATGCCGATGAGTCGGATCACAGCCGAGTGGTAGGCTATCATGCGTTTGCCATCGTGCGCAACGGACAAACACGGACGGACGCGGACTTTTCTTTGTCGGATGAAGAAAAGCGGATGCTGAAGGAGATTGCGATGACGAGTATCAAGGACAGTTTAGACGGCAAGCCAATCTCTCACCACTCACCTCTTACCTCTCACCTCTCAGAAAAGTGCGGTGCGTTCGTGTCGCTGCATAAGCATGGACGGCTACGAGGGTGCATCGGCCACTTTGGCGAAGATATGCCCTTGCATGAGATTGTGACAGAGATGGCTCGTGCGGCTGCTTTCGAAGACCCGCGATTCATGCCTGTGACCGCTGATGAACTCGCGGACATCGATATTGAGATTTCGGTGCTCACACCCATGCGACGCATTCAGAGTCTGGATGAGTTTGAACTGCATCGGCATGGTATCTATATCCGCAAGGGCTATCGCAGTGGGACGTATCTGCCGCAGGTGGCCGATGAGGTGAATTGGACGAAGGAGGAGTTCGTCTCGCATTGCGCACAAGACAAAGCTGGCATCGGATGGGATGGCTGGAAGGATGCAGGGTTGTATGTGTATGAGGCAATAGTTTTCTAAGGGAAAAGTGAATAGTGAAAAGTGAATAATTTGCTACCGCTGTAGATGATGCACGAATGTAGATATTATCAGAAGATGGATGATGGCAGGGTGGCGTGTCTGCTCTGCCCGCATCATTGCCATATCAGCGAGGGAAAGACAGGCATCTGCCGGAGCCGGCGCAATGAGGGCGGTGTGCTCGTTAGCGAGGTGTACGGACGGCCTTGTTCGCTGGCCATTGACCCCATCGAGAAGAAACCGCTCTACCACTTCCATCCTGGCACCACATGTCTCTCCATCGCCTGTACAGGCTGCAACTTCCGCTGCCTGAACTGTCAGAACCATGAGATCTCACAGGTCGCGCCATCTGAGGTGGGGCATTACGATCTCTCGCCTAAAGCCATTGTAGAACTCTGCATAGAACACGATTGCCCAGGCATCGCCTACACCTATACGGAGCCGCTGACATACCTCGAATACATCACGGACACGGCTCGGCTGGCTCGCGAGGCTGGACTCTGGAATATCCTTGTCACGGCGGGCTACGTCTGTCAGGAGCCATTGAAAGACCTCCTACCGTATCTCGATGCCGCCAATATAGACTTGAAATCATTCTCCGACGACATCTACATGAAGGTCAGCGGAGGTCATCTGCAGCCAGTGCTCGACACCATCCTTGCCATGCGTGATGCAGGTGTGTGGATAGAACTGACGAACCTCGTCATCCCTGGCATCAACGATGACATGCCTATGATTCGTCGGATGTGCCAGTGGATAGCCAGCAACGGCCTTGCCGACAATCCCCTGCACTTCAGCCGGTTTTTCCCTCGCTACAAGATGCAGGACATTCCTCAGACACCCGTCCAGACGCTAAAAACTGCCAAGCAAATCGCCATTGAAGAAGGCATCAAGCATGTTTATCTGGGCAATGTTTAGCGCAATACTCTAATACACAAATACAATCATACAACAATATGGAAATATCCTAATAAGCAATTGGATATTTCTATATTGTTTCACAATCTTTACACTCCTATTTGCAATAAAGATATAGCAAAATACATAGATATATATAGAAGTAATGTTATATTAGGTTAATTTGTTATTGAATTATTTGTCTATATTCTATCACTAGTGTCCACTAAATAAAATTAAGAGTCAATTGACCATCATCTGCAACATACTCAGGTTCCTTGGTAAAGAGTTCCTTGATAGGAGTCTTATCCAACAGCGAAGCGCTCAAAATTCTCAACACTTCGTAGGTACTCCTGTGCAGTTTGAGGTCGTGCTCAACGATAGCCGCCATGCAATATGCGGTGATGGCAGAGTATATCTGGATTCTGACAGCAGTCTCTGTCGTTCCCCAAAAGGACTTGATTTTGAGATGCTGCTTAATCCATTTAAAGAAGAGTTCTACACGCCAACGATATTTGTAGAGAAGAGCGACCTGCGTGACAGGCATCTCCATATTGTTGGTCAGGTAGACAAATGTCTTGTTCTTTTCAGTTGCATATTATGTGAAGTGACGATAAATGGCAGGATATTTCTAGACTTCAATCTCATTGATCTGATAGAGTCTCTTCAGATCAAAGTATCCTTGGTCAAACGTAGTAAGCTCCCTGTTCATAAGGAATTTCGTCCATCGCGCATTGGTCATGCACCGCTTTTGGATTGCAAAGGTAGTCAATTCAAATCGTCACCGTCAAATTTTCGCTCTAAAACTCTATATTTAAGTAACCTACAAACATCTCCGCTTATTTTTAGTGGACACTAGTGAAATATTTGTATCAATAAGCTTACGGAGGGTCTGAGTGTCGCAACATTCAGAATACACATCTGAATGTCGAGTTGCCGCATCTTTCGTTTCCATTTTTGGATATGAGATTCATTTTTGAAAATAGGAAAGGCGTAAAATGGGGCGCAGAAGCGGACATAAATGGGGTAGTGACTTTTGCGCCAATTTTGCGCCAATATTCTCTATTTTATCACAAAAATGGGATGATTTAAGTTAAAATTAAGTTAATTACCAAACTTGAAGAATAAAAGGAAAAGCCTTGTAAGTTGTTGACTTACAAGGCTTTCGAAGGGTGCCCGGACGGACTCGAACCGTCGACATTCAGAACCACAATCTGACGCTCTAACCAACTGAACTACGGGCACCATCTGAATTGCGGGTGCAAAGGTACGCATTTTCTTCCAAACTGCCAAATATTTCGCCGACTTTTTTAAGAAAATCACATTCTATCGTCGAATCATGTGATTTGCGGTACACTTTTTCTTCGATAGAATGTGAAATGAGAGACTCTTTTCCCTTCATCCTTCAATTCCCCATTATTCCCTGTCTTGCCTTTTATTTACGCGCCTTCTGCGTTAATTCTCCAAAATCGCTCGTTTGTTACAAGCTTTTTTCGTAACTTTGCCACATGAAAACGATGATAGGTGTTTTGGCGGCGATGGTGATGGCGGGCTGCTCGGTGGGGAATGCCGATGACGAGTCGGCTCGCGAGACTGCTGTGACGTGGGCCGACGCTTACTTCAACTGCGACTATGCGGAGGCCAGCCAGTATGTGACGGAGGAAAGCATGAAATGGCTGCGGCTGGCGGCATCGAATACTACGGAGAACGATCTGGCGCTGCTTCGCGAGGAGAATGCGGTGGTGGAGGGTGCGGAATACTTTACATCGGCTACCGATACGCTGCGCGTGGTGCAGCTCAGGGTGAGCCACTATCTGGCGGCAACGCCCTTGGGCGAAGATGCCTGCCTGGGGGCTGACGGACTGTTCAACGTCACCGTGGTGCTGCGCAACGGGGCTTGGCGCGTCAGAATGGAAGGCCTACCGCGAAGTGAAAAGCAAAGTCGCGACTGAGCTTTGGATGGAAGATGGGGAAATGCTCGCGGCTGTTGCGATAGACGGGATTGACGGCCTTCATACCCATGTCGAAGCGTAGGATGAAATAGTCGAAATTGAAGCGGAAGCCCAGGCCGTAGCTGACGGCCATCTGCTTCCAGAATGATGACAGGCGGAACTGCCCGTCGGGCTGATCGTCATAGTAGCGCAACGTCCAGATGTTGCCGGCATCGACGAACAGGGCTCCACCGAGTTTCCAGAATAGGTGGGCGCGATATTCAAGGTTGAGGTCGAGCTTGAGGTCACCCGTGTGCGCCAGGATGCTGGAGACGCCGTCGGTATTATCGTAGCTGCCGGGTCCAACGCTTCTGACACTCCATCCGCGCAGGCTGTTTGCTCCGCCCGAGAAATAGGTTTTCTCGAAGGGCAGCACATCGCTGTTGCCATAGGGATAGGCAATGCCCAAGCCTACGTGGAAGACGAGCTGGTTGCGATAGTCGAGCCGGAAGTTATGCGTGAAGTCGATATCGCCCTTGACATATTGTGCATAGGCCACGTCGAGAAACGTACGCTCTCCCTCGTCGTTCCTCTTGAAGTTGAAGGCCGAGCCCAGCAGGCTCAGCAAGTTGCCGCCAGTCTCGATATTGGTCTTGATGGCAATGTTCCCGTTATTATAGGTCCATCGGAAGCCTGTGCGCATGATGAAGAGGTCGTGATAGTTGAAGAGCAACAGGGCATTGCGTCTGGCGGCTTCGCCCAGATAGTCTTTCTTGAACTTAGCGCTGATCCAGGGCATCGTGATGAAGTTCAGGTCGAGCAAATCGAGCTGATAGCGGTCATGATGGCGCGGATCGTTCCACTTATATCGCCAGCTGACTGAGAACACACGGCGCAGGAACTCAGGGCGGTTCTGCAGGTCGTAGAGCAGCGCGACCTCACTGGTAGCAATAGTGCGCCGACGAAATGACGCTGAAAGGAAGGGTGCGATGAAGCGCGGAAAGGACAGCTTGGTTTGCAGGCTGTACTCCAGAAAGTTGGAATTGGAATAGCCCTCCAATCCCCGTATCGCCTCGTAGGCACCACGCAGCTCGATGCTGAGCAGCTCGGAACCGCGAAAGAGATTGCGGTTCTGATAGGTCAGCGACGCAGCAGCCCCCAGGTCGCCGGCTGTATTGGTTCCCTCGGGCTGGAACGAGATGGTGGAGGGCTTATTGGTGTTGATGGCAATGTCGCAGTCGAGCAGTGCCGTGTCCGGATGCTCACGCAGGGAGATGTTGGTATAGCGCACAGCCCCCAGACGGCCGAAATGATTGTAGGTGGATTGCAGGTCGCTGGCAGAATAGAGCTGTCCCTGGCGGATGAAGTTGTTGCTCCTCAACACATTAGGGCGCAGATGAAGGGCAGAGTCCTCGGGATTGCCACTGAGTATGCGCACCTGATTGATATGATACTGCTGGTGGGGCTGCTCTACGGTTCCACCCTTGCGATAACGGTGAAGCACCAGCGTGAGGTCGATGTCGGTCGTGCCAGCCACAGAGTCGGCCAGGAATGAAATATAGTCCTTGTTGAAGCGATAGTAACCCTGATTGGAAAGCAACTGGGTGATGCGCTTGCGCTCGTTGTCCAGATTGTCGACATTAAACTTCATGCCCGCCCGTAGCCCTCGGTTCTGGGGATTGTCCAGCTGAAGGAGCCGGGCAATGGCAGTATCCTGAATGTCATAGTCGACGCGTCGCAACCGGAATACGGGCCCTGGATGCAGCAAGTATATGGCGCGTAGCTTCTTACCGTGAGTCTCGGTGTACACCTTCACCTCCGACTGCAGGTAGCCGCGATTCTGCATCTGCTGATGGATGTTGAGCATCGACTGGCGGGTCATGGCAGAGTCGTAGATGACGGGAGCCTCCCCGATGGAGCGCAGGGTGCGGTTAAGCCATCGCGTGGTGTCACGTCCCGACAGGGAATAGGTGTACAGAGGAATCTTCAGTGCGGAGAACCATCGTGAATTGCCTCTCTGCCGCACGAAGTCCTTCATCTCGGAGGGAGTCATGTCATCTACTTTCACATCTGTCATCACCCGCACACGATCCAGCAGATATTCGCCCTCGGCGACATATTTCGTCTCCGAACAGGCAGCCAAGGAAAGCACTGTGAGGGCCAATATAAGATACTTCATGCGCATTTAGGTGCAAAAGTACGAAAAAAAGTGAAAAGTGAAAAGTGAAACGTAAAAAAAATGCTACCTTTGCAGCATAAAAAATAGTAATACGATGATTAGCAGGAACCAAATAAAGCTTATTCGCTCGCTGGAACTCAAGAAAAACCGCAGGCGTGAACAGTTGTTTGTAGCCGAGGGGCCCAAGGTAATTGGCGACTTGCTGCGCGGTGGCTATCAGGCTCACAGCATCTTTGCCACCCGGCACGACCTGACGGGTGACCACTGGCCAGCAGACATTCAGCAGGTGACCGACGAAGAGCTGCGCCGCATCAGTTTCCTACAGCATCCACAGGAGGTGCTTGCCCTGATGAAGATGCCCACGGAACAGCCCCTATCCTACCCTACGGACGAACAACTGTCACTGGCGCTCGACGGCGTGCAGGACCCTGGCAACATGGGGACGATTGTACGGGTGGCCGACTGGTTTGGCATCGATACCATTTACTGCTCGATGGATACGGCCGATGTCTATAATCCCAAGGTGGTACAAGCCACGATGGGAAGTCTGGCACATGTAAAAGTGGTATATGGCGACCTTGCAGACATCATTCGGAAGGCTTCTTGTCCCGTATATGGCACGCTGCTGGACGGGCAGAACATCTATGAACAGGCGCTGACGAAGGGAGGGCTCATCGTGATGGGCAACGAGGGCAACGGCATTTCGGCTTCCGTCCGCGAACTGGTGACCCACCGCCTGCTGATTCCCAACTATCATCAAGGCAGCGAAACCGCAGAGAGCCTGAATGTGGCCATTGCCACAGCCATCACCTGTGCAGAATTCCGTAGAAGCCAGCCCTTGTCTTCCTGCTCTGCTCCACTGCCTCACTTATAGGATAGCAGCCAATCTGACGCTGAAAGGCTGGCGAGAGGCTGTCGATGGTGAAGTCGTAATAGAAATTTTCCTCGTCGATGACACGGAAGTGGCGCTTCCCTTGTATCGAGTCCTTGGGCGACTCCCAGGCCACGCGCTCCAGACGCTCAGAGAGCAACGTGCTATCGGTGCGGAGAATGCAGTCTTGGAAGTGATAGTCACAATAAATCGCGCTGTCAGCGTACTCCTGATAGAGAATGACATCATCGGCATAGCCCGTTACAAGCGTAGTAGCGCACTGCAGATGGGTAGACTGGTCCTCGGATGTGACGAAGCGCAGTGCCATGCCACGATTGGCCGAGAACGGATAGAACTGCGCCAGCGTACAATGCTCGATGCTGACCTGCGATCCCTCGACAGACAGGCAATCGTCCAAGGTATTGGTCAACTGGCAATAGCCGAGCGTCAACTCGCTGTTATGAGCATAGATGCCATAGCCTCCACAATTATGTATCTTAGTATGGTAGAGCGTCAGCGTGGTAGAATCGCATAGAATGGCATTGTACGAGTTTCGTATTTCGCTGTTTGCTATATAGTTATCAGAAGACGTAGGACTGAACTCCAAGCCCTCCCATTGTCCGGGGACACGATCGTATGGCAGATACGGGAACAATCGGTCGAGCCGGTCACCCCTGAACAGACAGTTCTCTGCATGAAGAGTTCCGTTGACCTGCAGGCCTGCTGCATCGTGAAAATAGAACTCGGTATTGGAAAGTGTCAGGGTAGCACCCTCCTCCACCGTGATGCCTCCGCCATAGATCAACAAGGGAACGTCAGACGAAATAGTAGTATCACGACGCACTACAAGGTCGCTGATTTTCCGGGCATCCCAACTATAGGTTCGCAGATTGATGCGCTGCACATCACCACTCTCGAGCGTCAGCAGCAGATTGTCCTCTATCAGCTGAGGGCCCTCCTGATGGGTTTCGGCGGTGGTCACTTCGACGAAGATGAGCAAGCTGTCACCCTTACGAACTTCAAAGTCGCTGCCCACAGGGTCGAGATAAGTGCCGTCTACATTCACACGATAGCCCGACTGACCGCCTCGTTCGAGTCTCGCTGTCTGGATGCGGATGCCGTCACTGGTCTTGTTATGCACCCAAAGGGTACGGGTGACGGAGGGTACAGTACTGAACAGCGTGTCAAAACTAATCGTGTCCTGAGTAAACGTCAGCCGTTGCCCTGACGATGCAGAGAACGAGTCGTTGTCTGTGCATGCCGTCAGCAGGGCTGCTATGGTGAGTGCAAAAAAGAAAAATCGTCTTATCATACCATAGATAAAACGACTTTTCTTCTGTTTTATTGTGCAAACAAGCTGTTGCCTGCTTGTTTAGTCATTTACTTGCCGAAGTAGCGCTTCAAGAGACCGGCAAAACCGGCACCGTGACGAGCCTCGTCCTTGGCAGCCTCGTGCACCATGTCGTGGATAGCATCGAAGCCCATTGCCTTGGCCTGCTTGGCCAGCTCGAACTTATCCTTGCAAGCACCCTCCTCGGCAGCAGCACGCTTCTCGAGATTGGTCTTGGTGTCGAACACTACCTCGCCCAACAGCTCGGCAAACTGAGCGGCATGCACGGCCTCCTCCAAACCATAGCGCTTGAAGGCCTCGGCAATTTCGGGATAACCCTCGCGGTCGGCCTGACGGGCCATAGCCAGATACATACCTACCTCGCCGCACTCGCCACGATAGTTGTTGCGCAGTTCCTCAATCATCTCTTCGGGCACACCCTCAATCTTGCCGTCGCCCAGACGGTGAACGGTGGCATAGGTTACATCGCCCGTCTCCTTCAACTCTGAGAACTTGGAGGCAGGAGCCTTACAGATGGGGCACTTCTCGGGAGCAGCATCGCCTTCGTAGATATATCCACAAACGGCACAGATAAACTTCTTCTTCATAATCTTCTAAGTATTTGTTTAGTTAGTAAAAAAATTAAATCATTCACTTGTTTTGCAAAGATACGGCAAAAAAATAAATCCCACAAATGTTTTGCGAGATTTATTTTCTACATGAGCCCTATTTATTTACTTTCCATTTTGCAAGGCTTGTCGTCCGTGCGGTATTTTGAGAGCAAAGGTATCTCCAGACAAAGCGCCTCGGCCAGCAGGCGCGCCACCTGATGGGCTCCCCAGATATTGTAGTGGGTGTTGTCCTGACGGCCTTCGGGCAGTGCAGGATGCTCACCAGGCTTATACCACATGTGCAGCTTCTTAGAGCCCTCAACGCCCAGCGACTGCTCCAGCTGGTGGGTAATCTGATTGGCATCGACAAAATAGCAATTCATGCGCTTAGCCACATCGTGAGGGGCCACGCGATACAATCCGTGGGTGTCAATCAGGGAGTCGCCCTCCACCTGATTAGGAGCATCCTTGAAGGTTGTTTTCCGCAACGCCTCATCGTCGTCGTTCTTGGCTGCCTTTACTGCAAAATTACGACGCACCACGGGATTCATCAGCACAGGAATGCCGCCCTGTTCGCGTGTTTCGCGCACAAACTTTGCCAGATTGTAGTCGAACGTTGAGCCTGGATCGGTATGACGGTCGGGCTTGGGCTTCTCGTCGTTATGACCGAACTGGATAATCACATAGTCGCCCGGCCGGATGAGCTGGCGCACCTTCTCCCAGCGGCCTTCGTTGATAAATGAGCGCGACGAACGTCCGTTGACAGCATGATTGTCTACACGGATATACTGCTCATCGAAGTAACACTGCAGTGCCATTCCCCACCCTCGTTCCGGTGAGCCCTTAGACAAATCTTTCTTGGCAGCAGTAGAGTCGCCAATGATAAAAATCGTGGTCACTTTGTCGCTTGTCATCGACGTGAGCACTAACAGCGCAAGGGCTGCCATCAGTATTTTCTTCATATCAATGCGTCTATTAGTTCGTTGACTGTCAGGAGCTTTTGTTCGCCGGTCTCCATATTCTTCAGCGTAATCTTCCCCTCGTTCATCTCGTTCTCACCAACCAGGGCCACATAGGGAATTTGCTTGGCATTGGCATACGACATCTGCTTCTTCATTTTGGCTGCATCGGGGAATATTTCAGCTCGGATTCCTCGCGCGCGTACCTTATTTATAATAGGCATGCTATACGCTGTTTCCTTATCGCCGAAATTGATGAACAACAGCTGGGTGGTGGTGACAGAGTCTTTGGGATACAAATCAAGCTGGTTGAGCACATCATAGATGCGGTCGGCACCAAAAGAGATGCCTACGCCCGAAAGTCCTGGCATACCGAAAATGCCCGTCAGGTTATCGTAACGTCCGCCTCCCGTGATAGAGCCTATCTGAACATCGAGAGCCTTCACTTCGAAGATGGCGCCGGTGTAGTAGTTCAATCCGCGGGCCAAAGTCAAATCGAGCTGTATCTCGTTTTTCAAGTCTGCACTTTTCAGTGTATCGAGAATAAAACGTAACTCCTCCACTCCCTTCAGACCTGTTTCACTATCCTTCAGAACCTGGGCAATGGTGGAGAGCTTCTCGTCATTGGTTCCCGAAAGCGAGATGATGGGTTGCAGTTTTTGTATCTGCTCCTCAGTGAGCCCGTCTTCGCGCAACTCTTGGTTAACATTGTCGATGCCAATCTTGTCAAGCTTGTCGATGGCAACGGTGATGTCCACTATCTTGTCGGCAGCTCCGATCACCTCAGCAATACCTGACAGAATCTTACGGTTGTTGATTTTAATCTGCACGCGAATGCCAAAACGCGAAAACACCGTGTCCACAATCTGCATCAGTTCCACCTCGTTGAGCAGCGAGTCAGAGCCCACCACGTCAGCGTCACACTGATAGAACTCACGATAGCGTCCCTTTTGAGGACGATCGGCACGCCAAACGGGCTGAATCTGATAGCGCTTGAAGGGCAGTTGCAGCTCATCACGGTGCATCACCACATAGCGGGCAAAGGGCACGGTAAGGTCGTAGCGCAGCCCTTTCTCACAAAGTTTGGCAGCAAGGTGCAAACTGTTGCGTTCCTGCAACTCTTCGTCAGAAATCTTGTTGAGGAAATCGCCAGAATTCAGTACTTTGAAGAGCAGCTTGTCACCCTCTTCTCCATACTTGCCCATCAGCGTCTGCAGCGTCTCCATAGCAGGAGTTTCTATCTGCTGGAATCCGTACAAGGCATATACCTCACGAATGGTATTAAAGATATAGTTGCGCTTGGCCATCTCAACAGGTCCGAAGTCGCGCGTTCCTTTAGGAATATTAGGTTTCTGTGCCATTTAATTATTTTCGAACGATGGTTTGAGCACGGTCGGGGCCGATACTGATAATCTTGATAGGAGTCTCGAGTTCCTTTTCCAGGAACTGGATATAGTCGGTGAACTGTTTGGGGAACTGTTCTTCGGTCGTAAAATGGGTCATATCCGTCTTCCATCCCGGCAGTTCCTCATAGATAGGTTCAATACCCTGCTCGATATCGTAAGGGAAGTCGCGTGTCTCTACTCCATTCACCTTATAGGCCGTACATGCCTTGATGGTATCGAATCCGTCGAGTACATCGCTCTTCATCATAATAAGCTGGGTAACGCCGTTCACCATAATGCTATAACGTAAAGCAACGAGATCAATCCATCCACAACGGCGCTCACGTCCGGTTACTGCTCCATACTCATGGCCCAAATCACGTATCAGTTTGCCTGTCTCGTCAAACAACTCTGTTGGGAAAGGTCCAGCACCTACACGCGTACAGTAAGCCTTCATGATACCATAGACTTCGCCAATCTTGTTGGGACCAATACCCAAACCGGTACAGGCTCCTGCACAAATAGTATTACTGGAGGTGACAAAGGGATAAGAGCCAAAGTCAACGTCGAGCATAGTGCCCTGGGCTCCCTCGCAAAGAATGCTCTTGCCGGCTCGCAGCACTTGGTTGATCTCATGCTCAGAGTCAACCAGATGGAACTGGCGCAGGTAGTCGATACCCTTTAGCCACTTCTGTTCCACTTCGTCGATGTTATAGTCGAAGTTCAGCGATTTCAGAATTGCTTCGTGACGAGCCTTGTGGGCAGCATACTTTTCTTCAAAGTTGTCGAGGATGTCGCCGACACGCAAGCCATTACGGCTCACTTTGTCCGTATAGGTAGGACCGATGCCTTTACCCGTAGTTCCAACTTTGTTCTTGCCCTTCTGTGCCTCATAGGCTGCATCCAGCACTCGGTGAGTGGGCATGATGAGATGAGCCTTCTTGGAAATATGCAGGCGCTCCTTCAACGAGTGACCGCTGGCTTCCAAGGCCATAGCCTCATCCATAAAGAGGTCGGGAGCCAGCACAACGCCATTGCCAATGATATTCACTTTGCCACCCTGGAAGATGCCAGAGGGTATAGAGCGCAAGACATACTTCTGTCCTTCAAACTCCAGCGTATGACCAGCATTCGGACCACCCTGGAAGCGCGCTACTACATCATACTGAGGGGTCAGCACATCGACCACCTTACCTTTTCCTTCATCGCCCCACTGTAATCCGAGCAGGACATCTACTTTTCCTTGATTCATTTGTTTATCTTTAAGTGTTGAATTTTCGTATCACTGCGTTTAATGGCTCGCTTAGTAATCTTTGCCTGGCATGCACTACAGATGCCATAGATATATAATGAGAAGCCATCCTTACGAAAACGCCTCAGATGCAGAGCAGCAATGGCCTCGTTGATTTTCTGCGACTTAAACTCAGTCACCTTGCCACACATCGTACATATCTGGTGGCTGTGGCTATTGTTGTCGTAGCAGGCCTCGTATTTGGTCGCACCCTGAAAACGATGGCGAATCACCAATCGCAACTCCATAAAGAGCTTCAACGTGTTATACAAGGTGGCACGACTGACGGGAAACCGCTCTACTTCATTCAGCTTATCACTAAGTTCATCGAGCGTAAAATGCCCTTCGATGCTGTATACCGCATCCAGTATGGCAAACCGCTCTGGAGTCTTTCGCAGACTATTCTGCTCAAGATAGTTGGTCAGGATATTCTTGACCGTTGACTTTACGTTTTCTTTCATTTTATGTGGTTAAATGGTGTAAAACCGCACAAAATTACTACTTTTTCTTCAGAATCAGGCAATAATTATTTAAAAAAGTTCTAAACTGATGCTTTTGAGCGCACTTTTTGCCATTCGCTCATATAACAAGCCCAATTCCGAAAAGCGCACCAAACTCTGCATAGCTGCTTTCCGAACAGAAAGGTAAGGCCCTTGCAGGGCTGATAACGCCTGATCCAAATATTCATTGATACCCCGTTCGTTAGGTTCCTGACGGTTCATGAAGAGGCGCGTCAATACATGGAATCCACACAACTGGTAGTATTCTTTATCAGAAGCAATCCACTGATAAGCCTTCTCTGGAGCGTAAGGAAGATATTGCCATAGATTGAAGGATGTCTGCTCGGCTAATTCCTGTGAGGGCATCTGTTCCATCCAGATGTCACAAACTTCGGGCAACATGTGTTCTGCTGGCATCATAAGAGTAGCAAGAATCTTACACTCACGGACATCTTCTTTCCAAAGAGCAATGGCCAAGCCGTAATCCTTACCCATCTCGTCAGCCATTTCGCGAAGTCTGGGAAGGGTTGCACCCCAGTTCAGTTTGTATGCAAGCCCTTTGTCGCGCATGGACTTGGCTACCGCCCCGTCCATCATCTGACGGAAGGATTGCTTAATCTGCTTTACTCGCTCCTGAACAGTCTCCATGTCTATCATCCTAAACTAAAGTGCCATATTCACTACTATAGCGCAACATCTGGTGTGCATAACTCTCAGAATAGTTCAGTTGGATATCGCAGATTTGCCCCTCATCGTCCAAGACTGGAGTCATCATAGGATTGATGAACCCTTTGTACGGAGCAAGGTTTAAGCGCTGATAGCGTTCAAGCACTTCTTGATGAAGCGTGGCATCTACCTGGACGGCATACTGCTCTACCAATTGCCGTGCAGCCTCATAGTCTCCCTCGCTCTTAATGCGCTGAATCTCTGCCAACAGCTGAGCGAACAAGCCTCTAAGTGCCTCATAATCCGTTATGCGCACATAAGTCTTGCCTTCTCGCTGCTCCATCTTGATAACATCACCCTGCTCATAACACCAATGAGCAATCAAAGCACGATTCCGCATATGGGCCTCTTCTATCTGACGACCTGGCTCTATACGGATAAGCTGGGTCATCAGGCCATTCATAATATAGGTATAGTAATTCGACTTATATGCTTCGGCATCTGGTACCAATCCCAGTTCGATGAGTTTCTTGTCTGCAATATAGTATAGCCCGAAAAGGTCGGCCCTCGCCTCCTCTATAGTGTTGCCGTATGCTTTCAATGAATCCGGATCTGTGCCTGGAAGCAATTGCCCGCTACCGTGACCTAAACACTCATGCAAGTCGGTATGCAGGTTGTCACACAAATCGCTATATTTATCTATAAGCTCGCGAGTTTCATCATCGATGACAAACTCCTCTCTGAAACCATTCCCATGTGCAGCCTTATTATAGGCATCCGTAATGTTTGAGATGGTAATGCTCTTGCTGCCATACTGGGATCGTATCCATTCGGCGTTAGGCAGATTGATACCAATAGCTGTTGAAGGGTACTCGTCACCGCCCAGCATTGCAGCACAGATGACATTGGCAGTCACCCCTTTGACCTCCTTTTTACGAAAACGAGGGTCTACCGGAGAATGGTCTTCAAACCATTGTGCATTCTGGCTAATGAGCTGGGTACGCTTGGTAGCTTCAATGTCTTTATACTCTACAATGCCTTCCCAGGAACCTTTCATTCCCAAGGGGTCGCCATAGACTTCTATAAAACCATTGACAAAGTCTATTCTGCCTTCATGTTCGCCCACCCACTCTATGCAATACTCATTAAATTTCTTCAAATTGCCTGAATTGTAATAATCAATGAGTAATTCTATGATTTTTCGTTGTTTACCATTTTCAGCGACATCTTTTGCTTTCTCCAGCCAGTAGATGATGTGGCGAATTGCATTTGCATAGCGACCTTGAGCAGACCACACCTCTTCGCTGATGATGTCGCTGCGTTTTACAAGTGTCGAATTAAGCCCATAGGAAATGGGAGCTGCATCATGACCAGCCAGTTCTTTTTGGCGCTTATAATAGTCCTCTGTCTCTTGTTGGCTTACTCCTTCATAGAAATTGCAAGCAGAGGTTTTTACGAGGTCCTCACCATCTGCCTTATTGACTCGTTTGGGCAAAACGTCAGGATTGAAGATAACAGGAAACAGCTCTTCGCATAATTGCTCTACAGTCTCACCCGATTGCAGAGGCAAACGGGTTGGGTCAACCAATGCGATGACATGACGAAGATAGTCCTGACTGAAACCTGGCTTAAACTTGTCGCAGCCATAATGGTGATAGATACCGTTAGAGAACCATATCCTTTTCAAGTATATTTCCAATGCCTTAAAGTCAGGGGTGTCGTGCGGAACCCTCATGTCTGTATATACAGTCTCCAACATCTTCCTGATGCGCAGATTGTAACGTCCAAACTGATCGAAGGTGATATCACGACCATAGAGCGTAGCCTTTGACAGGTAATATACTAACTTCTTTTGTAACAAAGTTAATTGCTCAAATCCGTTTAACCGATATCTGAGCAATTGTAAGTCTGCAAATCGTTCTTCAACATAGTTGAAGCGTGGCATGCAATCGTCTGAACAATTCATTTACTTCGATGCCCTTCTTGATGTTTTTTTCACCTTTTCTGCGGGGTGTTGTTCCAACTGCTGAAGACGATACTCGCGGGGAGTAATGCCCAACAGCTTGTAGAACGATGCATAGAATGATTGCCTGTTGGCAAAGCCCACCATGTCGCTAACCTCCTCCATCCGCAGATCCTGATACCTACGGTCAACGAGAATAGCCATAGCTTCCTCAATACGGAACTTGTTGACAAAAGAAGTGTAATTCATGTGGAAACGAACATTGACCACTGCAGATATGTATCGCGTGTTCGTTCCTAAGTCCTCGGCTAGTTTCTTTGCAGAATAATCCTTATCCTTATACTTCTTTTGCATGACGATGATGTTCAGGATCTTCTCCTTCATCTCGTCCATCAACCTTGGGCTCACAAGGCTACGATAAGCAGCCTCTTTTTCCTTCTTTTCAGTAATGTTATACTTTGCCATAACTTTAATGATTAAGAATCATGTCTCATTTTCAACTGCAAATATACAAAAAAATTCTATAATGTTACGATTTTATTTCAAAAAAAACATTAAAATTGTGTCAAGAATCAAATTTAAGTAGAAATTCTGCCTAAAATGGATTGGAAAGACGTTTGTTTTGATGTTTTCAACGCATAAAAAACCGACAACTCAGATTATTACTGACTCGCTTTTTCAGTGTGTCCCTTACGGACTCAGAGTACGAAGCCTACGGACTCAAAGTACGAAGCCTACGGACTGGCAGGGCTTGGCCAAACTACAAATTCTGCAGTTTGAGGGCTCTGGCGGAGCTAAGATAGTTTTTACGGATGGCCAACACCTTAGTCCATTCTTCGTTAAGCAGCTTGCTGATGTCAAGATCTACTTTCCATGTACCACGAGCCTCCAGCCGGTCTATCAGCGTACCTAAGGTTAGGCTGTTAATATCCTGAGCTGGTATAAACCGGCTTTCCTCTCCTTTCTCGTCGCTGTTGACTTCGATAAGCAAGCCGGCATCAATCATCTCGAACAGTAAGTCGGTAACAAAGCGAATGGGGATTTGCGTTTCTTCTCTCAGTTCTATCACACTATAAGGCTTCTTTCCCTCTTTAAAACGGCGACAGATACGGCTCATCAGCAAGGCACATATCATGAGTTTATAGCGATGGGATATTTCGAAAGCATTGGCGTCGTAGTCATAATAATCCAGATTCTGATTCGTGTAGCAAAGCTCTGCGCCAAACAGACAGATAGTCCAGGAAATCTGCATCCAAAGCATGAACAAAGGAAGGGCTGCAAACGATCCGTAGATGGCATTATAGCTTGATAGGAAAATCTGCGAGTTAATATACACGAACTGTAGTCCTTGCATGGCAATACCCGCCAAAATACCAGGGACTATCACGCTTTTGAACTTTACTTTCGTATTGGGCATGAAGATGTAAAGCGCTATAAACATGCATGCCATCAGCACGTAGGGTATCAGGTCTATCATTGTACGCATTGCCGACCCAAGCATCAGGAAGTCGGGCATACGGTCAGCAATAGCCGTAATATATATAGACAATCCGGAAGTAAGCACTATTAGGATGGGGAAAACGAAGAACATAGCCAGATAGTCGGTGAAGGTACGAAACACGGAACGCGACTTCTTAACCTGCCATATTTCATTGAACGCCTCTTCGATATTGCTCACCAGCATGAGTACAGTGTACAGCATAAACAGGAGTCCGATACCAAGAAAGATGCCGCTCTTAGTGTGTACCAGATAGCTGTTGACAAAGCCAATAATTATTTCTGCGGCTTGTGGCTGTGAGGACAGTGAGTCACGAAACCACACCTCTATATATTTATTATATCCGAAGCCTCGGGCGATAGCAAACACCACAGCAAGAATCGGCACGATAGCCAGAAGGGTGGAATAAGTCAGCGCAGAAGCCTTTGTGAGCACACGTTTGGCTGTAAAAAACCTCACGGCCAACAGCACTTTCTTCAGTATCTCCAATAGAAGATACTTCAAGGGCGTCACGTCGTCCTTGGTAATCCTCCAGATATCCGTTGTCAGGAAATCAATTACCCTTTTCATCTTATCTCAAAAAAGAAAAGAAAGCACTGCCCCTATAAGCCGGGTTCTGTACCTCGTTTGTCGAGGCGTCTGCCATTTATCTACTCCGCAGGTTACCCCGCAGCTCCAGCATTCTACCCTCCATCGTGCCGAATGGCATCGGGCGGACAACCCTCAGACGATGGTATACGTGAACTTGCAGCCTCCAGACGGAACAGCTCGACGGTCATCCGCCGACTGGTGGGCTCGTACCCTTCCTTCTCACCCTTACCCCTAATAGG
>JAEEGJ010000913.1_pt1 | contig 44789 bp, 28 predicted proteins | sample 8958761 | NCBI WGS metagenome assembly JAEEGJ01 (sample SAMN16246546, study PRJNA631951) | gut metagenome | biome: gut microbiome; feature: rumen; material: RS-attached | host: Bos | place: Iran: Karaj | collected 2018-10
TTTGTTCATCTGCCGAGGGTTTTCGGCAAAGATAATTTCAAATCCGTTTCACTTCAAAATCTCTGGAATCACCTGATTTTACTACTATTTCAAAGAACGATATCGATTTTTTAGTGGACAGCAATGATTGAAAGAATAAAGTTAGGCTTTTTTCATATTGATTTGGTTTTAGTTGAGTTGTAGAGACGTTGCGTGCAACGTCTCTACTTTTTTTTGATTCAGATTTACGTTAGATTTGTTTCCAAAATCCAAATCAATTCGTCTTGAACTTATACTGCACCTCTTTCAGTTCGGCGTTGGCCTTTGTAATCTTATTCTTCAGATTATCCTTGTAATTCGCCACTTTGGCAGCGATTTGTGCGTCGCCTAAAGCCAGCATCTCGGCTGCGAGAATAGCGGCATTGAGGGCACCATTCACGCCCACAGTGGCCACAGGAATGCCAGGAGGCATCTGAATGATGGACAGCATGGCGTCGAGGCCATCGAGCATACCCTTGACGGGCACGCCAATGACGGGCAGTGTGGTGTTAGCGGCAATCACACCAGGTAAAGCTGCTGCCATGCCAGCGGCAGCGATGATCACTTTGATGCCGCGGCCTTGGGCTTCGCGGGCAAAGGTTTCAACCTCTTGCGGCGTACGGTGTGCGCTGAGGGCGTTCATCTCAAACGGGATTTCCATCTCATCGAAGAACTGCGCGGCTTTTTCGAGAACGGGAAGGTCGGAGGTGCTTCCCATGATGATGCTTACTATTGGAGTCATATTATGTTGGTTGTTTAATTGTTGAACCGTTTATTGATGAAAGACTATTAGACATAAGACAAGGGACAAGCCAAAGCTTCAAAGTCTCATTGCTTAATCGGCAAAAATAGAATATTTTCAAATTCACAAAACTAATATCTAAGAATTCAGACAATTTGTTTTATCTTTGCGTCAAATTAGAATGATTTAAAACAATGCCAGCGATAGTAAAAACCGCGAAATCCTATAGAGTTCTCAGTATCAATTTCGATGAATTTAATGATACTTACCAAAATGGCATCGTTCCAGATATTAAGCCATTAGACTCTAATGTCCAACCCATCCAAGGGTTGAACCCTGATGCACGTGTACTTGTCGCCATTGTGCCATTAAAAGACGCAGGGAATGTCTTGAAACAAGCTACAAAAGCCTATTGGACTCGTCCAAAATTCCCTAGCACCATCGATTTAAAGCAAATAGAATATTTTGTTCCATATATTAGCGGTAAGGGCATTCGAGACATTTATCAAGTTACAAAAATACATACAGGCACGAAAAAGGACTTAATTCCCGAATGCGATGACGAACGTATGCGATTAGTTTTTGAGGTAAAGTTCCTAAAACAGTTATTCGACGACTTCAAACCTCACGATTTGCAGATTTGGCATGCTTTTACTGATATTATTATAAAGGATTTGTTGCAAGTAAAACCCACAATTCGATTTGTGGATTTGTTTGCCGGTATCGGAGGCATTCGTTTAGGGCTCGAACAAGCTGCTAATGATTTGGGCTACGAAACACATTGTGTTTTGACTTCCGAAATTAAACCAACTGCCATAAAAGTATTACGCCAAAACCATCCCAAGGAGGACATTTTTGGCGACATTACTGAATTAGACGCAGATAGAATCCCTGATTTCGACATACTATGCGCCGGATTTCCTTGCCAAGCATTCTCATTTGCTGGAAAAAGATTAGGATTTGAAGGCAAACTAAAAACACAGATTCCAAATAACTATATAATTATGAATTAGATATGGCTAAAAAAACAAACAAGAAATGGTTATGCCCATCATATAAGTTCTTTTTCGAGCCAGTCTTGAAAGCACTAGATATGCTCGGCGGGTCGGGTTCAAATGACGAAATTTACAAAAAAGTCATATCTATCACCGAATTATCAACTGAAGTTATTGAAGAAATGCATACTTTTTCGATGTCACAAGTTGAATATAATTTGATGTGGGCAAGAACTTATCTTAAGAATTATGGGGCAATAGAAAACAGTCGCCAAGGTGTTTGGGCATTGACTACCAAAGGAACAAAACTATTAAAAGAAGGAAATCTCAATGTAAAAGAAATAACATCTTTCACCAATAACAAACATGGTATTCCAAAAGAAGAAAGTGAGGATGTGCCTGAAGCCGAAAAGAAAAATTGGCATGACCAAATATCTGACATTTTGCAAAACATGAATCCTTTTGCATTTGAGAAGCTTTCTCAAAGACTCTTGCGTGAATGCGGCTTTACGGATGTACAAGTCACAAAAAAATCAGGAGATGGTGGAATTGACGGAACTGGCAAATTAAAAATCAAAGGAATTTTCAGTTTCAATGTGGCGTTTCAATGCAAGCGATATAAAAACCAAGTTGGTGCACCAGAAATAAGGGATTTTCGCGGGTCACTTGGAACAAATATTGAAAAAGGAGTACTGATTACAACATCTTCTTTTTCTCGAGCGGCCAAAGAAGAAGCTTCCAGTGAAGGAAAACGCTTAATCGACCTAATGGATGGCGAAGAACTGATTAACAAACTTGCAGAATATGGTATCGGACTAAAAGAAGTCAAATCTTACGAAATAGATGAAGATTTCTTTAATTCATTAGAAGAAGAATGAAAGCAGAAAAACTATATCAATTAATCAGGAAAGATGCTATCGGACTAAAATTCGATGGTTTCCTTAAAATTGGAAGTATTAAAATAGACCTTTGCAAAGCAAATATCATCAGTGATCTTATGCAGGAATGGCTTGAAGGTTGGTTGAAGAAGAACAACATTGAGTATTCAGCCAATCCAAACACACAAATGCCACCCGACCTTTATCTTGACCCAGAGGATTTAACACATAATCTGCTTGAGGTTAAAGCTTTCAACTACGAAGCCACCCCTGCTTTTGACATTGCTGAGCCTGAAGCATATCTTCAAGAATTGGAACGGCATCCATACATGCTCAACTCATACTATATCATATTCGGATATGTTATGAACGAAGATACGGGAATTGTCACAATAAAGGATATGTGGCTAAAATATGTTTGGGAAATAACAGCTCCAGCAAAGAAAACCGCAATGACCGTTGGTGGAAGTGCTCACAAAATGCGTCCCACAAAATGGTATAATCGAACTAAACGTTCTAAAAAGCTATTTGAGTCAAAAGAAGACTATCTTTCCGCTTTTATTGAGTTGCTATACAAGCAACACCACAAGGTCGCTGAAGGTTCAAAAGACAAAATCATTGCTTCTTATAAAAAGTTTTACAAAGAAACCATCCGCATTCAATGGTGGGATGATATAAAGACAAAATACTTTGAAGAGTAAGATATATCTATTGATCATTCTATTGTAAGCAATCCTTTGAAAATGAAAACAGTAAAAGTTTTAGACAAGGAATTTGGGCTGTACATCCCCCAAGAAAAAATCGAAAACAGCATCCAAGAAGTGGCTGACCAAATCAATCATGACTTGGAAGGCATGAATCCGTTGTTTCTTGTAGTGCTCAACGGCGCCTTCATGTTCGCCTCCGAGCTGTTCAAGCGTTTGACCATCCCTTGCGAGATTAGTTTTGTCAAACTGTCGTCATACGCAGGAACAGAGACCACTAATGTTGTCCGTGAGCTCATCGGCTTGGACCATCCCTTGAACGGCCGTCATGTGGTCATCGTGGAGGACATCGTCGACACGGGTCACACACTGCGCTACACCACCCAGAAACTCCGCGACTTGAAGGCTGCCGACGTGCGCATCGCCACGCTGTTCTTCAAGCCGAATAACTTCCAATACACCTACCCCATCGACTATAAAGGCATGGACATCGGCAACGAGTTCATCGTGGGCTATGGATTGGATTACGACCAACAGGGGAGAAATCTGCCGGATATTTATAAAATCATTGAATAATAATGCTGAATGAGGAATGCTGAATGAAGGGCGAAGCCCAGCGTCGCATTGCGCCATTCAGCATTCATAATTCAGCATTCATAATTAAAACAACATTATCATGCTAAACATCGTACTATTTGGCCCTCCAGGGGCAGGCAAAGGAACGCAATCGCAGTTCCTGCGCGAGAAATATAACCTGACTTATATCTCCACGGGCGAAATCCTCCGCGAGGAAATCGCAGCCGAGAGTGAATTAGGTCTTCAAGTGAAGGAAATCATCAGCCAAGGCAACCTCGTTTCCGATGAGATCGTGGCCAAGATCATCGAGAAGAAGCTCTCCGAGAACATGGACTCGGCCGGTTTCCTCTTCGACGGCTATCCGCGCACCGTGCGCCAAGCCGAGATCTTGGACGAGATGATGGAGAAGTTCGACATGTCGCTGACCGGCGTGCTGAGCCTCGAAGTACCCGAGGAACTCCTCATCGAGCGCATGCTTGAACGCGGCAAGACCAGTGGTCGCGCCGACGACAACCTCGACTCCATCAAGCACCGCTTTGTGGAATACGAGGCCAAGACGCGCCCTGTGCTCGATTTCTACCAAGGCAAGGACAACCTGCACGCGGTGAACGGCGTGGGCGAAATCCCGCAAATCTTCGAGAACCTCTGCACCGTCATCGACACGCTATAGTCTGAAGAATCTCTAACCGAATCAACCCGAATGTATCCAAAACCATTCGGAATAATTCGGATCAGTTCGGTTAGAGATTTGTAATCAATCGATTAATCAGTGTTCCCAGCGGATGTCACGCTTGAGGACAGTTGGTGGGTTGCCACCGATTACCTGATACTCGCCGTTGAAGGCTGAGATGAGCAGTGTGCCTGCCGCCACGACCGTATTGTCAGGCACTTCCGCGCCTTTCAATAGCACACATTTACATCCAATCCACACATGATTGCCCACGAGGATGGCCTTGTCGGGATTGATGCGCTCGTTTTCTTTATTGTACAAGGGATGCTCGTCGGTGTCCATGACGAGAATGTCCCAACTCAGCAGGCAGTCGTCGCCGAAACGGATCTCCTTGGCACAGACGATGGTGCTCTCTGCTGTCATGTTGAAATCTGCGCCCAGACTTAGATTTCCGCGCACTGAGAGTTTGGAGCCGTGCCCGATGCTCGCCTTGCCGCCGAAGCTGACCGTGCCACTCACCTGCCAGATGCCACGTGAGCGCTTTCGGTCATAATGCCCCACATCGCCGAAACCGATTTTCACCATTGCCCTTTCCACCTTTTCGGGAAGTTCCACCTTGCCGTGCAGTTCGCGCAGATAAGTGCGATGCGACACCACGACAGGCAACTTCAAGGCCGTTTTCAGCGGAAAATAATGCAGGTTGAAGCGTAGCGTCTTCGGAATCGAGCAAAGGATATTGAAGAAATCGAAAGCGGTCATGGGCATCGTTTTGATTGGGCAAAAATAGGAATAATTAACATATAATTCCCACAAATTATTCACGAATTTCTCATCAATAATTATAGCAGAGTTTGCCATTCAAAATTTGCCATTTCTTTCATTAAAATGGAAAAATTTGAATTAAAATCAAAAATTTTGTGTTTGAATTAAAAAAAAGTATTATTTTTGTACCGAACAAACGCTAAAAAACACTGCCATGAAACAGCTTTCTTTACTACTAACGCTATTTGTCATCAGCTTAAGCTTTACAGCCACAGCACAGCACAAGACCGTTGTTTACGGAGACCTCGGCGTAAGCAATGCAAACATCGGCATCATTAACACAAAGAGAGGCACAAGCAGCAATACCAAGGGTCATTATGCCTTGTCACTGTATGACCGCACAAAAGACATCAAACTTTACTACTCCTGCATCGGTTATCAGGACACTTTAGTGAGCCTCACACCGAAACAGCTACAGCGCGACTCCATCAATATCAGTTTCAAGATGCGCCCCAAGAACTACGCTTTGAGTGAAGTGACCATACGCGAAAACAAGCCCGAAATCGCCTACCACGAGAAAATGGTTAGCCTTGAGACATTCGAGATTAACGAGATGGGCATTTACCTGATTGCCTATCGCAATAGCGGCAACGCCCTGCTCCACCTCTCGTTTGACCTCGACACCTTGTCGGTTCTTCCCATCGCAAGGAAATTCGACAGGCTATACAAGGATGTGTTCGGGCAAATCCACCTGATGAGCTACGATTCGACTTACCAGATTGGACACCGGCAACTTGGCAACACCTATTTGGATGCAGAACTCTTTTACGGCATGAGCATCGACGAGTTCTATTATGTCATGGGTGACAATGCCTTAGTGACAGACAGCGTTTTTGTTATTGCCACTTACGACAACCGCGGGCAGGAACTGTACTACTATTATTTCAAACGAGGTCATTCCGACTGCCATTTATTTGAGCACATCTCTGAGCAAGAGATACTGGACTTGCTAGAAAACATGAGAAAATTCGGCGAACTCGAAGGATTGGGAAGTAGAGCATCCTGCTCTCTTCCAGATTATTACGCCCATTGCTTAATGCGACCTCGCTTCGTTCTAAAGAGTCGTAAATGGAACAAATTAATTCCTCCTCCGATTTATGACCCTATATTTTCAACAGGAGATTCCTTGGTGCTGTTCAACTTCGAGGCCGACAAGAATGAATATTTCGACAAGAACGCACAAATGATTGGGGAGACACCCATAAAATTCCACCGTTATCTGAACTGGAACGGGAAGTGGCTCATGAAAGACGGTTGGAAAAAGCAGGTATTGGTAGACTTGGTCAGAAAAGAGTTCTATGCGGTTTTTGAAGACAAAGGCGTGATGAGCATCTCAAAAATCAATCTCAAGACGGGACAAACACAAGTTGTGGCAAGGCTGTCAGACTTCCATTTCGTACAGCTCCCGCTGGTGAACGACGGCATACTGTATTTCATGTATCACACCGGCTCCACCCATAGCAAAGCGCTTTATCGGATGAGGATTGCTTAACCCTAAAGCTCTCGGACTTTGTTGAAAAGTTGTATTTTCGCAAACCAAAACATAATTAAAATATATGAATGAAGGATTTGGCAAAACGATAAAGCTGTTTCTGCTTTGGTGTGGCTTGTTTTTGGCTCTACCAATCATCGGTGCAATCATAGGGCGCTTCTTTACGAGCCATGCGAACTATGAAATCCTGAAATGGATGCAACTATTGGGATATGTCCTAATAATTATCGTTTTTTTCGGCAAGCGCTATGTTGAGCTGTCGTTTGGCCGCATTGAGCGGCGTATGATCTGGCCTGTGGTTGGCATGTCTGTCTTGATTGCCGCATCTCAAGCGTTTGTTTTATTCACAGCATTGTTTTTGCTTGGTGTTGACCCTTCAGATCTAGGCGAAGATTTAGAGCGTCTTCAACGGCTTGTTTCCGGAACTGCCGGAATACTCAATGGCTGCATTTTTGCCCCAATAGCAGAAGAGATTGGTTTTCGAGGCCTTATTCTTGGTGGTTTGCTGAAGACACGATGCCGTCCGTGGATAGCCATTCTCATCTCTGCCCTTGTCTTCGCTTCGTTTCATGGGTTTGGGGCGCATTTTGTCACGGCCATGTTGTTTGGAATTCTTGTCGGCTGGCTCTACTGGCGCACGGGAAGCATTATTCCGGGCATCATCATCCATATGGTCAACAATTCTCTCACCGCCATAGATTTGAGCGGTCAACCCCACGCCATCCTTTGGCTTATTCTCGTTGTCAGCCTCCTTTTATTCGCTTATTGCCTTTGGTGGTTTGGGAAAAAGTGCAATATCACAAAACAAGACTTGATTCTATGAAAACTTCAAAACCATTCGTTTTGCTGGCATTATTGCTGATGAGCATTCCAATCCTTGCCCAAGAACGCGCCTTGGTGCAGGGCTTTTGCAAGGACGAGAACGGCAAGGCCATTGAGAATGTGAGTGTTTATGCACACGACTCGCTGCTCGTTTCGGTCACCGATAAGCAGGGCCGCTTCACCTACGGCTATGCCAAAGCAGGCGAGAAACTCCGTTTTGCCCATATGGTCTTTGAGCCGACCTATCACACCATCAAAGAGAAAGACATCAACGGCAAGAACCTGACAGTCAGGATGAAAACCAAAAGCCACGAACTGCTTGAAGTGGAAATTACCGCCAACGCGCCCCATATTGCCTTTGATAACCCCGTGATGACGGTCATCGACTACACGCTCCGCGAGGACGGTATCTATATGATTGTGTATCGGCGCAGGCATTGTTCTTTGCTCCACCTTTCCTTCGACATGGACACCCTGCACGAAATGCCGATTTCATCGCGCTACAAATACCTCAACAAGGATGCTTTCGGCGACATCTATGCCATCAATGACTACCAAGCCAGCCAAGTGGGATTCATTGAGTACGGCAACGGGAGGAAAGGTCAGATGAATTTCTACTACACTATGCCGCGAAAGGAGTTTTTCGACAAGTTCTCCACCATCGTGGCCGCCTCCGACAGCATTTTCATCACGGGACGTTACTTCTATTACAACAAGGAGATGGGCTATTACTGCAACATCCTCGGCAGCGACAAGGAGCCTTACTTGCTGCATTACATCGTAGATGAGGAGGGCCGCGACGACATTTGGCTGCTAACGCATACGAGAGGTGGTATCGGTGCCAACTTCTGGGTTGCCGACCCAATCTACAACCCCTTATACGCCATCGACAACAAATTCTACCTCTTTGCCTACACCGACCACGAGACCATCGTCTTCGATGCTGTCGGCAATGAACTGGAGCGTTATCCCCTCACCTTCCATGAATACCGCAAATGGAACGGCAAGATGATGCCCGACCGCCGCTGGAAGCAAAAGATGATGTATGACGCGGCAAGGAAAGAGTTCTATACCTTCTTCGTTAACGATGGTATCTATACCTTGAAACACATCGACCTGAAAACCGGAACAGCCACTTCCGTGATGGACCTCAGCGGCTACCCCTTTGCTGAAAATATGAGAATACACGATGGCGTTTTGTATTTCCTCTATCCCACGGGCATCAACCACCGGAAGGCTTTGTATCAGGTAAGAATAGACTGATATTTTGATTAGTTATTTATCAAAATCGGTATGATTTTTGTAGTATTTAAACCATATTATACCCAGTTAAATCCATAAAAATCACATTCTATGAAGAAAATTTACTTTCTATTGCTTTTGTCAGCATTATCTTTTCTAAGCGCCATGGCGCAAAACGAGCTCCAAAATCCATACGCAGTAGCCAAGGAAGATGGATTCAGCTATCGTTCGTTGAAGAAACTCATCAATATGGACAGCCTTTATGTCGGGTCACAATTTGAGCGCCCCTATCATGACCTGTTGAGTATCCTATATTCCCGAGTAGGGCATTACAAGGATGCCATGCGTATGGCCGAAAAAGGCAATTTGTTTTCAGACAAGACGCGTTTGGCTAGGACCTACGAAAATGTGATAACAATACCTTTGTCAGAAGTGATGGACAGCATCATCGAAAACAATCGTGTCATCATGCTTAACGAGATGCATTTTAATCCCCATAGCAGGGCTTTTGTCATCAGTTGGTTGGAAAAATGTTACCAAAACGGATACCGTTACTTTGCCGCTGAAACCTTATTTGCGAAAGACTCCTTGGTGAACGAGCGGCGCACCGTGCTACTTGGCGAGACGGGATTCTATAGCGATGAACCTGTTTTCGGCGACCTATTAAGGACGGCGCTCAACATAGGCTATACACTGGTGCCATACGAGGCCGATGGTTGGGGCGTTGACCGCGAGAGGGATGAAGCAGACAACCTGATCAAGAACATCCTTGACAAAGACCCTGAAGCGAAATTTTTGGTCTATGGAGGTATGGGGCATATCTCCGACCGCAAAGGGTGGTCGATGATGGGTGGATTTTTCAAGGAAAAGACAGGTATTGACCCGTTTACGATGGATTGCAGCGTCATGACTTTCTCTGAACAATACGAAAGTATGGACTCGCTACGTACCGCATTTTTTGACCGCATTGATGCCATGCCCGTCCGTGAGCCGATTATCTGTTATGATACTGTGAAACACATCTATCCAAACAACTCAGGCATGGATGCCACCTGCTGCCTGCCACGCACACGCTTCATCGAAGACAACATCCCCGACTGGAAAGTCTATAATGGCAAGGTGCTTTACACCATCGACCGCCGTTTTATCGACAAAAAAGGCTTCCCCGAAGGCTGTGTGAGCGCGTTCCTGAAATCGGAAGGCGAGAAATGCGTCCCTATCGACCAGTATATGTACGGCAAGGAAGAGAAGGAATTCAAGTTGGCGCTTTACAAGGGCGAATATGTGTTGCGGTTTGATGACGGGAAGGAGTATAAATATGCTACAATCACCGTAAAATGAGTGCGTTATGAAACAGAACTCTGTTCTTGCTTTGCTATTGCTATTCTTTGCTTCTTCGCTTTTCGCCCAAACCAAAACCACCGTTTACGGCAATCTCGGTGTGGAGAACGTGAACATCAGCATCGTGAACACGCCCTACGGCACCAGCACCGATGCCAAAGGGCACTATGAATTGCCCATTTTCGACCGCACGGCAACCGTCAACCTGTATTATTCGTGCATCGGCTATCAAGATACGGTAGTGAGCCTCACGCCAAGACAGTTGCAGCGCGATTCCATCAACGTCAGTTTCCGTATGCGCAAGATGAGTTACGACCTTCAGGAAGTTGGCGTCTCGGCAAGCAAAGACTTTTACCGCTCAGGTTCCAACCGCAACATTACCGACATCGCGTTTTTGGGCGGAAAAATCTACCTTTTGGAGAACAAGCCCAAGACTTCATCGATAGTCGTCCTCGACACCGAAGGCATTGAACAAGCCCACAAGGACTTCGACCAACTCTTTGAAAAACTCCACATTGACGCTTTCGATGACCTCATTCTTGTCGGGCAGGACAGTTGTCTGCAAGTGTATCTTGATGAAAAACAAGGCATTTCGCCCGTTTCCACCTTCTCGCGCGATGATTACCGCAACAAATTGCTCAAAATCGTGTGCGAGTACAACGGGGCTTACATCGTAAGGACCATCGTTCACGACCGAGGACTTTACTGGCTCAAATTCAACCATGGCAAGAGCCAGGATTTCTTTTACGTGAAGAAAGACAGCCCCATGGAGAAGCCCCAATATTTATGCAGTTTCATTGATACCCTCGGCTACCGCGCCTGCCAGTCGCAATGGATGAAGATACAAAACGAATACCATCAAGCAATGGCAGAAAACTTCACCCTCGAGTCCATCTACGAAGAGAACGGGGACGGGCATCCAGTGCATGAAGGAGAAAGCATAACCTCCATTCGCATCAAAAAAGCGGAACGAGGAAGCCCAGGCATTGACCTCATCAACGAAGGAACTTGGGACGGAAATCTGGTTCGTTTAGCAGAAACCCCTACCTTGCTTGGAATGATACAATGGTATTGCTCCATGATGGCCAAAAAGGAACTCCAGATTGTCCCCTTGAAAGTCAATGGTTTGCTCCAACTCATCGGCCTCGACAACCGTGAAATCGTGGAAATCGGTCCCGACTTCAAGATTGCTAAAAGACAACAACTGAAAATCACTTCGGGAGAACAATTCTTCAAAAACGAGTTCCTCACAGACAAAGCCACAGGCAAAATCTACGGTCTTTTTGTGGAAGATGGCATGAACCACATCGGCTTCTACGACCCCGAAGCGGGCACAGTCGGCATGGGACAAAAAGCCAGCAAGAAGATTTTTCCAAGGGTATTCAAGGTGCATGGCGGCTATGCCTACAGCGTGTTTTTCGATTCGGGGAACAATCGTGGGGTGATTAGTCGGATGAGGATTGAATAAAATCCCTACCTTTGCAGCATGAAAACCCTATTCAGATTACGATACGACAGCCGCTGGGGCGAGGAACTGTTCCTCACGGGAAATACCAATGAATTAGGCCTTTGGAACCCTAATAAGGCCGTGAAAATGGAATATGTGGGGCCTGGGATTTGGTCCGTTTCCGTAGAGACGCACGGCCGTGCGTCTCTACGAACGGTGGAATACAAATATTTCATCCGCGAAAACGACCAAATCCGTTGGGAGGACGGCCCCAACCGCATTTTGCCCGAGGACAAAGACCGCGTTTGGGATTGGTTTGGCCTCACCAAACGGCAGACAATGAAAGGCGTTGCTGTGCCGCTGTTCAGCCTGCGCACGGAAAACGATTTCGGCATCGGTGAATATGCCGATTTGCCGAAATTGGGCGATTGGTGCGTAGCCAACGGAATGAACATCATCCAAATCCTGCCCATCAACGACACGACGGCGCATTACGACTGGCACGATTCCTATCCTTATAATGCCATTTCGGCTTTTGCGTTGAACCCGATATATCTTAACCTTAATAAATTATTAAACAAAGCGCCTAATCCATCCATAGATTCCCTGGGGAATGACATGGATGGATTAGGCGCTTTTCCGCCCATGTCATTCCCTCGGGAATCTATGGGCGGAAAAGCGACAGCATTCAAAAGGATGCGGACGGTGCTCAACAAAATGGATGCCGTTGATTACCCCAAGGTGCTAAAAGCCAAATGGAAATATTTCCAAATCGCTTTTGAGCAGCAATGGGAATCGCTGAAAGAAACCGCTGAATTCGAGCAGTTTGTCAAGGAAAACGAAGACTGGCTCCATGACTATGCCCAATATTGCGCTAAGCGCGACGGCAACGGCACGGAGATCCATCTCTTCCTACAATACCATTGCGACAAACAACTGCGCGAGGCCGTCAAAGCCTTGCACGACAAAGGTTTACTGCTGAAAGGCGACATCCCCATCGGTGTGAATCCATCGGGAATGGATGTGAAATCACATCCCGATTTGTTCAACCTCGATGTGCAAGTAGGCGCCCCGCCCGACAACTTCGCCGCCGAGGGCCAAAACTGGGGCTTCCCATCCTACAACTGGGAAGCGATGGCCAAGGACGGCTATGCCTGGTGGCAACGCCGCCTGCAAGTGATGGCCCGCTATTTCGACGCCTACCGCATCGATCATATTTTGGGATTCTTCCGCATCTGGGAGATTCCAAAGACAGCCAAATCAGGCTTGCTGGGACATTTCAACCCTGCCCTGCCTTTAAGTGTGGAAGAAATTGAAAGCCAAGGTTTTCATTTCATCAAAAGCAAGCACTTGAAAAAAGGTGTCGACACCCTTTTCATCTCCGCGCCAGACGAGAAAGACAAATACATTCCACGCATTGAATTGCACAAAACCAAAGTCTATCAAACCCTCAAAGACGACCAAAAACAGGCCATCGACAGCATATACGAGGACTTCTATTTCCACCGCCACAACGAGTTTTGGAAGCAAAAAGCCATGGAAAAATTGCCCGCTCTCATCAATGCGACTCCAATGATTGCCTGCGGCGAAGACCTCGGAATGATTCCTGCTTGTGTGCCTGAAGTAATGCAGCAATTGGGCATCATGAGTCTTGAGGTACAGCGTATGCCTAAGGTGTTCGGGCATCAGTTTGTACAGACCGAAGACTTGCCCGAGAACTGCGTCTACACCACGGGCACCCACGACATGTCTACCTTACGAGGCTGGCTGGCCGAAGACCGCGTCCGCACCCGCCAGTTCCTTGACAGCCTCGACCTCGATGACCGCAAAGTCACCGCCAAGACGCTAAAAAAGATCCTGGAAAAGCATTTGGACAGCCCCTCAAAATGGAACATCTATCCTTTGCAAGACCTTTTGGACTTGGATGAAAAAAATTGGTCGCCCAACCCTGTGGACGACCAAATCAATGTCCCGGCAAACGCCAAAAACCAGTGGCGGTGGCGGATGAAAGTGCCGTTGGAGAAACTATGACTTACGGCAGCTCATCATGGTAAATGTCCGAAGCACCAGAAGTGTCGCTACCCGTAGTGTTGGCATTGCCCGTATAGTGCAAGTCGCTACCACCCGAAAGGTTGACCTTAATGGTGCCGTCGCAGTGGATGTAAACATCGCTGGCGCCTGTCATTGAGCCTTCGCATTGCTCGCAGGCGAAGCCATATCTCGTTCCGTTGATGGTTTTCTTGATGTTACTGGCGCCCGACAAATTAATCTTGAGCGTTTCGGCGTATCCTTCAAGGGTGGCATCTGAGGCACCGCTCATATCTAGGTCAAGGTCAAGCGCCTCCACATAACCCTTGATATCGGAACTGCCCGACAAGTCCATCTCGATTTCGTCAGCCAAAATGTCGCCATAGAAATTGGAAGCACCTGACATGTCGATATCAACTTCGTCGGCATCAATGTCACAATAGAAATCAGAAGCACCCGACAAGTCAATCTCAATCTTTTCACCTTCAAGGCCATATTCCGAATGGAATTCCGAGGCACCCGACAGATCGACGCTCGTCAAGTTGGCGTTATAAGGGATAACCACCTTTAAGTCTGTCCCGTAGTTGCTATGATTGATTCCTTTGAAATGAATCTTCAGCGTGTTTTCAACGACTTCCACCACGACCTTCGGCATAAGCTTCTCGCCCACCGTAACGGTAATGACATCCACCGCATCACTGACAGTGACGTCAAACGCATCCTCCACTTCAAGCTCGGTGTAGGAGCCAACAGTAAAATCTTTCGAAATGGGGTCACCAGCAAACTTTTGGCAGCTGCTGAAAGCAAACAAAACCAAGGCCGAAAGGACAAACAAATACTTTTTCATTGCTAATTAGGACCGCTGTTATATACCATCGGGGCATCGGTTTTTTTGGTGTTGATTAAAATTTAGCGCAAAAATAGTCTATAATTACATCTAAAACGGAGAAACAGCGAAAAAGTTACAGACCATGGAAAAAAAACTCATTTTTTTTTGAATTTATGCTTCCATTTTTGGAAAAAGCACTTATTTTTGCAGCGAAAAAGCTGTCGCGAAATTTTCGTCGCGAAATTTTCGCGGTAAAACTAAGTAAAGCCTTAATTTAAAAATAGGGTAAAATGACAAGTAAATCACAGGATTTCAATCCATTCTCCGTACTCGCCTATCTCGGTAGTGACTACTTTTGTGACCGAGAAAACGAGACAAAAAAACTCATAGAAGGTTTAAAAAATGGTCGAAATATCACCTTAATTAGTCCAAGAAGGATGGGAAAAACGGGATTAATCAAGCACATTTTTAAAGAATTTGACCCAAAAGAGAACCTTTGTTTCTATGTCGATTTGGACCAAACCACCTGCCTCGCTGATTTGGTGCAAGCCTTTGGCAAAGTAGTATTGAAGCAAATCGGGATGCCTACGGGGCGCGTTTGGAAAGAAATTCTGTCATGGTTTAAGTCGCTGCGACCCGTTCTCTCCGCCGAACCTGCGACAGGTGCGCCACAAATCAGTCTCGACATCAAGCCGACGGAAGCGGAAGCCTCGTTGGACGAGATTTTCGGTTGGTTGGAAAAGTCGAAACTACCGTGTTATGTGGCTCTCGACGAGTTCCAAGTCATTACAGACTATCCCGAACCGAAAATGGAGGCTTTGCTGCGCAGCCACATTCAACATCTCACCAATGTGCATTTCATTTTTGCCGGTAGCAAAAAGCACATGATGACCGAAATGTTCATGGCCGCTAACCGCCCATTTTTCCAGAGCACACAGATGCTTCCTTTGTACGAAATCCCCGAAGACGCTTATTTTGACTTTGCCCTGCGCCATCTGGAGCGCAACAAGCAGACGATGTCCCGAGAAATTTTCCACGAGTTGTACACCACCGTTTACGGCCACACTTGGTACATTCAATGCATACTCAATCGGCTTTACCAATACAAGATACGACAAATTGACGAACATGCCTTGGCTTTAATCGTGAACGACATTTTGGAAGAATACAAAGAATCGTTCCGAACTTACTGCAAACTACTCACATCCAATCAGTTGGCACTTATAAAAGCCATCGCCTATGAAGGAAAAGTGAAAGAGATTGGAAGCCAAGAGTTTCTGCAAAAATACCAGCCTGGACCAGCCAGCACAGTGCGAAGTGCCCTCCGCGTCCTCATCGACAAGGAATTGATTGCCGAAGACGAGGACGGTTACAGTGTTTATGATCGATTTTTTGGATTGTGGCTGAGAAAATAAGAACCATTTCAAGAAAAAACATTACCTTTGCCTAAAATTCTACAATTATGAAATTCAAACCCTACAACCATAGCGAAGCCGCGCTCAATGAGCGCATTGCGCTGATTGTCAACGCTGAGAAGAAAAAGGGAGGTGAGAAAGAAGCCCTGAGTACCGTCTTCCAAAGCATCGATTTCACCACTTTGGAAGCCTTCGACAATGAGGCCAAGATCAAAGACTTCTGCGAAAAAGCCTTGGCTTTTCCGAAACAGAAACCGCACCTTAGCGTGCCTGCCATCTGCATCTACAGTCCCTTCATCCGTCAGGCCAAGCAACTGCTGGCGGGCAGTGGCATCCGTGTGGCCACGGTGGCCTGCGCCTTTCCCTCGGGCATGATGCCCTTCGACCTGAAAGTCAAGGAGGTGGAATACTGCGTCAACGAAGGCGCGGATGAGGTGGACATGGTCATCTCGCGCGGCACGTTCCTCGCTGGACGTTACGACGAGGTCTTCAACGAAATCAAGACCATCAAGGAAACCTGCGGCGACAAAGCCAAACTGAAGGTCATCCTTGAGACTGGCGAACTAAAGACGGTCGAGAACATCCGCAAGGCCAGCGAACTGGCCATCCTCGCCTGTGCCGACTTCATCAAGACCTCGACGGGCAAGGTGCCGATAGCCGCCACACCTTTGGCTGCCATTATCATGATCGACACCATCAAAGAATACTATGAGGCCACGGGCAAGAAAGTCGGCTTCAAGCCTGCTGGTGGCATGAAGGTGCCGGATGACGCCCTCACCTATTATTATTTGGTGAAAAACATCCTTGGCGAACAATGGCTTAACCCGAACCTCTTCCGCGTAGGCACAAGTCGTCTGGCTGGATTGATTTTAGAACAATTATGAACCTTGTAGAGACGCGATTAATCGCGTCTCTACCAACAAATTATATTATGGCAACAATAACAGGAACCTACAAAGGCAATCTCCGTAACGAGATGACCCATGTGCAATCGGGCAACACCATCCTCACCGATGCACCCACCGACAACCACGGCAAAGGCGAAGCCTTCTCGCCCACCGACCTCGCCTGCGCAGCCCTTGCCGGCTGCATGATGACCATCATGGGCATCAGTGCGCAAGGCCACAAATTCGACATTGACGGTACCACCTACACGGTGAAGAAGACCATGAACGCCGACCCACGCCGCATCGGGCAGATCGACATCGTGTTCAACTTCCCCGCTAAAGAATACACCGAAAAGCAGAAATCCCTGCTTTGGGCTGCTGCCGAAAGCTGCCCCGTAGGCCGCTCGCTACACCCCGATGTCATCGTCAACATTACAATGAACTTCCAAGGCTAACCACACCAAAAACATAAGATTATGGCAAAATCATTTCCAAAAATCAGAGTGTTCATCTCCTCCACCTTTCTTGACATGCAGAGAGAAAGAGACGTACTAAACTTGGAAGTGTTCCCTGTCGTGAAAGGCGTTTGCGACCAATTGGGTGTCGCATTCAATGTCATCGACCTGCGATGGGGCATCACCGAAGAAGACCAAGCCCAAGGTAGCGTCATCGACTTGTGTCTTGACGAAATCCAGCACTGCAAGCCCTATTTCATCGGCTTGATTGGCAACCGTTATGGATGGATTCCAGACACTTTCGATCCTGACTTGAAAGAAAAATTCCAATTCATCAAAGAAGATGAAGATAGGTCGGTGACCGAACTGGAAATGGTTTTGGGAGCCTTGTCGGAAGAGAACCGCGACAGGTGTTTCTTCTATTACAAAGACCCTCAGCTATTTGATGCTGAAACCGATGACCATCATCAGGGAAAAATTGAAGGTTTGAAGAACAAAATCAACAAACTTGACATTCACCATTCCGATTACTCCTCTTTCGAGCAATTCAAGGAGTCGGTTCTGAACGACCTTTTAGAAGCCATTAGGACGGATTATCCGGAAGACAGGGATATGATGGACATCAAACAGGAAGCCTACCTGAACCTGAAAGAGTCAGGCCATGTGAAACGCTTCTATTTCGCCATGCAGGCTTTCGACATCATAACCTATGCCGAAGAAAACCACGTGGCCGTGGCTGCAATTGCTCCTTATCGGTTGGGAAAGACTGCCACCTTTAACCACATCATCAACATCAAGCCTGATGCCGACAAAATCATCATCAACTTTGAAGCCGATGTCAACATGCAGTATTTCCCAGGGCACTATCTTTACTGGATGATTAAAATCGGATTGGAGAAATACGGATATAACCTCCATGACTACGAAGACTTTCCAATTCCAGAGGTCCTCAACAATTATGAGTCGAACATACAAGCCTTGCTGGCCTTTTTGAAACGCAATCTATATGCCATCGAATACAAAAGGCCGCTCTATATATTGATCAACGACGCCAACCTGTTTTTCAGCAACGACCCATCCAAGACCTTTTACAGAAACTTCATCTTCGACGACACGCGTTTGCCTGACAATCTCCATGTCATCGTAACCACAAACTCGGAGCCTGATGTTCCGTTGGTTTGCGCCAACCTGCATGCTTCAACGGATGACCCAAAACAATTCTTCACCGAATATCTGTCGCAATTCGCCAAGAAAATCGACAAAGACATCCTTGACACTGCGAACCAAAACTTACAATTTACTGATTACAAGTTTATTGCAGACTATTTGATTTATTATTGCAATTTCTCATCATACAAACAGGTAGCAAGGGAATTGCTGAGTAAATCCAACTTTGTGGAGGTGTTGCAATACATCTATGATGATTTCATTTCCCACATGTCAGCAAAATGTGCCTCTGTGTTTACCGAGATTCTACTGCGGCTCCACATATTCAGGCCAGGCCTCTCCGAAACAGCCTTATTTGCCTCCTATGACAGAGCAACTGCAATAGAAGAAACTGAATATCAGGTTTATGTAGATTTGATAGAAATCGAAAAAGCGGCCATCCTTAGACCTTTAAGATACTTCACAAGTGTTGAAAGCGGCACCATTTTCATCTCCGACCCTTTCATCAAGTATTTCATTGCGAAAAACATCGGCCATCTTACCAGTATCTTGCAGAGAACCAACGCTGAAAGAACCCGAAAAGCCTATGATGAATTCTATGAACGACATGGTGGAATCGATGCGGTGGTTCAAGGTGGAAAGATAATGCGAAAAGAAGACTATGTGGATGCGGCGGTGAACGGCAATGAGGCAAACACCCTCATGACATATGCGGTGTTGGATCCGCTTTGCGCGTATCTGAATAAAATCATCATGGACTACGCGAAAGAATTGGAGAACCGTGAAGACGCTTTTAATGTGGAGACCATCGAAGAGAAAGAAATCAAGATGCTGGTTTACATTCAAGAAGCGGCAAAGTTGTACAAACTCAACACCCGTGCCAATCTGTACTCCAACATACTAAGCAATATCGAGTTGATGCTTTTCGTGTGCTCCAAGAGCCACTTGCTGTTCAGAAGGCTGATAGCAGGTTATATCGAGCTGAACACCGACCTACAAAAAGCACAATATAGCCACGTTGACGAGCATTTGTTAAGCTTTACTGTCAATTATGCACTGGATTCCCTTGTGAAAGCCGACAAGGAAAAGTTCGACGAGCTAAACATCAGCGATGCCATTGACAATGCCATCCTTGTTTTGGAAGAACACGGCATGCTTGACGGAGAATTGAACCGATTGTCCGAGGAGGAAGATGGCGGCATGATTTTAATGAACGACTATATCGTCAATGCTTGTAGTGATGAAGCCCAACAATGCATCTATGACATTGATTATGAAAGTTATGACGAGGATTGTGGGCACTTGCTTGAGTTGGTAGACCAGCTTGCAGAAAAATTGGACAAAACTCCAAATACATACGACAAGATTCTTTATGCGTTCTATTTTTTCAAACTCTCCATCAAGTTGATTGACGAAGGGAACATGCCTGAGACAACTTATTATGGAACTGTTCAAGAGACCTTAAAGAAAATTCGCGGTATCATCGGATATTGCTTCTTCCCCGAAGTTTGCGCCTTCTTCGACATATTTTTGGGAAGACTATATCTCGGAAAACACATTGAATTGATGCGGAGAGGACTTGATGTGATGAAATCATTGGGGTTCCAATCCAGTATTGAGGACTATGAAGACTCTTATTCCTACTTTAAAAAACAAGCATAATGGAATACAACTTTTTGAAAGGACTCTGCAACAGCGAGACGCTTGTGGTGGAACATAAGGACACCGCCGCCGTCTACGGCTCGGGAGCCTTGGAGGTATTTGCCACACCTGCCATGATTGCCTTAATGGAGAAGACCTGTTTGGAAAGCGTTACCGACAAAATCGGTGAAGGCAACACAACCGTGGGTATTGCAGTCAACATCAAGCACCTGAAAGCCAGTCCAGTAGGTTCGACCATCCGCTGCGAAGCCAAAATCGTTGATGTGGACCGCCACCGATTGGTCTTCGAGGTGAAATGCTTTGAAGGCGAAACGCTGGTCGGCGAAGGCATCCACGAACGCTTTGTGGTTGACAGCGAGAAGTTTATGTCCAAATTTTAAATCTTTAAATTTTGAATCTTTGAATCAGACATGAGATACACCTACCGCACTCAAGGCACCTGCAGCCAAGCCATCGAATTTGAAATCGAAGACGGCATCCTGAAGAACGTGCAGTTCTATGGTGGCTGCAACGGCAACACGCAAGGTGTCAGCGCCTTGGTGGAAGGCATGAAAGTCGAGGACGTGCTGCAACGTTTGGAAGGCATCCGCTGCGGCTTCAAAAACACCTCTTGTCCCGACCAACTATGCCGCGCCATCCGACAAGCCTTAGAGAGTTAGGAGTTAGGAGTTAAGAGTTAGGAGTTGATAGTTTTTGCATCATACAATTTAATAGACCTTATCGCGTTATAGAACAGATTAAAAACTAATGAATATGAAGAAACACATTTTATCGGTAGCGGTTTTGGCACTTGTTGTCGCGCTCACCACTTTCACCAGTTGCAGAAAACCCAAGGCTGAAGACAACACTCCCGCTAAGGAAGGCCTTTATTTGGGTATAGTAGGCTTCAACAGCGACCTTTACACCATGCCGCTTGGCCTGCTTAACCAAGACACAAAACACAATTTCGAGAGTTTTGTCGACGGGCTGTCGATGCAAAACGGCACCATCCTTTATCATGCCGTCAACACGGGCCTCAACAGCTTGGCCAACGCCAAGATTCCAGAGAACCTCATCAATGTCTCCGTGGTGACTTTCACCGATGGTCTCGACCAAGGCTCATACGTACTTTCCGACAGCTACAACTCGGGTAGTGAATATTTGTCCGCCGTCAATGGAAGAATCAACAACGAACTCATCGGTGGAACCAACATTTCGGCCTACTCCATCGGCGTGCGCGGCGCGGATGTGAGCGACATCGAGAGTTTCCGCAACAACCTCAGGAAACTTTCGAGCGACCCCAGCAATGTCGTCGAAGTCAGCAACATGAGCGAAGCTTCCGAAAAATTCGCCGAAATCGCCCAGCAGCTTTACAACCAAAGCACCTTCTACAATGTCACGCTCAAACTGCCGGCACAAGAGCCCAACACCAGAATACGCTTCACTTTCGACAACGTGTCCGATGTCAACGAATCGCAATGCTACATCGAAGGCACCTATATCACTATCGGAGATAAGAAAGGACAGTTGACAGAAATCGATTACGTTGGATTGGAGTGCATGTCAGGCATCGCCGTCACGGCATCAAGAGAAGGCATCTTTGACCTCTTCTCATTCCAAAACCTCACCGACACTAACGGCGTTCCGATCAGCACCGACTATGTGAAGGAATGGAACTGGCTTGAGTCGTCTTCGCAATGGCAGTACAACAGCGAATTCACACCTTCGGGCAACACCCAGATTGTCAACGAATACAAGAGCGCAATGATTATGCTCGTGCTCGACTGCTCTAGCTCCTTGGGTAGCGATTTCGTCAACATGAAGACTGCCGCCAATGGTTTTATTGAGACCTTGAGCGGAAACTACAACGGAAGATAATAGTTTTTGACCATGACCTTTTTCAGATGGCCATGACCACCTAGACGGGGGTCGTGGCCATTGTCATTTATGATGGAAACGGGCGCGGTGAACAGTCAGTTTTTCTTTGAAATTGGCCAAACGCGAACCTGCGGGGGACAAAGCATCAGGTAAAGCGTTTTCAACCGTCCCTTCACCTGCATCGCCGCCACGCCAATAGCGCTCGGCGAAAGCCATCAGGGCTTCCAAATCCTTTGCTTCCAATCCTCTCAGATAGAACCATCCACCTTTTTTCGATGCCGTTTGCAGGAAAACACGGCTTGATATAGGAATTCGCTTGCTGTCTTCAAAATCGATGAAATCAACGTTTGAAATCGCAGGAATGTCTGCAACCATTGTAATACCCATATTATGCGCGTTTTCCCTTAATATTCTGATTTCATCTTCAGAACAATTGCCCTTTTCGTCCCATTGCAGGTAATTCAACTTATAAAATGCCATTAGCTCCAAAATTCCATTTAAATCATCGAATGTCAACTTTTTATCAAACTTGTCAAGACTGACACCACGATAAGGGCAAGCAGGTCGATCGAAGAAATCCACATTGGCAATCTTACCATCCACACCGATGAGCTGTGCAAGTGTGTTTTGCGCCCAAACCACATTGCCTGAAATGGTAGCTTTACCCCGTTTGGTAACGATATGGTATTCATCGGGATTGCTGAAGGTCTCCTTCTCTTTGACCACTATTCTCCTAAATCTATACCTTTTCTTCGTATACTGCTGATAATCTTGTGGTTCAGGAATGACATCCGTTTTGGTGTCCAACTCATAATAGCGCACATAATCGATGCGCAATTCGACGGGCAATTTTGTCGTGTCGATGTAAGGCGAGCGGTCGCGACCCAGTTGCGCGTCCAAAATCAAGTAATACTCATACTCGCTGAAAGGGAACTGGCCATTTCTGCCCTTGCGGAAACGAGGATAGTTCAATGTGCGCTGTCCATTGACAAAAAAGACAAGACTGTCATGAAAGCGTTCCACAGCATAAGTGTTGTATTCTCCTTCGTTATATTTCGGATAGGCCACCTGCGAAGGTCGGTTGCGCCGATTCAGGTTATATGTGTAATGGCTGTGAACCGTATTATTCACAAATGGATTGTCCCTAAAGTGCTCCATGATGTCGATTTCACCAGCATGAGGCCAGTTCACAGTGTGGTTGGTCCAGGGCAACATCCAAATGGCCGGCCAATAACCTTGCGCCACATCAAACTTGGCCTTCACCTCCACCCTGCCAAAACCAAAGTTCTTCTTACCCTTGCCCCATATGCCCCCAGTCAGGAAAGCCGCAGTATCTTTCGGCAAATAATCGTTCACCATGCCACGCAACACGAGATTGCCATCCTCAAAGCCATACAGCCTTTCGTCCGACGACATGTGGATGGCCCAGTCGGACTTGCTCCTCGGAATCTTCGACCAGACCTCTGTATCCAAAATCGAATTGTTGAATTCATCGTGCCAAATCAAGGCATAGCGGCGACGTTCCTGAGCAGATGCGTTCACGAGGAACCCGATAAGCATCAGCAAAATAACAAGCAATCGTTTCATAATATCCAACTTTTTTCGCCGTAAAAGTACAAATTTTTTCAATTTGTTCCTCTTTTTTCAGCTTTATTTCATATTTTTGCCGAAAAAATCAGAAAAATGGAGAAAAAAGAACTACGTGCCCAAATCAAAACACTGAAAAAACAACATACGAAAGAACAGTTGATGGAACAGTCGGAGAAGATTCTGGCCAAGCTGGAACAACATCCCGACTTCATCAAAGCCGAAAAAATCATGCTTTACAGTGCCCTCCCCGATGAAGTGCAGACTCAGGCCTTCTTGGAAAAATGGCATTTGAAAAAGAAGATCATCCTGCCCACTGTGGTTGGCGACGACATCATCCCAGTGGAATATGCCAAAGACACTGACTTTGCCATAGGCGATTTCAATATCCTTGAGCCTCAGAACGAGCCCTACACCGGCGATTTCGACCTCATTGTCGTCCCAGGCGTGGCCTTCGATCCCAAGGGCAACCGCATTGGACGTGGCAAAGGCTACTACGACCGATTTCTATGCCAACATCTGAAAGTGAAGCGCATTGGCATTTGCTTTGATTTTCAGCTTGTTGATGAAGTACCTACCGAGCCATTGGACATCAAAATGGATGAAGTCATCTCTATTTGAGAAATATTTTGAGATTTATTTGCCATATGTTTTGCTTTTATTCATATTTTTGAAGCCCTATTTTAAGAAACACAAACAAATTATAATAAGCCATGAAGAAATACCTACTATTAAGTCTTGTCATGCTTTTGGGCATGACCGCACTGAATGCCCGTCCCATCGACGCGGCAAGAGCTAAGGCCATTGGACAAAGATTTGCCCAAGCCAACTTTGACAGCAATTTGAGAAGCAATGAATTACAACTGGTTTACACAGGCTCATCAAGCCGTGGCGAAACCTGTTTCTACGCATTCAACGTCGGTGAAGGTGGTTTCGTCATCGTTTCAGCCGACGACCGTTTCCGTCCCATCGTAGGCTATTCCGACGAAGGTCCCTTTGGGACTGAGAACCCATCACCCGAATTGATGTTCTACTTAGACAGAATTATCGAAGCCCGCACCAGCCGTAATGCCGTCCTCTTCGATGACACCGAACAGGAATGGCAAAGTGTAGCCACCACAGGTCGTCTGCTTTCGCGCAACGGAGGCCGCGGTGTCGACTATATCTGCACCACCAAGTGGAATCAAGATTCCCCTTATAACTATTATGCTCCCGAGTCCAACGGTGGTCCTGGAAACCGTTGCTATGCAGGCTGCGTGGCCACTGCCATGAGTCAGGTGATGAAGCGCTGGAACCATCCTTTGCAAGGCACGGGAAGTTATTCATACTACTGCGACTATGGGATGCAATCAGCCAATTTCGGTGAGACCACCTATGATTGGGAGCACATGCCCGACCGACTCAATGGAGCCTCACAGCAAGAGATTGAGGCAGTGGCATTGTTGATGTATCACTGCGGCGTGGCTGTCGAAATGAACTTCTCACCCAGCGGCAGCGGTGCTAACTCATGGAACGTGCCCTATGCTATTCAAAATCATTTTTCCTATTCGAGCCACGCCGAGCTCAAGATGCGCGACATGTATTCGCTCACCAGCTGGCAGAACATGCTGAAAGAATCCCACGACATTGGTTGGCCTGTCTACTACTCTGGTTTCAGCAACAGCGGCGGTCATGCCTTCGTGTGTGATGGTTACGATGACAGCGACCTCTTCCACTTCAACTGGGGTTGGGGCGGCAACAGCGACGGCTGGTTCGTCATCGACGAAATCGATTATGCTGGATGGGCTCAAGCCGTGTTCAACTTCGTGCCTGCCGATGTCTACGACTACATGCCTTTGCAACCTGAAAACCTTTCAGTCAGCCCCAGCAATGATTTCGACTATGCCGCCACCCTGACTTGGACCAATCCCACCCAGGACATCCATATGCAAGACATCACCAATATCGACCAAATTGTCATCACCCGCAACGGCAAAATCATCTATACCGAAGACAACGTGGCTCCCGGAGCCGAGATGAGTTATACCGACCATTACCTCCCCAGATTGGTGAATTACAGCGTTTATGCTGTCGTCCACAATGCTATGGGCTTGGCCGCTACTGAGAAAAACGTCCTTTTAGGCCCCACATGCGAGTGGACGGTAGAGATGACCTCTTCCAACCCGGAAGGGTGGAACGGCGGAGCGCTTTCGTTCGTCAACAATGCTGGCGACGAAATAGTCAACCTCTCTCTCGAAACAGAGGAGGCCACACGCACCATCACATTGCCATTCGGCCATGTCAAAATCCAATGGCAGAAGCCCGAACAAGCCATCGAAGACTTCCGTTTCAAAGTTAGGAATTCCAATGGTACACTCAAAGCCCATTTCCATGGCTCCTCCTCTGAAATCCAAGATGGCTTAATCTATATTATTAACAACACTTGCAACGACAAGGACGAAGAGATAGAGGGCACACATCTGACAGCCAACGTATCAGACGATCAAGTGACGCTGACCTGGGATCCCGTCGAAAACTGCATCAACTACCAAGTATTCCGCGATGGTTTGCTGTACGCCATGACCAACGAGACCAACTTCGTTGACGATGACACCAGAACGACCTTCCACACCTACCACGTCATTGCCTGCACCCTCAACGGTGAGATTCTTCCCTCGAATACGTGCAGCTATCATCCCGAATCTCCCTGCATCATCCCGACCAACCTCCGGGTGGAAATTGCCACCACTGAAAAAGCCAAACTAATATGGGATGTCCCCGAGGATGAAACCGTAGCGGGTTATATGATATACCGTCGTCCAAAAGGTGGTGAGTTCAAGCGCATCAAGCTGACTTCCAGCACCACTTATACAGACAACCTCTCCGCACAGCCCGATGGCTTTTACGAATATACCGTCTCGGCTTACTATCAAGAGACCCATTGCGAGTCTGGATACGCCACGGCAGAAGGACATCCCGAACTGAACTTCGTGGAATTCAACAAGACCATCATCCCGCAACACCTCGATTTCTTCATCCACGAAGGCCGTGTCATCCTTGAGTGGGAAGAAGGCTCTGTGGCAGAAGGCTATAACGTCTACCGCAACGGAGAGCACATCGCCCATGGCGTAACAGGACATGCATTTGTCGACTATACCTCCACTCCTGCTGAAACATACGATTACACTATCACGGGATACACCACCCATGTCGAATCCAACCCCTCCAACGTCGTGAATGTGGACTGGACTACTAATGTAAACGAAAACACAGTCGATCAAACTATTAGCATTTATCCTAACCCGACCAAGAATACCTTCACCATCGAAGCAGACGGCCTTCGTCAAGTCAGGGTCTTCAATGTTATGGGACAAACGGTGATTTGCCAAACGGCGCTCGAAGACAACATGACTCTCGATCTTTCGGCACAGCCGCAGGGATGCTATTTTGTTGAGACCGCGACCGAACAAGGCAGCACGACTACTAAGATTGTGAAATTATAATGACAACAAAACACATTGATATGAACAAATTCCTTAAGGTGACAGCTATTGCACTGCTGTCAGTCATGGGCACGACCCTCTTGGCCCAAGAAGCCAAAGAAGAAAAACCCGTCTATCAGATCACGGAAACCGTCAACGTGAAGCACACGCCCGTCGACAACCAAGGCAGCTCCGGCACTTGCTGGTGCTTTGCTGGCATCGGCTTCGTCGAAGCGGAGATCATGCGCATCTATGGCAAAGAGTTCAACCTCTCGGAGATGTTTGTCGTCCGTAATGCCTGGACGGAGAAAGTAGCGAAATTCGTCCGCATGCACGGCAACAACACCCTCAGCCAAGGCGGCGAGGTATGCGACGTGTTCTATATGATCGACAAATACGGCATGATGCCTGAAGCCGACTACAGCGGCAAAGTCATCGGTGAGGAACGCCACATGCATGCCGAGATGAACGAAGTCATCAGCTCGGTGGCTCGTGCCATCATCAAAAATGGCAACAAGAAAATCTCGCCTGCAGGACCCAAGGCGGTGCAAGGTGTTTTGGATGCTTATCTCGGTGAGGCACCGGAAGAGTTCACCGTCGATGGCAAGAAATACACCCCAAAGTCGTTTGCGGAGAAATACCGTATCGACCCCGCCAACTACATTGAGATCTGCTCTTTCACTAACGAGGAATACAACAAGCCTTGCATGGTTGAGATCCCCGACAACTGGACTTGGACCCCTGCCTACAACCTGCCGCTCGACAAACTGATGGAAGCTGTCGACTATGCCTTAGAGCATGGCTACACCCTCGGCTGGGCACAGGATGTCAGCAACAAAGGCTTCTCCGGAAAGACGGGTTTGGGCATCGTCCCCGAAGACCCCGAAAACGAGAATCTTTGGGAAGAGATCGTCGCCGAAAAGAAGGTCACCGATGAGGACCACCAAAGAGCTTACGACAACTGGGATGCAGGCGACGACCACAGCATGCTCGTCGTCGGTATCGCCAAGGACCAAAACGGCACCAAATACTACAAGATCAAGAACTCGTGGGGCGACAGGGGACCTTACCAAGGCTATTGGTACTGCTCCGAGCAATACCTGCGCCAATACACCATCTTCTTCACCTTGAATAAAGAGGCGCTTTCGAAAGCCATGAGAAAAGATTTGGGACTTTGATAAAGTTTCCATACTTTTGCGGCCATAAATCGGCCCTTCGACCCTTCAGAAAGACAACAATTCAACAATTCAACAATCAACAATTCAACAAATAAACATCATTATGAAATTCAAGCATTTACTTACCGCAGCCGCTTTGATGCTCAGCGTCAGCGTCGTTGCACAACCACCCATGCCGAAACCCGAAGAACCTGAAGGCGAAGGCTTCAAATTTACCACCATTAAGGAACTCCCCGTGACCTCCGTCAAAGACCAGAACCAAGCTGGTACCTGCTGGTGCTACAGCTCGCTGGCTTTCTTTGAGGCCGAACTGCTCCGTATGGGCAAGCCCGAGTACGACTTCTCCGAGATGTACATCGTTTACAAGACTTATTTGGACCGCGCTGAGGCCGCCATCCGTACCCACGGCGACGTTTCCTTCTCGCAAGGCGGTTCTTTTGGTGATGTGCTGTATGCCATCAGACATTACGGCCTCATCCCCGATGAGCTGATGCCTGCAGGTGCCATGCACGGCGACTCCCTGTCGAACTTCACTGAGCTCTCCGCTGTCACCGACCCGTATGTTGAAGGCGTCATCAAGAGCCGTAAGATCCAGATGGACAAGGACGGCAACCCGCTGTGGAAGAAGGGTTTGGCTGGCATCTACGACGCCTACCTCGGTGTGCCTCCGACCGAGTTCACCTACAAAGGCAAGAAGTACACGCCCATGAGCTTCGCCGAATCCACTGGCCTCAACATGGACGATTACGTCAACCTGACTTCATTCACACACCATCCCTTCTATGAGCCCTTCGTCATCGAAGTGCAGGACAACTGGCGCTGGGGCCAAGCATGGAACCTCCCCATCGACGAACTGATGCAGGTGATGGACAACGCCATTGAAAAGGGGTATCCCATCGCTTGGGGTTCCGACGTCAGCGAACAAGGTTGGCTCCGTGGCAAGATGGCCGGTGTGGCCGTGCTGCCCGACCTCGAAGCCAAAGGCCGTGACCTCCAAGGCAGCGACATGGCCCACTGGTTGGGCATGAGTGCCGCCGACCGTAAGAAAGAGGCCCAAGGCGGTCCCACCCCGCAGAAATGGGTCACCCAGAAGGAACGTCAGATTGCTTACGACAACTACGAGACTGGCGACGACCATGGCATGCTCATCTACGGCACCGCCAAGGACCAGATCGGCAACGAGTACTTCATCGTGAAGAACAGCTGGGGCGAAGCCGGCCAGTACAAAGGCATTTGGTACGTCTCCAAGGCTTTCGTCCGCTACAAGACCTTGAACATCGTGGTTCACAAGGATGCCCTGCCGAAGGATATCGCCAAGAAGCTTGGCATTAAGTAATTATTCATTTTAAGAACGAAAAAAGGGAAAGCTTTGTGTGAAAGGCTTTCCCTTTTTTACTATGACTTATGGCCTATGACTATGACCGCTTTTACATAATATCAAAGCTACCATAGTCATTACACTGGTTCGGACTGATGCCATGCGACACGGCACAATGTATCCCTACAAGCCATACCTACTGCACCTTGACGCAGCCGTAGCGTACTTCCAGCACCGGACCGTGTCGGAGACACGACCTCCTATTTACCCCACACGGTGCCGTGTGGGGCTCGACACACCAGTCATAGTGACCTGCGTGCCGGAGGCACGCCACCTCACATGGGGAAATAGCGTGCCTCCAGCACGCACTATCGAGTCTATCATCCAGTCTGTCCTATACCTGCCTAACACCATGCAGTACCGACACAGCACAAGATACCCCACACACCACTGCCTCTATACCATGAGGCAGCCATAGCGTGCCTCCAGCACGCTCTCCTGAGTCTACATTCTGGTATGCACAGTCTGATAAACCCCACACAGCAGAGCTGTATGGGGTAAATAGAATGCCGTGCCTCGGCACGAGGCTGTCATAAAAAATTAACGTAATGGGACTGGGTAGCGCACTGCCATGAACACCCACCCATCAATTGTTGCTCTTGCTTGTCTTACCCATGTGCAACAATGGCTATTTCAATAGCACAGAACGCACGGGACGAACTGACTGACCATTACAACGACTGGTGTAGCCAGTGAAAAACCAGTTCGAACTAGTGTAAGAGAATTCTCCTGCAAACCTCGGATCATCAGTACTAAGCGAACTTGACCAATAGTGGCCACTGCTGCCAGCATATTCGAGATGATTATAGCGGTAAATTCCTGCAGCAGGCAAGAAAATACTATTGTGGTTCGAGGCAGTAAAAAGGATGCCTATCGTGCCATTCATGGATATCCATGTTCTTGTGGTATTATCGAAAAGTTCATCCCATTCTTCATCAGTGGGCATACGCCAGTCTCCTCCCCAGTTAACTGTAGCCGCATCATTCTCCGGCAAAAGGGTGGTCAAAGTATCGGTAAAACCGTTATATCCATAGTTGGCTTTGCTACAATACTTAGTAAGTGTGTTTTCGCTGCCATTACAAAACTGATACGTATTCCAACCGTAATCGCTTTTGGGCTGAATTTCGCCCCAAGCAAAATAGTCTCCATATTCATAAGGAGCATCAGCACCCACATTGCAGGTAGCCCATAGAGTACCACTCGGAAGACCGAGGTCAACGTAAGGGTGAGCAACAGAGATGCCGAAGTTTGCCACCAAATTTCTGTTACTGTTAACTGTAAACGAATAGATAGCATTTGAGGAAACCAACTCGCCATTTTCTGTCCACTTGATGAAAAAATAGCCTTCGTTAGCCGTAGCAGTGAGTACACAATCTGCACCTACTGGGTAAACTCCTCCTCCACTCACGGAGCCTCCTTCCGTAGGGTTGGCCGTAGCATTGATAACAAGTTGAGAAGCAGACTGCACAGGGCGGACAGAACATCCGAAAGATCGGTAGTTGGAATTGGAGTTACTGCTGCTGGACAAAAAATAAAAGAGACGTGCTTCGTCGGGATGACTATAATTAGTGTTGAGCGTATTCGACCAATAATAGCCCCAAATGCCATCGCCGCGAAGGATATTATCACCGTAATAGCCAGCAGCTGGCAGGAATAGACTATTGCCATTATTAGCAGTGAAGAGCCGTCCATATACACCATTCTGGATAGTCCATGTACTTGTCGTGTTATTTTGCAACTCTTGCCACTCTTCCTTGGTAGGCATACGCCAATCTCCACCCCAGTTAGTTGAGGCGGCATCATCCTCCGGAAGCAAAGTGGTAAGATTATCGGTGAAGCCATAATATCCAAAGCTGGAATTAGAGCAATACTTAGTGAGTGTACTGGAGCTGCCATTACAATACTGATATGTACTCCATTGGTAATTATCCTTGGGCTGGGTTTCGCCCCAGGCAAAGTAGTCGCCGTATTCCTCAGGAGTTTCGGCTCCCACATTGCAGGTAGCCCACAATGTGCCACTCGGCAGGCCGAGGTCAACATAGCTGTGTTCGCCACTGCTTGATACAGCAAAGTTTGCCACCAGATTCCTATTTCCATCAACAGTGAAAGAATATGTGGCATCAGTGGAGACCACCTCACCATTCTCTGTCCAATTGGAGAAAGTATAACCTTCGTTAGCTGTTGCGGTAAGCATACAATCACTGCCCTCTTGGTAAGTACCACCTCCGCTCACCGATCCGCCTTCTGTTGGACTAGCCATAGCATTGATAACAAAAGACATGTTCTGAGACGTAGAGCGTACTGCCCGGACAGAAAAGCCATAGTAACGTAATCTACTATACATATTGCAACTATTCCCCTCGAATTTGATGACCCAAGCAGCGTTCGAATAACCACCAAGCGAACTCGACTGATAGATACCGTTGTTAACATCGTATAGACCATTCCAATCATAATGTCCAGCAGAAGGCAAGAAAAGGCTATTGCCATTACTCGCTGTGAACAATCTCCCATGTTCACCATTCTGTGTGGCACCTGTGATTGTGGTGTTATCAAATAGTTCTTGCCATTCCTCCATAGTAGGCATACGCCAATCATCGCCCCAGTTGACAGTGGCGGCATCATCTTCTGGCAACAATGTGGTAAGGTTGTCGATGAAACCGTTATAGCCATAGGCAGAATCGTAACAATATTTGGTTAGGGTGCTAGAACTACCGTTGCAATACTGATATGTGTTCCAATTGTAAGTATCCTTTGGCTGGGTTTCGCCCCAAGCAAAGTAATCACCGTACTCTTCAGGGGCATTAGCACCTACATTGCAGGTGGCCCACAAGGTGCCACTCGGCAGGCCGAGGTCAACATAGCCGTGTTCGCCACTGCTGGATACAGCAAAGTTTGCCACTAAACTTCTGTCTCCAATAATAGTGAAGGAATATGTGGCATCAGTGGAGACCACCTCACCATCCTCTGTCCAACTTGTGAAGGTATAGCCAATATTAGCTGAGGCAGTGACGGTACACGACTGGCCTTGCTGGTAGTTGCCACCACCAGTGATAGTACCACCGTCAGTCGGGTTGGCTGTGACAGTGACGGTGAAACTTTGCAACACGTATGTAAAATTAGCCACCAAGAATCGGTTACTATTGACCGTGAAAGCATAGCTGGGATCTGTTGATACCACTTCGCCATTTTCCGTCCAATTTTCAAAGGTATAGCCCTCATTGGCTATGGCAGTAAGGATACAAGTGGCACTCAGTTCATAGTTTCCTATTCCTATTATTGTTCCTCCTTCTGATGGATTTGAAGCAGCCCCTATGTTATAACTTGTCACAAGTTCGGCTGTCCGAACCAAACGCACTGAAAAACCGTAATTTCTGAAGTTGCCACCGCCCAAATACACATCACCATTGTTGAAGCCTTCATGGCCTGCATATACATCGTTTACGCTCGTTGCTGACCAGTAATCCCCATCATTGCCAGAGCAAACGGCTGTTCCATCGCGGAACCCTGCAGCTGGTAAAAAGACCGCACCATGTGCCTGAAAATCACTTACCCAATCGGAATAACTGATTACATTAACATTAAAATCACAATTCCCAGTAGGATTGATGCTGTTCAATGTGTGATAAATTGTATTCCAATCATCAGGCAGCAAAATCAAGCCGTTCACACTGTTCACTTTTGCTTTGACATAGCGTATACCAGAAGTAGTATTTCGCGTATTAAATACATACAGCCATTCGTCCATAGTCAAAGTACGCCATGTGTTCGGAATATTTCCACCGTTACTAATCGGATTACAGCCCCAGTCTGCCTCGCCAGTTTGGTCGTACAAGTTGTATGTATAGCTGCCGTATGCGTAGTAGTCACTGCAACTGGTGCTGGTGCTCCATGGTTGATAACAAACAGCACCATGGTTATGACCACTTGTTCCCCAACCAAACAAATCACGGTCAACATTTTGATCAGTACTCGCTTGTCCATTATTCCCAAGGTAATCCCATTGATTATCAGCAAATTTCCAATATGGTTGGCTGACGCTGCCTATATATTGCAGATTACCTTGTGAGAAATACACTTGGTCGCCGTCATTGTTAATGGTGAACTTGCCGTCAATGGCACCCGTGGGAATATTGCCAGTGCTTCCATCTTCAAGCGTGGTGAAGTTCAGCACCTCACCGTAGGAAAGGCCATTGTCGGTCGCCACGTAAGCACGCACGTAATAAGTGGTGTTTGGAGTCAGATTGTCCAAGGTAACGGTCTGGCTGCCCGTCACGGTAGCATCGATTGTGTGGCTGCCGTCCACATTGGGCAATGGCTCCGTACCCCAACACACGCCTCGGGCAAAGATATGGTTGCCTTCGCCAAGGGTCACCGTACCGCCCACCACCGCGCTCTCGGCGGTGATGTCCGACGGCTCCATTGTCGTCACCGCCTGCTGGGAAAGCGGTGTGCCCACGGTAATCATGACGGGCTCGGTGCGATTCGACTTGTACATGAAACCCTTGCAAGGCATGAAATTCGTCAAGGAACCGAACCATCCGTAGCCCTCATAGTATTCGGCATAGCCCATCTGCGACTTGATGTAATCACCTGTCATAGGCGTGAAAGAATCAAACACCGTTGCGAAGTCCAGCGTGTCTGTGCTCGGATAGCTAATCCAGGTCCATCCAGGGTACAACTCAAGGACCGCTTCTTGAGCCTTCAAGACCGAGCCCGCCGCCAGCATGGCGAACAAGCAAATCAATGTAATCATTGCTTTTTTCATAACTGTTATTTTTAGTTGATCGATTATTCAGAGTACAAAACTATAAAAAAACTAACAACGGACAAAACCTAAATCTATCATGTTTGAAAATTGGCCGAAAAAAAAATAAGTTGGCAGGCGGCCACCTGCCAACTTATTGCACATTCCCGTAATGGGACAAAGGTTAGTTTTAGCGCGATGAACGCACCGCCCTTACGGACTGCCCATAGTAACGATAGTTTTCAAGATAACTGTTCTCACCAAAAGTAAAATCCCTCGCTCTGCTCGGGGTATCGTCAAGCGAACTCGACCAGTAGTGCCCGCTGATGCCCACGCCGGAAAGATAGCTTCCAGCGTAACGTCCTCCAGTAGGCAAGAAGATGCCGTTACCGTTAGATGCAGTATAAAGCTTTCCTCTCACCCCGTTCAAGGTGGCCCATGTGGAGACGGTGTTGTTGTATAGTTCAGACCATTCCGTCCTGGTAGGCATGCGCCAATCTGCACCCCAGTTGGCTGTGGCCGCATCATCTTCTGGCAGCAATGTGGTCAGATTGTCGGTGAAGCCGTTGTAGCCGTAATAGGATTTGTTACAATACTTAGTAAAGGTGGTACTACTACCGTGGCAATACTGATAAGTGTTCCATGTGTATGTGCTTTTGGGCTGGGTCTCGGCCCAAGCATAGTAATTGCCGTAGCCCTCGGGCGTTTCGGCTCCCACATTGCAGGTCGCCCACATCAGACCACTCGGCAAGCCTAAGTCAACATATTGGTAGGCACCTGAAATGTAATTATAAAAGAATGCCACCAAGTTCCTGTTTCCACTAACCGTGAAAGAATATGAGGTTTCAGTAGAGATAGTCAAGCCATCCTCAGACCAACCAACGAAAATATAACCTTCGTTGGCTGTAGCGGAGACCGTACAGTTGGTGCCATCAAAATAGGTGCCACCACCGCTCACCGTGCCACACACTGTCGAATTAGCGGAGACATTGATAACACTGTTCTTACAACGTACAGCTCGGACAGGTATGCCTCTGAAACGGTTGCCTTCATCCATTTCATCGTATGCCACCGCACTCATATCGATGTTGGCTTCCTTCGCGTAACTTGGGTGGGTCATGTTGAGCGAACTTGACCAATAGTCCCCTGAAAGATCATAAAGACTATTCCAATCACTGGTACCAGCACAGGGCATGAAGAGAGTGTTACCATTAGAGGCAGTGAAAAGTATGCCGTACACACCATTTTGAGTTATCCAAGTTTTGGTTGTATTATCGGACAGTTCATTCCATTCATCATAGGTGGGCATACGCCATTCACTGCCCCAGTTGGCCGTGGCTGCATCATCTTCAGGCAATAGAGTGGTCATGCCGTCGCTTCCCGTGTATTTTGTTAGGGTGCTAGAGCTACCATTACAATGCTGGTAGGTGTTCCAACTGTACGTTTCCTTAGGTTGGGTTTCGCCCCAGGCATAGTAGTTGCCCCAACCTTCAGACGTTTCGGCACCCACATTGCAGGTGGCCCACAGCAGGCCACTCGGCAAGCCAAGGTCGACATAATCGCCAACACTATAAACTCCAAAACTCGCCACCAAGTTCATACTTGTGCTAACCGTAAAAGAATAGGTAGCTTCAGTGGAAACCACATCACCGTTCAATAACCAGTTGACGAACACATAGCCATCATAAGCCATTGCATTGAGCGTACAGATATCACCTGCTTGGTAAGTGCCTCCACCACTAACCCAGCCACCTTCTGTTGGATTGGCCGTAACGTTGATTTCAACGGAACTCTGCCCAGAGGAACGCACCGGACGCACAGTATAACCATAGCAACGATAGCTGTAAGACTTGCCGTTGGAGTACGAATCCACATAGTAATTCCAAGCATCATGCGGATTGTCTGTGAAGAGTGAGCTCGTCCAATAGTAACCAATATTGTTTTCACCGTATAAATCACTCCAATTGCGATAGCCAACAGCGGGCATGAAAAGGCTGTTGCCGTTTGTTGCAGTGAATAATTGTCCGACTACACCATTTTGAGTCGTCCAAGTGCAAGTTGTGTTATAGAATAGTTCTTGACATTCTTCCTTAGTAGGCATCCGCCAGTCTCCACCCCAATTGGCCGTAGCTGCGTCATCCTCGGGCAAAAGAACAGTCAAGCCATCACTTCCTGTATATTTGGTCAGGATGCCGTCGTTGTAAAACAAGTAGGTGTTCTCGCTATATTCACTCTTCGGCTGTGTCTCGCCCCAAGCGAAGTAATCGCCATAGCCTTCAGGCGCGTCAGCTCCCACATTGCAGGTCGCCCACAACAGGCCGCTGGGCAAGCCGAGGTCGACATACTCATAGTTGGCAACAAAGCTCAGGTTCTCACCATAAACAAGGCCATTGTCGATCACTGCGTAGGCACGCACATAGTATATAAGGCCCGTCGTCAGACCTTCAATGGTGCTACTGAATGCGCCCACACCCGTCTCCTCTGAGGTGTGATTGCCGTCAATGTCAGGATTCGGCTCTGTGCCCCAGCACACGCCACGCAGGAACACGTGGCCACCCTCGGGTACGGTCACCGTGCCGCCAACTACTGCACTTGTGTTGGTGATGTTGGTCGGCTCAGCGGTGGTCACATTGGAAGATGCAGCTTGCGCAAAGACGAATTCCACATACTCCGTGCGTGCTGAATAGTAATGGTAGCCACTACCCGGGATTAAATAGGTCAGCTTTCCCCTCCATGCACCGTTGTTATAGACAGATTGTCCGTTACCTTTTGACTTGATGACATCACCTTGCATCGGGGTGAAGTCGCCCAAAGCCGCAGTTATGGTCATAACCTCCGTGTTAGGGTAGCTTATCCAGTTCCAGCCTGGATCCAATGATATCGTAATTTCCTGAGCCTTAATGCTCGTGCCTGCCGCCATCATGGCGAACAAGCAGACCAATGTAATCAACGCTTTTTTCATAGTGAATAAGGTTTTAACGTAAGTAACTATTCAAAATTCTAGTTTATATTTGTTTTGTTTTCGACTATGACTATTGACTATGGTTATGGCTATTAGCTACTGGCAGCTCCATAGATAGAAGTAAACTCATAAGTTTTTCGATAAGTTGCCAAAAGCTAGAGGCCAGAAGCTGTTCATAGTCACTTCCTAATCTGCTCAAACCCTTTGCCGTAAGCTCCCATCACGGTGTTCATCGTCATGAATGCCTTGGGGTCTTCCTCTTTTACGATTCGTAGGATTTGCTGTGACTCGCGCTTGTGGGCCACGACCATCAGTATCGGGCCCTCGTGCTTGGTGTACCAGCCCGTGCCGTTGATCATCGTCACGCCGCGTTGCATCTCATTGGCGATGCGGTCGGCCACCTTATCGGGCTCAGAAGTAAAGATGAAGGCTTGCACCGACTGCTTGTTGCCTGTCAACACCAAGTCGATGCAATAGCTGCACACACCCATCACCACAAAGCCGTAGATGATGGCTTGGATTTTGTCGTTCTCGATAACGAAATAAGAGCAAGAGATGATGATGATGTCAATTAGCAAGATAACGCGTCCTTGGGAGATGTTACGGTATTTGCAGATCATCATCGCAACGATATCGGTACCACCCGTGCTGCCACCTTGGGTAAACGCCACGCCAATGGCCAAACCTGCCAAGCCACCGCCGAGGATAGCTGCCAGAATCTTCTCTTCCACAAAAGGCTTGATCTCGCCCGTCAACATCGGGTCGGTAATCCATCGCTGGAGAAAGAAGAAAAACACCGACGACACGGCGATGGAATACACTGTCTTAATGCCAAAAGAGGGGCCCAACACCTTCAAAGAGATAAGCACCAAGATGCCATTGATGACAAACACCGAGATACCTGTCGAGAGACCTGTGGCATAGAAAATCAAGGTGGCAATACCGCTCACACCTCCACCCAGTACATGGTTGGGGATGAGAAAGGCTGTCCACCCAAAAACCATCACAAACAAGGCTAGAGTGATTATGAAGTATCGCTTCACCTCTGCCCAAATGTTTTTCTTGTCTGCTTTCATATTCCAATGATTTTATGCGACAAAAGTAGGGATAATTTGAAGAAAAACAAAAAACATTTCCTTTTCACCTTCAGTTTTACGTGGCGTTTTTGCTATTTTCTTTGAATTTTAGGTTTTATTCTATATTTTTGTCGCCATTATGATAAGTCTCGCCTTTAAAAAAGCGACACGTAAAACTAAAATGAACAAATAATACAAATCAAAAAAATCAAAGCATATGAACAAAAAGACTTTACTTTCATTGATGATGCTCTGCTTCGCCTTCTTTGGCGTGGTAAGGGCTGATGTTGTAGAGATTGGCGAGCAAACTGGCCCGAACAGTTACCTGCCCACCTATTCCTGGTACAAATACTCACTGACGCAACAAATCTACACTGCTTCCGAAGTGGGTGAAGCCGGCACCATCACCAAAATCGCCTTTAAGGTGGCCAACTCGAAATCAACGGGGAGAGACATCAACATCTATCTGTCGCACACCTCAGAAAGCAGTTTCTCTGGTACATCAGGCTGGATTGCCCAAAGTACTTCTTACCTTGTATTCTCGGGAAATGTAGATTTTTTGGCTTCGGGCTGGACAACCATCACATTGGACTCCCCGTTTGAGTACAACGGCACGAGCAACCTGCTCCTCACTATTGATGATAACACCGGTTCATACGTGAACAGTAGTAGCAACTCACCTACATTCTATGTGTATTCAGCTTTTAGCAACACCGCAATTTACAAATACAACGACAACACAAACTATAACCCTGAAGATTCTTCGAACAGTAGTGGAACCCTACTGGATGTGAAGAATTGCATTCAACTTGACATCACTCCTTCTGGCGGCACGTTTTGTCCTGCTCCCTCGAATCTGACTGTCACCAACGCAACTGGCAACACGGCCACCCTCAGCTGGACCGAGAGAGGCAATGCCGACACTTGGGTAATCACATACATGCAAGGCGATCCACAATTAGGAGGCACGCACTACGTCGAAGCGAATGAGAATCCTTTCACGCTCACAAATCTCACTCCAAACACGACGTGTACCGCCTGGGTGCGTGCTTTTTGCGACGGCGATGAACTGAGTAGCGAAAGCAACTTCGTAAGCTTCACCCCAGCCGACTCCTATTTTATCACCGTCAGTGCCAATCTTGCCGATGCAGGCACAGTTTCAGGTGGTGGAGAATACAGCTATGGCGACACCTGCACGCTGACGGCCACACCCAACATAGGTTATTATCTCTATAGTTGGATGAAAGACGATGTAATGATTGGAGATTATTATCAAGACGAATATACTTTCACCGTCACCGAAAGCGCCAACATCGTGGCCAATTTCCAGCAAATCGAATACTACCCATATATAACATCCATGCCCGAAGGAGGCGGTTGGGGTGAAATTGTTGGCCTCGATTACGCCACCTCTGGTGCCATCCATTACGGCGATGCAGTCACCCTCCGAGCCATACCTAACGAGGACTTCCGTTTCTACAAATGGACCATGTGGGTTGGTACTGACAATGACTACTATGAAATAGATCTATCCACTGATACCCTCTACACCTTTACGTTTGATGAGAACTTCGTTGGCTTTGACGCAGGGAATCAGGGCGAAATCGAATTTGTTGCCAATTTCGTCGAAAGCATAGGCGACTGTGTACGTCCTTTGGATCTCACCGCCACCGAGGTTGGACCCACCTCCGCCACCCTCAGTTGGACTGAGCTAGGCACTTCCCAAGCATGGATGATGTACTACCGCCCAGCATTTACACCGGCATACGTCCCGTATGATTCTCTTGAGATTTACCAAAATCCATATACACTTACAGGTCTCCAACCCAACACCGCTTATGAAGCCTATATAGTTCCTTCCTGCGGCTTTACGGATGGCATAGCAAACGAATACCTCGCAAGCAATACCATAGAATTCACTACCCTTGAAGCTTGCCCGACACCTTTCAACGTGCAAGTGAACAACATCACCTCCAACAGTGCCAGCGTAACATGGACGGGCTATAGCGACAGCTATACTATGGACTATAGAGTAGCTACCGAACTGCTCGATACCATCTTCAGCGAAGACTTTGAAGGCGGTGAAATGCCTCAAGGTTGGAACAACGAGGGCGCTGCTTCTTGGATTATAGGTGTTGGCGATTATACCTCTGACTCTATTGGCGCACACAATGGCAACTATAATGCAAAGATTACTCACGGCGAATCCTCAGATCAAACCTATCTTGTCACTCCCGCTTTGGATTTAAGCGATCAAAACAACTTGGCGCTCTCCTTCTGGTATATCAACAGAAGTTGGGGCGGCGACATTGATGAATTAGGAGTTTACTACCGCATCGGCGAACAAGGAGTATGGAACGAATTGTGGAGCACTTCGGTAGCACATGAGACATGGACAAACCAAATCATTGAACTGACAAATCTGGCTGACAACTATCAGATTGGCTTCTTGTTCACGGACCATTATGGATACGGTGTTGGTTTGGATGACATTATCGTTGCTACTGAAGTAGTCAGCGAGTGGGTAACCATCGACAATGTCACAAGCCCACTAGCACTCACCGACCTTACCCCCAATACCAACTATGAAGTGAGAGTTCAGGGCTTATGCGGTGATACGATTACCAACTGGAGTAATAGCGCATTCTTCACCACGGCAGAAGCTCAGAGCTACACCATCACAGTCTTGGCCAACCCGACCGACGGCGGAACCGTCTCGGGTGGAGGCACTATCAACCACGGACAGACCTGCTCGCTCACGGCAACGGCCAACACCGGATACACCTTCGTAAACTGGACCGAAAACGGCAGCGTGGTCTCCACCACACCGAACTACAGCTTCACCGTGACAGGGGCCAGGACGCTCGTCGCCAACTTCAGCCTAAACAGCTATACCATCACAGCCACGGCCAACCCGACTGGGGGTGGCACCGTCAGTGGCAGCGGCACTTACAACCACGGCGCCCCTGTCACACTCACTGCCACGCCCAACGCAGGATACACTTTCCTCAATTGGACCAAGAACGGTCAGGTGGTCTCCAGCAATACCACCTACACCTTCACCGCCTCTGGGGCCGGTACCTATGTCGCCAACTTCCAGCAAATCGAATACTATCCGTGGTTCACAGTCCTTCCCGAAAATGGCGGCTCTGCTGAAATACAAGGTGATGGCATCGTCCATTACGGTGACCAAGTGACCATTATCGCCACACCTAACACGGGATACGATTTTGTCAACTGGACTACTGAGAATTTTGAGAGTGCACAAGCCTTGTATCTTTCCAACCAAGCCACCTACACCTTCACCATGGACAACAGCCACCTTTTGACGGAATTGTATCCAGACGGTGGCGAAATCCAGATTTTTGCCAACTTTGAGCTACAGTCCTTTGAAATTACCGTTATGGCCGAGGAGGGAGGTACCGTCACTGGTAGCAGCACCGGCACCTATGCCTATGGTGACACACTCCATTTGAACGCTGTGGCCAACCAAGGCTACACCTTCACCAATTGGACAAAGAATGGCACAGTGGTCTCCACCACGGCAAACAGCGATTTCGTTGTGACTGAAACTGCCACATATGTAGCCCATTTCAGCACTAATGCCTACCAAATCACGGCCTCCACCAACCCGACCGGGGCTGGCACCATCTCGGGGACCGGCGAATACAACTACGGCGCCTCCTGCACCCTGACCGTCACACCAAACGAGGGCTACACCTTCGTCAACTGGACCAAGGACGGGCAGGTCGTCGGAACGTCCACATCCATCACCTTCACCGTCACCGGTGATGCCGACTACGTCGCCAACTTCAACACCAACAGCTACGAGATCACGACCTCCACCAACCCGACCGGGGCTGGCACCGTCACAGGGACCGGCGAATACAACTACGGCGCCTCCTGCACCCTGACCGTCACACCCAACGAGGGATACACCTTTGTCAACTGGACCAAGGACGGACAGGTCGTCGGAACGTCCACTTCCATCACCTTCACCGTCACCGGTGATGCCGACTATGTGGCCAACTTCAACACCAACAGCTACGAGATCACGGCCTCCACCAACCCGAACGGGGCTGGTACCATCTCGGGGACCGGCGAATACAACTACGGCGCCTCCTGCACCCTGACTGTCACGCCCAACGAGGGCTACACCTTCGTCAACTGGACCAAGGACGGACAGGTCGTCGGAACGTCCACTTCCATCACCTTCACGGTGACCGGTGATGCCGACTATGTGGCCAACTTCAACACCAACACCTACGAGATCACGGCCTCCACCAACCCGACCGGGGCTGGCACCGTCACGGGCGCTGGCGAATACAACTACGGCGCCTCCTGCACCCTGACCGTCACACCCAACGAGGGCTACACCTTCGCCAACTGGACCTTGAACGGCACAGTGGTTGGCACCAACCCGACCATCACCTTCACCGTCTTCGGAAGCGCGGCCTATGTCGCCAACTTCAGCGTCAACAGCTACGAGATCACCGCTTCGGCCAACCCGACTGCAGGCGGCACTGTGACTGGCGCTAACACATATAACTTCGGCGAACAGGCGACCCTGACGGCCAACGCCAACACGGGCTACACCTTTATCAACTGGACCGAGAACGGAAACGTGGTGTCTATCAGCCCGACCTACAGCTTCACGGTCGAGGGTCCGAGAACGCTGGTCGCCAACTTCCAGCTCAACAGCTACGAGATCACTGCCTCCGCCAACCCGACCGCAGGAGGCACCGTGACTGGCGCTAACACATACAACTTCGGCGAGCAAGCGACCCTGACGGCCAACGCCAACACGGGCTACACCTTCGTCAACTGGACCGAGAACGGAAACGTGGTGTCCACCAGCCCGACCTACAGCTTCACGGTTGAAGGTCCGAGAACGCTGGTGGCCAATTTCCAGCTCAACAGCTACGAGATCACCGCTTCGGCCAACCCGACCGCGGGCGGCTCGGTGACTGGCGGTGGAACTTACAACCACTTCGAGACATGCACGCTGACCGCAACGGCCAACACGGGATATACCTTCATCAACTGGACAAAGGACGGTGTGCAGGTGTCCACCACGGCCTCCATCAGCTTCGTCGTGTCGGAATCTGCCGACTATGTCGCCAATTTCCAGCTCAACAGCTACGAAATCACCGCAATGGCCAACCCGACCGCAGGCGGCACCGTCAGTGGCACAAACACCTATGACTATGGTAGCACCTGCACGCTGATTGCCACGGAAAGCGAGGGATACACCTTCACCAGCTGGACCGAGAACGGAAACGTGGTGTCCACTAGCCCGACCCTCAGCTTCACGGTCGAAGGGCCGAGAACGCTGGTCGCCAACTTCCAACTCAACAGCTACGAAATCACTGCCACGGCCAACCCGACCGCAGGCGGCTCGGTGACCGGTGGTGGAACTTACAACCACTTCGAGACCTGCACGCTGATCGCTACGGAAAGCGAGGGATACACCTTCATCGACTGGACCGAGAACGGAAACCTGGTGTCCACTAGCCCCACCTTCAGCTTCACGGTCGAGGGACCGAGGACGCTGGTAGCCAACTTCCAGCTCAACAGCTACCAGATCACCGCCACGGCCAACCCGACCGAGGGCGGTACGCTGACTGGCGGTGGCACCTACAACTACTTCGAGACATGCACCCTGTCGGCAGCGGCCAACACTGGATACACCTTCGTCAACTGGACCAAGGACGGCGAGGTGGTCAGTTACAATTCATCCGTCTCTTTCACCGTCATCGAGGATGCCTCCTACGTCGCCAACTTCCAACTCAACAGCTACCAAATCACCGCAACGGCCAACCCGACCGAGGGCGGTACGCTGACTGGCGGCGGAACCTACAACCATTTCGAGACCTGCACCCTGATTGCCACGGAAAGCGTGGGCTACACTTTCACCAGCTGGACCGAGAACGGAAACGTGGTGTCCACTAGCCCAACCTTCAGCTTCACGGTCGAGGGACCGAGGACGCTGGTAGCCAACTTCCAACTCAACAGCTACGCCATCTCGGCTTCGGCCAACCCGACAGCGGGCGGCACGGTGACTGGCGGCGGAACCTACGACCACTTCGAGACCTGCACCCTGATTGCCACGGAAAGCGTGGGCTACACCTTCACCAGCTGGACTGAGAACGGAAACGTGGTGTCCACTAGCCCAACCTTCAGCTTCACGGTCGAGGGACCGAGGACGCTGGTCGCCAACTTCCAGCTCAACAGCTATGCCATCAACGCTTCCGCCAACCCGACCGCGGGTGGCTCGGTGACCGGCGGTGGCACCTACGACCATTTCGAGACCTGCACCCTGATTGCCACGGAAAGCGTGGGCTACACCTA
>JAEEGJ010004745.1_pt1 | contig 44788 bp, 35 predicted proteins | sample 8958761 | NCBI WGS metagenome assembly JAEEGJ01 (sample SAMN16246546, study PRJNA631951) | gut metagenome | biome: gut microbiome; feature: rumen; material: RS-attached | host: Bos | place: Iran: Karaj | collected 2018-10
TGGGGCCGGCAAAGTAGACGTCGTTCTTTCCGGCGCCTTTCGTTCCGTTGACGCCGTAAGGGATATAGGCCGTTCCGCTAAGGTCAAAAGAAGTTGGAGATGTCGCCTCTCCTGGATAAACGTAAATGGCGCCGCCAAGAGTCGCATCGTTGTTCTCAAACGTTCCGCCTGACAAAGCAAGGGACGAGACAAAGGTTCTTACGCCGGCGCCTTGAGTCGCGATGTTACCGCTAAAGGTTCCGCCGCTTATCGTAACGCCGCAGCCAATCGCGTTTATGGCGCCGCCCTCGCTTCCCTTGTTTTTTGCAAATGTAGGATTTCCGCTGATGTCAAGGCTAGAGCCGGATTCCTTTATGCAAATGCCGCCGGCCCACTCACTTCCATTTCCGGCGACGTTTTCTTCAACCGCCGCGGAGCCTTTTACAGTAAGTTTTGCGTGTTCAAGCCAGGCTCCGCCGCCTGACTTGACAGATTTGTTTTTGCAAAGCTTTGCCGTTCCGCTTAAAAGTATTTTGCTGTAGCCGGTGCCGCTATCTCTGGCGGAGAAAAGGCCGCCGCCGTTTGTGTGGCTTTGATTTTGGTTAATTTCGCCGGAGGTCATCGTAAGCGACGCGCCGTCAATCAACGCGACGCCGCCGCCATTGTCCGCAGTGTTTCCTTTTATCACGGCTCCCTTTATCGTAAGCGATGTCGCAGAATCCAAGGCAGCGACACCGCCGCCGTTATTGGAATAGCCGGCGTCAAAGCCGGTGATAACTGTTCCCGCGCCCAGAGTGACATTTGCGCCGCCGCTCATTTGTATGCCGCGAGTGTCATCTGTCACTTCGTCTCTTTTTGTTATCAGAATATTCTGGGTTGTTATAGGAACGCTGGTAGTAATTTCCAGCGTTGCGTGATTGCCGCCAATTATACGGTCGCCCACAATGCTGTCCTTTGGATTTCCGCTTGCGTCAAGGCCTTCATTAAGGCCGATTATAGTTATGGACTTTGCTTTGCCGTTAAGACCTGAGCCAAGCAACACGCTTCCGTTGGCCGTTCCGCTTATGTAAATGCGGTAGTCCTTTCCGTTTCCGCGCTCCTTGATTCTTTTTATGGCTGTGTCCAATTTTGCTAGCGGAGTGAAGGCCGTTCCCGCGTTTTCGTCGCTGGCGGTGGAAGAAAAATCGTTGGCGCCTACGTAAATCGTGTTGTCAATAAATTGGGTTATGAGCGCGTCGTCAAGGACAAAGGCGGTAAACGATTTTCCGTCCACGGTCTTTGACTCAAAGGCGCCGCTTCCGTCGTCGCGCCATGAATTTGTGGTCATGTTGTCAAAGACATTTACAGTTTGGTTCGTGACGTAAACCACCATGCCGGATTCTTTTTTAAATTTTATGACAAGCTCGTAGCTTCCGCTTGGAACGGTTTTTCCGGGATCTTGAACAAAAACTATTTTTTCAGTGTCAAAAGATTTTGAAAAGTCGCTGACTTTAAATCTGCTGTCGGCGCATTCGACGCTAAGAATTGACGCATCAATATCTATGCCAGACGAAGAATCCACATAAAAAGTCAGTTCCACCCTTCCGCTTCCGCTCGTAGATGGCTTTAGCCCAAAAGTTTTTACATAGACCGGCTCGTCGGGAGTGATCGTGACGCTGGGGTCGGTGTCGGTCATGTATTTGGTTGTCACGATTCCTTTTTTAGCGTCATCGGGATTGTCGGGGTCGGGGTCGATCTTGCCGATTCCGCAAGTCACTTTCCAAGTCTTTCCGGACTCAAGGCCCAGTTCCAGCGTGGACGCCGCTCCAAAAACAAAATGCCTTGTGTAAGAGTCCATTCCCGGCGTTCCGGTGACGGCTTCAACATAATACTTGGTTCCGTAGTCAGTAGCGTCGATTGAAATTTCTGGCATGGCGGAACGAGACACAGCGCCGGATAGCGTTCCCGTTCCGGCGCTGGCGGAGACAAGGTCGGAGATTTCTTCCGGAGCCGCGGAGATGTCAGAATTCATGTTGGCCACAAAGCGCACAATCGGATATGAGTTTCTATGGGATGAAGGGTCGTAGCCGCTAGACGCGTTTGAACAAGAAAAGAGCGCCAAAGAAAAAGCAATCGCGGACAACAACGCAAAAAAAAGCCCAAAAAGCCGGCTTATGTTCACTTTTTTCATAACGTAATATTTTATACAATATATGCGCTTTTGTCAAACATTTGGCGGGCTTGAAACTTGCGGCTTGTTCCGCTAATATAAAGCCCCATGCTTGACTTGGAATCCCTCAAAAAAGAGCTAAATCCTCAGCAATACGCGGCGGTGACGACGACCGAAGGCCCGATTCTGATCATCGCCGGAGCGGGAAGCGGAAAGACGCGCGTAATCACGTTCCGCATAGCGCACATGCTGGACAAGGGAATTCCGCAAAGCCAAATCCTTGCCCTAACCTTTACCAACAAGGCCGCCCGCGAGATGGAAAGCCGCGTAAAGGAGTTGACGGGCAAAAAGCTGCAAAACCTTACTGTCTCCACCTTCCACGCTTTTGGCGTGAGGATTTTGCGGCAAGAAATAAGCGCTCTTGGCTGGCGCGAAAATTTTACGATTTACGACGAAAGCGACAAGATCGCCTTGATAAAAGAAAGCGGCCGCGAGCTAAAGATGAGCCCCGAGGCGATGGACTGCTACAAAATCGCGATTTTGTTCAGCGACATAAAGACCGGCCGCAAGGACTGGAAGGCCGAGACCGAACTTTACAAGGAGCTTTACGAGTACTACCAAGAAGGCCTAAAGCTTTACAACGCCGTTGACTTTGACGACCTTATCGTCCTTCCGATAAAAATATTCCGAGAGTTCCCCGAGATTTTGCAAAAGTACCGCGACCGCTACAAGTACTTGATGATTGACGAGTTCCAGGACACAAGCCACCAGCAGTACGAGATGATGCATTTGCTCGCCGACAAGAACGTCGCGGTCGTAGGCGACGACGACCAATCGATTTACAGCTGGCGCGGAGCGGACTACCAAAACATCATAAACTTTGAAAAAGACTTTGAGGGCGTAAAGGAAATCCGCTTGGAGCAAAACTACCGTTCCACAGAGACGATTTTGGAGGCGGCCAACGGCGTCATAAGCCATAACACAAACCGCAAGGAAAAAAAGCTGTGGAGCCAAAAGACCGTAGGCAACAAGCCGATTGAGATTTTCATGCCGCAAAACGAAACCGACGAGGCGGACTTTATCGCGGAGTCAATCCAGGGAATTTGCGCGGAGGAAAAAATCAAGTACGACGACTTTGGCGTCTTGATTCGCTCCAACACGCAAAGCCGCCCGATAGAAGAAGCCTTTTTGGAAGCCAACATCCCCTACACTATGAGCGGCGGAACAAGCTTTTTTGAACGCAAGGAAATCAAGGACATCATTAGCTACCTCCGCGTGATCGCGAACCACGACGACGACATAAACCTTTTGCGCATTCTCAACACACCCCGACGCGGAATCGGTCGCGCCGCGCTGGAAGTCCTAAACGAGCGCGCGATGGCGCAAAAAAAATCCTTGTGGGATACGATAAAAAGCTTCCAAGCGGAGGGGTCGCAAGGCCAAGAAAGCGGCGACTTTTCGCTTTCATCCGACGAACCAACTGCAAGCCCAAGAAGCGCGGGCGGTCTGTCTCCCAAAACGCTGGGCGCCTTGGACGAATTCACATCCCTTATCGAAAAAAACTCCAACATGCTGGGCGGCAAGGACCTTTCAAAAAAAGTCAAGGCGCTTGTAGAAGAAATCAATTACTGGGACTTTTTGATTTTGGAAAACCCCAAGTCCGAAAAGGCCGCCCGCTTTAAGTACCTTAACATCGAGTCGCTCATCAACTCAATCTCGCAGTGGGAAAACAACGAGGACAACGCCGGAAAGACAAGCCTTTACGACTACCTTAACCGCATCACCCTCGTAAGCCGCGACGACGTTGACGACGAGGAAGGAAAAGGCAAAGTCAACCTTATGACAATCCACGCCTCAAAGGGCTTGGAATTCCCGGTAGTGTTCATTGCCGGCGCGGAAGAAGGCTTGATACCCCACGCGCGCGCGGTGGAGGAAGACGAAAAGAATGTCGAAGAGGAGCGGCGCCTTTTTTACGTGGCCATTACGCGCGCGCGCGACAAGCTCTACATTTCTTCTTGCGCCAAACGAAAAAGAATGAGCGCGACAGTCGAATGCCAACCGTCGCGCTTTTTGGACGAGATTCCCTCGCGCCTTGTCGAATACCACGAGCCGCAGCTTGTCGTTGACGACAAAAAGGCGCTGGACATCCTTGCCAATATGAAAAAGATGTTTTCCGTTCCCGACAATCAGTAGCGGATTTTCTTTCCGCTTCCCTCGTAAAAGTCTTCGCGCATCTTGATGATTTGCTCGTCCTTAAGGTAGTCGTCAAATTCCATCATGCGGTCGATGATTCCCTTGGGCGTGATTTCTACGATTCGGTTTGCGATTGACTGGATGAACTCGTGGTCGTGGCTTGAGAAAAGCACGACGCCCGGGAACTGAACCAGCGCCTCGTTGAGCGACTGAATCGCCTCCAAGTCCAAGTGGTTTGTCGGATCGTCCAAAATCAAGACATTGGCTCCGCTCAACTGCATCTTTGACAGCATGCAGCGAACCTTTTCGCCTCCCGAAAGAACGTTGACCGGCTTTAACGACTCGTCGCCGGAAAAGAGCATTCTTCCCAAAAAGCCGCGCACAAAGGCGTCGTTTTGGTCGGGCGAATATTGCTTAAGCCAATCAGTGATTGAATAGTTGTTCTTAAAGAAAGCGGCGTTGTCGCGCGGAAGGTAGTCCTGCTTTGTGGTCTGGCCCCAAAAGAATTCTCCGCTGTCGGCTTTTTTGACGCCGCTTACGATGTCAAAAAGCGCGCTGATGGAATTGTGCTCGATTCCGACAAAAGCAATCTTGTCAGTGCGGTTTACCATCAAAGAAAAGTCCTTTAAAAGCTGGTTTCCGTCTTCGGTATAGTTGAGCGACTTGACTTCCAAAACGTTGTTGCCGATCTCGCGGTCCGGACGGAAATTCACGTAGGGGAATTTTCGGCTTGTGACCGGAAGCTCCTCCAACTCCAACTTTTCCAAAACGCGCTTGCGGCTTGAAGCCTGGCCGGCCTTTGAAACGTTAGAGGCAAAGCGCTGGATAAAGGCCTTGAGTTCGGCCATCTTGTCCTCGCGCTTTTTGGCCTGGTCCTTGGCCTGGCGCTGCAAGACTTGGCTCATCTGGTACCAGAAGTCGTAGTTTCCGGTGAACTGGCTGATTTTTCCGTAGTCGATGTCGCAAATGTAAGTGCAAACGGAATTCAAAAAGTGGCGGTCGTGGCTTACGACGATTACGATGTTGGGGAACTCCATCAAGAAGTTTTCAAGCCATGAAATCGACTCCAAGTCCAAGCCGTTTGTCGGTTCGTCCAAAAGCAAAATGTCGGGATTGCCGAAGAGCGCCTGGGCCAACAAGACGCGAACCTTTTGGCTTTCGTCCAAATCGCTCATCATCTTGTCGTGGAATTCTTCTTCCAAGCCCAGGCCCGAAAGCATTTGCTCGATTTGGTTTTCGGCTTCCCAGCCGCCCATCTCGCTGAACTCCGCCTCAAGCTCGGCGGCCTTGTTTCCGTCTTCTTCGGTAAAGTCGGCCTTTTCGTAAATCGTCTCGCGCGCCTTTGCGGTCTCGTAAAGCTTTGGATAGCCTTGCATGACCGTGTCCTTTACGCTAAAGGCGTCAAAGGCAAAGTGGTCCTGGCGCAGGACGGCCATTCGCTCGCCGGGCGTGATTGTTATCGTTCCGTTGTCGTGCTCCAGCTCGCCCGAAAGCACTTTTAGGAAGGTTGACTTTCCGGCGCCGTTGGCTCCGATTATTCCGTAGCAGTTTCCGCTGGTGAACTTTAAGTTTACGTCTTTAAAGAGCGGCTTTTCGCTAAATTTAAGAGATACGTCTGAAACTGTAATCAATGTAAAGCTCCCTTATTTTTTCTTTCCAAAGAGCGACTTAAAGAAGCCCACGATGCCGCGGTTCTCCAAAGTCTTTTTGGGAGCGCTCTTTTGAGCTCCCTTGGCGCCGCCCTTCTTGTCAAAGCGGTCGCGCTTGTCATAGCGCTTTTTGTTTTTGTCAAACTTTGAGCGCTTGTCGCCGCGCGGGGCGCCTGATTTTTCGGAATATTTTTTCTTGTAAACTTCCATTCGCTCTTCAAACGAAAGTCCTTCAAGGCTCTTGTCAAACTCGCGCTTGTCGGAACGGTCGCCGCGCGGCTTTCTGTCTCCGCGCTCGCCTCTTCTGCCGCGGTCTCCGCGTCCGTCACGTTCGCCGCGTCCGCCCTTGTCAAAGCGTCCGCCTTTTCTGTCGCCGCGGCCATGTCCAGAACCGCGCGAATCGCGCTCGTCGTCTCCGCCCCAACCGTAAGTGTCAAGCTTAATGTAAACGCCCTTGCTCTTGTCTTCGGCCAATTGGTCGTCCGAGCAAACGCTTGAAGGAATTTGCTTGTCGATGTAGCGCTCGATTACGGGCAAATCGTAAACGTCTTTTTCAGAGCAGAATGTGTAGGCCTTGCCGCTTTTTCCGGCGCGGGCCGTGCGTCCGATTCTGTGAACGTAGTTCTCCGGCTCGTTGGGAAGGTCGTAGTTAACGACCATCGCCAAATCGTTGACGTCGATTCCGCGCGCGGCGACGTCAGTGGCGACCAAGATTGAAAATTTACCGGCCTTAAAGTTGTTCAAAGTTTCCAAGCGCTTTGACTGCTGCATGTCGCCGATGATAAAGCCCGACTCAAAGCCGTTTATCTTAAGGCGCTTGCCCAAAATTTCGCAGCCCTTCTTTGTGTTGCAGAAAATCAAAACGCTGGCAGGCTTGTCGCGGTTAAGGATTCCCAAGAGGAGCGGCAATTTCTTGTCGCTGGAAACGTGGATCAACTCTTGGTCGATTTCGTCAACCGTGATGTTCTCCGCTTCGATCGTAATTTCCTTTGCGTCGCGGGTGTATTCCCAAGCCAAGTTCTTTACGTAAGTGTTGAGCGTGGCGCTAAAGAGCATCGTCTGGCGCGCCTCGGGATTGGGAATGAACTTTAGGATTTCGCGAAGGTCGGGATAAAAGCCCATGTCGAACATTCTGTCCGCTTCGTCGATTACCAAGAAAGCGACTCCGCTCAAGTCAAGCTGGCCGCCCTTCTTAAGGTCGATGATGCGGCCCGGCGTACCAACGATAAAGTCCACGCCCTTTTCAATCGCGTCAACTTGGGCCTTGTAGCCCACTCCGCCGTAAAAGCTAAAGGCTTTGAGGTTCGTTCCCGAAAGAAGTTTCTTTGCTTCGTCTTCCACCTGAACGGCAAGCTCGCGCGTGGGAACCAATACAAGCGTCTTTTTTCCATCGTTCTCAGGGTTTGAAAGGCGTTCCTGAATTATGGAAACCAAATAGGCGGCCGTTTTTCCAGTGCCGGTCTGGGACTGCACGTACAAATCGTCCCCGGCAAGAGAGGTCTTTAAAACCTGTTCCTGAACAGGAGTGCATGTTTCATAGCCGGCCGCGGCTATGCCTTTAAGAAGGTCCTCATGCAAGGCAAATTCTGTAAAATTCATAGAAAAATATTATAATGGAATTAAATGCGCGTGTCTAGACACAAAAAAAACGGCCTCCGCGCAAGGCGGAAGCCGCAAGAATTAGCAAAAAAAATGGCCGCTAGTTGAAAGCCCGCACCGCGCATACGCAATTGAATTGACCGGACTTGCCGCAGGTGTCGCAGGCGCCATCGCTGAAACGGAATTCATATGCGCTTGGACCGTAGGAAGTTTTCTGAGACGACGACCACCACCAGCCAGTACTAAACGGAGACCCCTTTCCTAATGCGGTAAAAGCTGCGTTTACAGTATTTCTATTATCGAAAATTTTTTGAAGTTCGTTTTTTGCAGGAAGATACCAGCCTGAGGCAAAGCCTGTTTTGCTATAACTTGTGCAAAAATAAAATGCAGGATAGTTTGTCTCGTTGTAATCAGTCAAGTTTTTAATCTGATTAGTGTTAGCATTTCCGTCGTTTTCGCTTGTCGCATTTTGTGTTGTATCATATCCATTTACATTATTTGCACACCAGGCCTTTTGAGATGCAGTATCCAGTCCTACACCCAGTTGATTAGTTGCGTCAAAGATTACTGCAACGGCGGCGCTTTTTTGCGCGTCCGTAATATTTGCGTAAGGGCTTGCGCTTCCGTCTGTAAACACTATGTCTCCTACGGCATAAGGAGAAGCATACTTACCAATTTTACCAGTTACCTCTTTTCTACTCGATGAGCCTCCGCCAGAGCCTCCGCCCGCGCTATTGCTGCAACCCGCAAGGAGCGCTACGCCCCCCCCCCATACATACAGCTAGTATTATTGCCGTCAATGTCTTAGAAATTTTTTTCATAATTTCTCCTCCAAAAGTTTCTTAAATTATAAGGGGCAATAAAGATTTTTGTCAAACGATTTTTTTAAGGCCAGCCCAAAAGACTGCGCTTGCGCAAAACGCCGTTCTCGTGTAATTTTATCTTTATGGAACAGGCGCAAAAGACACAGGCTCAGGCGGAACTTCTCAAAAACCGTGTGTCTAAAAACAGCAAGGCCCTGCGAAAGTGGGCCCGCAAAAACCTTGTCACAGCCTACAGGCTTTACGACCGCGACATTCCCGAAATCCCGTTGGCCATCGACCTTTATGAATTCCTACCCGACGACATAAAGTCACCCGACCAGGCCCAAAACTTTTTGCAAGAACAGGCCGCCTCCGAAAGCGCGAACACTCCCGGAGCCGCCGCTAGCCGACTGGGACGCACATACCTAAAAGTATTTTTGTACGAGCGGCCCTACGAAAAGCCCGAAGAAGAAGAGCGCGCATGGCTTTTGGCGATGACCGAAGCCCTTTCCGAATGCCTTCAAATCGACAAGGGCCGCATAACGACTAAGACCCGCCTTCACGACAAGGGCGGCTCCCAATACGCCAAAGAAGAACAGTCGCATGCCGAAAAATCCGGCGGCGGCGAGTCTTTGGCTTGCAAGAAATTTTGCGGCCGCGTGTTCGAAAACGGCGCTATTTTTTACGTAGACCTTTCGACCTACCTTGACACCGGCCTCTTTTTGGACATGCGCGCCGCCCGCGCTATGGTAAAGGCCAACGCCAAGGACAAGCGGGTCCTAAACCTTTTTTGCTACACTTCAAGCTTTTCCGTCGCGGCGGCATTGGGCGGAGCGGCCTCAGTTCAAAGCGTCGATTTGTCAAACACTTACCTTGACTGGTCGCGCAAAAACTTTTCATTAAACGGATTTGACGCGGCCGCCTTTGAGTGGACCAAGGCCGACGTCGCCGCCTTTTTGGAAACTTGCAAAAATAAATACGACTTGATTGTTTTGGATCCACCGACCTTCAGCGCCTCAAAGTCGGCCAAGAACAGTTTGGACATCAATCGGGACTGGGCAAAACTTTGCGCCGCCTGCCTCCGTCTTTTGGACAAGGATGGAGACCTTTATTTTTCAACCAATTCCCGCCAATTTAAATTTGACCAAAATCTTTTGCCAGGAACTCGTTCCCAAGAAATCACAGAACAGACAATAGACTTGGATTTTAAAACAAAAAAGAGCCACAAGATGTGGCTCCTTCAAAACGCGGAATAAATAACGCAAAAAGCTGCAAGCTTTTTGTCGTACCTTATTTGGCTTCTTTGATTCCGTAGCGCTTGTTAAAGCGGTCGATGCGTCCGGCTGTGTCAACGAGCTTCTGCTTTCCTGTGTAGAAGGGGTGGCAAGCCGAGCAAATTTCAACGTGAATGTCTTTTACCGTTGAGCGTGTTTCGATTACGTTTCCGCAAACGCAAGTAATCTTTGTGAGCGTGTACTCAGGATGAATGTCTTTCTTCATCGGATCCTCCAAATATATTTGAAAAGTCTTGCCCTGCCGCGCGGAAGCTTGGAACTTGCCCGCCTCAAAACGCGGCCACAAAACTAGCCAAATTCAAAAGTGTGCGACTATTTTAACTAAAAAGTCAAAGTTAGTCAAGCGGCGACCACAATTTTAGTCTTGCGGACGCTGCCCATTGTTACATAGCGGCCGAGCCGGTGTTCATCGAGGCCAAGAAAGCCGCGTTGTCCTTGCTCTTCTTCATGCGGTCAAGGATAAGCTCTGTGATTTCGGCGTCTTCCATCGGGTTGATGACCTTGCGCAAAATCCAAAGCTTTTGAAGCTCTTCTTCGGTAAGCAAAAGCTCTTCCTTGCGGGTGCCTGACTTTTTGATGTTGATGGCCGGGAACAAGCGGCGCTCGGCAAGCTTTCTGTCCAAGTCGATTTCGCTGTTGCCGGTTCCCTTGAACTCTTCAAAGATAACTTCGTCCATGCGGCTTCCGGTTTCGATCAAAGCCGTAGAAATGATTGTAAGCGAACCGCCCTCTTCGATGTTGCGGGCCGCGCCAAAGAATCTCTTGGGCTTGTGAAGCGCGTTTGAGTCAACGCCGCCCGACAATACTTTTCCGCTGGTCGGAACGGTCTGGTTGTAGGCGCGCGCAAGGCGGGTGATTGAGTCAAGGAAAATTACTACGTCGCGCTTGTGCTCTACAAGGCGCTTGGCCTTTTCCAATACCATTTCGGCGACGTTGACGTGGCGCTGGGCCTGCTCGTCAAAGGTAGAAGAAATGACCTCGGCCTTGATCGAGCGTTCCATCTCGGTAACTTCCTCAGGGCGTTCGTCAATCAAAAGAACGATAAGGTAAACTTCCGGATTGTTGGCGGTGATCGCGTTGGCAACCTTTTGCATCAATGTCGTCTTACCGGCTTTTGGCGGAGCGACAATCAAAAGGCGCTGGCCCTTTCCTATCGGGCTGAACAAATCTACGATGCGGGTTGAAAGTTCCGTTGAAACAGTCTCCAGCTTGAACTTTTCGTTTGGATACAAGGGAGTAAGGTTTTCAAAGGGAACGCGGGTTTGCGCCACGCGCGGATCGTCAAAGTTTACGCTTTCGATGCGCAAAAGAGCGAAGAAGCGCTCGCCCTCTTTTGGGCTGCGGGTCTGGCCGTAAACGGTGTCGCCCGTCTTAAGGTTGAACAAGCGGATTTGGCTGGGTGAAATGTAAATGTCGTCCGGGCCAGGAAGGTATGAGTTTTGCGGGCTGCGCAAAAAGCCGTATCCGTCAGGAAGGATTTCCAAGGCGCCGCTTGCAAAGATGATTCCGCCGTGCTCTGTGTGAGCCTTGAGGATTACAAAAATCAAATCCTGCTTTTTCATCGGAGCCAAGTCGTCCGCGCTAAAGCCGTATTCAGAGGCCATCTCGCGGAGTTCTATCATTGATTTTTTTGTAAGCTCGTTGATTTCAAGGCGGGGTTTTTGATCGTAGTCAGGAGAGTTCTCCGGGGTCGGAGTGTTGTCGGGCGCCATGTTTTCCTTGTTGGGCCTAAAGTTTCTTCTGTTGTTGGGAAAACGGCCGGCGCCTCTGTTGTCGCGGGGCTTAAAGCCTTCGCGCTGATGCTCCTCTTGGGGAGCGGCGGCCGCGCTTTCGGCGGCTTCTTGCTTTTCTTCGGCCGGAGCCTTAGCGGCCGCTTTCTTTACAATGCGGCGGCGCTTTGGTTTTTCTTCAGCGTTCTCTTGAGCGGGGTTTTGGTTTTCTTCGTCCATAAAAAACGGTCTCCAAATAAAAATAAAATAATTATAAAAAAAAATTAAATGATTGATTTAATAAAAAAGAATTAAGATTTCCCACAAATCTTAAAAATATTGTATATCAAATACTTAAATTTGTCAAACGAATTATTCCGCGTCTGAATCGGACTTTAACAATAATGTTTGCTTGTATTCTTCGCTGGCCACGCTGAACAAGTCAACGTCGGGCTCGCTTTCAAGCATCGTGACCTGGCCTTCAAAATCCACGTTGTCGGCGATTCTAAGGCGGGCCGTTTCTACGTTGCCCTTTACTTTGCTGCCGTTGCACATCTCGACTCTTTCTGTCGCCGAGATGTTGCCCGTAACCGAGCCTGAAATTACGATTGAGCTGGCGGACATTTTGTCAACCGTGCAAACAGCCGACTTGTCGATGTCAAGATTTCCGTTGGAGTTGATCGTTCCGTTGAATTTTCCGTTGATTTTAAGGTTGTCGGTAAATTCCAAAACTCCGTCAAAAGAAGTTTCCGAGCCAAGAATTGTATAGTTTTTTGATTGTTGTTCCATCGTCAGCTCTCTTGAACGGGCAGCTCGCCGAGCGTTTTTTTGAGTTCCCTTCCAGCGCGGAAGGCGGCCACATAGTGCGCCTGCATTGAAGACGTTTGGCCGGTTTTGGGATTTCGGACAACCTCGCGGCCCTTTCTAAGGCGGGCCTCAAAAGTTCCGAATCCCCTAAGTTCAATCGTGCAGCCTTGCGAGATGGATTCTTTTAGCTCCCTCACAAAGGCCTCGATCACTTCTTGAATTTGAACCTTTTCGTATTTTGAATTTTGGTAAACCGCTTCAACCAAGTCATACTTTGTTACCTTTTTTGAAAGCATAGGCTCCTACCAAAATTCAAATACTATTTAGTTGGCTGCGGCGGCCTTTACGAACGTGTTGTTGAAAAGGCGAGTCATGCGGCTCTTTTTGCGCGAAGCGGCGTTAAGGCTTACAACACCCTTAAGGCGGGCTGAGTCCAAAGCGCTCTGAAGCTGCTTGAGCTTAGCGGCGGCCGCTTCCTGATCTTTCTTAAGAACCAATTCAACGAACTGTTTTGCGTAAGTGCGGCATTCTGATTTAATTGCCTTGTTGCGCATGCGGCGCTTTTCGCTCTGAGCGTGGCGCTTTTCTGCTGAAGTCTGATTTCTAGCCAAGATATCCCCCAAAAAATATTTTAAGAAAATGTAAAAAGTATATTAACAATTTTAGAAAATTGTGTCAATAAGGCAAAAGAATAAAAGCGCGAACTGTAAAGGCTGGCCCAGCGATTCCGATAATAATATTGATGAAAAAGGCTTTTGAAAAAATCATCCTCTTATGCGCGCTTTTCGCGGCCGCGGGAACGGTTGCGGCCCAAGTAACTGACGGCGCCTTTTCGGTTGGCGTCCCCGCTCCCTTTGAAGGCGTTTGGGAACGAGACGACCGATACGTGATTTTCTCCTACAACGAGGAAAACAAGCAGACCCGGCAAAAAGAAGGGGCCGCGATTATGCTAAAGACCTTTTACAGCTGGTATTTGGACCGAACGGCCGAGCCGGCCTCATTCACCGCTCAAAGAACTCTAAACGACTCCACCTGCCCCGAGCCGGAGCGGATTTTCATCGAATACAGGCCCTTGGTCACCAACAAGGGCTCGGCGGCCGACGCCTCGGTCTGGGAAATATTTTTGTGGCTCCCCAGGCTAAAGGAAGCCAGCGTAATTCCCGTAGCGATTATCGGCGGAAATCTTTACCTCAACTTTGCCGTAAAGCTGAACGCGGAAAACGACCAAGCCAGCGACAAAGACGACCCCCTGACAGGCTTTTGGTGCAAAATGTCCGAGGCTGACGGCGTAAAGGTTTGCCAGCCGGTGACTTCCACCGACATATATTCCACCTACATCACAAAGGACGCGGTTTACACAATCCGCTACTGGCATACCGACATGGAATACACAAACGAAATGGCCTTCTTTAGCGACGGCGGCCAAACCTTCTCGGTCGTAAAGCACATACAGTCGGCGGGAAAAATCTACACTTGCGCCAACGGCCGCAGCGTAACGATAAGGAACGTTCAAAAGACAAACGACAGGCCGCAAGTATACGAGCTTGACTCAAAGGCGCAAATCTGCGGCCTGGGCCAGCCCTACCTCAAGCGCGTCCAAGACATCGGGAACCAAGAGGCGGTCGTCGCCCTAGCGAAAAAATACTTTGCGCAAAGGGCGCCCAATCCCGATCCGCCCTTCCCGCCTTCAAACTTGGATTGGCATATGGACCAAATCAGACAGCTTGAGTCCGGAAACCAAATCATACAGGCGGTTCGCAAGCGCCAAAAAGAATTTGCCGAAAAGTATCCGGGCCGCAGTCATTTTGACTAACCAAGACGCCGATTATGAGCGCCTTGCGTCTATGATCTGCAGCTGGCGGCCTTCGCGGCCGTTAAAGGTGTTGCGCTGAAAGTTGTAGGCCACGTCGATCAAATCGCCGTCGTTGAATTCCGTTTTGTAAAGCGCGCCCTGGTCCCACCACAAGGCCGGCCACTTTTGCTTTCCTATTTCCAAATAAAGCTTTAAATGCTGGCGCTCGCCTTTGCCCACAACTTGGCCGCCGGCGATCCTTACGCCCTTTGTCATAAAGATCAATTCAGGGTTTTCATTTCCGTAAGGCTCAAAAAGGTCCACAACGTTTATCAAGTCGTCGTTGACGTATTGCGGCGTCAACTCCGCGTCAATGTCAACGATTTGGTCTTCGTCGGCGCCAAGCTCCAAGGCCTGGACAATCGCGCCAAACTTTTGTTGGAAGATCTCAAAGTTTTGGGCCGTAAGCGAAAAGCCCGCCGCTCCCGAATGGCCTCCGTGGTTTATGTAGATGTCGCCAAACTTGTCCAAGAAATCCGTGCAATGAACTCCGCGCGCGGTTCTCATAGAGCCAAGGTAATCGTTGTCAATCTTTGTAATTGCGATTGACGGAACGCCTGTCCGCTGCACAAGCTTGGCGGCGATTCGGCCAACGACGCCGCGGTGAATTTTTTCTTCTACGATAAGGCAAAATTTTCCGTTGAATTTTTGCAAGGACTTTTCGGGCCGGCCGCCCAAAAAATCCCAGGAAGCGTTTTCAAGGCGCTTTCGCTCTTCGTTGTGGTCCAAAATTTTTTGGGCATAGTCTTCGCGCTGGTCCGCGCTTTCGGCAAGGAAAAGATTCAGGGAATCTTCGGGCGTTCCCAAGCGGCCGGCCGCGTTAAGGGCGGGAATCACGTTCCAGCCCAAGTCCTTGGCGCAAACTTTTTTTCCCAAAAGGCCTTGCCGCGAAAGTATCTCGGTCAAGCCGGAGCGCGGGCGGCCTTGGTTTATTATGTTCAGCGCCTTGCGCGCGAAAATTCTATTTTCGTTTTTTAACGGCATTATGTCGCTAAAGACAGAAAGCATCACAAGCTGCAAATCCCGCTCGTCGCAAGCCTTTATCGACGGAAAGCTTTGCGCGACCTTTTTGTCCAAGTAAGTCACAAAAATATTGTAAAAGGCCTCAAGCTCGCTTCCGGCTTGGTCAAAATACAGCGCGATTTTAGAAAGCCCCGAAAGCTTTTGCAATGAAGCGTTTGAAACGGACGGAATTATTTTTGCCGCTTCGGGCCGCACGTCAAAAAGGTTGAACTCGACTCCGTTCCCAAAAAGATTCTTTAACGCCGCCGAAACTTTGGGAGCGTCCCAAACAAAGATTTGCTCGCCCCGCAAGAATTCCAGCAAGCCGCTTGAGGCCAGGCTGGAAGTTCCGTCGGAAAAGTCCTTTTCAAAAGACTTTCTCTTTACCATATTTCTAAGCTTAAGGCATTCGACAACCGTGTCGTCCCTTATGTTCAAAAGGCAAATGTCCTGTTTATAGAGTTCCGTCTGCGAAAGCCTTAGGGCTTGGGCCAGCTTAAAGGCAACCGCGCAGCCAGAAATCTCGGCAAAGGGATAGCCGGAGTCCGAAAGCTTTGGGTTTAGGATCACTTCGGCGGCAGGAAGCTTTTCAGGCGGATTATGGTGGTCGGTCACTATTACGCTTATTCCCAATTCTTGGGCGCGCTGAATTTCTGCGTAGTTTGAAATGCCGCAGTCTACAGTAATCAAAAGCGTTCCGTAATCCTTTGCAAAGTCCTCGACCGCGGCCACGCTCAATCCGTAAGCGTCGTCTCCCGACGGAAGCCGCCAAGAAACGTCAAGGTCCATCCGCTTTAGCTGCTCGTACAAAACGGCGGTGGCGGTTATTCCGTCCACGTCCCTGTCGCCGAATATCAAGACTTTTTCGCCTTCGTCAACGGCGGCCAAAATGCGGTCTACCGCGTCTTCCATTTGGCTAAACTCAAAGGGTTTGTTCAAAAAGCGGGTGTCGTCCTCCAGGTAGTAAAGCAAGTCGCTTCCCGCAGTGACGGCCCTTCTTGTAAAAATCGAGGCTTCCAAGGCGCCAAGCTTGTACTTGTTGTGCAAGGCCAAGACTTGGTCCCTTGAGATTTCTTTTTTATTCCAAGTTTTCAAAATCTTTTTTCCAGCTTAGTTGATTTCTTTGTAAATAAGCGGAACTTTCTCGGGCGCGCTGTCTTGGTAAGAAAGCGCCTCCTTAAGTTTTGCAATCGCAGGCTCCAAGCATTCCTGGTCTTTTCCGTAGACTTCCATAACAACGTCTCCGGCCTTTACCTTCTCTCCGCTCCTTGCGCGCAAAACCATTCCAGCGTCGGGGCAAACAGGATCGGTCGTCTTGTTGCGGCCCACGCCAAGGTAAACGCCGGCAAGGCCTGTCTTGTAGGCGTCGATGTTTATGTAGCCGTCCTTTTCGGCCTTAAGCTCGGCCTTATACTGGCTGCGGCGCTTTCCGACTTGCTCCATCAATTTCTTTGAGTCGCCGCCCTGGCGGTCAACGTTGTCCAAGAACTTTTTGAGCGCGGCCCCGGAAGAAACCGCTTCCTTGCACTTGGCGATTCCGTCCTCTTTGGAAGAAGCCTTTCCGCCAAGAATAAGCATTTGTGCGCCCAAGGCGTATGTCAATTCCATTACGTCTTCCGGTCCCTTTCCCTGCAAGCATTCGACAGTCTCTTCGATTTCCAAGAAGTTTCCGATCTTGTAGCCAAGCGGCGTGTTCATATTCGTTATAAGGGCGGCGGCTTTCTTTCCCATCGCCTGCGCGGTCTTTACCAAAGAGTTTGCAAGCTCCATCGCGGCCGCGCGGGTCTTCATAAAGGCTCCGCTTCCGTACTTTACGTCAAAGACAAGAGCGTCGCTTCCTTCGGCGACTTTCTTTGAAAGAATGCTGGCCGTGATAAGCGGAACCGACTCGACAGTTCCGGTAACGTCGCGCAAGGCGTAAAGCAAGCGGTCGGCCGGAACGATTTCCTTTGTCTGGCCTGTCATCGCAAAGCCGTCCTTGGAAATGTAGTCGCGAAAAACGTCGGGCGTAAGGCCGACCTTGTAGCCTTCGATAGACTCAAGCTTGTCCAAGGTTCCGCCGGTGTGGCCAAGAGCGCGGCCGCTCATCATAGGGATTTGGACTCCGCAAGCGGCAACGATCGGGGCAAGCGGCAAAGAAATTTTGTCGCCGACGCCGCCCGTAGAGTGTTTGTCAACAAAGGGGCCATGCAAGCCCATCGCTTCGTACTGAGCGCCATGCAACTCAATCACGTCGCCTGAATGAAGCATAAGCTTTGTGAGAGCGGCGGATTCCTCAAAGTCCATTCCGTTAAAGTAAACGGCCATAAGCCAAGAGGAGATTTGGTAGTCGGGAATCGTTCCCGCCACGTAGCCGTCAACGATGAATTTAATCTCTTCTTCGGTAAGCTTTGTGTCGCCGACCATTGATTTAGTTCCGTTGTCGTCAACGACAAAGGATCCGCGCTTTTTCATGATAATGTCTACAGCTCTCATAAAATACCCTTTCCTGATTCCAAAGTTTTAAGTTTTATTCCCAAGGCGCTTTCGACCAACTCGTACAAAAACGCCTTTAATTGTCCAAAATCGTTTTGGGAAAGCCTTGCCTTGCGCGCGGCCGCCAACTCCGCGGAATCCGTTCCGCCCGATATTGTAAGGTAAAAAAGCGCCGATTCCGAAAGCCTGATTCCTTTTTCTTGCGGAGAAAAGCAGTCCTGGCAAACAAAGGAATTTTCGGCCGGCGAATATAGCGTAAGTCTTTTTCCACCCGGATTCAATTCTAGCGCGCTTTCAGAATAATTGCTAGATGAAAAGCCCTTTTGGCAGCGCGAGCAGCTTTGCGTCTGCGGCCGCACTCCAAGCAAGTCCATGTAGCGCCACAAAAAGCGCAAAAGGCCAAGGCGGGCTTCCTCCTCGCCAAGCAAGTCCATCCCGTCCAAAAAGCCGTTCAGCAAGACAAAGCATTGGCCGGGGCTTCCGGCGCACTTGGACTTGGAAACAATCTCTCCGGCCAAGGCGGCGGCAAAAGACTTAAAGAGGTTTTCGCGGAAGGTCGGATGGTATTTTTTTACGTCAAAGTCGGTGATTTTGGAGCTTTGCTTTTCCTCGTTTTTGTAGACGTAGGCCACGCCCCGGTTCCAAGGGCTTACCGCTCCCCGCAGCTTGCTCTTGGGGCCGCCAAAAAGAGTCGCCCATTCTATTCCGTCCTTTGTCAAAAGGCACACGGAGCGGTTGTCCTGCGCCGTCGCCTTGACGGAAAGGACCAACGCCTCCTTGCTAACGTTCCGGTTCAATAAAAATCCTCTGTCTATAAGATACAACAGTTTGCGCGATTTTTCACGTTTTTTTGGAAAAAAAGTAAAAAAAAAACGCGGGTTTTATAGGCGGGCCAGCCGTTCGTCGGCCCTTGACACAATTCCGCCCTTTCTATATAATGATTTATCTATTTTTGGGAGACAAATATGATTTTTCCTTTGGAACAGCTTGTAAAATTCACTGACAACATTTACGAAATAACAGTGGCCGCCAACCGCCGCGCCTACCAGATGTCAATGGTAAAAGACCCCTTGATCGCCGAAAACCACGACAAGGTCGTTTCTTTGGCCGCACGCCAGCTTTTCACTCAAGAAGTAACCTACAGAATTGCCGAATAAAATACCGGTTCTAGTCCTGTTCGCGCCGACAGCCAGCGGAAAAAGCGAGCTTTTGCTCAATCTTTTTTCCGGCAAGGATGAGGCGCGGGTTATTTCGGCAGACTCTATGCAAGTGTATAGAGGAATGGACATAGGAACCGCAAAACCCACCCCCGCGGAGCAAAAACTCCTTCCGCACTATCTAATAGACATCAAAAACCCCGACGAACAGTATTCCGTGGCGGAATTTGTGGACCGCGCCGACTCTCTTTGCCAAAGCATTTGGGCGGAGGGAAAGCTTCCGATTGTATGCGGCGGAACGGGCTTCTACATCCGGGCCTTTTTGCTGGGCCTCCCTTCCACCCCTGCAAGCGATCCTGCGGCAAGAAAAGCCTTGCAAGAGGAGCTTTTGGAACGGGGACCGGCCGAAATGTGGAAAAAACTCTTAAGCCTCGACCCCGATTCCGCCAAAAAAATAGACCCAAAGGACTCCTACCGCGTCCTTAGGGCGCTTGAAATAGTTTTGTCCACCGGAAAGCCGCGTTCCGCCTTTGCCCAAAGCCTAAAATTGCGAGACCAGTACGACTTTGCCACAATAATTTTGGAGCGAGACCGGGAAGATCTATATGGAAGAATCGAAGCGCGGGTCGAAAAGATGTTCGAGGCCGGTCTGGAAAAAGAAGCCAGGGCCTTGACCCAAAAATACGCGGCGGCCGCTCCCGGGATGCAGGCAATCGGCTACCGGGAATTCTTTGAGACGGACTCGGAAGGAAAGCCCCTCTCCGTCGAAGCAATAAAGGAACGGATCAAGCGCGACTCAAAAAAATACGCCAAAAAGCAATACGTCTTTACCCGCGGAATCCCCGGCGCCACGACAATCCGCGTCACCGACAACGCAGACGCCGAAGCAATCTTGCGTAAAAAAGCGCGAACGGTGCTTGACCAAATTTGAAAAAAAGCGCATAATAATTGCCGTATCGATACTAACTTTTATAGGAGCCTAGCAAATGCCTTGTGGTAAAAAGCGAAAGCGCCAGAAGATGGCGACTCATAAGCGAAAGAAGATGCTTAGAAGAAATCGGCATAAGAGCAAGTAATGCCGCAAAAGACTGCCGCGCTTAACGGCGGTCTTTTTTTTATGGAGCCATTTTGCTTTCCCAAATCAAATCGCCCAACGACATAAAAAACCTTTCTCACAAAGAGCTGCGCGAGCTGGCTTTGGAAATCAGGCGAACGATAATTGACACCGTCGGAAAGAACGGCGGCCACCTTGCCTCAAACCTTGGCGTGGTGGAGCTAACAATCGCCTTGCACAAAGTCTTTTCGTCTCCAAAAGACGCGATCGTTTTTGACGTAAGCCACCAGTGCTACGCGCACAAACTTTTGACCGGCCGCTACAAGGAATTTTCAAGCCTTAGGCAAGGCGGCGGCCTTTCGGGCTTTACAAAGGAATGCGAAAGCGAGCACGACTTTTTTGACAACGGCCACGCCTCCACTTCAATCTCGCAAGCCTTGGGCTTGCTAAAGGCGCGCGAGCTTCAAGGGATAGACGGAAAGGTCATCGCCGTTATCGGCGACGGCGCCTTGACCGGCGGCCTTGCATACGAGGGCCTTCTCAACGCGGGCCGCGACGCAAAGAATTTAATCGTAATCTTAAACGACAACCAAATGTCGATCTCTCCAAGCGAAGGAAGCCTTTCGCGATACCTTTCAAGCCTTACGATGTCGATTCAATACCAATCGGTAAGGCGCGCGATAGACAAAATCGTTTCAAAGCTTCCTGGAAGCCGTTTTTTCCAAAAATTTATTTTTAGGTTCAAGCGGGGGCTAAAAGGCCTTTTGCTAAGCAACAATATGTTCGTTGACTTGGGCTTTGAGTACGCGGGCCCTTTGAACGGCCACGACATAAAGGAAATGGAAAGAGTTTTCGCCCGCGCGCAAAAATTAAAGAAGCCGGTCGTGATTCACGTCATCACAAAAAAAGGAAAGGGCTACTCACCCGCCGAAGACAATCCGGAACTCTTTCACGGCATCGGCCCCTTTAACATCGCGGACGGCTCTGTAGAAAAATTTGACGCCGAAAGCTTTACAGAAAATTTCTCCCGCTCCATCGTCCGTCTTGCCGAAAAGAATCCCAAGGTCGCGTGCGTTACAGCCGCCATGTCAAAGGGAACGGGACTAGCCTCCTTTGCGCGCCACTTCCCCGACCGATTCTTTGACGTTGGAATCGCCGAAGAGCACGCCGTCACATTCGCCGCCGGATTGGCAAAAGGCGGAATGGTTCCCTATGTTTGCATTTACTCGACCTTCATCCAGCGCTCGGTTGACCAAATCATCCACGACATTTGCCTTCCAAACCTTCACGCGGTTTTTGTCCTTGACAGGAGCGGAGCGGTTCCGGGCGACGGAGAGACGCACCAAGGAATCTTTGACATCGCGCTTTTGCGGAGCGTTCCAAACCTTACGATTTTGGCGCCGGCGTCGGCGGCGGAACTGGAGCTTTGCCTTGATTGGGCCGCAAGCGCCAAAGGCGCGGTCGTGATCCGCTATCCAAAAAAATCATGCCCTTCCGAACTTGCGGCTTTCGCGTCGCCGATAAGCGCGGGCCAAGGCGTTTTGGTCAAGGCCGACGAATTCGCTCCCTCGCTTTTGCCGGACAACGATTATGACGGCGGCGATGCGGCCAACGGCAAAGGCCTGCGCGTCTTGCTCGCCGCGACCGGCTCGATGTTCTCAGAAACGCTAATCGCCGCAAGAAGCCTTTTATTGCAAGGCGTCCGCGCGGACATATACAACTTGCGCTTTTTAAAGCCCTTTGACTTTGACGCTTTCTTTAGCGTTTGCAAAGACTACGACGCGCTTGTCGCCGTTGAAGACGGAATCAAGCAAGGCGGCTTTGGCGAGGAACTTGAGCTTGAGGCAAGAAGGCGCGGTTTTGCGTTCGTTCAAGCCCTTGCCTTTGGACAAAAGTTTCCGTCGCAAGGAAGCCGCGAGCAAGTTTTGGAAAACGCCTTTTTGTCGCCCAACGACATACAAAGAGCCGCCTTGGGCCTTTTGAACCAAATTAAAAGCGGAGAGTAAAATGCCAAGCCTTAACCTTGCCGACAGAACAATCTCAACGCAAAACGCGGCCTTTGTAATGTCGATCGTAAACGCCGACAACGACTCCTTCTTTGCCAAAAGCCGCGGCGGATTTAGGCTTGCCAAAAAGCACATCGACGAAGGCGCCGACATTATTGACGTCGGCGGAGAGTCCACTCGTCCCGGAAGCCGCTACATAGACGCAAAGGAAGAGATCAAGCGCGTAGTTCCTGTAATCAAAAAAATCCGCCGCTATTCCGACATTCCGATTTCGGTGGACACGCGCAAGTACGACGTTATGAGCGCGGCCTTTGACGCCGGCGCCGACATCTTGAACGACGTTTCGGCGATGGAAGACGATCCGCGCCTGATAAAGTTTTCGGCCCAGCAAAAAATTCCCGTGATACTGATGCACAAAAAGGGAATTCCTGCTATAATGCAAAACGAGACCAATTACTCTGACGTCTTTAAGGAAGTCAGCGGCTATTTGGAGGCAAGAGCCGAAATCGCTTTGCAAAACGGGATTTCTTCCGATAAAATAATAGTGGATCCAGGCATTGGCTTTGGAAAAAACACCGAGCAAAACGCGGTCTTAATCAAAAAGTCCGGAGAGCTTTGCCAAAGAAAATACATGGTCCTGATGGCGCTTTCTAGAAAAAGCTTCTTTGGCGCGGTTTGCGGCCGCGAGGTCGGCGACCGGCTTTGGGGAACTATCGCCGCCGACGTTTATTCGATATTAAATGGAGTGTCAATGGTCCGCGTTCACGACACGGCCGCGGCGGTTGATTCGGTAAAAGTTATAAAGGAAATATTAGATGCTGGCAGTTGAAAAGTTGTTGGCCGTTTACAATCTTATCCGGCCCTTTTTGGACATAGGAATTTTGGCCTTTATTTTGTACAAGGCCTATCAAATCGTCGTAGGCGCGAACTCCATCCAGATTTTGCGCGGAGCGATAATAGTCGCGCTGGCCTACGCCGCCGCGGCCATTTTCCGCCTTGAAACTTTGCACCGCCTTTTGCAATCGCTCGCTCCGGGATTGGTCGTAGTCTTCGCCATCGTCTTCCAGCCCGAAATCCGAAAAATCTTTTTAAAGCTGGGACAAAAGGAATGGTTCAGCTTTGGAAGCCGCTCAAAGCATTCTTACGTCGACTCGGTTTTGATGGCGGCCGAAATTCTTTCAAAGCAAAGGCGCGGAATGCTTGCCGTGTTCATGCGCCACACAAAGCTTGACGACATCGCCAAGACAGGAACAAGAATCAACGCCGACTTGTCGTCAAGCCTTTTGGTAACAATCTTTAAGTACGACACTCCCCTCCACGACGGAGCGGTAATCATACAAGGCGACAAAATCATCGCCGCCGGCTGCTTTTTGCCCTTGAGCGAACAGTACGACATCAAAAAAACTTTCGGAACCCGCCACCGCGCCTCGCTTGGCTTGGCGGAAACGACCGACGCCGTTGTTTTGGTAGTGTCGGAGGAAACAGGCGCGATCAGCCTTTCCTACGATTCTAAATTGCACTACGACTTGTCGATGAACGAGTTGACAAAAACCCTTGTGGCCTTGCTCAACATCACCCCCGACCAATACAAGATAGAGGATTCTGTAGATGAAAATAAAGCCCTTATTGGAAAAGCTTAGACACAACTGGCCAATAAAGGCCCTTTGCGTCGTAATTGCGTGTCTCTTTTATCTTTTTAACCGCTACACTTCGCTTGAACAAAAAAGCGTTCCCGTAACTTTAAAAGTCCTTCAAGAAGGCGAGATGGTTTCTTCCACCCACATTCCTTCAAGCGTAAGCGTGACGATCAGAACATCCGCTGAAAACATAACAAAGATAACCGCCGAAAACATTTTGGCGCAATTGGACTTAAGCTGGATTACCCAAGAGGGAACCTACGACGTTCCGATTTCGATTGACTTGCCTTCAAACATCGTCGAGATGAATCCGCTTCAAGTGACGGTCTATCCCGAAAAAGTCAAGGTTCGCTTGGAAAGGAATCTTGTCAGCGCCGTAAAAATCGTTCCGCAATTTGCCGGAAACCCGACGGAAGGCTATGTCGTCGACTCCTTCCAGTCCGATCCGGAATTTGTAAGCATTTACGGCCCCCGCTCCATCGTGCAGACCGTTGAGTCCATCTCGACAGAACCGATTATAATTGACGATAAGAATTCTTCCTTTAGCCAAAGAACCAAGTTGATGAACATCAACCGAATGATCAAAGTAATGGACTTGGAGGAATGCGACATAAAGGTTAACATGGATTACCAAGAAGGCATCCAAGAATTCAGAAACCTTTCGATTGTGCTTAAAAACCTTTCGCCCGCCTTTGAATGCGACTCAAGGACAAAGGGCTCCGTGACTCTAAGAGGCCCACGCTTGATTATGGAAGACTGGACGCCAAACCCAGACACCCTCAGCGTTGACTTGAGCGAAATAACCGAGCCGGGCGAATACACGCTTCCTGTATCGGTGTTGATTCCCCAGGAATTCCATTTGGAAAGCGTAAGCTTGGAAAACATCAGGCTTGTCGTAAAAGAAAGGCCGCCGGCGGAAGTCGTGGACGAAATATTGCCCGGAGCCGTCTTTAACCAAAACGGAGAGGGCCAATGATTTTTGGCGTCGGCATCGATTTGGCAAAATGTTCCCGCTTTGAAAAATGGATCAAAAAACCGGGAATGACCGAGCGCTTTTTTAACCCCAAGGAATTGTGGTCGGCCCGCTCTGGCGCCGGCGGAAGCCTAAGCGCGCAAAGCCAGCACTACGCCGCCCGCTTTGCCGCAAAAGAAGCCTTTTCAAAAGCCCTTGGAACAGGCCTTGTCTTTGACCTAAGGGACCTTTACATAGAAAAAGACGAAAGCGGAAAGCCTTCCCTAATCCTTGAAAAATCCGCCCTGGAAGCCCTAAAAAAGCGCTGCCCCCAATGGGAAAAAGCCAAAATCTTTGTTTCCCTCAGCCACGAAAAAGAATATGCCGCGGCCCAAGTAATAATAGAAATTACTTGATTTAATGTACAAAGTCGTGTATAATGATTTTTATGAAAAAGATTTCATTATTAATAGTTGCGTCAATCGCCCTTATGATGGCATTTGCCGCTTGCGAGACCACAAAACAAGAGCCCGCTCCCGCCGCGGTGGAAGAAGACGACTTGGAATACCAGCGCTCAATCAACAAGATTGAGGGACAAGTAGTTTCAAAGGAAACGTTCAACGCCGACAAAGCCGCCATCCTTAAAAAGATCGGCGAACTCAACGACATCATGGCAAAAAAAGACTTCACTTCTTGGCAAAAATACATTTCCGATGGCTCAAAAAAATATTGGTCAAATTCCTACACTCTTTTGAAAGCGTCGGAAAAGCTTCCCAAAGAGCTTAAAGGCCTTAAGCTTAAGAACCTCAACGATTACTTTAACTATGTTTTCATCCCTTCAAGAAAGGGCCGCCAAATCGACGAAATTCGCTACAATTCGGCGGAGGACGTAAAAGCCGTCCAGGTCACAAAGACCGATGATGAAAAAACCAAGATTACGGTTTACTACAACTTTGTTAAGGAAGGCGGAGACTGGAAGGTTGAGCTTCCTCAAATGTAACTAAATTATTATTGATTTATTTTATTTTTGACGATAATATTGTATAGGAATATACGAGGAGTTATTATGAAACTTAAGAAAATCGCAGTTCTTTTTGCCGCAGCGTCCCTTTTGTCTTACGCCGCCTTTGCGCAGAGCGAGGAAGAGTCCACGGTAGAAGGCGAATACATGAGCTCAATGGAAGACGTTGTAGTTCAAGAGCTTTCTAATTCTGACGACTTGGAGAACAAGTTGATGGCCCTTCAGTTCTTGGAAGAAGCCGCCAACAACGGAAAGGTGTCTCCCGACATGATGGTTTCTTTGGACCACTTGGCCGGCGAAGGAACAAACACTCAAAGCCGTACAAGAGGCCGCGTGAGCAATAACTTCCCGGAAGTCCGCCGCGAAGCCTGCCGCATTTTGGGAAAAGTAGGAACTCCCGAAGCCGCCAAAACATTGAACAAGATTGTCCGCGCCGACAACGAGCCGATGGTTCTTTCGGCCGCCATCAACTCTCTTGGAGAAATCGGCTACAACGACAACGACGAAACAACCAACACGATCGCCTTCTACTCTGACCGCTTTGAGACTCTCAACCCGACCAGCTCTTTGGCGCTCGAAATCGTAAACGCCTACGAAAAGCTGGCCAAGAATACAAAAGACAGAAAGCCGATGCTTTCTTCTTTGCAGAGAATCGCAGTTGACTACCGCTTGGCAAAGCCGGTTCGCAACCGCGCCAAAGAGGTTTTGAACAATCTCCGCGGCTCTGACGATTCAGACAGCAAGAAAAAATAATTCTTTCTTGCGCTAGAAAAAAGGTTTCCGCCAGCCGGAAACCTTTTTTTGTATTCAAAAAAGGAAATCATATGGAAAATGTTATTTTGGCTTCGTCTTCTCCCAGAAGACAAGAAATCCTTAAGGCCATGGGAATCCCCTTTCAGGTCATAATGCCCAACATCGACGAATCCTCGTTTTATTCCAGGAACCCTTCGGACTTGCCCGAAATTTTGGCAAAGGCGAAAGTCCAAACCGTCGTTCGCTCAAGGCCGCCCAAGCAAGTGATTCCTTGGGTTTTGGGAGCGGATACGCTTGTCGTAATGGGAAACAAGGTTTTTGGAAAGCCAAAGGACCACCAGGAGGCCTTTGATTTCTTAAACGCCCTCCAAGGAAGGACCCACCACGTAATCACCGCCCTAGCCCTTTACAACGGCAGGAACCATGTCACCAGCGTAAGAACCGCGGCCACAAAGGTTACCTTCGCTCCGATGAGCGAGGAAGAGATTCAGTGGTACATTGACACAGGCGATTGGCACGGAGCGGCTGGCGGCTACAGAATCCAGGGCTTGGCCAGCTGCTTTATTTCAAAGATAGAAGGAACAAATTCTTGCGTAGTGGGCTTGCCTATTTTTGAGCTTTATGATATGTTAAAAGAGCAAGGTTATTCAATCATTGGTTGATTTTCTTGCCGGAAGACGCGACGGCCGTCGGCTTTAACGTTTCCCGAAATTTTTCCGATTGGAAAGCCCAAAGGGTGGACCTTTCGAGTAACAGAGTTGGGCGTGAATGAAAATCATTCACGGTGAAGGAGAAAATCATGGCTGTAGTTACCATGAAGAGTTTGCTTGAATCTGGCGTACATTTTGGCCATCAAGTAAAGCGTTGGGATCCCCGCATGTCAAAGTATATTTTTGGCTCACGCAACGGAATCCATATCATCGACTTGCAGAAGACAATCGCTGCAATCAAAGAAAGCTACGAAGCGGTTCGCAAAATCGCCGCCTCTGGCAAATCAGTTCTTTTTGTTGGAACAAAAAAGCAGGCCCAGCAGGCTATCCAAAAGGAAGCCGAGCGCTGCGGACAGTTCTACGTAAACAACCGCTGGCTTGGCGGTATGCTCACAAACTTTAGCACAATCAAAAAATCACTTCAGCGTCTCAAGAAAATCGAAAAGATGGAAGTAGACGGAACTTTCGAAAACCTCACAAAGAAGGAAGTTGCCGGCCTCCAGAAAGAAAAGACAAAGCTTGAGAAGAACCTCGGCGGAATCAAAGAAATGAAGGAATTGCCGGGAGCCATCTTTGTAATCGACACACACAAGGAAGCCATCGCCGTAGCCGAAGCTCGCCGCATGGGAATCCCTGTTGTTGCCGTTGTAGACACAAACTCAAATCCGGAAGGAATCGACTACCCGATCCCGGGCAACGACGACGCCATCCGCGCCATCACATTGTTCACTTCAATCATTGCCAACGCCGTAATGGAAGCCAACAACGAAGAAGGCCTTAAGATCATCGAGAACCTTGGCGACGAAGACGACGTTCAGACTGACGCCGCCGTTAAGCGCGAAGACGTTGAGATCGACGACTACTCTAACTATCAGCCCACAGAGCAGAAGGACGAGGACTCAAAAGACGACGATGATTCCGCCGACCAGATGGTTGACGAGGACAAACTCTACAAATAATTAAAAGGAAATATTGTTATGGAAATTAAAGCATCTGACGTAAAAGCATTGCGCGAAGCCACAGGCGCCGGTCTTATGGACTGCAAAAAAGCCTTGACTGAAGCCAACGGAGACGCCAAAGAAGCCGAAAAGATTCTTAAGGAAAAAGGCTTGGCCGCCGTTGCCAAGCGCGCCGAGAGAGCCACATCTGAGGGCCGCATTTTTGTAAGAACTCAGGACAAGAAAGTTGCCCTTATCGAAGTTACTTGCGAAACTGACTTTGTTGCCTCAAACGCTGACTTCATCGCCGCCGGCGAAAAGCTTTTGGACATCACTTTCGCCAACGGATACACACAGGTTGAGCAGGCCCACAAGGACGTTTTGCTTGACTTGGCCACAAAGACTCGCGAGAACATGACTGTCGCCAAAGTAAGCGTAATCAACATCCCCGACAACGCCGTTGCCGAGACATACGTTCACTCTAACTTTAAGACAGCCAGCGCCGTCGTAATCAAGGGATCAACTGCCGACTCTGTAAAGCAGTTTGCCCACGACTGCTGCTTGCACTTGGCCGCCTTCACTCCGGCTTACATCTACCAAAAAGACGTTCCGCAGGCTTACATCGACGAGCAGACGGAAATCTTTAAGACACAGATGGACCAGGACGAAAAGATGGCTTCAAAGCCCGCCAACATCAAGGAAAACATTCTTAAGAGCAAGGTTGCCAAGCACGTCGCTGAGATTTGCTTTGTTGACCAAATGTTCGTAAAAGACGACAAGGTTTCAGTCGCCAAGAAGCTTGAAGAAGTTTCAAAGGCCGCCGGAGCCCAGCTTGAATTTGGCGAAATCGTCTTGGACGTTCTTGGAAAGTAAAATTAAATCGCGGCTTCGGCCGCGATTTAATTTGTCGAGTTCGCTTTGCGAACTCGCAACTGCATCAAAAGCAAATTTTTATAAAGGGGAAATGAAATGGCAGAAAATGAAAGAATGGAAAAAACAATCGCGGCTCTCAAAGAGTCTTTTAACGGAATCAGAACAGGCCGCGCGTCAGCCTCTATTTTTGACAGAGTGCGCGTTGACTACTACGGACAAAAGTCGCCCCTCAACCAGGTGGCCACAGTTTCAATTCCGGAAGCGCGCTCGGTAATTGTAAACCCCTTTGACAAATCATTGATCACAGAAATCGAAAAAGCGATTTTGACCGCCGACTTGGGACTCAACCCTTCCAACGACGGAAAAGTAATCCGCATCGCGATTCCGCCGCTAACAGCCGACCGCCGCAAGGAATTGATCAAGCAGGCCAAGGCCATGGCTGAAAATTCGCGCACATCAATCCGCAACATTCGCCGCGACGGAAACGAAGACCTTAAGAAAAAGCAAAAGGCCGGCGAAATCACAGAAGACGACCTTAAGAAAATGACCGACGACTTGCAAAAGACGACGGACAAATTCATTGCTGAAATCGACTCCATTTACGCTGCAAAAGAAAAGGAAATAATGGAATAAATGAACTCCGATTCTAGTTCACGGCTTCCAAAACATGTGGCGCTCATTATGGACGGAAACGGCCGTTGGGCGCAACAGCGCGGCTTGGCAAGAACCGCCGGCCACAAAGAAGGCTTGGAAGCCGCAAAAAGAATCGCGCGCGCGGCCGCCGATTTGGGAATTAAGTACATTACCCTCTACACCTTCTCCACCGAAAACTGGAAAAGGACCCAAGAAGAGGTCGGCTATCTAATGGGCTTGATAAAAGCCCATCTCCGCGCTGAATTTGAATTTTACAAAGAAAATCAAATCCGTGTCCAGCACATCGGCGACCTGGCCGGCCTTCCTAAAGACGTTCAAGAAGAAATCATAAACGCAAAAAAAGACACCGAAAACTTTACCGGCACCACTTGCGTCTTGGCAATCAACTACGGAAGCCGGGACGAAATCACACGCGCGGCAAACAAGGCCATCGCGGCGGGAAAAAACAAGCTAGATGAAAGCGACATAAGCGCGAACAGCGACCTGCCCGAACTTCCCGACGTGGACTTATTGATTAGAACCGGCGGCGAAAAGCGCCTTTCAAACTTTTTGCTTTGGCAAACAGCCTACGCGGAATTCATTTTTTCGGACACTCTTTGGCCGGATTACTCAGTTGAAGAATTTAAAAAAGACATAATGGATTTTGAAAACAGAAACCGCCGCTTTGGCGGAATTGAAAATAAAAAAGGAGCGGCAAAATGAAAAAACTGATTGAGCGCTTGGTAATGTTTTTTGTTGGAGTGCCTTTTATTTTGGGATTAGTTTACATTCCCTTCTTCCATCACCTGCCGCTCAATCTTTTTGTTTTTGGCGTTTCGGCCTTTGCCGCCTACGAGCTTTCCTTGATGTTTGGAACAAACGGCCAAACATTGGCCAGGCCTCTTTTGATGGTCTTGGCTCCCCTAGTTCCAATTTGCGAATTCTTGAACATAATCTTTGGCCTTGACTACTTGTCCACAATCGCGCTTATCATAACTTCCTTCATTGTTTTTGCGATGGAAATATTCACGGCAAAAGAGTTTGCGATGTCCAACGCAAGAATCGCCCGCTCGCTTTGCGTAATCTTATACGTCGGCTTTTTGCCGTCTTTTGTGACTAGAATCTCAGGCATTGCAAGCGAGAACGTTCCAAACGCAAGCTTCGCGTTTTTGGCAACCTTCCTTGTGCTTGTTTTTATAAGCGACAGCGCGGCCTGGCTTTTTGGAATGCTCTTTGGCAAGAACAACCGCGGCGTTCTTTTGGCAAGCCCCAACAAGAGCGTGGCGGGCTTTATCGGAGCGTTTGTCGGAAGCTTTGTCTTTGCGGTTATAATGACTCACCTTGTCTTTAAGGACGTTTTTGCCACGACAAACCTTTTGCCAAAAACAGCCATACTTTCTGTCGTGATTTGCGCCGCGGCCATCATCGGCGACTTGGCCGAAAGCGTCTTTAAACGAAGCGCCGAAGTAAAAGACAGCGGAAACGTAGTTCTTGGCCGCGGAGGCGTATTGGACAGCGTTGACTCAATCTTTATGGCCGCGCCATTTTACTTCTATTTGATTAAGTTCTTGTTCTCATGAAAAAGATTTTAGTCTTAGGAAGCACAGGCTCAATCGGAACAAGCGCGCTTGACTTGGCGCGCAGGCACCCCGATAAATTTTTAGTGGCCGGTCTTCAAGCAAATTCTTCAAAAGAAAAATTGTACGCCTTGACCGCGGAATTCAAATGCCCTTCCACCCTTACAAGCCAAGACGGAATCGACGGCGTCGCGCGCCTTTTGGACAAGACAAAGCCTGACATCGTAGTCAACGGAATTGCCGGAGCGGCCGGCCTCCTTCCGTCAAAGCTTGTCGTTGAGCGAGGAATCAACCTTGCGCTTGCCAACAAGGAAACCGTCGTAATGGCTTGGCCCTTGATAAAGGCCGAAGCCAAAAAAAGCGGCGCGCAAATTATTCCCGTAGACTCAGAACATTCCGCAATCTTTAACTTGATTCATTTTTGCGGAACGAAAAACATCGCCGAAATCGTAATCACAGCCAGCGGCGGGCCTTTTAGAAATTATACAAGACAGCAATTGGAAGCTGTTACCCTAGCGGACGCATTGAAGCACCCCACCTGGAAGATGGGAAAAAAAATTACGGTGGACTCGGCGACCTTGGCCAACAAAGGCCTGGAAGTCATCGAGGCCCGCCGCCTCTTTGACACAAACGTTCAGAACATAAGCGTAGTCGTCCACCCGGAAAGCTTGATTCATTCTTTGGTAAGGACAAGCGACGGAATTCTTTACGCGCAAATTTCAGATCCCGACATGCGCCATCCAATTATGGGAGCGCTTTGCTGGCCTGAATACGTGGAAAGCGGCTTGGAAAAATTTTCTTTGGCCGGCCACAACATGAGCTTTTACGAACCAAGGCGCGACGACTTTCCCTTGTTGGGCTTGGCCGAAAGCGCGGCGGACAAGGGAGCGTCATACACAATAGCCTTTAACGCCGCCGACGAGATTGCCGCCAACGCCTTTATCAAAGAAAAAATCGGCTTTCTAAAAATCGCCCAGGCCGTCCAAAAAACTTTGGCGGAGGATTGGTCGTTAGAACCGCGCGACTTTGACGATGTTTTTGAGGCGGACAAAAAGGCCAGGTCCATCGCGGAGGCCGCGCTTTGATAGTAGTCGGACTTTTGATTTTAAGCTTTTTGATTTTTTTCCACGAACTGGGACACTTCCTTGCCGCCCGTCTGTGCGGCGTTAAGGTAGAAGCCTTTTCAATTTTTATGGGACCTGTTCTGCTCCATAAAAAAATCGGGGGCACCGATTACAGGCTTTCGCTTTTGCCGATCGGCGGCTACTGCCAAATGAAAGGCGAAAAAGAATTTACCAAAGCGATAGAAGAAGGCTTGGGCTACGTTCCCGGAGAAAAAGACTCTCTTTACGGAACGCATCCATTAAAGCGCGCCTTGATCGGCTTTGCCGGCCCCTTCTTTAACTTGTTTTTTACGTTCATCGCTTGCGTCATAATCGCAATGATGGGTTACAGCTACTACACAAGAAGCGCGACTATACAAATCCCAGAAGACAAAAACGTCGCGTCTCCTGCCCGCGAAGCGGGAATACAGAGCGGCGACACAATCACAAAAATTCAAGGAAAAGAAATCCACGACTTTACCGACATATACGAACAAGTCGCGCTCTTGGGCGACGAAGACATAACGGTCGAAGTCCTTAGAGCAAGCCCCGACGGAAGCCAAGAAACGCTTTCCTTCAACGTTCACACTTTGATCAACAAAAAAGAAGGCAACGGCATTCTTGGCGTTATGGCAAGCGGCGACGAAATAGAAAAGGTCGTAGAACCTCTGCCCTTCTTCCCCGCGCTTAAGGCTGGCTTTTTTGAAACAGGAAGAATCTTTTGCATGACCATAAAAGGCCTTGGCGTCTTGTTTAAGGGCGTTGACATAACAAACGCGGTGTCAGGACCGGCGCGCATATCAAGCATGCTTGGCGAAACGGCAAAAGAAGGCTTTGCGGCCGGCGCAAAAACCGGCTGGAGCGTTGTCCTTCAGTTTATGTCGCTGATCAGCGTTTCGCTTTTTATAATGAACTTATTGCCGATTCCAATTCTTGACGGCGGCTTGATATTGTTCGCCTTTATTCAAGCGATAACGAAAAAACAAATTCCGCCAAGGCTTCAATACAAAATTCAAATCGCCGGCTTTGCGATTATAATGTTTTTGTTTATAATCGGAGTTGGCGGAGACATAAAATATTTTATCAACAAGGCGCAAGGAGCCAAATAATGAAAAAGTTTTTTATTGCATTTGCGACGCTTTTATTGGGAGCAAGCCTTTTTTCGCAGCCCCGTTTTTCAAGCCAGGGCCACAAAGCAATGGTCGTCGCCGCCATTCCGGAAACAAACGCAAAGGCCGACGCCTTTTACACAGTCGGCCAAGACGGCTTTATAATTCGCTGGGAGAACGGAATCGGCGAGCATTTTCAAGTTTCGGACAAAAAAATTGAAATCGCCGCTCCCGCTCCAAGCGGAAAGGAAATCGCCTTTTACGAAAGGGACGAAAGCGGCTATCACAGCGTAAAAGTTTGGAGTTGCGCGGCAAAAAAAGTGATTCGCTCCATTCTGCTAAAAGCGCAAGTCACAAGCCTTGCATACAGCGCCAAAGGAACTTATATCATCGCGACAACGACGGAAAGAAACGGCGCGTATTTTTTTCTTGCCGCAAGCGGAAAGCCTTTTGTAAAAATCAAGGATTGGCAAATGTCGCCTTCTTGGGCAAGAACAAGCGAGAGCGAAAAAAACGTAATGCTCTACTCATCTTCAGAAGGATGCCTTGCATACTTTAGCCTTAAAACAGGAAAGCTATTAAAAAAGGTCGCGACAGAAGCCGGCTTGGAAAAACCGGTATTGTTTGCAAAGAACGCGCTTTTTGCCGGCGTAAAGAACGGCTCCCTTTACATCCTTAACGCCGAAAACGGCGCAAAAGTAAAGACCGCCGCCGCAAAAACGGCCGCGCTTTTCACAAACGACGACGCGCTTTATTACATTGACGGCTCGCAAGGCCTTTACGCTTGCTATAAAGTTTTTATCGACGACAACGCGATTAAGGGACCTTTGATTTACAAAAACATCAAGGGCGAAGGAAACAACCAATTTAGCGCGGCCTTCTTAAAAGACCAAAACTTATACTTAGGCGCAAAGGACGGAAACGTTTATTCCGCCGACGCAAAAGAAAACTCCTTGCCGTCAAACCTTGCGTTAATCTCAAACGAGGTTTACCAAAAAATTCACGGCATTTGTTCCGACGGACAAAATGTTTACATTTTGACAAACAGCTCCATAATCAAAACCGATTACGAAAACAAGTCGCCAATAATCTTTAACAATTCTCATTATTGGACAATCATTTCTTGCGCGCACGGAAGGCTTATTCTAAGGTCCGACAACCGCTTGGCCGGCATTTATTCCATGGACGCGCAAAGCGGAGACGCCCAGCTTTTGTTCAACAGCCAAAACAGAATCAAAAGAGTCAGGGAAGCAACCGTTAACGGACAAAAGGGCTTTTTGGAAATCGAAAATTCAAAAGTAAACTTTTATTCTTTTGAGACCGGAGAGCTTTCCGAACTTTACTTGGGAAGCGGAATCCAAGACGCCGCCGCGCTTGAAAACAACACTCTTGCGGTTGCAAAAACGGCTTCGTCAAATCCAACGTCGGCCTTGGTCTTGGTCAACATTAAAACGCGCGAAACCGTTCCCGTAAAAATGGACGGAGACATCACCGTAAGCATAGAAGAAAGCGGCGGTTTCCTTTTTGGCTCGCGCTTGATTTCAACAAGCGGCGGCTACACTTCAAGCGCCTTTTGCTTTGGAACAAAAGCGCTTACCTTAAAAGAATTCGCAAGTTCCGCTAAAGAAGAAAGCGAGTCGTTTGTCCGCCCGGCCTTTCCGCTTGTGTTCACAAACTTGGGCTCAAAAAACGTCAGCGTCATAAACGCAAAGAGCCTAAAAAAGTATTCTCTCAAGAGCGGATCTTCGCTTGCCGTGGACATAATAAAATGCCAAGGGCAATTGGCAACTCTTAACGAAGACTCAAGCTTGACTTGGTACAACGTCGAACAGCCGATCCCCTTGGCAGATTGGTACATCGACAGCAAAAATCAAATCGTAGAATTTTAGCTGCCGCTATTTTCTTGCAAGCGCCTCGTCGTAAACTTCCAAGTACTTCTTAGCGGAGTCTTCCCAGCTAAAGACGCTCTTCATTCCCCGCTCCTGCATCTTTTTGATGTGGTCCTTTTTGTTGTAGTAAGCGTAAACCGCCCAACCAATCGTGTTGTAAAGCGCGCTGGGAGTGATTTGGTCAAACATAAAGCCGGTTCCTTCGCCGGTCTGCTCGTTGTAGTTTTGAACGGTGTCCGCCAAGCCGCCTGTGTTGCGGACAATCGGAAGCGTTCCGTAAATCAAAGAATAAATCTGGTTAAGGCCGCAAGGCTCGTAGTGGCTTGGCATTACAAAGAAGTCGCTTCCGGCCTCAATCAAGTGGCTGAGCGCGTCGTTGTAGCCGATGTAGGCGCGGAAGTTGGGAAGCTTTGACTGCAAGACGTTCATCTCGTTTTCGCACCAAGACTCGCCGGAGCCAAGCGCCACAAACTGAATGTCCATGTTGGCGCAAAGGCTGTACAAGCAACCGTATGTCGGAGCGAAAAGCTCGGCGATTCCCTTTTGGTCAACCAAGCGCGTTACAATTCCAAAAATCGGAACGTTGGGATTGACGGGAAGGCCAAACTGCTTTTGAAGCTCTGCCTTGCAAACAGCCTTGCCCTTCATGTTCTTTACTGAATACGTTGCGGGAATCTTTTTGTCAACAGCCGGATTCCACGCCTTAAGGTCGCAGCCGTTCAAAATGCCGCGGACAACGTCGCTGCGAACGCGCAAAAGGCCGTCCATTCCAAAGCCGCCTTCGGGCGTTTGGATTTCGCGGGCGTATGTCGGCGAAACGGTGGTGATCATGTCGGCGCAAGAAATGCCGGCTTGCAAAAAGTTTATGGCTCCGTTCCGCTCAAAACCAGCGCCGTAGTAAAGGCCCCAATCGATTCCCAGCGCGGGAAAGCTGTCCTTTGAATACTGGCCTTGGTATCCCAAGTTGTGGATAGAAAGAACGCCGGCGGTATTGCCAAAATCCTGCCAGCGGTAAACATGCTTTAACAAAGCCAAGGCCAGCGCGGCCGACCAGTCGTGCGCGTGAATGATGTCGGGCTTCCAGTTGATTTTTCGGCAAAGCTGAAAGGCGCCGTGGCACAAGATTGAAAAGCGGTAAGGGTTGTCGTGAAAGTCCGTCTCGCCCGGAACGCCGTAAATGCCGTCGCGGCCAAAAGAGTTTTCGTGCTCGATAAAGAAAACCTCGCACTTGGGGCAGCCGGGCATCGTTGTCTTATAGACCTCTGTCCACGCCTCGCCTCCGCCAACTCCAACGCCCATAGCGCCAGCAAGGGGCGTCAAAGTCTTTCTGTCGATTTTATAGTAGCGAGGAATCACGATTTTCACTTCGTGGCCCATATTGGTAAGGGCGACGGACAAAGCGCTCACAGCGTCAGCCAAACCGCCTGTTTTAGCAAAAGGAACAGCTTCAGAACTTACCATTAAAATTTTCATATTTCCTCCAAATTATTTTGACGCATGCGCGGCCTTGTAAAAAGCCTCGCGCGAATTTACGATTGTCTTTTCGTCAACGCAATAAGCGATTCTAAAATATCCCTTCATTCCAAAGCCCTTGCCGGGCGCGCACAAAACCAAGTTCTTTTCCAAAACTTCGACAAAGGCCGAATCGTCGTCGCCAAAGGCCTCGGGAACTTTTGCGAAAATGTAAAAGGCTCCTTGCGGTCTTACATACTCAATGCCGGCGTTGTCCAAAACGTCCATCAACAAATCGCGCCTTTTAAGGTACGACGAATAGTCAACGGGAGCGTTCCAACTTTTGGCGACGACTTTTTGGAAAAAGGCCGGAGCGTTTACGCAGCCGGAAATTCTAAAAGCCATCGTAGTCGCGGCGATAAAGTCAGCCTTTTCGGGATTGGCGGGATTGCAGCAAATGTAGCCGACGCGCTCGCCGGGCAAACTAAGGTTCTTTGCAAAGCTTGTGACGACAACGGCGTACTCGTATTCCGGGAATACCGGCGGCACTTCCGCTCCGTCGTAAACGATCGCGCGGTAAGGCTCGTCGCAAATCAAGTAAGGATAGCGGCCGCACTCTTTTCCAAACTCTTTTAGAGCGGAACAAAGCTCGCGGATCTCGGCCGCGGAATAAATTTTTCCGGTCGGATTGTTTGGCGAGTTTATGATCACCGCGACGGTCTTTTTGTTCAAGGCCGCTTTTATCGCTCCAACATCAAGCGAAAAGTCTTTTTTTGTCGGAACGGGAACAAGCGTCCCCCCGTGGTTTTTGACGTAATGAGTGTACTCGGCAAAAAAAGGAGCCGGCACGATTACTTCCTCTCCGGGCATTATCAAGGCCTTGATGACGCTAGAGATGGCGGAGGCAGCGCCTACAGTCATAATCACGCAAGAAGCGTCAACTTTTACGCCCTGCTCTTGGCTTTCTTTTTGGGCCATCGCGGCGCGGCATTCGTCGTAGCCTGCGTTGGACATATATCCGTGGGCGCCGTGGCTTGTGTCGGCCGCGACCTCTTTTATCGCGTCCAAGACTTCCTGCGGCGGATCTAGGTCAGGGTTTCCCAAACTAAAGTCGTAAACTTTGTCCGCTCCGTATTTTGCCTTAAGAATCTTTCCTTCTTCAAACATTTTTCGAATAGCGGAGGCTGTTTTGTCGGTTAAAAGGTTTTTAAAATATTCCGAAATCATAAAAATAATTATAGCGCAAAACGGCTTTTTACGCTATAATTATTTTATGGAAAAGAAAGTTAAGGCAAAATCCAGAGGCCTAAAGTCCGCGTTGACAGCGGTCGCCGCCTCCACTGCGTTGTGGGCCCTTTTTTCGGGCGTCGGAGCGTTAAAAAAATTTGAATTTCGAATTTACGACATGCTTTTGGCAACCAGGCCAATAACCGAAAAATACGACGACCTTGCTTTAGTCGAAATCGACGACATATCCATTGACAAATTAGGTCCGTGGCCTTGGAGCCGAGACATTATTTCTGACGTTCTTCTTCGTCTGCGCGAAGTTGGAGCCAGAAAAGCTGTATTCGATATAGAATACCTTTCCCCATCAAAAGTCGCGGTCAATCCAGAAATGATCCAAGAATTAAAGGACAGCATCGGAACCGACAGGGCAAAAGAAATCACAAACGAAATGTTCCGCGACAACGACGAATTCTTTTCAAAAGCGATACAATTCTTTGGAAACACTTGGCTCACAATAAACACGGAACAAATAATTTCGGTAAGCCAAGAAGATTATGACTACGCCTCACAACGCTTTTTGTTTAAGAATATTAACGACCCCAATGAGTTGATTAAAAAAGGAAATGAGGCCGAAGCGAAAGCCTACGCCACAACGCCAGGCTTTTCTCCAACCTTAAATCACTTTATCAAAATGGCCCAAGGCGCGGGCTTTGTCAACATCATTGTCGACAAGGACGGAACAAGACGCCGTATCGAACTTTTAAACAAGCAGCAAAACGGATACTTGGGCCAATTGGTGTTCGCTCCTCTTCTAAAGGAATTGGACGTTAAAGAGATTTTGAGGACAAAAACACACCTCATTCTTAAAGACGCTCTGCAAAAAGACGGAAAGCGAAAAGACATAAGGATTCCCGTTGACAAAAACGGCTGCATGCTTATTCACTGGGCGCCTGGAAAATACGCGGACAGTTTTAGGCATGAAAGCGTAATGATCATAAACCAGCTTTTGGAATGCGAGAACGCGATCCTGGCAAACCTTGCGGAATTCACTCGAGTTGACTTGACAGACGCCGAAGGGGTTCCCCTTTCATACATTGCCGAAATCAAGGGGTTGTTGGAAGACGCCGACTACATAAACAACTTCCGTTCCTACATATTCGACAATTTGAACGGACACGACATCGACGGACAAATCATCAAATCAGAATCAGCTATGGGAGAAAGCGTTGAAGAGCTGCAGGACTCTTATTTCGCTTCCAGAAACGACTTCTTTGCCAGAGTCCAAAACTTTTACAACGGAAACTACCAGCAAGAAATACAAATCGCAATAGAAAGCCTTTTGGGAACAAAAGCAATTTCCAGAGAAGACGCCGACATGCTTACAGCCTTCTTTGACGCTTCTTTTGACGCCTTAAAAAGCTCAAACGAATTGTACTTAGACACATTTGCAAGCATTCAAAAAAATCTGAAAGGAGCCTTTTGCATAATCGGAAACATGGCCACAGGCTCAACCGATTTAGGAAGCACTCCGTTTCAAAACTTTTTCCCAAACGTAGGAACGCACGCAAACGTTTACAACACAATTATGACGGGCCAGTTCATAACGCCCCTTTCTCCATGGTGGGCCATAGCCGCAGCCTCGATCTTGTTCTTCATCTTCGCTTTGGCAACGCTCAAAGCCAGGCCTTCCGTTCAAAACATAACGGGCGGAATCTTAATCGCGGCCTCAATTGTCGTTGCGGCGCTTTTAATGTCTTTCTTTTCTGTTTACGTTCCGATTGTCGCGGCGATTTTAATTGAGTTCACCTCTTACCTTGCTCTTATGATCATTCGCTTTTCTTCCAACGAAAAGGAGCGCGCCTTGATTAAGTCAAAGTTCGGCGCCTATGTCGCGCCCGAAGTCGTAGAGCAAATCATCCAAAACCCAAAGTACGCTCAAGTTGGCGGCGACAACAAGGAATTGACCGCGCTCTTTAGCGACGTAAGGAAATTCTCTAAGTTCACCGAAATCGTCAACAACATCAACGGCGAAGAAAAAGGCGCCGAACAATTGGTCGCCGCTCTAAACAATTATTTGGGCGCCCTTAGCGACGCAATCCAAAGCGAGCGCGGAACGATTGACAAATACGTCGGCGACGAAATCGTTTCTTTCTTTGGAGCGCCGATCGACGACCCGGAGCACGCATACCATTCTTGCGCAGCCGCAATCAAAATGCGCGAGGCGGAAGAAAAGATCAACAAGGAATTCTACAAAGAATTTAAATATCCAGAATGCGCCGAAAGGCCATGGAAGGAAGTCGCCGCCGAAGAAGATTGGACGCCGGAGCAGACAAAAAAATATTTGTCCTATGTCGAAGACTACAATTCCAACGGCTACATTCCGATGCTCTTGCAGTCGCGCGTAGGCCTAAACAGCGGCCGCATGGTTGTAGGAAATATGGGAACGGAAAAAAAGCTTAACTACACAATCATGGGAAACAACGTAAACTTGGCGTCGCGCTTGGAAGGAACAAACAAGGTTTACGGCTCTTGGATTATGTGCTCTCAAAGCACTTACAATTTATTGCAAAAATCCAGCCGCGCCGACGAAATAGTCACCCGCAGTTTTGACGCCGTCCGCGTAATCAACGTGGAGCGTCCTGTTCGCATTTACAATATTCTTGGCTTTAGACACAAGATGAACGACGCCCGCTTAAAGGCCGCCGCCATCTTTAACCGCGGAATGGAATGCTATATGAAAGGAAGCAACACCCCCGGCTACCAAAAACCGCAGTCCGAATTGGAAGAAGCAAAGAAATACTTTGACATGGCCGCCGAGCTCTACCCCAACGACGAATCCAGCGCAGTCTTCTCAAAACGCTGCGTTGACTTTATTCAAAAAGGCATTCCCCAAATCTGGGACGGCGTCTACACAATGGAAACAAAATAACGTAAACCTTCGCAAGCCCGGCCCGCTCCGCGCGCCCGGCTGGGCTTTAAACAAAAAAAAGCCCGGCAGCCTCCGCCTTCGCGGCGCAGCCGCTCGGAGACTCGCTAAAAACGCGACGACTGTCGCCTTTTTGCCCCTTCGGGGCCGCTCCCTGCCTACTTACGCGCCAACGGAAGGCAAGACAACTAACGAACGGTTTATAACCAAAAGGCTTCGCAAGCCCGAAAGGCGGCGCGGCGCCACATAGGCTTACCACAATATTTCGGTTTCCGACCATTCCAAGCCTTTAAATAAAAAAAAAGCCCGGCAGCCTGCCCAAAATCGGAGGCGCGTTAAAAAGCGGGCCGCATGGGCCGCTTTAGCGCCATCCGACAAACTGGGCTCGCCGCTTGCCGGCAAGCGGCGCCGCAGGTGGCTGACGAGGACGCGGCCCGACGGAACGGCAGGACCCCGCCCATAACGAAACGATTTAAACAAAAAAAAGCCCGGCAGCCACCTACTTTCGCGCCGCGAAGGCACTATCATCGGCGCAGGAGAGCTTGACTTCCGTGTTCGGGATGGGAACGGGTATTGCCTCTCCGCCATGGCCGCCGGACATGATAAACAACGTTAACAGTCCAACGACTGGGGAATATCGGGAAGACTTTCGTTTCGAAGAAAAGGCGCGCTCCTTCCCGCGGAAGGAACAATATGGCCAAGCCTCGCGGCCTATTAGTACTGCTCGGTTGTGCGCGTCGCCGCGCCTGCGCCTGCAGCCTATCGACCCGGTATTGTCCCGGGGGCCTTCGGCGGGGTCGAGCCCCGTGGGATGTCTCGTCTTGAGGCGGGCTTCCCGCTTAGATGCTTTCAGCGGTTATCCCTTCCCTGCTTGGCTACCCAGCGCTTGCCCTTGGCAGGACAACTGGCACGCCAGAGGCAGGTCCACCCCGGTCCTCTCGTACTAAGGGCAGACCCTCTCAAACATCCGCCGGCCGCAACAGATAGGGACCGAACTGTCTCGCGACGTTCTGAACCCAGCTCACGTACCGCTTTAATTGGCGAACAGCCAAACCCTTGGGACCTGCTCCAGCCCCAGGATGCGATGAGCCGACATCGAGGTGCCAAACCTTCCCGTCGATGTGAACTCTTGGGGAAGATCAGCCTGTTATCCCCGGAGTACCTTTTGTCCGTTAAGTGACGGCGCTTCCACTCGCTACCGCCAGATCATTAAGACCTACTTTCGTACCTGCTCGACCTGTCAGTCTCGCAGTCAAGCCTCCTTGTGCCTTTACACTCGTACGCCGATTTCCAACCGGCGCGAGGAGACCTTCGCGCACCTCCGTTACTCTTTAGGAGGCGACCGCCCCAGTCAAACCGCCTGCCTACCGCTGTCCCCGTCCCTGCTTCAAGGAGCGGGTTAGAATCCTAATTCATGAAGGGTGGTATTTCACCGGCGGCTCCGCGCAGCCTGACGGCCACGCCTCTCAGCCTCCCACCTATCCTACACATCATAAATCAAGACCCAGCAGTAAGTTACGGTGAAGGTTCACGGGGTCTTTCCGTCTAACTGTGATTAACCGGCTTCTTTACCGGTATATAAATTTCACCGAGTCTCGCGTTGAGACAGCGCCCAGAATCGTTACACCATTCGTGCGGGTCGGAACTTACCCGACAAGGAATTTCGCTACCTTAGGACCGTTATAGTTACGGCCGCCGTTTACCGGGGCTTCGATTCAATGCTTCGGGGCTCCCCTCACATCTCCTCTTAACCTTCCGGCACCGGGCAGGTGTCACCACCTATACGTCCCATTGCTGGTTCGCAGATGGCTGTGTTTTTGATAAACAGTCGCCTGGGCCTGCTCTGTGCCACCCCCATCCTTATCAAAAAGGGGCCACACTTCTTCCGAAGTTACGTGTGCATTTTGCCGAGTTCCTTAACGCGAGGTCGCTCGTGCGCCTTAGATTACTCATCCTTCCTACGTGTGTCCGTTTACGGTACGGTCCCTCCAACCCTAGCCTTAGACAGTATTTCCCGGCACCATGGCTACGCCCTCTTCGCTTCATCTTCATTCCGCTCACTGTCACGGCTCACCTCAGAATGCGGTTTTCCCTGCATCCCTCTTAAGCTCACCGCTTCGGCCAGAATCCAATAACTGGCGGGGTTTCACCTCATGCGTCCTGCCCTCGAAAATTGGAGAGGTTCCGGATTATGAACCGGATTCCCATCGGCTACGGCTTTCGCCCTCGTCTTAGGGGCCGACTTACCCTGAGCAGATTGCCTTTACTCAGGAAACCTTAGGTTTTCGGCGGACGGGAATCTCACCCGTCTTTGCGTTACTTATACCTGCATTCTCTCTTCCTGTACCTCCAGCATGACTCGCATCACACCTTCTCCGGCCTGAGGAATGCTCCCCTACCGCCTGACGCTTGCGCATCAGACCCATAACTTCGGTATGCCGCTTAGCCCCGTTACATTATCTGCGCACACATACTCGACCAGTGAGCTATTACGCACTCTTTCAAGGAATGGCTGCTTCTAAGCCAACCTCCTGGCTGTCTTTGTATCTGCACTTCATTTTACACTTAGCGGCATTTCGGGACCTTAGTTGATGGTCCGGGCTGTTTCCCTCTTGACTACGAACCTTGTCGCACGCAGTCTCACTCCCGTATATTGACTGGCGGCATTCTGAGTTTGATTGGGTTTGGTAGGCTGTGACGCCCCCTAGTCCATCCAGTGCTTTACCTCCGCCAGTATCCGTACGAGGCTGTCCCTAAAGGCATTTCGGGGAGAGCCAGCTATTTCCAGGTTTGTTTAGCCTTTCACTCCGAGTCACAGGTCATCACTACCTTTTTTAACAGATTACTGTTCGGCCCTCCAACAGGTGTTACCCTGCCTTCAGCCTGCCCATGACTAGATCACCTTGGCTTCGGGTCTGCGCCATGCAACTTATACGCGCTCTTCACACTCGCTTTCGCTCCGGCTCCGTCTCTTCCAAGACTTAACCTCGCTGCATAACGCAACTCGCAGGCTCATTCTACAAAAGGCACGCCACCACCTCTTAATGAGGCTGTGACATCTTGTCGGTTTATGGTTTCAGGTTCTATTTCACTCCCCTTGCAGGGGTTCTTTTCGCCTTTCCCTCACGGTACTTTTTCGCTATCGGTAGCTGCAGAGTATTTAGCCTTGGATCGTGGTCGACCCGGATTCCGGCAGGGTTCCACGTGCCCCGCCGTACTCAGGTACCGCATCATGAAGTCCGGAGCATTTCGCCTACGCGGCTCTCACGCTCTCCGGCAGGCCTTCCCAGACCTTTCCGCTATGCTCCGGTTTTCTCCCAACTTCACGGGTCATCCCCATGCGGCCCTACAACCCCGCTTTAAGCGGTTTGGGCTCCTCCGGTTTCGCTCGCCGCTACTCCCGGAATCTCCGGGGGCTCGCGCCCCTTCTTGATTTCTTTTCCCGAGTTACTTAGATGGTTCACTTCACTCAGTATGGCTCTGCCGGACTATTTTATTCATCCGCGCAGTAACGGGATCGCTCCCGCTGGGTTACCCCATTCGGCTGTCCGGGCTTCATTCGGATATGTGCTCCTAAACCCGGCTTTTCGCAGCTTATCACGGCCTTCTTCGCCTTGCAGCTCCATGGCATCCGCCATAAACCTATTCTCGCTTGACCATATTATCGTTTCCTCTTCCGCCTTAAGGCTCTGCCTCCGTCAAGCTTAGGACTGAGTCGCTCTCAGCCCTTCCGGCAGCGCCCCTCGCTTCGCAGCAGAAGATTTCATCTACTTTACTGTATCCTTCCCTTGTCCTGTATTAGATCTCCGGCAGATCCGTATATCCTTTACGGCTCCGTCATTTTAATGGGACTGAAAAGAGTTGAACTTTTGACCCCTTCCTTATCAGAGAAGTGCTCTAACCAACTGAGCTACAGTCCCTCAAATCTATAAATAAAAAGGAAACGGGAAAGAAGAAAGCCAGGCTTAGCCTGAACAAGACCTGCGTACACTTGCGTACGGCTCTTGTCCGTACTTATTTTGCCTTTCTCTTAGAAAGGAGGTGATCCAGCCGCACTTTCCAGTACGGCTACCTTGTTACGACTTCACCCTCCTTACAAAGCATACCTTCGACAGCGTCCTCCTTGCGGTTGGACTGCCGGCTTCGGGTATCCTCTACTCGGATGGTGTGACGGGCGGTGTGTACAAGGCCCGGGAACGTATTCACCGCGCCGTGCTGATGCGCGATTACTAGCGATTCCAACTTCACGGAGTCGGGTT
>JAEEGJ010004748.1_pt1 | contig 44753 bp, 20 predicted proteins | sample 8958761 | NCBI WGS metagenome assembly JAEEGJ01 (sample SAMN16246546, study PRJNA631951) | gut metagenome | biome: gut microbiome; feature: rumen; material: RS-attached | host: Bos | place: Iran: Karaj | collected 2018-10
AAAACAAAAAGCCTTAATTTTTGTTTTTTATTTCGCTTATACATCATATATTACTTTCTATACTACAAGAAGAAAGTTCCTTTCTGACGTGAAAAATTATGTTCTCAGTACCATGAACATAAAAAACATAGAATAGAAAAGAAAAAAACAAGGGGGCACTTCACATTTTGAAGCCCCCCCTGTAAACTTAATCCAACTTATCATCTACGTATCTTACGACCATTCTTGATGACGATGCCACGATAGCTGTCGCTCACCTTCTGTCCGTTCAGGTTATAGGTGTTTCCACTCATCCTGCGGTCCTGCATGTTGCGCGTGTCGATGGTCTCAATACCCGTGCCCTCTTCCAGATCTATGACGACAATCTCGATGCGGTCGTTAGCCAACGGCAGGTTTTCTAATGTCCTGGCATCGTAGGCCGTGAAGCAGTAGCTCATCGGCTTCATGGCATAGCTGTCGGAAGCCGGCACGCGATAGAAGTACTGGTCGCCAGCGTTATTGGCGAATGTCAATGCGCCGTACTCATTCAGCAGGCTGTCCTTCTCCGGCAGTGCAAACTGCCATACGTCATAGCGTCCAGCGAATGTGCCGCACCAGTAGTGAATCTCGTCGAATGCGGCCTCCAATTCTGCCTCGGTCATCTGTTTTGCAGCCTCTGTCAACTGTGCGTCGATGTCGCGAGCCATCTGCTCGGTCACCAACGGCTTGGCGTCGCCATGCTTGGCGCGTACTAACAGCGGAACGGCATAAGGCAGCTCTGCGCCTGCTGGGACTGGTGTATAGATGACTGACACTGCGAAGCTATTGTTGTCGGTGCCAGGAGCTGACGCTTCGTCGTACAAATCCCAAAGGCACAGGATGTCATAGTCGTCCAGCATTTCTGCCGTTACCTCCTGAGAGCCACGCGGGTCGAGGATGATGGGTTGCCATCCCTCAGCGGTCAGCGTAGAGAGCGAGGCACGTCGTGATGCCTGATCCTTAGCCAGTGAGTGTGCCGGTGCATTGGCGGTCTGCTGGCTTGCCCAGTCGGTATCTTCATACTTCTTGACGTTGCCCGTTGCCTTGTCGACGTATTGCAGGTAGAAGCGGAAGGGTTGCACTCCCTTTGAGCCGTCAGCGAGGACGAAGTCGCGCTTGTTGCTATCCCAGATATACATCATTTCCTTGGCAGCCCTGTCAGGAGAGATGTTATCGTAAGTGACTCTCAAACGCGCCATATCCCTCTGGCTGGCCAGCGTTGCTGCCGTGCCGTCATACGGTACATTGATATTCCGCATCTTCCTGTGATTATTCTCATCATACGACAAATCGAAATCGTACGTGTACCATCTGTTTTTGGTTGATCGGAAAATCAATGGTTCGTTGGCGGCCACCTGATAGTTCTCTTTTTCGCCGATTTGCTTCATCACAATGTTACCCGTCATGTCCTTTTCAAACCGATAGAATTCTACATCAGACTTAAACAGATCACTGGTCAACGTATAGTTGAAGGGCAGCACCCAAGGTTCGTAGGCACCGTCATTGCCACTGCGTTCGTACCTGATACGATCTGACTTTGCGTCTATCAGGCAGTTGAAGGGTCTATCGTCTTTAAGCTCCAGCCTCTCAATCTCCCCGTCATAGTTCAGTTTTACGGTTTCATTGCCTATTTGGACGTACGGGTCCGTCACGGTGAGTATGCCTCTGGCATAGACTGGGTATTCTGCATAGAGACTATTAGCCATGTCTGTCAGTTGCTGATGGTTCCAAGTCTCAATGCGATCAACCCATGTGCAATGCTCGGGTTGAGGCCGTCCATTCCATCTACATGTCTTATAAATACTGGCTAAACTACTTCTCATTTCGAGTTTTCCCGTAGCAGAGCAATAATCTACGACGCTATTTTTACCCAAGTTCAGGGCAATGCCAGCAATACCCTTGTCCGTGTACTTTATTTGCCGTATTTGGCCACGGAAACTACAGTCGCTGATAGTACCATCGTTGTTGAAGGCGATACCACCGCAGCCAGTCACAGTTTGTACATCTGCCGATACTGCCAGATGCTTTACCGAAGCCCCTTCCTTGATATTCTTAAAGAGTCCCCAACAGTCGTCCCTTCCGCTATAGGTAATGGTATTTCCGCCTCCGTCAAGGTTGGCTACGAGGTCCAATTCGCCACTCCATTCACCCAGGTCAATATCCTGAGTCAGATAGACATCACGCTTCATACCAGCAAAGGCTACGAATTCATCCTTGCTGCTGATGTAATACGGAGGCTCTAACTTTTTGACATCGAGGTCAACACCTTCAAATTCATAAGATTTATCAGAAACAAATTGGAAAGAGACGATGTTATCTGGGGGGAAGATTCGACCTATGTCTTTTACCTCACCATCATCCTTGCTACAGTAGGTGCCATTCTGTTCTTTTTTGTATTCACTACTATATGCTTGTTCGTTAATTAATTTATTTCCAACCCTATCATATATAGCGAGATAGTCACGATTATAATTGCCAAACACAAATGGATGTGGCCTTTCAGTAATTACCTTTCCTGAAACCTGCCAAACGTTGTCCTCCGGAAGAGTCAACTTTATTTCGCCATGACAATTACTGCTGTAGTTATTAACTGGTCCGCCGTTATCATATACCTTGAGGGCTGTGACCGTCTTGGGAATACGGTACTCCTGAGTTTCAAACCGAGGAATGCAGAAAGCCAGGCTGTCCCACTGTGCATACAGCGTCATGTCCTTGGATGGCTTGAAAAGATGATCGGAACTATAGCTTGCACCTGTATCGTCAGCATGCTCCGTCCATCTCACAACCTTGCCGCTATAAGCGCCATCGAAGGAAACTCCGGCAACGTCCAAAGATAACTGCAAGTTAGTGTCCTCTTCGTCGTATTGACGGTAGGCCTTGATGATCGTACTCTTGTTCGAGTCGTCATTATGATAAAGCGTAAAGGTCACCTTCTCAGGCCCAGTCGTTGAATTAACGTACGCCGTCTGCTTGGTCTGTTCGTTCTCGAAGCGGTACACAATGCCATGGCTGTTGTCGAGTACTGGATGGGGGTCAGTGCCTACGGTCTGATACCATATTACATGGTCGCTCTTGTCGCCATTTACCATATAGCACACTTCACCGTTTCTGAATCTGAAGTCTGCAATGCTGTGTTCACTATTTTGGATAGCGCAATAGGAGTCGTAACTTGTCAGCGCATTTCCATCCGTATAGCATCGTTCAATACGAGTGCCACTCTTCGTATCGCTACAGATCTGTCCAGTTCTGGTAGCTGTAATCGAGGTTTTTAAAACAATGCAGTTCTTGATGACAGCCTCATCGAAGATATCGGAAGCAATACCTCCTGCGACACCTATTCTGCTACTTTGCTCTTCTATAGAATTTCCGGTACTACCGTTATGCATTATCTTGCAATTCTTGACAAAGCAGTTGGAAATTACACCTTTGCCAGTGATACGTGCAGCGATACCGCCCGCACGACCATCTCTTTTCATATACCTGAAGGTCGAATTCTCCACACAGAGACGAGTGACTGTACCACTGACAACACCGAAGACACCTGCCATGACAGGGGCACTGATAGTGCCATTCATGATGCGGTGTCCATTACCCTCGTAAGTGCCGCTGAAAGCATGTGCATGAGAGCCCAATGGCTTCATGGCCATACCCTTCAAGTCGATGTCGGCAATTTGCTCTGCGTAGAAGTCGGACTTACCCGTCTTCTCGATGTATTCAGCCAGATTCTTCAGGTCGGCACGCGTTGCCACCTTGTATGGCTCATCCTTCATACCCAAGCCCATGCCGTCCACTGCCATCTCAACAGATGCACGTGTCACGGTGAGGTCAATGCCGGGATAGGCAGTATTGTCCTGGGCAACAGTATGGAAGACAATGGTAATTTCCTGGCCACTGCTGGTCATGGTGCCCATGTCATAAGGCTGGCCGGCATTGGCGCTAAAGTACAGGTTCCTCCATCCGTTGCCGCTCTTGGCACTGCTGTTGGCCAGCTTGTCGTCGTCCGTCAAGTCTGGCGAGTAACTGCCGTCATAGACGGCCAGATAGTCCTGTGGTTCACTGCCTGCAGTATTGGCAGCCCTTGTTGCCACCGTTCCCTTCAATTGCAGAATACTACCTTCGGGAGCCTTCAGCGTCACATAGCGCGTGCCAGCTGTATAAGTGCTGTCTGCACCACCGTCGTCAAAGACCTTTGCTGAAGTAATGAACTCTGGCATGTTCACCGCAATCTTCTCAGTGGCGTCTTTAGCCATGTTGACAACCATATCCCACTGCGAATAGAGATAGATGGAGTCTGTAAAGAACAGCATGCTACCCAATGGATAGGATGTTCCGCTTAAATCGTTCTTGGTGTTCCATCCTGTCAAGACGAAATGCTTGTGCTCAAAAGGCTTGTCAATCAGGTTGAGCAGACTACCCTTGAAGGTATATACACAAGTGGTGTCATTCGTTAACTTATCCAGATAATTCAAACTGAGCATTTCGGGCGTACTTTCGTTGGTGTAGCCAATCACGCCTGCGTCGTATTTATAAACTGTTTTGGCGGTAGTAGAGAGGACCGGCAGACTGTCGGTTCCAATGGTCTGTCGCCAAACAATGCCTTCGCTGAGTGAGCTGTTCAACTGATGGCATATCTCACCTCTGCGGAAAGCGTATTCAGTGACATCTCCCTCGTTGAAGACAAGACTCTGCGTGGCCTTGGGAGCCTTGTTGCCAATGGCATTGGCATTGGTGTGCTGGACATTTTCATCATAAGTATCCAACTTGATGACATTGTTGTAGGCATAGCATGACTCGATGTATGAGGAGTCTGCTTGCTCAGCGACTAAGGCACCAATCACACCTTTACCATTATTATATAAGACGGTGTTGCCCAAAGCATAGCAGTAACGCAGCTGTCCGTTACCACTCAACTTTGCAGCAAAGGTACCGACATGTGTATTGTCACTAACACCTGTAAAGGTGCTGTTCACAATGCCTAGCCGCTCTACGACACCGCTGACATTCTTGAAGAAGCCTGCAGCCAATTGCTTGCTGGCATCCATCTTCAAATTACGGATTTCGAAACCGCAACCGTCATAGTGGCCCTCGAAACTGTCCACGCTCTCATCCAATGGGATGAATTTCTCGTCCTTCATGTCGATGTCGGCAGTCTGCTTGATATAGATATTGCTGTGTCCTGTCAAATGAATATATTCATAAACAGTCTTCAGATCCTCAACACTTGCAACCATGATGGGATTTTCTTCAGTTCCCATGCCCAATGACTTAATATCTTTCGGCAGAACGGTGACCAAGAGGTCCAAACCGTCGAAGTTGTTTTCATCGTTCGTCACAAACGAAATCGTCATTACCCGGCCAGAACTCATGATTCTTCCAATGTCCTCCTTGGCACCATCCGTCGTGCTGAAGAAGACATCCTGATATGATTCACCGCTCTTCGCATGGGTATTGGTCAGCTTCACTTCCGAATCTTCATCACCATCATACACCGTCAAATAGTCGCATGGCTCGCCATCACTGTCCAATGCCTGGGTAGAGATGGTTCCCGTCAGGCTGATAATGCAACCTTCAGGAGCCTTCAACGTCAGTTTTCCATCGTAGTCATGACCGTAAGATCTGTTGTAGCCGCTGTGGTCATAGACCTTGAAGAAAATGGTATCTGATGGAAGCTCCACTACGTTCGTCTCTCCGTCGGCAGGTATGGTCATCTCCCACATAGCATAGAGTGGCAGATTCTTAGTTGGCATCAACTCTCCGTTGATGGGATAGAACGTTCCCTTTCCATCGGCCTGTGTGTTCCAACCAGCAAAATAGTAATAGGTACGCTGCATGGCGTAAGGCTCGAGCTTGAAGTTTGGTGTCAGGAAGTTGTTGTCTTCCTTGAATGCCCGAACCGTCTTGACTTCATCATTACCATAATTAGCGTGCAGCAAGAACGATACGTACTCAGGCACCTCGTCAGAGTTGGTGAACATGACCTGCTTTTCGATGGAGTGGGTGTAAACCCGTTTATGGTTTTCAGCCTGTACGGGCACACTGTCTGCCTTGATGGTTTGGTACCATGTTGTACTGTAAGTCTTCGAACCATTGAGCAGATAGCATACCTCACCCGATTTGAAACGGATTGCTTCGACGGCCTCTTCGGAACCGACTATGTTCTTGGCACCCTTCTGCTCGTCAGCACAAAGCGACAATCCGTCAGTATAGATGAGGTTGGCCGTAGCGTCGGGTCCCATGTAGCCTGTAATATAGCCGTAGTGCTTTCTGCCGTCATTACGTCCCACAACGGTGTTCTTGAAGCCGTAGCAGCCTTCGATGTGTGAAGAGTCTGACATCTCACCCACTAAGGCTCCCACTGCGATTTCCGGGGCACTGTTGAAGTCCATCGTGCTGCCTATGACATAGCAGTTGCGCAACTGGCCCTTGCCAATCAGCTTTCCTGCAAAGGCTCCCACACGGGTAATATTGTCGTCAGCCTTGAACGTGCTGCTCTCTATGCCGAGGCGCTCAACGACACCGCTGATATTATTGAAGAGTCCCATGGATTCACCCTGGTAGTTGAGCATATTCATGTTCTTGATGACGTGGCCGCCACCGTCATAATGGCCTTCAAAAGCTTTAGTACATGTTCCGATGGGAACAATCTCCGCGTCCTTCATGTCGATGTCGGCGGTTTGCAGGACATAGAAGTTGCTTTTCTTCATCATACCAATGGATACGATGAGCTTCTGCAATTCTTCAGCGTTGCTAATCTTATAGGGCACTTCCTTTGTGCCGTCGCCTAATTTGCTGATTTCCAAAGAGTCATTGGTGTATTCACCGTCCTTCTTGAACACCATGGCATGTTCACTCGACACCACTGGCGTTAAATCGTTGAGCTCGCCATGGTCAAGATTCTGGAACCAAGCGGGATCGGGGGTGTTGGTACTATTATTCAGCAGATAGGCTACTTCGCCGCTTGCAAAGTTGGCTGCCTGCAAACCTGGGGCACACTCACAGTTCACAAGATTACCCTTGGAGTAACCACCTACCAAATTATTTCCGTCCGTATAGCATCGGTTGAGTGTCGTACCGCTCATAGTTTCACCGCAGACGTAGCCGGCTGAACCAGAACTTACCTTTGTCTGGTAAACAAGACAGTTACTGATGATGGCATGATCGCAAATATCGGCAGCAACGCCTCCGGCAACGCCATTCTGTTTTTCCTCCACCGTGCATTTCTTGATGAAGCAGTTGGTGATTCTTCCGTTGTCTTTCACGCGTCCGGCGACAGCACCAACACGTGCGTGACCATCTTTGGGGTCTGCTTCCAGTTTAGCCTTGACGGTCATGTTCTCCACGCAGAGACGGTCCACCGTACCGGTGACAACACCAAAGATACCGACAAGGCTACTGGTTTCAATGGTACCATTGCTGATAGTATGTCCGCCACCGTTGTAGATGCCGTCGAAAGTGTAGCTAAGCGATTTGCCAATGGGTGTCCACCCAGCTTCCTTCAGCTCGAAATCGGTTGTCTGGAAGAAGTGGATACCAGTGCTCTTATTGCCACTATTACAGTAATCGGCTATCATCTTCAAATCAGCAGAGCTGCCAATCAGGAATGGGTTGTCGGGCGTTCCATCTCCAGGCAGTGTGTAAAGTCCCATGGCTTCATTGGCATAAGTTTCATTTTCGCAATACACATGGCTGCTTTCACTGCTGAGCACAGGATAGGCATCGGGATGGTCTTTACCCTTCAAGTCCTGGAACCAGACAACGCCGTATGCCGTCTTGTCGTTCAATAGCCATGTCACCTCACCGCCAGACATTGTGCTTGTACTGACACTGGTACGATTGTTAGCATTATCCTTTGAGTAACCATCGCTGGACAGATTGCTTTCAGTGGTGAAACACACCTCCACCTGCGCTTGTTTATGGATGAGGCTGCTGAGACCTCCTGCATGCGTATTCTTGAGACTATTCTTATATCCATGACAATGGCTCATGACGGCATTCTGTGACATCTCACCCACCAGACCGCCCGCATAGGTGGCGTCGATGGAGTTGTTGGCGGCATAGCAGTTTCGCATCTGTCCCGCCATCCCGTCTTCATGGTCTCCATAGAGCATACCGGCTATGGCTCCACAGCGCGCATTACCATTGGAATTGCTGATAGAGACCTCCTCAACACCCAAATTGCTGATAGAGCCCATCACTTTTCCGAAGATACCTATGGCTTCTCCAGTGTTGTCGATTTCAGCCTTGCGGATGAGGCAACCGGCACCATCGTACTCTCCCTCAAAGATGCGGGTATGGCCGATAGGCTTCCATTTACCACCCCTGCCACTATTGGTCAGGATATCACCGACGTGGATGTCGCCCTTCTGTTTGAAATAGACATGACGGGTATTACCGCCGTCATTCACGTAGTCGGCAAGGGTAATCAGTCTCTCATCTTCAATGAGGAACGGGTCGCTCTTGATACCTTGTCCCTTGGGGAAGATATCCTTATAGTTTTTCCACTCAGCATAGATATTAGTAGTTCCACAATTGACCGTGTATTCGTCGTAAACGGATTTCCATTCACCTTTACCATCCTTTTGGGTATTCCACTGGATGATATACTTATCTTGTTTAACAACTCCTAAATCAATAAACCTCGGAATAGTGATAATGGCCTTAGCATTATTGACATTACACTTATAGCCGTCCAAAACATGATTATCGGAAGAAGTACCGAACTTGTCCACCGGGTTATACTGGATCTGATAGGTAAACTTAGTCGGGCAAGCGACACTCGCCTCACCAGGATAGCCAGCACTGCCGCCGTCTTTTCCCAAATGGTAATATTTGTTACAGCTGCTCCAGCCACAGAACCGTCCTGCTAAAGATCCAGCTTTACCGTTATTGTTTTCTTTACCTTTACCGCCTGCACCACCGCCGGCCCAGGCATTATAGAAGTCATCAGGATCGTCATTGAAGGAATCACCGGCAGACGTACAATCGCCGCCAGCACCGCTACCGCCAGAGCCGCCACCGGCACCACCGGTTCCAATATCTTCGGCGTGGCCGCCACCGCCGCCGCCGCCACCGCCGCCACCACCAGAGGCGACAGAATTGAATTCCAATTTGCATCGCATAGGTGTGTAGCCGGCTGAACCGCCATCACCACCATTACCCTTGGCACCACCTGTTGCCTCGACTTTTATATATGGCGAATGCACAAAGAGCGTACCCATTTGGGGAGCAGCATTACCGGTATTTCCCTCGTAGCCTTCTACACCAACAGCATCACTCAGATAGCTACACGAGTTACTGCCGGTTTCGGCTGTCCGGTTGGCACCATAGCCACCCATGGTACCGATACCAGCACCGGCACCGCCGCCACCGGCACCGCCATAGCCACCCTTACCGCCATACATGGTGCCTCCGGTAGTTCCGTCGTGACCATTTCCACCCATTTCACCGTTGGCAGCATTACCGCCCTGGGCTACCACCTTGCCGTTACCCTTCAGGTAGAGCGTACTTGATGAGGGCAGGTAGATGCCTGCACCGCCACCTTTCTGTCCGTTGCCATTACCGCCTTTAGCCGTCAGCGTGACACCCTTGGGCACATAGATATGCACAATGGCTCCATCAGCAATAGACAGTCCGCTACCGGCGGCTCCGTTTGTAAACGTGATATCTTTAGTGACCCAGTAATAGCCAGACTGAAGGGTCGTACCTGAAGAGGAGCCCTCCGATAGAGTTTGCCATACGGGAGCTGCCGATGCTTTCTCAACCAATAACGTGCTACCGATGCCAAGCATCGTCAGCGCAATCAATAATATCTTTTTCATCGCTTATAAATTTTTCGTCCGTTTTGCAAAATAATACCCTTATACGACGCACCAACGCGCTGTCCGTTGAGGTTGTAGATGTATCCACTCCCCTCGCCCTTTGGAGAGGGGCTGGGGGTGAGGCTGATATCTGTCGTTTCTATTGGCTCCAGGAACACCACGTTGACCCGATTGCCCATCAGGGGCAGGAGTTCATATTTATCGGTGTTGAGCACCGTGATGCAATAGCTCATAGGAGCCGTGACGCTGGTATCGGTGTTGGAAGCATAGGTAAACGACTGATCGAAGTAGTTGTCAGTGAACATCATACAGCCAAAGTAAGACAGGTCAGCATACCGCTCAGGTGCAGGCAAAGGCCAGATGTCGAGACGATTACCGAACGAAGCACACCAATAGTGTGGCATTTCAAAGATCAGCGAGTCAGCGTCTTCATCTTCGTCTTCGTTTTCGTCTTCCATCAGCATTTGCATCATCGACAACGTGATCAGGGAGTCTAACTCGACACCCGTCTTTTCATCCACCAACGGCTGAACATCGGAACGCTTGGGACGTACCAATAGCGGCAGGGCTGCCGGCAATTCCATTGGGCTGTCGACCATCTGATAGACCAGCGATACGGCTGTAACCGATGCGTCGGTATCCTCGTCGGGTGACTCAGTTTGGATGTCTGCCAGACAAGCGACCTCGTAATTGTCGAGCATACGAGGCGTGACGCTCTGCGGATTGCGCGGATCGAGGAAGACAGGCTGCCAGCCATCCTCCATGACCGAGGCAAGACGGCGAGCCACACTGCTGGCTTTCTTGCTTGATTTTTCCTCATTCTTGGCCCACTGAGTATTCTCATAAGCTTCAATTTTCTTATCAGTCTTACTATAGAACTGCAAATAGTAACTGCATGGTTTGATGTCGTCAGCGTCAGAACGGGCAAAGGCCTGCTTGGCGCTGTTCCATACATACATGATATCCTCTCTGGCCGTCAAGGCAGGTATGCCCTCGTATGTGTTGTAAATATCGCCTATATCCGTGATAGAGGCATATTGTAAGACGTGGTCATTGTGCGTAGCCTTGATGGTGATGGGACCTTCGGCATTGGTCAGCACGTAGGTATTGTCGTCGCTGCGGGCATTCTTCACCATCCAGGGCTCATTAGCTTTATAATTAACAGATGAGGACTTTCTGGAGAGACTCAACGTTGTACCAGGTCCGACATCTGGAATTTTCTCATCGCCTTCGCCCTTTTCTACAATCTTATGATATTCGAACGTGCCACTACCGGCGATTAGATTAAACTCAAACGGAAGTATCCACTGCTCCAGATTATCCATGGCTTGACGCTTATAGAAGATTCGGTTGACTTTGACGTCATTCGTACAGATGAACGGCTCGCCGTCAACAATAGTGATTTCGTTAATCGTCTGGCCATTTTGCACAACAATGGTATCAGTGCCGACGATGAGTCTGGGGGTTAGCAGGTCAAAGACACCCTGCGCACAGACAGGATAGTCATTACGTGAAGCATTGGCAAAATTGAGCAACTCCTGATGCTTATCTGTCTGACTGGGGTTGATCCAGTAGCTGTTGGTGATGTTGGCATCTTTCAGCGTACACAATGGATTATTGTCTACAGCCGCCTGATTGTATGGGCTGATCAGTTCACCCGTGGCAGAACAGTGGTCAATCTTACTGGCCTTGCCTACTAATTTGTAGGCAAGGGCAGACACACGGCTCATACTGTCTGCTGAGAGTCTCGTAATACGACCACGGAAATGACAGTTGCGGATGGTACCATAGTTTTCGAAGACGATTCCGCCACAGTTCATGTCCGATTCTGCGTATCCAATGACGCGCAGTCCTTCGAGCAATGCGTCTTTCTTGATCTTATAGAACAATCCTTTGAAATCACCTGAGGTGTTGTAATAGATGGTATGACCATTGCCATAGAAACTGCCCTTCAAGTTTACTTTCTTGTTCCAGTTATTCAGATGAAGATCGGCGGCCAGATAATAGAGACCCTTCTTGTCGTGGATTCCCTCCAACTGTTTGGCAGTATAGATGAGCGTGCCCACCTGGGTCTTGAAGGTAATGAGAACGTCATGATCAGGCATCGTGAACGAGAAGTAATAGCGGTTCTGAGTATTGCCGGTGAACGTGCAATTCTTGGAGTCGCTACCGTCAGGTGCTGAAATGGTGATGCTTTCCAGATGTTTATTGGTAGAAACACTCACCGTTCCGCTAACCAGCGTACCCTCGCCAGCCGTCGTTGCCGACAGGTCGTCCAATGTGACCGAATCAGGCAGCAAGGTGGCAATAGTATAGGCATTGTACTTATTCCTGATGCTGGCAGCATAGACGGGATAGTCGTTGGTCATACCTTTGGCAGCCTCAACGAGTTTGACAGGGTCACCCACTGTCACGCCGCTCACCACCTTTGCTCTCGAATTGCCGTCGTTGGGGATATAGGAATTGCCCTGGACGGTGCTGTTATTCTTGTCGTTGCAAATCATATAGGCATAGCCGTCATTCTTGGCAAATTGACCATTGAAGACGTTATCCCTGACGGTTCCGCCCTCTTCCTGATAGGTAATACCGCAGGCTGTCTTTGCATCAATGACCTCGCAAAGGACATGACAGTGAGAGATGACACCTCCGTCAGGACCGTTCTGTCCGGCAACACCGGCAGCGTAAGAATCCATCTTTTTATTCTTAATCGTAGCATTGACCTCACAGTCCTCGATGATACCTTCATTATATTGGGTTATTGCGCCCATATACGGTTTCTTTCCTTCAAGTGTGGCGTTGACATACAAATGACGCACGGCAGCACCGCTGTAGACGTTAAAGAAGAGACATTGATTACCTGAGTAGGTGATACGATGCCCGTTACCGTTGAAATAGCCGTAGAGAGAATTCTGGCTAACCCACTCGTCACCCAGGTTAATGTCGCGCTCGAGACGGAACTCGCCATACTGCTCGTCAAGACTGTCTAACTGCTCGGCTTTCGTGATGGGGACGATATACTCAGGAATCAAGGAAACATAACCGGTTGGCATGACGAACGAATAGGTGCCTGCGCCGGTGGCAGCATCCACTTGGTCTGCCTTAATAGTCACGATGCCGTCAGGGATAGTTCTGATTTGCTTTAACTGGCAACCAGGATTGGGATTGACCGTGACAAGCACCTTTGCACCCTGAAGGGCATACTCATTATCAACCTTGAGGACGCCGCCGAACTGCTTTTTGATATTCACTTTCAATGTGTCTACAACAGGCGTAACGATGGCATCCTGATCCTCACGCATGATAAAGCGATAGCTGACCTCGCGGGTAGCCGTATTAATGCTGTCGAGTCTAATGTTGTAACGCTCATTGTCCTGTATGAATTGCATCTCGTAGATGGCATAGCCTTCATCATACTTTCCCTTGGCCATAATGACATCATTGGCCATCGCTTTGACAGAATCGCCCTGCTCACCAGTGGTGATATTGGTCAGTGTCACGGTAGCATGTTCTTTCTGTTCGACACTCAGCGTGTTCAACTTAGCCGATGGCGTATAGTTGATGGTCACGTTTTGATCGCCCATGGTGAAGATCAGCAGGTCTTCGTTCAAAATCGTCTTCCTTTCCGTGGGCAGGAGCAGACAGAGGTCATCAAACATCGGACCGTCGTAAGCGCGCTTTCTATCTGCGTTTTCTGCCTCAGCATTTACAATGAACTGCAGTGTATCTGCTTGAGCATCAATGGAAGCTGTCTTAAACACGGTTTGCCAACCATCTGGCTTATTTTTCAGGTCAGCAACGAGCACGTTATCGGACACGCCTTGACCCATTGCCTTGACGTTGATGGCCGCTGTACGTCCATAGCGCGGATTAATGCTCGCAATAGCAGCGAAATTCAGTTTGCTATTGTTCTTGTCCTTGTCCTTGATGTAGGCATGAGAGGGGAAAGTACGACCCTTAAGCGACACCATCTGCGAGAAACTGTTCTTCACACTGGTACGCCAATACTTATTACTGGCAGAATCAGTCTCCACAGTTAAAGGAAGTCCATTATTCATATAGTCGTCGCTCTCCGTCCAGTCTGCCATATCCTGATCGGCAAAGCTGTTCTGTATAGCATTATGGTAAATCAGTGGGGTCAAAGTCTTGTTGCCGTCTTTGGCCGTAAACGTAGCATTGTAGTTGTCAGGCATTCTAAACAATATGGGAACTTGCTGACCCTTGCGTGCCACGCCGGGGAAGTCGGGAATCATTTCTGGAAGCAATGTTTGTACACGTTTAGAGTCCTTTGTATCGTTAACGACGATAGAATGAACCTGTTCATGATTCACTTCAATATTGACATTATCGAAATCGACCTTGAAGCGATAGACAACCTTCCAGCGGCCGTCGTCCTGCAATTGCGGTTTACCCACACGCCACCATGACTTACAGCCAGTGATAGAGATACCAGTAGGGATAAAGCCCTTATTACACAGCAGGATAACATCCACCTCATCGCGTGATTTGGGAGCATAATTACTGAATGTCACTTCAGTTTGAGAGAGATTTCCTGAAGTAGTAACATTATACTTGTTTTTGCCAAAAATAGGAGTAATATGTACCGTTTCATCCTTGTTCGGCATATACACTGTGAGGATATTACTATCTCTTTGGCAGTAGGAGCGATCAAGATTAACGAGGTTGATGTCCACAAGTTCGTAACCAGTACTGGGTTTAATCTCTAACCTGATGGGCTGCAACGGCAAATTCCATGCCTTGGTGTAGTCACTCTTCTTAAAACCATATAACGGTTTTAATTCACCGCTACCTTGTTCAGGCTGATGAATCATCAGTGTACGCACAGGGGCGAAATATGCCCATACTTCAACGTTTCCCTCAGGCATCTTAAACTTGAACGTCTGTCTATTGGCACGATCGTCACGATGCTTACTCTTGTTGTCAGCCGATAGTACTTCGGAAAATACGCCATTCTTGTCTTTTACGGCATAGAAAACACCCCTTGACAAACCATAGCCATCACCCGGATCGGCATATACCGTCACACTATCGCCTGGCTTGGCTAACTTTTTAGGGATATCAATTGAACCGTGGTCATTCGCATCCGGCAAATCTTTGCGTGAACCAATCTCATAATCCACTGCCGACACACTGACGGAGAAGAACAGCATCAGTGCCATTAAAATACCTGTCTTTTTCATATTTTATCTATTTATTTTACCTCTATTTATTTTACCTCTTATATTAAAGAGATAAGAAGTAAGAGGTAAGTTGTACCTCTCACCTCTTACTTTTCACCTCTTCAGATACTTATTGCCCTGATAGATATAGATACCACGAGGAAGACCGCTGAACGGATCCTTCATGTCATTTGCCCTGCGTACCACGCGGCCGTGCATGTCATAGACATTGGTATCCATCCGTTTCTGTGTTGACGGTTGTTGCGTCGTAGGCACCTTGATAGCCGTAGTCGTTGGGAACGGATTCGCTTTCTTAACGCCTATATATTCATGATATAAATATGGACGCAGATCAGTTCCTGGCGAATTTTTATCGGTCGGTCCGTAAGCGACAGACTGCAACCAGTAACCTTCTTCATCATAGATGAAATAGACACCATTAATCAGGTATGGTGTACCATCAATCACTGTTTCCGTACGATTTTCCAGAAGCATCTGGTCGGAAGCACGGAGGATATAGTGATCACGAACGGCTGTCCCTTCGCTGATAGAATCTGGAATGAAATACATGATATGAATGGTGTTGTCAAGGCTGTCCAAATACTCTATATAACCTTTCTCTTCTTCAGTGTCACCATTGCCCTCGTTGTCATATTTGTAACTATAATCCAAATGGCTTTGCCCCGTTTTATAATTATATGAATAGGCATAGGTGGCTATAGCATTACCAGACTTGTCAAATTTCGTCTCAATGCGCCAGACAGGCTTCATAATACCTTTGACATTCTCTTCACAGAGCATATTATATTCGTTTTCAATAGTAACGCGCGACTTCAGCGAATATGTGCCGTTCTCATACTTATATTGATCGATGATTTCTTTATGATCGGAACTATAAGTGACAGTCTCTGACATGACCTTCACCTTATTTGATGCAACAAGATCATATTCTTTAATACTCAAGTATGATGAATCGGCTGGCATTAGATAGGATTCGAAATCCAACAGATTGCCTCCACTGATCTTTTCGTAAACGTCATAGTCCTCAGGAACTGTGCGTGTGACAATATATAAGCGATCAAAATCATTATACTCAATGGAGTCTGCTTGCATGACCTCCTCAATGGTAGAACCATATTTACGAGATGCATCCTCATCGACATAGCCCTTTGACACCTCTGTCTCCATTCTATCTTTCTCAGACAACTCATCGTCGGTAAGTATTACCGGCGCAGCACGTCTGTAAGCTTGGTACACTGTAGGGATGGAATCATTAGGCTTGGCAATGATGTCGGTGTTGACAACAGGAATAGGATAAATATCTTTCTGTGACATCATGAAGCATGGTGACTCACTTTGCTCATTGAGCGACTCAACCATGCTGTAGGATGTCAACATACCGTCACCGACCTGAGTGAGACCATCGCCACTGCCCTGGCTTGAGAAACAATGACGCAACGTCGTCGTCTCAAGCATATCGAAATTGCCCTCGCGTTCATTGGTCGCAGCACCATAACTGTTCAGGATATGTCCCATAGGCATGCCACACACCATCGTGTTCCATGTTCCATCAGTCCTTATGGTGGCCACCGATGCACTATTGAGGATGCTGACCTGCTGGTCGGCATAGCCCACGATGCCACCGATATTGTCATTGCCTTCAAAGTATCCGAAACTGGCGCAGTTGACGATATCACAATTGGTGGCATAGCCCACGATACCGCCTATACAAGCCGAGCCCTTCAGGGTGTTTCCACTATCAAAGATGAGATTAGCAATGACGGCATGTGACAGGAGTGTTCCTTTTGCCACACCCACGAAGCCCAGACAGTCGATATCCTGATAGGCACTGGTAATGCCGCTAATACGGTGGCCATTACCATTGAGCACGCCTTGGAACGGATTGTCGACAGTGCCTAAGGGGAACATCGTCAGGTCCTTGGTAAACTCTAGGTCGGCTTTAATATCAACACCAATGTTACCAGGGATTCTGCCTATCGACACCAACTCAGCTAAGACACGCATCTCGCCAGCATCATTAATCTCGTAAACAGAATGGTTGGCATTGCTTTTGGGCAGGTGCAGGCCACATACCGTACACTTACCGTCACCATCGAAGCTATGATCCTGCCTTGCGCCAAAGTGTTTTGTGACATTATACGGACAACGCTCACACTCATACACACTGTCCGTACTGCTAAAACAACTGGCAGGGGCCTTGCCATAGACCCTCAGACTATGTCCATTGGAAGGGGGTGGTGTAATGATGGTACTGTCCTTGCCACAAATGCTGCATGTGGCATGACTTTCACCGGTGGATTCACACGTAGCTGTACGCGTGACTTGCGGCTTGCCGAAGTCATGAATATGAATGGATAGGGAGTCGATATATCCTGTTGTAATACACTTTTTAAATTGCGCAGTAAAGACGGCTTCAAGACTAACCTTGTGCGTCCCTGACGAAATAGTGACTTGGTCGGACGAGTAACTGAGATGCGGCGAATCTTCGGAATGAGAAAGTTTTTCCTTATCATCGACTTTCACAGTAAAAGCTACCCTCGTGTTACCTGGAACACTTTCATATTGATTCTTGGATAACACTTTGAGGAGTACTTTGTATTGCAAACTTGCTGATTTCCCCTGAGGAACAGTGACGTTAAACGTCATAGTGGCATATTCACTATTATTAACGACCTGAAGGGAATTCTCTTCCTTCAACTTGAAGCCATCCATCTTAGGTTTTTTTATTGTAATACCATCACTGGTCTTGCCACCCTTAAAAGGAAACCCTTTCTTACCCGTATCAGCTGCATAGACAGCAGATAGATGGAAAAGGAAAAACAGTAAAACAGTCAAAAGGTAAAAAAACTTCCTGTCCATATCTCTTCATTTTCAATTTCTCATTATCTCATTTTCTTAATTTCTATTGCTCCGACGCCGTTTCTGGTAGTATGGCATCAGATCCGCTGCCACAGATAGCTAAGGAGACATTCCCTAAAAGCGTTCCACCATCGTTGGTACCGCAGATGCCGCCGGCATAGTCGAGCACGCCGCCTACCCAAACATTGCTTGACGTGGTACAGCCAGAGATGGTGCCAGACTTTCTGTTCAGTCCGCATATTCCACCGAGGTTCTTGCCTGTTCCGATACTTTTCAGCGACGAGAACGTGACATGGCAATCCTTGATGGTTCCTTCGTTGACACCTGCCACGGAGCCGATATTGTCCCAACCACGCATCTTGCATGAGGAGAGTGTCACGTTCTTCACAGTGGCATTCTTACCAATAACGCCAAAGAGTCCCCGAGCGCCGCAACCAGCTACAGGCTTTTCCGTCTGGAGCATGCTGATGACGTGACCGCCACCGTCGAAGGTGCCCTGGAATGCTGTGCTGTCGGTGACACCGATAGGAATCCACGGCCGATTTATAAACTGGCTGGCGTTGAGGTCGTTGGCCAGACGGATATTGGCCTTGGGACGGCGGTTGTTCACATAGTCAGCTATCCAGTAGAGGTTGCCGTAAGACCTGATGACATATACGCTGTCTTTGCCAAGCGTGTCAAGAGGCTCCACATCAGGTTGTTGGTAGGGATGTAGACAAAGCTCATCACGGGTACAGATACCATTCGCATCGTAGTCATGCCCCACACCGGCCTCTTCAAAATATTCCTCATGATAGCACTGTTTACATTTGTACTTCACAATGGTATGTTCGCAGTCTTGTCGTTCTATTCTGCGTTCAGAATCGTACTCATGGCGGAGTTTCGCAAGGAATCCGCAACTGTCACAATATATCATGTGATAATTTTGGTCGACAGGAATCTGTTCCTTACCAAAATTGACGTGATCAGCTTCATCAATAAAGTCGCAAACCAGACATATTTTTGTGTGACTATCCCAGTTGGACACATAGGTAGCCCAGTTATGCTTGTCATAGACGATTTTTCCGCAATCAACACATTTCTTGTAGTGGGATTGAGTTCTCAAACTGTCTGTATCTGACAACTGCATCCAAGTATCAATACCGTCATAGAGCAACTGAGCAAAACGATGCGGTTCTTCCTCCTCGATACCACACTGGTCGCGGTCACAATACTTGACATGAACATTAATATCGCCATCAGGAGCATCTTTGGAAATCTTTGGCCTGTATTTGGGTTCATGGGTATGCCATTCAAAAACGAAGTAGCGTCCACCACCGGCATGTCCACCGCTGGTTGTCGCATTACTGGGCGGATTCTTTGGCTTGCTGGTTGTGACGTAAGCTTTCCTAAGCACCTTACTACTAAAATCAGTGTTGCGGGTGCGAGAGACATAGACATGGGGCTGCCCGGGGTAGGCTCCACCATAGATACTATAGTTACGGCCATTCAGTCCGCCTCGGTAATCATCGTCCTTGTGCTCATCTGCCTGATAGAAAGGAACTGGGTCGTAATGATATCCATCCTCATCGAATTCTATGCCATACTCGAGTTTTGTAACCACTTTCACTTTGGTGATATAACTTGAGGTGTCGGTACTATTCTGGAAAGCGGTAAACACATAGCCACCGCCACGGCCCTTACGGAAATCCAAGTCCTCTTTGTCAATGCCGCTATAGCCTGCGGCTTTGGTCTTGAGATCCTCAAACTCCTGAACTGCAAAGACTTTTATATCTGTAACCATACCCTGGGCCGAAGCTGTGGGAGTGAAGAGTGAAGAATGAAGAGTGAAGAATGCTGCACAAAGCATAGCCCTCATCACCACTCCTGCTTCTCTTCTTGACCGCTGTTTATAACAATACTTCATCTTCAATTATCAATTATCAATTGTCAATTATCATCACATGTGTTTAAAGTCCCTTTTGCGCATCAACAAGGCTTGGCCAATGGAATCCCCAGGCATCGGATCAACACTTAATTTACCAGGAATCAGATTGAAAATATTATACTGGTTGGAGGTGGGGTCTTTCAAGATAAACCGCTTATAACTGAAGAACGAAGGCACTTCCTCACGTTCAATTTGGTCACTTGCGAACACCTCACCAGACTTATACATAAAGCGCACGATTGTGTTCAAGTCAATAGTATCGACCAGTTGATAGCCCACGGGGACATCCTTGAGCAAAGTGCGGATGGTATTCATCGCTGTTTCCTTAGCACTGGTGTTGGCCATGACTCCTTGATGCAGGTAGTATGGACCTATCTTCATGTTTGACACGCAGGTGTCATTCCACATATATAAGGCAGCCTGACTGACTTGAACGGCAGTCGTGTAGGCCGTAACGCTACTGTCAGGTGAAATATCGATGTCGCCGTTATTATAATAGATGTTATCATCGTAGTTGAGTCGTACGAGCGGTGTGACGAATGCCTTCGCCTCACTCTCGGCACCATCAAGATACTGCCACGTGATGGTAAACAGACTGTCGTCGCTGCAACGGCGGCCAAGGCCCTCACGCGCCATCTTGCCACCCAAGGTAGGATAAAACACCGTATATTCAACGCTGTGGATAAATTCATTGAGCACCTCGCCGATAATCTCATGGTTGGCAACGACCTTATTGGTCACAGTACGAATAGGGAGTCTGAGCGTGTTAGTAGGTATCTTGGCATAGATCTTATTCCTGACGCGTGGCATGACATTGGTCTCGTAAGCGATATGCTTGCCCACCAGCGTATTGTAGAGGTCGGCTACGCCTTCATCGATAATCAGGTCAGCGATAGGCGCCACCTTGATATCAATGAGCTCGACATTATTGCTGTCCTTGGGTACGCTGGGGTCGAACTTAATCGAGTTGAACCACTCATCAAGCACCTGACTCTTCAGCGCGTTGTCATTGCTTTCATGCAGACCTGCCAACTTCAGACCGAGGGCACTGTTACCACCAAGCGCCTCCATGTGGGTTTCGCGGTCTTCCTGGGTGTTGACAACCCATTTTTCTTTCTCTGTACCCTTTTTGACGCCGATGCAACCGAGGAACGATACACCAGCTTGTTCATCGACCGTGTTACGTGTGTCAGTCACAGAACGCTTCATCGTTGTGCTGAACTTCAACTTGCCACCCAACTTGGCATGATAGATGATATGGGTGCCGTAGGTCTGGAACATGTTCTGAACGATGCGGATAGCCTCGGTGTTATTCTTATTCTTGAGGGCCTCAGCTGCCAGTTTCTGGTAGCGGATGAATCCTGGAGACAGTACTTCAGGATGCTCGCGGGCGATATAATACAGGTCGTAAGGCTCCAGATGGCGCGAGGCCAGGGTCAGACCGTCGTAAATCGTGCAGAATGCATACTCATTGCTCGTCATATCGGTCTTGTTGTATGTTGAAGTGACTTCTCCCTGGAAGAGAACCATATTGACCTTCACCGATGATTGTTTTGTGAGCTTCTCGCATATCGTGATGGCATCCGTGCCACTATAGACATGATGAAAGGATGAGGGAGAGAGGTCGTCAACAATCGTTGTAGTGCCATGCCCACGGTCGAACTCCTGAATTTTCGACAGATCAATCACGCGGTCACGCACCTCATCGTAGTTGCTATACTTTCCCGTGCCATTATAGCCGTAGCCCACACCGTAGCTGCGATACAGGTCGCCAATGTATTCCTGGCGCTGCTGGGCATGCACTCTTCTCCAGTGGCTTTCACTGTAGGTGCCATAGGTATCTTCGGGGTCATATTCCTCAACTGCTGTCAGGATGTCATCTTCACTAGAACAGGAAGTCAATAAAGTGAAGAGTGAAGAGTGAAGAGTGAAGAATGCTGCGCAAAACAGCCACTTCACCATCCTTCTCATCATTCTTTCTTCCCTTGCATTTATATTCTTCTTTCTCATAATCTTTTATATTTCACTCTTTACCGGCGTCAGCCGATTCTTCACTATTCACTCTTCACTATTCACTCTTCACTCTTCACTCTTCACTCTTCACTCTAAAACGTGTCCACCGTTATATAGATCGGGAAGAACTTGAAGAATTGCTGATTAGAGTAGTTAAATGCACTAACATACTCCGGATAATCAAGCAGCAAATCGGTTCCCGAACCGCTCAGACGCATGATGCGCGCCTGACCGGCATCGTTCGTGAGGATAGGCATACCCTGGCCGTCGGTTTGGGTAGGAGTAGTAGCCAATTTCTGCTGAGTGGGATGCGAGATGACATAGTAGCCGGTTGGCCAGTCCAGTCCAAGCATATTACGACCATTGGATTCGCGCTCGTAGAAAATACTCATGCGGTTGCCCAGCATCTTGGTGATGCTCTTCGACTGCAGCACAGAGGGCAGATGATTGTCCAGGCCTATCGCTTTCATCGACATACTCACAGCTTCAGTCCACCTCTTATGGGCATTTTTATCATCTGTTTGCTCATCAGCGCGCTTGATAAGATCGCCTCCATCCAACAGACAGAACCAATAGTTGCCATTTTTATAGAGTACGCCATTATTTTCCTTATATCTGAGAGTTTTGAACTGTTTAAACCTCTGGTCTTTGTTCCAGAAAGACAGGAGACTGTCGGTTTTCAAAGCCACCGGTCGCACCGACCAGAAAGTGCTGGCAACCTTGGCAAAAGCTGTCGCTGCGGCCAGTGCCTGAGGCTGTACCTTGAAAATGGAAGTCGTATAGGTCTTCAGCGAATCCTTTTTCGTGGGACAGGGCTGAGGATGAACATTATTCCAGTAGAAATACACGTTCTTCAGAGCATGGGTATTCGGGTCGAAGAGATTGCGGATAGCGACGCTGTCGCTTTCAAAGAAGATGCTGTCGGAAGGCGTGTACACCGATGCACTACCCTTCCAGATAACGGTTCCGGGACGATGGCTCTCGTCGCCGACAAACAGTCCGGAATAGAGGAACGGACGGGAATCGCCATTGACGTCGCGGAGCAGGGGATAAGCCACGATACATGGCTTGTCGCTGCGGATGGACGGCACGTATTCCTCACAGATGATACAGGCTTTACTACTATCTACCGAAGCAACGCGTACATCGGGGCCGTAATTACCTGCCACAGGCATGACACCGTAGTTAGGCTCATAGACTTCCTGCGTGGGTGCCTCCTTCTTCAAGTACATTTCATAGGCTTTACGCAATATCTTACGCGTGGTGGCGTTCTCGAACAATTCGTACAACGGCACATAACGGCCACCGATAAAGGAAGCATTATAATTGTCGGGCTCGATGCTGATATGGTCGGCCCATGCATAATAGTCGCCATCGCCGATTTTCACGGCCTCAGCCTTCTTGTGGTCAAAGGTCCTGTGAAGTTTGGCAGTATCTTCAGACGCACCACCCTTGACTTTAATCTCTCCTTGATACTCAATGTGATGGTCGGATATTTCACTGATAACCTTCGATTTGGCGGTCTTTACGACCTTCTTGCCACAGATAGTCTCGATGATTTGCTGCGTCTGATATGACCTGTCAACGCAGGAGTCGCGGTTGATTTCCATCTGCAACTCTATCATGCCGCCCAGGTTTGAAGATACCACGACATGCGTGCCGTACTTCTCGGAGAATTTAGTAGCCTTGAGTGTATCGACACCTCCTTCTCCACCCTTGACCAGTTCGGCAAGGGCTTTGCGGAAGTCTTCTTCCAGCACGCTTTCAGCATTATCCAAATCATCTAAATTCATGCAGCGCATAATGCCCACATCGATGGTCCTTGTAGCCATGACGTGCTTGATGAACATGTGGGCCTTATAACAGTTTTTCCACTCGTTGTGATAAACCTTATTGTTCTTTTTGTAATACTTGCCACTACCGATGTCATCATCGTCGTTAAGGGTGTACTTGGTTTCCTCATGACCCATCTCCTGAAGGGTATTGCCGCTGAAGATGTCCATGGACGTATAATGACGTCGCTCAGAGTTGATGATCAGGCCATACTTCTTCTCGGCTGCCTGGAGACGTTCCATGTTGATGATTGGCTTGACAGAAAAACTACTGTCGTCCATCACATTGCCGGCAGCATTGTAGGCATAGCCCAGACGCTGCAACTGTATCTGATCGTCTGAATAGCCTCTCGTCAGCCAGGGGTCCTCCGTCTCTTCTATGGCATCTACGTCTGTAGAGTCATCGGAACAGGAAGTCAATAAAGTGAAGAGTGAAGAGTGAAGCGTGAAGAGTGCTATGCATGACAGCCACTTCACAACTTGCTTCAACCTTCCATCCTTCATTTTTATCTGATTCATTCTCATATTTCTTCGTTTATTACAAAGTTCTTCACTCTTCACTCTTCACTCTTCACTCTTCACTGGTCCTCAAAGTTGCCTAATGACTTATTCATATAGTTTCTCAGAATAGTGCGCGTCTTGGCATCATAGATGACCTCGTAGATAGGCACCAGACGGATGTCGATGAGGGCGGCATCCTGAGGCGTCACCGACGACTGCCAATCTTTCAGTGTCTCCACGTCTATCGTCGCCTGCTGACCTGTGGTAAATGCCGTCACGAGTGCCACGTTACCGCCACGGGCGATGATGTGGCTCTCTGAACCACGACTGCACCTCTCGGCTGCGTCTTTATGCTCGACACCGATACTGGTACTGACCGTGATGAATTTAATCTGGACAGACAGCTCAAGAGCCACTTTCACGTCGAGCGATGTAGAGACAGAGTCCATCTTCGTGGTGTTATAGTAGTCGAGTGAACAACCTAAGACGGAGCGCATGACGAAACCAGAACCCACCTGTTCTATAAACTCACGGCAGATGCCACTGGCCGCAAATGCCGAGGGAGCGGCATGGATTTTACGAATAAACTGCTGCATCACATTCGCAAAGCCGGAAGCATAAGCCTCTTTGAACATCGGCACCACCTTGCCAAGCGAGTCGGCATTGACGCTGGGATAGGTGTTACCCAACGGAGAGGCGGCAATGGCATTGGCCACCTGCTCACGCAGGTTCATGTAGTTGAGTTCACGAGAGAAGTAACCCTGTTTCAGACTCATCAATGAATAGTAGTTCTTGCTGGTCTCGAAGTTCTTCTTGTTGAAGCCCACTTCCAAATCCACGGAGAACATACCGGCGCCCACACCAATACCGATGTCAAGGCCCAACGAGTCCTTCAAGCCTTTCGTGGTCTCGCTGTAGAAGAACTTCTGATAGGTGAAAGGAAGGTAGTCGTCAACGATATAGGAAGTCTTGTACTTCTTTTCCATACTGCGCAGAGTGCGTATATTGAACACCTCCATATCGGTGCCGACACAGTATGACTCATTATCTCTGTATGTGTAGCCTGCACCACGAACAGCGCTAACAGCATCCTCCACTGCCAGCAACTCTTCGGAAGTTTTGGCATTGGCTACCCACGACACCGGTTCGTTGGTTTCTTCGGTGTCACCGGATTGCTTACCGTCCGAGGTGACCGTCGGCTGGGGCGTTTCAGGGACAACAGGCGTATCGTCGTCACTGTCACCACTGCTGCATGAGACCATTGTCAACATGCCCACTGCTACATATATATATAATAAGGTGTACTTCATTCCTACCTCTTAATTCTTAATTCTTAACTCTTCACTCTTACGGCGCGAACGTACGCAAAATATAATTCACTCTGTCCTGCACCTTGCCCGTAAAGAGGTATGCCATGGAGGCTATCTTCACGTCGGTCAGTGCACACAGCTTCAGTTTCTCGCTATCAGGAGAAGGCGGGAAGTTGACGCTTGCCATCCATTCCTGAATACCCTTGGGCGACGTGCTTGTACCAGCCAATACCGCTGTCACAGCCTGGACATTGCCGCCACGGACATGGATGTCAAGGCTGTAGCGGTCGCTGGACACCTTCTTGAAGCTCTCGGTCTTCTCGCTTGACGACATTTCAGCGCCGACGAGGAGTCCTACGCTGGCATTGATAGCCATCTCGGCACTCATATTCTCGCTGAGCACCGACTTGTCAATCTGCATGGTATATTCCAGCACACCGCCCATGAATGAGCGTGCTACGAAGCCCCTACCCCATTTGTTGATGAAGTCCAGAACGTCCTGGTTGCTCACATCAGCCTGATCGACATTGTTGCCTTCGAGTTTCTTCCAGTCGGCATAGAAGCCTGGAGAGAAGACCATACTGTCGCCTGTTTCCTTGTAGTACATGATGATATTTCTGTACTGAAGGTCACGGCAGTATGCCACACGCTTGGTACGCTTCATGGCAAACACGGACTGGTTCTCCTGTACGCTTCCCTTCGAGTAGCTGCCCGACACCTTGATGTCGGCCACGATAAAGTTGACGCCAATGCTTGCCGACACAGCCAACTGCTTGGACACGGCGCTGCGCGTCTCACCTGTGATGACCTGTTCCTCACTATACGGTGTATAATCATCGCTGACGAAATTCAGCCCCTTGACATACTGGATGGAATCCAGATAGTTGAGGTTGAAGATATTGAATGTCACACCTTCCAGATACTCAGCCCCCGTGGCATAGGAATAGCCCACACCACGTTCGAAGCCCGGAGGAGCCAGAAGCTTGGACTTATAGCCCACTGTCTCCTGTTCCTGCTCCTGCTCCTGATCCTGTTCCTGATCCCCGTCTTCGTCGAATTCCGCAAGTTCACCATCGGGAGCAGATGACTCTAACGGGTCGTCACTTGAACAAGAAGCCATGCCAAGCAGGCCGACAAGAAGGAGGATGTAATATATTCGGTTCATCTTATATGCTTTGATTATTCACGTACAGACGTTACTGCGATTTCATTTTCAAATTAAAGTAGTCCGTCAAGACTCCACGGGCATACTCATCGATAATGAGCGTATAGATGGGTATCAGCGTCATATCGACCAAGGCGGCACGGGTGGGAAGACAACCGTTCTGCCATTCCGTGACATCGCTGTCATACAACTGACCACCAGTGACCAGGATACACACCTTGCTCACGTCGCCGCCACGTACCTTGACTGTAGCCGTCGTCTTTGACTTGAGGTCGGTAGCTTCCTTGGAAACACCAATATCGAACGAACCGCTACCGGACACCTGCTTACCCTTCACGGCAGTCTGCATGCTTACTTCGAGTGCCACCTTGACGCTCAGCGTGTCGCGCAGCAGCGTACTGTCAACACTGATCTGATAGTCAAGCGATGTGCCCATCACCGACTTGCTGATGAAGCAAGGACCAACCTCGCCCAGAAACCTGTCGCAGACAACATACTGCTTGGTGGTATTTCCCTTTGCAGCCGCTATGTCCTTGGCAAACGTCTCCTGAACGGAAAGGAATCCCGGCGACAGCAGTTTCTGCTTCTCTTCACGCGTAGCCTTTTCTACCAGTGACATGAGGTTCATGTAGTGAATCTCACGTGTAAACTGAGTGGTCTTCATGCGCTTAAGCGCGTATTTATTTTTAGACTTTTCCTCGTGACCTTTACCCACTCCTACACTGACACTACCGCTACCACTACCCTTGCTATTCTTGACGGCAGAGAAGTTCATACCCACCGAGGCGTTGACGGTAACGCCTTTGACAATGGCTTCCTCACTGCTGGCAGAGTAAAATTCCTGAGTTGTCTGCGGGAATATGACGTCGGAAATCAGCCTGACCCCCGTGGTACGCTGCATGCTGTCAAGCGTGGCAAGGTTGAACAACTGAATCATGGCTCCATCGCAAAATTCACCACCAGGCATGTAGCTGTAGCCAGCACCTTTGTTGGAAGAGAAAATGGTCGAGATAGAGTCCATTGCGGGATTGTCCGACTGGACGATAGACAGTTTGTACTTGTTCCCATTCTCGCCACCTGCTCGCCTGACTGCACCTTCGACATTGAGCGTCAGCACATTCTCGCGCAGTGCACCCCAGTTCTCACCCACCTGAACAAGAGCCATGGTAGGACCTTCGCCTGATGACGGATATACATTCGCCAGACCTTTCGAAGTTTCAATTGACCACTTGCCCGGCACGTTGATGAAGGCTGTGTACTCCCTATAGGACGCACCAGTATTCACGATGTTGTCCCCAGAGGTTCCGAGAATGTATAACGGAGCATTGCTGCCCTCGCCGCCGATCACCTCATTGCCTGTCATATCCTCGCTACTGGAGCATGCTGCCGCAAAAGCGGCAACAAGCACCAGCAACGTATAAGATATGTACCTGTTCATATTATACATACAAACCATTTAACAGTCAAAACTGGGTGAACAACACTTCAAATATTACTTTATCCTCTGGTTTTCAAGCCAATTCCCATATCTTGACGAGTCGAGACTGTAGAATTTGTCTATAAGCTTCTGGAGATAGTCGTGTGCATTCTTCTCGTCACCTTCTTCGTCATCTTTAAAGAGGACGTAAATAGGTATCGTGTTAATACCCACCATGGCAGCCTTTTCAGGCTCGGTAGCGAGCAACCATGTTGCCAGGTCGTCGCGGAGGAGCTGACCACCAGTAGTCAGGATGTTGACGCGCTCGATTTCACCACCGCGTGCCTTGACATCGGCCTTGGTAGTGCTGGATGCGTGATAGACAGAATCGGTCACGGAAACCTTTCCACCAAATACGAAATTCTTCCTCAGACTGTCAGGAATGGTCTTCGCTGCCTCTTCCTCCTCCAAGCTGTCAACCTTGGCAGTATCCTTCACCTGCTGCTGCCACTTGAAGTCAAGCGCAGCCTTCACGCTCGTAGCCTTATTAGTCTTGGTAGAGTCAACAGTCATACGATAGTCGAGCTGGCAGCCTAACAGGGCTTTTGCAATGAAATGGGTACCTACGATATTGAAGAATTCCATGGTAGCTTCTTTCTTAACTGAATCAGTAGCTGCATTCTTGATCTTTTTGATGTAACGATTTTTGTAATAAATGAAGCCATCGCTGAAGTTTGCATCGTCCAACATCGCACTGGCCCAAGAGATCTCACGGCTGTAAACTGAACGTGCCAACGATTTCTGCACGGTAATAGTACCCTTGCGTTCTTGGTTGGTTACATTCACATCGGCATCCAAACTAAATTTGACAACGTTGAAGTTTCCACCAGCATTACCTTTAACAGAAACTAACTTGTCCATGTCATCCTCGCTGTCAGCATATTCATACACTTCCTTGGCCTGTGGTGACAGACTGCTCTTGACATAATGCTTTTTGGCTGCCCTCTTGAAATATGGCGCATTGCTTGTGGTATCTGTAGCTGTGGTATCTGTAGCTGTGGTATCTCTATCAGCATCATCTATTACCTCGCCAAGCTCATCCATCTTGAAGATCTCAATACCTGTGCAGAGTTCTGGAACTGGATTCTTCGCGGGATTATAACCATAACCGACAAAAATGTTTGAGTTAACAAGCTGTTTGAAGTTTTCAAGACTTGTAGCAGACTCCTGCTCCACCTTCTCAGTACTTCCTTGGGCATTTTCCTGGCCGCGCGTTACGCCACTTCCGTTGACGAATTTCACGCTGTAAGACAATTCACGAGCTGTTGCCCAGTTGTTACCAATCAGAACTGGTACGCGAGCACTGCCCTTTCCATACATTCTGGTAGGCGTGAACTCCATGTTGTCGCTGCCCTCAATATACCAGAAGCCGTCGGTCTTGATGTTCAGATAGTAAGTGCCAAACTTTGAAGACACCTTTGAGATTTGCTGACCATTTGCATCAGTCAGTACAAAAGAATTCTCAGTTGTTGGGCCAGATACAGGGTCAACAACTAATTCTGGCTCAGGCAATAAAGAGTCTGAGCATGCGGTAAAGGCTGCTAAAGCCACTACAGTCATCAAGAACTGTTTCGTCATTTTCTTCATAATCATTCTATTTTTGATTAATAAATTAAAAATTTTTTAGGTTCCACAACTAAATTTGTTTAGGTCTCCAAGATAACAGATGTTCAGGTCTGAATTCTTTTTAGACTATGCAAAGGTAAGAAAAAGAATACATATTTCCAAATAAAAATGGCTCTTAAATGTAATTTTTGCTAATTTTGAAACAACTTTTGCATATTTTGAAAGTCGAAGGGGGAAAAGAGGGATGATGTAAGATGTAAGATGTAAGATGTATGAAGTATGAAGTATGAAATACGAAATACGAAATACGAAAAAAAAGTAAGAGGTGAATGAACTATTCTCTCACCTCTTACATCTTACATCTTACATCTTACATCTTCACCTCGGCAGGAACTCATTCATTCTTTCCGAATAGACGGAACCATATTCCTGCTGGTTGTAGATGCTGACGTGCGATCCCTTCGTGGTCTTGAACAGCTCGCGGAAGAGGTCGTAGATTTTGATGTCGTTCTGGGCATGAATCTGACGACGGAACGTGCGGGCAAAGGCATTAGAGAGATAGACGCCAAGGTCGCGGTCGTGCATGTCGGCCTTCGACGACTCCTGTGAATTGGCGGCTGTCAGCACCAGCACGTCGGGCTGTCCAGTGAGGGCTTCGCCCCAATGGCCGCTGAAGCACGTCTCGATGGCAAACATCATACGGCGGTACATTCTTGGCTGTGTCATGTCCTTGACGATGTTAAGGATGCGCTCCTTGCCAAACTCCTCTACGGCATCCTCGTTACCCCATAGCGGTCCCTCGGTGTTGCCACCGTGTCCGCTCCAGAAGAAGAAAATATCGCTGGAAGCCGTGGGATTGATGACCTCTGGCAGATGGCTGCTGCTGCGGCCCATCATGATGTCTGCAATGTCAGTAATCTGCAGATCGCTGAACTTGTAGTCCACTTTGGCACCTTTGCGAACATCCTCGTTTACGAACTGGTCATTGGCTGCGGCAGGGTCGTTGCTGCGCTCCACGAAAATCTGTCCCGGGAAGACATTGCGACTGTCGTTGGCCAGATTATCCTCGACGATGAGTACGATATGGTCGTCGTCATAGCCGTGCTGGCGCAACAACTGGTACATGGCGAAGGCATCGGCCTGGTGGCGATAGTTGCTCCATGTGGTAGAGGGACTGATGACCACTGCCCAGCGGTCGGTGACTGCGGGAAGGTTGTGTTGGACCGACACTTCCTCATATTCAGGTACCCACATCTTGTCAAGTTCCCAGAGGGTCGTCGTCGAAGCCTGCGTATTGCTGCTCTCCGTGCTGATGTGCAGGATAGGTTTGGCCACACGGCTGCCTGTATCCTCAACGCGCCAGAAGATATAGTCGGTACCCAGCACCTTGGTATTACTCTCCTTGTCGAAGTTCAGACTGCCCGAGGCACCCGTCAGGCGGATGTCGCGACCGGCGGCAATCTCGCTGAAGGCACTTGCCAGTCCTTCAGGTTCCCAGCCACAGCTCAGTCCAGCTTCCGATGCCACGATGCTGCGTATATGGTCGGTCAGCGTGGGTCCGTAGGGCTTATCATAGTACTTCACCGTGCGGCCAGCCACCATGCAGTTCTCACCCTTCACACGCTGGTGGGCAGCACCTAAGGCCACCATGGTCAGCGCGTCATAGATACGGGCCTCGCCAAACTTCAGGGCACGTCCGAAACGCGCCTCGTAGCTCTGCGGGAAACCATACTTCGAAGATGCTGTGGGGCTAACGCCAAAGTCAAAGTGGATACCTTTATCCTGTACCACCTCATCGTCGAGCGCGGTATCGGAGAGGATGACCTGCAGTTTCAGCATCTTCCCGTCCTTCTTGATATTCTCATACCACTGGTGCACCTGTGTGGTGGCGTCTTTATAGTTAGACGCATCGCTGAGGGCGATACATACCACCAGGCGTCCGTTCTTGCAGTCGGCTGCCAGTCCGTCGAGGAAAGGCTTCAGGTTCATGCCGTTCTCATAGGCGATGATACCCTCGCCAGCCATGTGCAGCTGACGCTCAGTAGCGTAGTAGCCGAACCAGTCGTGGAACGACTGTCCGTAGGTGTCGTCGCTGTAGATGAGTGCCACGTCCACGTCAACCATCTTGGCAACGCCTGTCACCATGATTTCACACTGCGTGATATCGCTCTCGGTCAGGAACCAGGCATACGTGTTGCGGGCGTTGGTACGCTGCAACTCGGAACTGGTACAGGTCGGCATGATAATCGGCAGGCGGTTGCGTCCGGCATAGCGCAGGATGTCCTTGGCATGAGACGAATGGTAGGGACCGATAATGGCATGGCACGTGTCGTCGCCAGCCTCGGGGTTAGCCAGTTTGTAGGCCAGGTTATCGAGGTTCTCGGTATCCTCGTCATGGTAGCGCAGGTTCAGCTTGACCTGACGGCTCTGTTGCTGCTGTGCCTTGTTGATGTTCTCCAGTGCCCAATCGATGCTGGGTTGCCACTGTGAACGGATGCTGGCTGGCAGCACGACATCCACGTTCAGCGTCATCACATCCTTGGGTGTGTTGTCTGTCGAAGAACTATCGTCGTCACTCTTACAGCCTACGAACAGTATCGCTGCCAGCATCGCTGCAAATAGAATCTTTATCTTATTCATAATTATCAATTATTTCATTCTTCAAACCGGCGAAGCCGATTCTTCACTCTTCACTCTTCACTCTTAACCGGCGAAGCCGATTCTTCACTCTTTACTCTTCACTCTTAACTCTTCACTCATCAAACGTCTTCCAGCACGCTGGCATCAATATCATCAGTACAGTAGCCATCCCATCCACCGTGCATCTCCATCCGGGGCATCGATGTGGCAGGCAACTTCAGCCACTGCTGCGTCCAGTTGGCTAAGGCGCGGTCGAAGTGGCGGATAATGGCGAAGCGCAGCATGTCGGTGTTCGACTCAGCGTCGAGCATCAGCATGATGACGCCTATACGCTGGTTCGTGCTTATGAGGAACATATCGGCGCCGTTGTTGGCTGAACCGAGGTCGGTAATGACAAACGTCTTGAACGCGCGTTCGTTTTCCAGACTGTCAGCACGCTGTATGGCTGTGGCATAGCAGAGACCACAAACGTGGTAGGCTGCCTCGAAGGAGGTGACCTTGTAACGGGTGCTGTATTGCTCGCCAGGCTTGTCGATCAGAGTGAACAGGAACGGATCCTCGTCTTTCGTTGACAGCTTCTTGAGTGTCTCGCTGATGCTGTCGCGGTAGGCCACAACGTCCTGGTCATAGAGGCGCACGATGCCGGTTTCCACCGTATCGGGGTCCAGCGACTTCCACGAGCAGTACTGCTTGCGGACCTCGTCGAAATGCTTGACGGCCGATGCTGCCGAGATGTTCAGCCCATATACGCGGTTGCCCATGCCCAGCGTCTGGGCGGCAGCCTCCACATCGGCCTCGTTGACCTTCAGCAGCAGCACCTCGTCAGTGGTCTTCAGCTGACTCTTCACGTCTGCCAGCCAAGCCACCATATAGGGTTCGGTGAGCACCAGGAGGCGGCGGCTGTAGGTAGCACCGTCTATGGAACTCGATGTCGAGGCGGCCCAGTCTGCCAGCATCTTGCGGATGAGTTCTACCTTGTCGGCGGCAATCATGCGCACCTCCACGTCGGAGTTGTCAGACTTCTTCAATGCACTCACGCCTTTCATGACGCGGTCGGCATAACCCATGTCACCCAGCTGACCGGGTGCAAACACAGTCGTCACCTGCACGCGATTTGCGGGAGGCGCTGGTGTTGATTTGTCGTCATCGCTCTTGCAGCCTACAAAGAGTACTGCAGCCAGCAGCGTGACCAAACAGATTCTTACTTTCATACACTTTACCTATTGTTTCGTTGTTAGTAACTATTTCATATCGTTAAGTTATTGGAGGGACTTTCCCTCACACAACTCCTGCAAAGTTAATTAAAATTTTTAAATAACCATAATATATATACGCGCACGTGGCAAATTTTGTGTTTTTTGAAACTATTTTCACTTTTTTCACATCTCGCGCCGTTGTATTAAAGCAAAACCGCCGGGACTTACATCTCGGCGGTTTACTTTAATCATTCATACCATTATAGTGGCATATCTGGCTCTGGGGCTTTGCTCAGGTCCTTGCCACCATTGGGATCAACGTCTTGGTAGTAGCGATAGACATGGTAGGTGCCGGGTATTTCCTTTTTCACACTATACTTATAGCGAGGATCTGTCAGTTCCAAACCGGTAGCGTGACGCACGCACCAGCGCATACATTCGTCGTTGATAGGGAAGAAATCTCCATATTCGTCCAGATCACCGCCCATATAGCGGCAGTCGAATTTAATACCATTCAATTTGGCCTTAGGCTCAGTATATTGGGCAGTGTGCATATTCGAATTGACACCCGCGCCGTTGGTATATCTGGCCTGCCATAACTGGAGGTTCAAGTTCTTCTTCGAAGCCCAAGAATAACCATTGTAGAGCAGGTGCAGGCCGTTTTGGGAGTTGTTCACCTCGTCCGTCATATATTTCTTAGTGGTTCTGAATACGAGACTCCAGATGTCCTTATTCTCTCCAGTATTCTGGTCATAATACTCCTTATCCCATCCCTTGCAGACGTTCTGCCAGAAGAACTTGTTGTGGTAAGGCTCGTTGTTCTTATTGAAGTCGCCGAACATCTTCATCTTCTTGTTATTGCTGTTATTGAGAATATTCTTCTCCCACTGTTCGGGATTGAGGATAGCGTAAAGCATTTCAGCCAAGTTCTGCATGTGTTCCTTGTTTGTTCCAAGTTTAGTGGGGATGTACCACCTTTTATCTCCGACGACATGCTCGATGACGTTTTGGTTGAGATTGGGTCTGAGGCATACCCAGTGGCTGTCCTCCTTCTTCTCAGGGCCGAAAGCTGGGCGCACGCAGAGCCAGTACTCGTAGTAACTGGTGTAGGAGTTGACATATACAAATTTTTTGATCACATCGCCGAAGCGGTAGTAGGCACGGCCTTTGAAAGCGGCGTTGTTGTCGCCCTGCTCGGGAGCACGGAAGATAATCTTCTGGAGTTTAGGCACCTGCTTGATATTGACATCGACCGTAGCCCATGCTGTACCGTCGGTGACCTTGGTATAGGTCATCGTGCCCATCTTGTCGTCTTTCCATGGGAACGACGTGGTATTCTCATCGATGCCGATGGCACCCACGATATTAGCGAAGCGTTCGGCAGCGGTTTCAGCATCGTTGGTGTTCACGATGCGCGTGCTCGTATCGTCACCATCGGGCATACCGATACCGGGCTCAAAGGTTTCTGACAGGAAGTCTGCTTTGATAGTGTCAATATCAGCCAGCTGGTCGAGCACGGCAAAGCGGGCGTTGTCCTGCTCCTGCTGCTCCATAGCTTGCTGATCCTGCTGTTCTTCACTCTGTCCACCGTTGTTGTCTTTGTCGTCATCCTTACAAGAGGTGACGCTCAGGCTCAAACCGCACACCAGCGCGGCCATGAGCAAAAAATAAAAATTCTTTTTCATAATTATCATTATTAATTATCAATTATCAATTATCAATTATCAATTATCAATTATCCATTGACAATTTAACCTCTAATTATTTTTTTCGAGTTCTTCATCTTTTTTATAGAATTCTTCATCTTTGGCGAGCTGTTCGTCGGTCATCGGCGTAGCCTTCTCACCAGCTTTGTAAATGATATCAAATTCTGTTTTGTTGAAGTTGCAGACATCAGACATCTTGTTCATCGGCTTGTAATGGTTATATTTCTTATCGAGCTGCTTACCCGTAGCCACACGCATTACCCAGACGCCCCAGACGTTCTTATCGTTTTGGTTATTAAACTGCTTTGCGGGAGGCATGCCATCCTTGCCAGTCGATGCACAATTTTTGTCCTGCTCGGGGTCGCTGGCATAGCGACGGACATCGAAGCCATAGCCAGCCTCCACCATCTCAAACAGGGTGTCATCATCTTTGAGGCAGCCCGTATATTTTAGTGTAGGTCCATTCGATTCGTAAATCCACACACCTGCAGTAGTTCCCACCTGCCAATGATATCCGTTATAGAAGAAGTATACTCTACTCAGCCTCTCCAGTTCCGCTTTGGAATGGTTGAAGATCTTCTCATAGATGCCGTATTTATCCCATTTTTCACCAAGCAACCTAAAATATGTCCTACCATGATACTTGGCGGGAAGACCAGCCACGACATTGGCACCATAACCTACCACTTCATTAAAGAAATAATTAGTGTTTAACAATGCCCAGAGAAGGTTGCAAAAGTTGAAGGTCTGCTGTCGGTTCTCCTTCAGCCCGGTAGGCAGCAGAATGGTGTTATTATTGTACTTTTTATTGTGATTGTACTTCGAGCAGATGAACTTCGCCGGAATGCCAGGAAGTTTATTCGTATTCACGCCTCTGCCACTCTCGGCAGCATTGAAGATGTTCACCCAGTAGCTATCATTAAACTTCTTGCCGAGGAACGAGGGCTGCACGCACACCCAGTAGAATCCGTCTGGATCCTCAATGACGTCGCCCAGGCGGTAGTAGCAGTTGCCCTTGATAGCAGCAGCATTGTCGGGCGACTGCTCTTCGGTGCAGTAGATGAGCTTCGTCATCTTGAGCAGCGGGCTTTTCACCTCGACAGTGGCGATGTTCGGGGCACCTGGCTCCGAGATGTTCCACGTCATCGAGCCGTAGTTGCCGGCAGAGACGGTCTTTGTGGTATTGAGTTCTTCAGGCGCGCAGCCGGCAATAGAGGAAAAGTTGGCCTTGGCATCGTCCAGATTGGAGACGATGATGAGGCGTGCCGACGGGTCGTTGTCTGACTGCTGTCCGATGGTGACGTCGTAGCTCTTATTCTGCCAGCCTGTCTCCTGTGTTGTCTCATCGGTCATGATACTCACCCACGACCAGGCCTGCGCATCCTCTTCGGAGATTCCGTCTTCCACCATTCCGGTATCGGTTCCACCGTTGTTGTCCTTGTCATCGTCCTTACAAGAGGTGACGCTCAAACTCAGGCTGCACACCAGCGCGGCCATCAGCAGGAAATAAAAATGCTTTTTCATCATCTATTCTTTTATGTTAGTCAATAATCATTTTTAGTTTGTAGAGGACTTCCTCTCGTTACACAACTGCTGCAAAGGTAACAATTATTTTTGATTTGCCAATAGCAAAACCTGCAAAAAAGACGTTTTTTGCTAATTTTGAGACAAAAATTGCATATTTTGAAAGTCGGAGGAGTGAAGGGAAAGAAATTACAAGCCAGGATATGATTTAATGGAAAGAATAGTTTATTCTTTGTTCAACCAGAAAAAGAGGAAATAGTCATAGATAAAGTATTGCCCATTGCTATTTGTGACAATGTCTTTATCCTGCAGGGCAGACAGACTTCTTTGTACTGCACTGGCTGACGTAAGATGGTATTTCTTGATGAAGGCACCGCTTGTAGGCTGAACATCCCGCCCCGAACGGGCTAAAGCTATCAGTAAGACCTTTTGCTTGGCAGAAAGCCTTGCCATCAAATCCTGATAAGTGTCATCTTTCTCTTCGATAGCATTATTGATGGCTAGTTCTACTTCCTGAAGACCGCATGTCTTGTCTGGCTCTGCCATTGCGTAGACCTCATTACATATTTTCTGAATGTACCATGTAGTACCTTCAAATTTATCATAGATATATTTTATGGCTTCCAAGTCTATGTGAAAACCTCCCTGTTCAAAGTGATGCGTTATGAATGCTGAATAGGCATCAAGCGTAATAGGCTTCAGTGATATAACAGATGCGCTTTGGTAGAAGGGTCTGGCCGGTGAAGAGAACATTTCACCCATCATATGACGCTTGGATCCTGAAAAGACAAACCATGCATTGTTGCATTGTTGAATATATGTACGAAGAAGTGCCTCTACGTTTTGTTCGGGATAGTCTGTTATGGTCTGAAATTCATCAATGGCTACGATGCAAGGTTTGTCAGCTGTAGACAGATATTGGAAGATTTCATCAAGAGAGACCTTGGGAGATTGTATATCACCTATTTCAAGGTTCCAGCTTGGCTGTCCCATCGCATCAAATGTGATACCCGTACGCAACGATCCTGCAATCTGTATGAAACGTTCCCATGCCTTTCGTTCCTTTGATTTTAGAACGGAAAGTATGGTCTTCCCCATTTCATAAATCAGTTCACCAAGAGATTTTGTCGCGTAGATGTCAACTATGAAGAGGTAATAATCTTGCTGCAATTCCTGTTGCGCAAAACAATGACGAATAAGTCCAGTCTTACCCATTCTTCTAGGTGACATCAGTGCAACATGATTTCCATTAACCAAAAGAGAGGTTAATCGCTGAGTCTCTTCTTCTCTGTCACAGAAGTATTCAGGACCATTATAACCATAGGTCAGGAAGGGATTTTTATTCGTCATACTCTATGTCTTGATAATTTGATTTCGCCTGCAAAGATATGAAAATAATCACAATTATACAAATTTGCGTAACGCTTTTTTGTATAATTGATTAAAAATACTGTAAATTGTCCATTTTAAATGTGGAAAAATGGGAAAAGATGGGGAAGAAAATTTCATATTTTGCGAGACTGTATAGATGTAAGATGTAAGATGTAAGATGTAACTCCCCTCCCGTTCGGGAGGGGCTGGGGGTGGGTAAGATGGATGAAAACCGCCGGGACTTACATCTCGGCGGTTTTGCTTTAAAATCACTCATGCATTAGAGGGGCATGTCAGGCTCTGGGTCTTTGTTCAAGTCCTTGCCACCAGCGGGGTCAACGTCTCTCCAGTAGCGATAGAGATCAGCGACACCCTTAATGGATAATTTCGGGCCACTAACTTTGGCATTCCTGCCTGCACCTAATCTCTGAAGTTCATCACCTGTGAGATGCATCACACACCAGCGCAGCTTACCATCATTGAAAAACTGCTTGTAGTTATACTCATGGAAATAACCCATCTGGGTGCAGTCGAAAGCTTTCCCCGTCAGAATGCCCTTAGGCTCGGTATATTTGGCAGTGTGCATATTTGAATTGACACCCGAGCCGTTGGTGTAAGTAGCCTGATAGAACTTGATGTTCTTGTTCTTTTCCTTAACCCAAGAGAAACCATTGTAGAGTAGGTTCAAACCGATATTGGGGTCATTGATCAACGTCTTCATCTGATTCTTGGTGGAGTTAAAGACGATATGCCAGATATCATTTTTATTACCATCATTATCCATGAGATACTGCTTATCCCAAGCTTTGGAAACGTTCTGCCAGAAGTACTTGTTGTGGTAAGCCTCTTTATCCTTATGGAAGTCGTTGAACATCTTCATCTTCTTGTTACTTGCGTTATTGTAGATGTTCGCCTCCCACAGGTCGGGATTGAAGATAGCGTAAAGCATTTCTGCCAGATTCTGCATGTGCTCCTTATTGGTACCGAGGTCGCGGGGGAGGTACCATTGCCCATACTCAAGGACATTAACATGCCTGGAGGGTCGAAGCGTCACCCAGTGGCTGTCCTCCTTTTTCTCAGGGCCGAAGGCGGGGCGCACACAAACCCAGTACTGCCAGAACTTACTACCATCGACGCCCTTCACTTGGAGTGCTACCACGTCGCCGAAGCGGTAGTAGGCACGGCCTTTGAAGCCTGCGTTGTCGTCGCCCTGCGACGGCTCACGGAAGATAATCTTAGTGAGGTGGGGTATCTGCTTGATATTGACATCGACCGTAGCCCATGCCGTGGTGCCGTCGCCCTTGGTATAGGTCATCGTGCCCATCTCGGGGTCGCTCCATGTGCGGCTGGTCGTGTTTTCGTCCACATCAGTCGCATTAATAAGATTGGCAAAGCGCTCGGCAGCAGCCTCCATCGAGTTGGTGTTCACGATGCGGACACTTTCATCGTCACCGTCGGGCCCACCGATAGAAGGCTCGAAGGTTTGCGCCAGGAAGTTTGCTTCGATAGTGTCAACATCAGCCAGTTGGTCAATCACGGCAAAGCGGGCATTGGCCAGATCCTGCGCCTCCATGGCTTGCTGATCCTGTTCTTCTTCACTTTGTCCATTGTCTTTGTCGTCATCCTTACATGAGGTGACGCTCAGGCTCAAACCGCACACCAGTGTGGCCATGAGCAGGAAATAAAAATTCTTTTTCATCATTATCATTATTAATTATTAATTATCAATTATCAATTATCAATTATCAATTCATGAACGGGATAAGCGTTCATTTCTGGATAGACACATCCGTGTAGCTCTTTTGCTTGCTTCCCTTGTCAGTGAAGGTAAAGCTGCGGCTCGTGATGTTACGATAGCCCCATTCAGTGGGGTACTGATTGAAACGCTCCCTCTGTGTTTTTTTCGGATGATACAGATAGTCGCAGCAGAAGTTGAAGAGCGCCTTAACATTACTCAATTCATCATAGAATTGTTCGTGAGTCCAGTGCATGCCTATGACGCACACGTAGTACGTGTCTGCCTTAATAAAATTATTATAGCTACCTCCATTCTTATCCTGGAGGGATGACATGCCGATGAGTTGGTCATTATCGGTAATCTTAAATTTGTTCAGTGCCTTGAACTTGAAATGCGAGGCGTCTTTGTACTGCGACTTAATCGTGTGCAGCTCCAGGTCGTACACCTTATTGAAGGTATCTTCTCCCTTGACTAGGAAGATGTAGGGTACCCACTTGTCCGTAATCAACGTCCATCTCAACTTGTCTGCCAACAGGAAACCCACCGGAGCGTACGTGCCAGTTAAGATGTCGGTTTCTTCATCATTTTTTTCTTTCCAAGCAAAATTTGAAAATTGGAACAGAGTGCCTTTCATTAATGGATTGGGCTTCTGCAATTCAGGAATATACGACTCGTCAGAAATGAGCGTGTTGATGAACGATACGCGGATGTTGTTGTCCTCGGGCACCAACTGACGGATGTAATTCGCGTTTTTCGTGTCAGTCATCCTTTTGACCACGCTGTTCCACATAGTGCCGTTGCACACCACGTTCTCAAGCCAGTCGCCCAGCACCTCGGCCTTAGCCATATCATCGTTATATACGGTATCGTTGCCCACACCTTTCCATGTGAACTTGCCCTTGGTGTGAGTGTCCTGGTCGTTAAGGGTGATGAAGCGAGCCTCCTGGCCGTATTTATGATTCGACACGCAGACGTAGAAGCGGTTCTTATACTTCACAATATCGCCGCACTTGTAGTAGGGTTTCTTGGCCTTGGCATTCTCGCCCAGCTCCTTGACGAGCCGGATTTCCTGTAGTACAGGTATCTGCCGAATCTTGACGCTGATGGTGCCCAGCGTGTTACCTTCGCCGTGGCTGTATTCTACAGTGCCAACTTGGCTGTTGCTGTAGGTGAAGCCCGCGGGCTTCTCGTAGTCGATGCCCAGCGTGCCCAGCATGCCTGCGGCAATGCTGTCAGCCCCTTCGATGGTGCTTGCGGCGATGGAGCGGATGCCGGGCTGTGACTCGTCTAAGGCCAGGCCCACAGTAGGCTCGTACGTGTTGTTGAGCCATTCGGTGCCGTTCAAATCGTCACGGCTGGCATCTGTCCATGCCGCAACGAGGTCGGCCAACTGGTCGTTCTCCAACGTCGACAGGCCTTCGTAGGTCTCCTGTTCCTCGCCGCCTTTGCCGTTATTGTCACTGTCGTCATCCTTACAAGAGGTGACGCTCAAACTCAGGCTGCACACCAGCGCGGCCATGAGCAAAAAATAAAAATTCTTTTTCATCATCTATTCTTTTATGTTAGTCAATAGTCATTTTTAGTTTGTAGAGAACTTCCTCTCGTTACACAACTGCTGCAAAGTTAGTTAAAGTTTTCAAATTACCAAAGAAAAAGAAGCATTTATTGTAGATTTTGCTAATTTTGAGACAAATATTGCATATTTTGAGAGTCCGGATAGATGGCCGATGACTGATTTAATTTGCTATCGCTAAAAACTTTTTCGGAGGATTGTACGTGGAATAAGAAAAAATATGTAACTTTGCATAATGAATGCAGGACAACATTTTTTCACTACAATGAATATAACACCAGGTTCCTTATCCTGGAGCAATTTCCTCGAAATGGGGGAGCGACTTGAGAATTCTCCCAACTCATAATAGTCAGTTCTACGCTTGACAAGAACTGGCACCATCGTGTGACTTTGTTGAATAAGGCAATCTTATTGTCTTATTAAAATTGTTATGCCCTTCAATTGAAATGTTAAATGTGTTAATGTTGTTAACAATTGTACCAATATGTTGGCACAATGATTTCTGACGTTCTTCATACCTTTGTGGCATGAATAAACAGCAAAAAACGGAACATACGATGAACTTTACGCGCCAGTGGCTTGATGTGGTGCTCAGCCACTGTCGCCGTATGAGAGGTTTTCTGCTGCATTTACGCACCAAAGGTCATCTGAATCCGAGATACACATCACTTGATGACAAACACAAGCTTGATGTAGAGAAGTTTCTCCGGATAGAGATCAACTTATCGATGATGATGGATAGGGATGAGTATTTTAAGCATTGGACAGAGATGGGCACAATGATTTATGAGTTTGCCAACGAATATGGCGATGAATTCAATAAAATATACGAAACAAAAAAGACGGAGCATTGATGATGGAACTATCAATCTTACAACATGCGAAGGACAAAGTGCCGCGTCAAGTGACGCTGGATGCGGTGGTAGGGCAGATTCGTAGCGACCAATGGCCTGCGGGCTACAAGCCGCTGATAGTGGTTGGCGCTGTGGTAAACGGCGGATTGCAGAAGAAGAACATCCGATGGCTGACGGGTCTTTGTGTGGCTCATATCCGTGGTGCCCGGCAGGTATGCGACGACCCGCATACTATGTTGAGTTGGAACGACCATAGCGGCGGCATGTATGTGGTCTATGAATACGAGTTAAACGACAGCTATAGTATGGAACAGCAGTCGCGTTACTATAGCCGTGTACAGCATTTCGGTATGGAGTACTATGCGCATCTGACTGGTGACGAGGCTGACCATACGTTGGTGGGCGTTACCAAACCCGTGCCACTGTGCCACGACCCCGACGTGTACTACAATGCCGAGGCCATGGCCTTTCACAGTGGCGACATCAGTGGCAAGCCGTCTGAAAAGCCGGGCGGCGGCAACAGCAAGACAGCCAAGCCCAAGGACATCAAGGCTTGGCTTAACGCCCATGTCAAACTGCGACGTAATGTAGTAACCGGACGTGAGGAGTATAGCGAATACCTTGGCGCCGACACCAACGATATCTGGTTTGACGTGTGGAAACCCGTTGACGATATCTGGCTGAATACACAGTGGATGGAGATGTCTGACGAGCAGACGGTGGAATTCAAACACCTGAAGCGTGTCGTCAAGTCGGACTTTGTTCCGTCTTTCCATCCCTTCCGGACCTATCTTGACAGCCTGCCCAAATGGAACGGTACGGACGACGGCATCCGTGCGCTGTCCATGACCGTGCAGGTCAAGAGTGCTGACGGTACTTATGCTTTCAAGGAGCAAGACTTGTTCTACCGTGTCCTGAAGAAGTGGCTGGTGGGCATGGTGGCAGGATGGCTCGACGAGGAAGAGGTAAACAGTTCCATTCTGGTGCTGCTAGGCTGTCAGGGTGTCGGCAAGACGACATGGTTTTCTCATCTGCTGCCGCCGGAGCTGCGCCGTTATTTCCAAATCAAGGTCAATGCCAGCAAGATGAGCAACGACGACATCATAGCTTTGTCCAGGTCGGGACTGGTGTGCCTTGAAGAACTGGATAAGATGAAGTCTGAGGAGAACAACAAACTGAAATCTGTCACTACCATGCGCTTCTCGGACGTCCGCCAGCCGTACGACGTCTTTGCAGAGCACCGCAAGATCATTGCGTCCTACTGCGGAACGGGAAACAACATACAGTTCCTGAACGACCCCTCGGGCAACCGCCGCTGGCTGCCCTTTGAGGTGGCGTCAATCACGTCGCCACGCGACATACCGTTCGACTACGAGGCCATCTACTCGCAGGCATACGGTCTCTATCTGCAAGGCTATGAATACTATTTCTCGGATGCCGAGAACGAGTTCATCAACGAGCGTAACAGAGATCGTTTCAGCGTATCCGATGTCGATGCCGAGATGGTTGAGGAATATTTCCGCAAACCTACAGAGGGAAACCCTGGTGTATTTATGACCTCGTTTGGGGCGGCGGAAATCGTCAGCAGCCACAACCAGCATGTCAAGCCCACCGCTATAGGCCGTGCCTTGTCGCGCTTGGGCTTCGAGAGTGGCAGGCAGGGGAATAGCCGAGGCTACTATGTCGTCATCATTCCCCCAGATGAACGTAAGCGCCGTGCCGTGTCACTGGCTGTCGATGCCATGATCAGGCGTTGTAAGGCTGACGACTCATCTGCTCAGTCGGAAACGCCAAATCAGCCAAATCAGCCGGATGAGCCAGAGATTTTCTGACATTCGCGCGCGTGAACTGTCAAAAATGAAAAATCATCATTCCTGCGCGCGTATAGTGAAATCTACTGGCGTATTTGGCGAAGAAAGATGTAAGATGTAAGATGTTTGATGTAAGATGTAAGATGTTTGATGTAAGATGGATGATGTTTGATGTAAGATATGAAAGCAATGACGAAACAAGAACTGGCCAATAGTGCCGGAGTTAGTATAAGAACGTTCAGCCGTTGGTGTGAACCTTATCGTGAAGAACTGCTGCGTATGGGCTGGCAACCGAAGATGATACTGTTGCCACCGCACATCGTCAAGTTTTTGTCGGACAAGTTCTGCATTGACGTGCCATAGTCGGACAGCGTCGGACAACGCCCTTTGCGAATGTTGTACCTTTGTACTCGTTAAGGCAAGTGAGCCAAGGAATGGCACTTTAGACCCGTTCCGACGTTTGTTTCTACCTGTTCCGCAGTCATCTACGACCCGTTCCGAAGTCAGTTTAGGGGGGTAAAGTGACTTATCTACGACCGCAAGGTGACTCGCCTTCAGGTGGAAGGAACGTCAGGAGCGACCCGAAAGTATCGTATCTTTCACAAGCCGCGACAAAAATTTAATTTTTAATGTTTAATCTTTAATGTTTAATGTAA
>JAEEGJ010004750.1_pt1 | contig 44748 bp, 38 predicted proteins | sample 8958761 | NCBI WGS metagenome assembly JAEEGJ01 (sample SAMN16246546, study PRJNA631951) | gut metagenome | biome: gut microbiome; feature: rumen; material: RS-attached | host: Bos | place: Iran: Karaj | collected 2018-10
GAGGCACACCAGCGCAAGCGCATCATCGAGAATGCCGAGAAGCTCCGCTCCCGCAACGAGGAACCCGCTCCGAACGTGGAATGACCTATCTCCAACAGCGCCATGACCATTCTTGGCGCAGATTGGTTATGCAGCGACCACGACATGACCAATCCTGGCCAAGAATGGTTATGCGCGATCGGCGCAAGCATTCTCACGGCCGACAAAGTGCTCCATCCCGAAGCGGCATGACCATTCTGCGCACGGATTGGTCATGTCGCAAATCAGGGCATAACCATTCCTGGCACAAATTGGTCATTCTACGACAGGTGCATAACCAATCCATGCACAAAATCAGTATGCCGCAATCACCGCATAACCTTTCTTGGCATAAATTGGTCATGCCACCTCCCTCGCATAACCAATCCTGGCATAAAATGGTCATACCACCCATCCCCGCATAACCAATCTTGGCCAAGGAAGGTCATGCTCCCATCGAAGAATAACCATTCCTGGCCAAGATTGGTCATGCCGCGATTTTCCATTAATTTTTCGTTTATTTGTCCTCGTGCAATCGGTTGAATTATGAAAATTGATTCAAATTACACTTTTTTTTCTTGTTGTTTGCGCACTATGTCAAAAAAAATGCGTATCTTGCAGCCCGAAATATGAGCTATCATCATCTTTCAGCCTATAGCGCCACTTGAATCAGGCCTGTTCTGTGACTAGCCTTAACGAAGTTATGGATACAAACAGCAAATGAGGATTAATTTGTAGCGATAATCATTATGAATGAAATAGCATCAAAACCCATACAACATTTCAGGAAAGGCGACACCTTTGTAGAAATGGCTCCACACCCTCTCGTTTTCATGGAGATAAACGAGGTGAAAGAGAGTGCCAAGAATATGGATTTCTGTATTGTCACATGGTATATGCTTGACGAAAAGGGACTCAACGTTCAGCGACGATTCCCTATGGCTGTTCGTGATGGCAAGTTCAGCGACTTTGAACAGATTTCCCGCCGCCTTCTCAAAGAAGCTAAAAGCTTGATGCGCCAATACGATGCAGATGTAAAAAAATTGATAGATGGGAAAGACATAAAGTCGCTGTACCAAGAATATAATCGTAAGTTGATAGAGTTGCTTCCCGATGCCGAAGACAGACTAGAACTTGCACAGCAAGAAAAAAAGAAGATTATCACAAACAAATGGCTCGACTGTGAAGATGACAACTACTGGGTGGAAGAAGACTCAGAACTAAGTGACAAGTATGCCACACTTGTAAGTGTAAGAATCGGTTCTTACGATGACAAAAATGATAAAACCATTACTAAGCAATCCATCTGCCTGTATGATAATTGTCCGTACAGCTGGGGTACACTCGTAAAAAGTGGTGCCAAGTATATGGTGATAGAGAAGCCATAGCAGTAAATCATATTGGGAATTAACATAAAATCATTATTAAAACAAAATAATTATGGCATATAAAGATATCATTAACGACATTTGCAGTAACATTCATACAGGTCTTATCGACTTTGATGAACCACGTAGCGAAGCTTCAATGCCTACACAGGCATCTTCTGAGTTCATTACTAATAAACAGCAAGGAGATTGGGCGGAAGATGTTCTTTTCAGGGCGATTAATGACAATTCCAAGAATATCGTTGCTGTTAGGTATGGTAAATCAGATGACCTTGTTGCTGGAGATGAAGGATTTGAGAAGTTCTTCAATGACTATCAGGCAGAACTCGATGCCATTGGCAAGCGCCCAGACATTCTGTTGTTTAAGAAGGAGGATTTTGATGAATCTTTTGGTTATGACATTAGTATAAAAACAAGTAATGAGATTGCTGATTATGTAGCTAAGGCTATTGCAGGCATTGAGGTTCGTTCAAGTGCTTTTCTCATCAATAAATACACGGCAGAAGCTAACAGAGTTGTTCGTGAGAATACAGAAAGAGCTATCGAGTTAAAGAATATTATACTAGACGAATACGTTGACTTGTTGATGCAGAAACGTCCCGAGTTGATAGCTATTCTTCAACAGCTTGACGAAACTTCAGTACGTTCTATCGACTACCGAAAGCCAACATGGAAGACCTCGCAAAGGCTTCAAGAATTAACAGAAAATTTGTCTGAACTAAAAGATTGTCTGAAGATAATTCAGAAACGTAATTCATTATCCATCACCCCGAAGGTGGAAGATTTGAAGGTGGTTCACAAATGGATAATGACCTACGACGTGCCACATTTTTACGTACAAGTATTTTTTGATAAAGTGTATGGTGTATCATTCCAGCATATTCTGGAGCTTGTGTCAAACCCCGATTTAGAGGATGATAAATACTTCATTGAACAAGACACAAAGAATCAAAACAAGACAACCATCAAGATACCTTCCCAAGATGGTATTTGTCTTGCAGAAGCCGTTACCGAACCAAATCATCAAAGTGTGAGAAAGGAGTTAAACAAAGGGAGATTATTGTTTTATGTAAAATTCGATGGCGGTGAGGCATGCCTGGATGCTAACAATTTTGAATCTCTATTTGGAATAAAACTCTAATAGGATGACTCTCGAACAAAAATACATTACGTCAACACCTCTTGACCACCGCAAAAGATATGCTCAGTTCTTCACACCAGAAAAGATTGCTGAGTTTATGTGTCGATGGGTGTTACAGGGAAAGCAGAAAACTCGTGTTCTCGAACCAGCATACGGTTTGGGAATCTTTTCGCGCATCCTTGCTCAGAATACGACTCTACCTGTCGATGCGTACGAAATTGATAGACATATTTTTGCAAGTGCAATTACTGCTCGCCCAAATGGAGTGAATCTTAGGAATGAAGATTATTTTGCGAGTGATTGGGATGCAAAATATGATGCTATTGTTTGTAATCCTCCTTATCTGAAATTTCACGATTACGACAATGCTACTTATATACCAGATGTAAATAATCATTTAGGAACAAAGCTTAATGGCTTCACTAACCTCTATACTTTGTTCCTCCTAAAATCAATCGCCCAGTTGCAAGAAGGTGGACGTCTGGCATACATTATTCCCTCGGAATTTCTCAATTCCGATTATGGTGTAGAGGTAAAACAAGCTTTGATAGAGAGTAACACTCTGCATCACATAATAGTTGTCGATTTTACAGAATGTGCTTTTGACGATGCTTTAACAACTGCTTGTATTCTCCTTTGTGAAAGAACGACCGGTTCGGCAAGTGTACGTTTCTCATTAATCAACAACATAGAAGGGTTAAACACTTGTTTAAGTGAATATACGGAATACAACACCTCGGAGCTTGATGCAAGCATAAAGTGGAAATCATACTATGAGGAAGGTAATAGTTGTAAATATAATCATCTTGTGCCATTCTCTAAGTTTGCCAAGGTTTCGCGTGGTATCGCCACAGGTGCAAACGATTTTTTTACGTTCAAGCCTTCAAAAGCAGATGACTATAATATTCCCGAAGAGTGCTTGATGCCATGTATCTGTAAAGCTGTAGATGCTCCACAGACTTTTTTTACTCAGAATGAATTTACAAATTTAATAAACGGTGATAAGACCGTCTATCTATTCAACGGTTGCACTGCACCAAACAACAAAAATGTGCTAAGGTACATACATCTTGGTGAAGAATCAGAAATCAATAAGCGTTATCTTACAGCAAGTCGGTCTCCATGGTATGCTATTGAGAATCGGCCTCCTGCACCAATATGGGTTTCTGTCTTCAACAGAAGTGGCTTGCGTTTCATTCGCAACGAAGCAAATATATATAACCTCACAACATTCCATTGCGTATATCCCAAAAATACCGGGGTTGATGTAGAGGTGTTGTTTGCATACCTCATTACTGATGTGGCAAAGGAGATATTTCTCGACAATTCGCGTCAATACGGGAATGGTCTTGTTAAATTCGAACCAAACGATCTAAACAAAGGCATGGTTGTGGATTTGACCTTGCTGAGAACAGAGGAGAATTCGTTTGTTAAGAATGTGTATGCTTTTATTAAAGACACTCAAAAAGAGAAAGATGGGATACAGTTGCTGAACGAATTCTTCTCACTGAGATATACTGACGGCATAAGTATGATAAACGTATTTAATAAAAGGCTTCAAATCCTAAAAGAGACTTTTTTATCTAATACAGAAGAATCTGTCAAAAAGACAAGCAAATCACGTGTAAAACAGCTCAATTTTCTCAACCTTTTCGACCAATATGATTTTGAGCCTATTACCCAGAATGATATGGTTTGTGAGGACAATGGGATTGAATACAATATGGGTAGCATTCAGCGTAACCTGCCTATCGACTGCGCAAGGAACCTCCTTATCTGCAACGTCAAGAAGGATAATTGGGAGCATTATCTCGACGGTTCGGCCAAGATTTACTATACAGGCAAGAAGTTCCCGTCAACAGTAGCACTAAACAAGCTCTACTACTTTATGCCGTATCTCTCTGGTAAAGGAATCCGCGATCTTTACTATATAAAGATAGCTCGACTTGGCTATCGCAAGGAAGGACAAGAAAATGAGGACAAGAATGACCTCCGATTAGTGTTCGAAATTGAACGTATCGGTCAGTTATTCGATGACTACAAGAAAGTGAAACTCGAAATTTGGCGTACGTTTACGGATACGACGATGGAAAAAATACTCTAATAGATGATAGTCAGTGGCATTCTGCACAAGTCTAAAATGATTAAACAGAATGTCACTGACTTTATTTCTTTGTTGACTTCTTCTTTGTGACTTTTCCTTTCTTGTTAGCTTTCTTGTTATCTGCGACAGCTTTGGCTATCAAGAGTTCTTTTATAAAGGCGTCATTTGTCCTTTTTTGTGCGAATAACAAATCTTTGTATTTTGATGACTGTAAGTTGCCATTGTTGCTGGGATTAATATAGATGTCTGGAATCCATGCTACAGGGAAAACAACACATTTCTCAATTTCAATAGTCATGTTAGAATTAAACTTTATATAAAAGGTTGCTACAAAGAACTGTTTCTCTTTGTCTTGATTGTAGAAATCAATTAAACCATTAGCTTTTGAAATATCATCTTTACTAATTCCTACATTTGCCAATGCAGACTTTATATTCACATAGGCATCCTGCTTATTATATGTGCATTTAATATCATAAACAGACACCTCGGAGGGGGAAGGCTCCGCTTTGTCGAGATTAAAATCCGAATGGTATTTCTGCAAATTTTGTGTAACTATCTCTTCTACAATTCTCCAAACAGTTCTTCCTTTAGCAGCCTTTCTCCAACCGTATGGATATTGCGAAGGTAAGCCTATTTGGATTGCACCTATTTTCTTTATTAGCAATTCAAAACAATTTTGAATATTGGCCCTCAAAGTTTCTGTTTCTTTTATTGTCATACAAATAACTCTTTTATGTTAATACCTAATCCATTTGCAATCTTATGAATACAAACAAGTGATGGGTTACGTTCAAGTCTCTCCACCATCCCAATATATGTACGATGAAGATTTGAACGTTCTGCAAGTTTCTCTTGTGAGATACCTTGCTCTTCTCTTAATGTTCTAACTCTTTGAGCAAATTGCTTCAAATATTCCTTATCTTCCATTTTATATAGTACACAAATATATTGTAGTTTTTTGTATAAAATATAAGAGATTGTCAACATACAACTGTATGCATTTGGATCAAAAAGCCAAATTTGGCTTTAAACATTTCATGTTTATTAACAGAATTTTATGTATATGTTCGTCCTTCCTGTCGAAAAAGGCCATGAAAATGTAAGATTACAAGACCATTTGTCCTACACTATCCAATATATTTTGTAAGACTTGGACAAATGGTCTCAAGTGCAGTATTCATCGGCTCAATATCAATGCAGAACCTATAGTTGTTGGAAACTTCCGAACAACTTCATATGATGAGAAAAATGTGAACTATACCTTCTGTCCGATGCAATTACCTCAACTCCGCAACCTAATTTGCAAAGCCGAATTAGCATGAAATATTGAGGAGTTGCGAGCAGCCATGGTTTCGGAGACTCGCAATCCCGAACATTCGTGCATACCCCCATTGCCCCACAAAGCGACTTGAGGCAATACGCATAGAGTTCCATTAAGTCGTGACGCTATCCGAAGTCCAGATTGGCGTAAGACTTGTTACTGGTATAGATGTTAAGCACATTTTGTCTGGCCGCCATGATCCATTTTGCAGACACGGAGACGAACTTGAAGACGAAAGTCCTTATTCTGCTTGTCTTCTTCAGCCCGAAATCGGACAAAGGAATACGAGACAGCAGGAACTTGTAAAAGTTGTAAATGAGCGCGGTCATCACCAAGAATGCGGCATTCTGCGACAAGAAAGACTTTGGCAGATGGCTCTATCCGAAGCCGTAGTTCATCTCATCGAATATGCGTTCCTTGCCACCACGCAGGTTGTAGAACTCCACGATTTCCCGTGTCGAGGAAACCTAGTCGTTGGCAAGGATGCATCGGTAAGTGTATTCCCCCTCCCAGAGGTCGAGTTCTCCATCGATTCTCCGTTGGCACTGGATAACAAGACGGTATGCCTTCCCTTCCACTTTTCGACCAGAATGGAGTTCAACTCGAAGACTTGTCCGTTGATCTCTTCCCTGTGCCATCCCCTCAGGGCAAAGATTTCATCGTATAGGGACGCACAGCGGTTGGCGCGAATATAGAAATACCGGCAGTGCTTCTCGGCCGTCCCGACGATTTCTTCCGAACAGGAACTGCAGCCCATCCTTGATCGGTTGATTTTCAGTTCCCTTGCCTCCAATCGGGCAAAAATCCTCTCTAGCGTATCTCCTTGGTGGAAACGGACATTCGCATTGTCGTCACGGTTTTCGACACCGACTATGAAGTCGTTAATCACGGCCACTCTCGGGCCATATCCTTTGTATTTCTTATAGGTGGTCTTGGAATCATATTTCTCACTTTCGATGAACTGATGATCGAAGTCAAGGTCATATTCGCCATCCTTCTCCAACTGGCCTGTCTCAAGTAGGGCGTCGAGAAGCAGGGAATTGATTTTTCTGCTGGATTGAACTCGTATAGGCGGCCCTGGTCGGACACATACTTAATATTGTCCTCCGTCAATACCTCTATCGAACGAAGGATAGAATCCGAGCTGCAAGTCCTGAGTGTCGGATGCTGTGACAAATAGGGCATGAGATGCCTGGAGACATCTTCTATGCATGAGCCTCCGCAAAAGTAAACGCACATCAGCGAAAGGTGTATTTCGCTGTACTGATAACCAAACCAATTTGCATCTAGAACCGAGTGCGGATTCTACAATTCCGCCTAAAAATCGACAAAATGCACCCTTAATTGCGGAAAAAACAACCAAAAGGTGTGTCTTTTTCAGATTTTATTTATATCTTTGCCACGTCTTGTTAATGGTTTTATTATGTTTGATTATTCGCTGCACAAAGATAAGTGAATTTTTGACATGACAAACACTTGGGTAACTTTTTGTTGCCCAAGTTATTCTTATAAATAATTTTAACAAAACTGAAGATTTTAGGTATAAATAAAAAACCTTATCATGAACGAAAAGTTTCCATACGGTCATGACGTGAATGCTTATATCGACAAGGCATTTGAGCGGATGAAAGCACTCTATCCCTGGGCTAAAAAAGAGATGCTCAAGAAGAATTGGTCGTACGCTATCGAACAAGTAGATGGAGAATATCAATATGTCACTTATTACAAATGGGATGATGGCGAGATAGAGCGTAACAAGCTAAACTGCAATGGTGAGCAGTTCATTGAGATCTTTATTGAACACCATCATAGCTGGATAGAGAAAGAGAATCCGGTAACGGAAACCTTCAACGTGCCATCCTCATATGGAGGAAACATTAGAGATTGGTATCTGGAAATCTACCGGTTTCAAAAGCATCAATTAGGAGGTTATTCGGCCTATGTCCAGGCTGGCGACCGCGTGACGGGTGGGTCGAGAACGTTTTTCATTCCGCCCTCCTATTTCGACCTGCCATGGGAGGAGTTTTTGGATAAGTATCTTGAATTGGTTCCCCCAAGCTTTTTCTATGTGAGCAGGGTGGATCTTGAGAAAGCCGAAGGTCTCAAGGCCTTCCTCGGCTACTGAGTTTTTTCAAGTTCATTTATCGGAAGTTGAAAGTGCAATGAAAAGAATAATTCTCCTATCAATCGCCCTAATGAGCGCCCTGACCCTTCACGCACAAGGCATAGAGAAGTTCGTCAAATGGCAGATGGACGCCTATCCGGAGACACGATTGCTTGACATCTACAAGTCGTGCTTTCAGGATTTCATTGGTGAACAAAGGGATGAATTACTAACCAGTGGTTACTCCTCTAAAACCGACTAATAAATTGGAAGTTTATTTCTCCACTACAAAACACTGAAATAACATCTGCTAAATCCTAGCTGAAGAAATATCTGAAATGATATGCCGTTTTGCTAACGCACGTTATAAATAAAAACAATAGAATATGATAACGAAAGACGAAATAAAGGAACTATTGCATAGCACAGAGACATTCCGCGTGGAGCGCACCATTTCGACCAGTGACATGGATAAGTTTCAGGAAGCCATCTGTGCCTTCTCCAACGACCTACCCAACTCACGGAAGAAGGGTTATCTGATATTGGGGGCCTACGACAACGGCACATTGTCAGGCTTGAAGGTAACTGATGACATGTTGAAGAAGATCGCTGCCATCCGTTCCAGTGGAAACATACTGCCCATCCCTGTAATGAGTGTGGATAAGTACGTCTTTCCAGAAGGAGAAGTATTAGTGGCAGAGGTTACACCTTCCATGTTGCCGCCAGTGCGTTATCGTGGACGCACCTTCATCCGCATTGGCCCGCGTCGTGACATTGCCACAGAAGCCGAAGAACGCATCTTGGCAGAACGTCGCACATCCTATATGGCTACATTTGACACGATGCCCTGTCTGGCTGCAAAACTTTCAGACATTGATACGGAACTCGTTCGCAGCAAATATCTGGAGAAACTGATTGACAAGAAATTGCTTGCAGTTGACAGCCGACCCGTTGAGGAACAATTATCTGCTGTCGGTATGTATGACACAGAGAATAATTGTCCCACCAATGCCGCTATGGTATTGTTCGGCAGACATCCACGACGCTTCATGCCTGGACTATACGTGCAATATGTACGCTTTAAGGGTGAGGATGTGAGCAGTGAAGTGGAGAATGAAATTCAGTTGGAAGGCAACTATTGTGAATTACTGCCACGCTTAGAGACATTGTTGGAGCTTTCCGTTATCAAGAAAAAGCCTGTTTTTGTTTCCATGCTTCGGGAGGAAATGGTCAGCAACTTCCCCTACACAGCCATACGAGAACTGGTGATGAATGGCTGCATGCACCGTGACCTTCAAAGCAACATGCCTCTGCGCATTTATGAATTTGCCCACCATCTCGAAATTGCCAATGCTGGTGGACTGTACGGAAACGCACGACCAGAGAATTTCCCGACAATCAACGACTACCGCAATCCGCTCATCGCCAGTGCCATGAAGACGATGGGCTATGTTAATATGTTCAACCGAGGTGTGGGTCAAGTGCAAACGGACCTGAAGGAGAATGGAAACCCGCCAGCCGAATTTGTTGTAAACCTTATCACGGCATTCAAAGTGAACATCAAAGATGTTTCAAATAAAGTCGTAGAGGTTCAAAAGGTTGCGACCCCTGATTTGTCCCAAGTTGTCCCAAGTTCTGTCCCAAGTCTGTCCCAAGTTTTGTCCCAAGCTTGTCCTAAGATGTTCTTTAAGTATATGGACGACACAATCGCTGTTCTAAATGCATTGAAAAAAGACACTTTACCTGCAAGTTCCCTGATGAAAATGGTGAATGAGAAAAATAGGAATAGATTCAAACGGAACATTCTATCCCACTTAATAGAATCAGAGTTGATAGTTCCAACACTCACAGAAACGCCAAGCAGTCCGAAACAACGATATACTCTTACTGAAAAGGGCAAAGAATTGATGAATACCTATGTAGTATAAGTTCAAGATAGAAGAAACATCATAGACAAGGTAACGATAATCTGAAAACAAAAATATCTTTATGAAAAAAATAATCCTTCTATCACTTGCTTTTCTATGCGCCCTAACGCTTCACGCACAAGACATAGAAAAGTTTGTCAAGTGGCAGATGGAAACCTATCCGGAGTCACGACTGCTGGACATCTATAAGTCGTGCTTTCAGGACTACATGGGTGCGGAGCATCTCGTTACGGACAGCGAGAGGGTGAAGGCATATCTTGATGAAGAACTTGAGACGACTACGCTGGATGACCTTTTGCCATGGTATTATGAGCCATGTGGCATAGACAGCAACTACTATCGAGTGAGCATCAGGGCAATCAAGGAGAACATCATCTCGGAGGAGATGCTGCTCGATGCTTTCGTGCGTAGTGCCAATTCTGTTGAGCGTCCTTCGGTAGAGTCATGGTGTGACAGGTGGCACATAATCATTGGTACAATCGACCAGATGAATCTCGCCCTCCCCCACTACGAAGAGGACAAGCAGTTCATCGACAGCATCCTTTCCGCAGGGAAATATGCCATCAGCCATTCTCCAGAGTATCGCGAGGCATATCGTCCTCACTATAGAATTGTGGAGAAGGGTATCTTTGAACGGGAAATCAAACCGAGGATAGATCGAAAACAATAGTTTATTAAGATGGATAAAAACGATATAGTTATTCGCAAGGCAGAGCGAAAGGATGTGCCATTGCTGCTGAAGTTCATACGGGGAATTGCCCGATATGAGAAGCTTGAGAACGAGGTGATTGCTACGGCAGATGTGCTGGAGCGGGAAATGTTCGATGAGCACAGGGCAGAAGCTATATTTGCTGTGGCAGATGGCCTCGAGGTAGGCTTTGCGCTCTATTTCTACAACTTCTCAACGTTCATCGGTCATTCAGGACTATATCTGGAGGATTTGTTCGTATGGCCAGAAGATCGAGGCAAAGGCTATGGAAAATCCTTGTTGCTACATCTGGTCAAGATAGCGAGGGAGCGTCATTGCGGACGTATGGAGTGGACATGCCTGAACTGGAACCAGCCAAGCATCAACTTTTATCTTTCTCTCGGAGCTGTCCCCATGAAGGATTGGACCGTCTATCGCCTCGATGCAACTGCATTGGCACGACTGTCTTGATCTGGGGTTACGGGATCGTCGAATGCCGTAGCTTTGAAACCCTACCTAAAAAGAAGTTCATCAAGGACGAGCAGGGTGATAGGTATGCCCCCATCATCTGTAATGAGAAAGTTCTCGACACTAAGTTAGAGCCGACAGGCAATGTTCATTTAGTAACTCAAAATAATGAAGCAATTTTCTTCTATGACTAAAGCATCTAATCAACGAGACTCGTCGCTCGATGCCGTGAGCGGCTTTCTCATCATTTTCATGATGTATTGCCATCTGATGTTTTGGTCGCAACTCTACAACCATTACTTTCACGAAGTACTGCTACACGTTTTCACGTTCTATATGGTATGGTTCTTCTTTAAAGGAGGTCTTTTTGCCAAGGCTGGTGAGAGTCAACATTCCGTTGTCAGCAAAAGCTTTCATCGTCTCATCGTCCCCTACATCATCTTTTCTCTCATCGGAGTATTCTTTTATTGGCTTGACCTCCGTCTTCAAGGTCCAGTTGGGATACGTTGGTTCGTTGTCAAAAACGTCCGATTTCTGCTTCAGAAAGGTACATTCTATGGGAATTTGCCTCTTTGGTTTTTGCTCACACTGTTCTTAGTTCGCCTATTATTCAACAGGCTTGCTCGTTACCGTTATGCTGACATTATACTTGTCCTCTTGATACTTACGTTATATTTATTTCGATATCTCAACGTACTGGGCATAGGATATCGTCTTTTATATCCATACTGGCTTTACAATACCATTATTGGATTGGCTTACTATTGGCTTGGTTATCGTCTGGGGCCACTGCTCCATCATCCCAAAACATTTTTAGTGAGTCTGCTGCCATTCATTCTCCTGATTCCTTATATAGAATTATCATTTGACTTCCGCTCATGCATCGCTGGCGGAGATTTTTTGCTTACCATCGTCTTTTGTCTTGCCTCCTGCTTTTTGGCAGCAGGCATCTCCCGATGGTTCTGTCACTCTTTACCCATTTCAATTGAACCCCTTGTCGCACCACTTCGGCGACTTTTGATCCACTTCGGCAAACACTCGATCGAGTACTTATGCACTCATTGGATTATTATCACCTTCCTCCATCTTTCCATTGTTGTACCATTAGGTCTCCCCTATGGTACGTCTCATTTTGTCGTTTATCTATTTGGTCTCATCATCTTACTGCCTCTGATTCGTCCCCTCGCCAAGCATTGTTTTTGATGACGATGATTTATTAGAAATCAATAAAGAATACGGCCAGGAATTGAAAAGTCGCCTTATCAAAATTGCTCAAAAAGAATGTTTTATGTTATATCGCACGCGATTTATCGTTAAAAAATCAAAAATAATGAATGTAATGCTTGCATTATAATAAATTAATGTCTATCTTTGCATCGCAAACGATACAAATAACATTTAAATATATAAAGGTATGAAAAAGATTTATGAATTCAAGGCTCTCACGAGCAAAGGTAAGGAGTTGGATTTCTCGAAGTTCGAAGGCAAGGTGCTTTTGATAGTTAATACGGCCAGCAAGTGCGGTTTTACCCCTCAGTTTGCAGGACTGGAGGAGCTGAACCAGAAGTACAAGGACAAGGGTCTCGTTATCGTAGGTTTCCCCTGCAACCAATTCAAGGAGCAGGATCCTGGCACTGATGCACAGATTGAGGAGTTCTGCCAGCTGAACTACGGCGTGACCTTCCAGATCATGAAGAAGATTGATGTGAACGGTGCTGCTGCCGACCCCATCTTCGAGTATCTGAAGGCCCAGGCTCCCACCGAGGAGTACAAAGGTCTGAAGGCGAAGGCCACCCACGCGCTGCTCAAGAAGCTCAGCACCAGTGTGGAAAAAGACAGCGATATCCTTTGGAACTTCACCAAGTTCCTGATCTCGAAGGATGGCGAGACCATCAAGCGCTATGCTCCAACAGCCGAGCCCAAGGATTTCGAGAAGGACGTGGAAGCCATGCTTTGAGCTTCAAACGTTGAAAAGCGACTCAAAGGTTTAAATCGTTAGGAAAGTTTAGGATTGTTGTAAAGAAATGCTAAATATGAAGGATCGGCGATAAACCATCATCGCGTATCGTTGTCGAAGAGGCAAAGAAGCAAGATTATTCACCTCAAAACGAAATAAGACAATGAAGAAGATCCTTTTGACCCTCGTACTGATAGTAGCCTGCGCCGCAGGAACCGTTTTCGCACAGCCTCGTCACCACGGCTACTACGGACACCACTACGGCCGTCCTCACTACGGATATGTTCATTACGGCCCTGCCCCCTACTATCATGGCAGCTTCGGCTCGTTCATCCTTGGAGCAGCCATCGGAGCCGTTGTCGATCATGCCATCTATCGGGCTGCTACCCGTCCAGTGGTCGTGGAGCGCACGGTCTATGTCGATCGAAACGGTGACCCTATTGATGCAGATTGGGATCCCATCGAGGAGGATGTAGCTCCCATCGAGAAGGACGTAACTCCCATCGAGGCAGCACCCGAAAGCGAAGTTGTTGTCGTGAAGCGCAAGGCACCTGTTGTCATCGTGCAAAGCGATGCTCCCATCATGATAGTGGATGAAAACGGCGTGCGCATCGAAACGCATCCGCGTAATCCTTAACCACTTCCATAAGATTTAGGAATCCCTTACAACAGAGGCAAGGGGGCCTTGCGACTTACGCCGCAAAGCCCCCTTGCCAGTCAATAACCTCATCACGGAATGAATCGGGCACACTAATCAGCTGGGGAGAAAGAGACAGCACGCGCTTCCTGCTGCCCTTTGTAACCTGGATGACGTAGTTCCCCCCTGTACCACCGACCACTGCCTGAATGGCCTTCTTGGCCTTGGAGAAAGCCACTGAACGCTCGTCGTTGCTACCTTCGTCACCCAGTCCATGACGACTGCTCAGACGCTGGGCGATGTCTTCGGCCCACAACTGTGTCTGCAGGGTGTGGGGGACCGAAGAATCGGTGTAGAGGGCGAGCGCAATACGCTTGAACTCCTCGTGGTACTTCTGGAGTCCTGCCAGCGAGAACTCCTTTCCGGGGTGCAACATAAAGAAGGTGAAGAGCACCTTCGAGACCTTGGTAGCGAATGAGATGGGAACCTGATTGCTGCCACATACGGCATAGATTTCCCAGAATCCTGACACTTTCTCGGGATTGCCCTTCCTTCCCAAACTCTTCAACTCGAGTGTATAAACCGGATTAGCTAACCCGAGGCTTTCGAACATCACATCGACAATCTGCTCGATGGTGACAAAGTTTGCCCACTCCGCATCCTTGAACCTATCTGTCAGTCGCTCAACAACTGACTCGCGAATAACTTCCATCTTATCCATATCACATCAACATGTTTTATCGGTTTAGCGGCGCAAAGATAAAGCATTCTGTTGAGAAATACAAATAAAATGGAAAGTTTTTTCGGGCCAGAATTGTTAATAATTCATAAATTATTAGTTCGCACTACCCCGTACCAGGATAACAACTTTCTGTCCATCACGAATGTAGAGGCCTTTTGACGTGGGTTTAGCACCGAAACTGATTATGAACCGAATCCGATGCTTCGCTCCTTCTTGCCGTAGCCTTCCTCGCGACAAATCCGATTGAGCGAGTCGAGAGTGACAGCGTGGCCGTAGAGGATGTGATCGACGCGCTGGCGACGCACCACATTCTCGATCTGGCCACCGCTGAAGTCATACTGGGCGGCGAGTTCCTGTGCCATCTGCTCGTCGATCTCGGGCATCATCGTGCGCCAGATCTTCGCCTTGGTCTCGCGCTGCGGCTTATGGAACTCGATGCTGAAAAGGAATCGGCGCTCGAATGCCTTGTCGAGGGCACCAGGCATGTTGCTGGTGCAGATCATGATGCCATTGAGCTTCTCCATCCGTTCGAGCAGGATGTTCTGCACGCTGTGGTACATCTTGCTGACGGCATCGCCATCGCCCTGCTCGTTGCGACGGCCCAGGATGGCATCGCACTCGTTGAAGAACAGGATGGGGCATATCTCGCTTCTGGAGACCAGTGACTCATACTGGTCGAAAAGCTCTTCGATGCGCTTCTCGTAGTCGCCCACCCATTTGGAGATGAGCTGCGACACCTGAGCCACCAGGACAGGGCGCCCCGTGGCAATGCTGAGCTGATTGACCAGCTCGGTCTTTCCGCTGCCCGGCACACCATGCAGCAGGACACAGAAGCCCGTACGCATGCCACTCTCCTTCAGGCGCTTCTGCACCTCGCTGAAAGTGGTTGGACTCAGCAGGTCCATCAGCCGATCGACCTGATGCTGTTCCTCGACATTGTAGAAGAGCTCCTTGCGTGTGAGCTTCTCGGGCAGGATGAGGTTGTCGGGGGTCACCGGCTTTCGTGCATTCAGCCGGATGTTGAACTCCTGGAGCAAGGTCTTGATGGCATGATCGGTGAGCTGGAAGCTGTCGGGCTCGGCCATGCCATTGTTTATGGTGTTCTCCAACAGGTTGAGTTTCGCCAGATTGCCCGTACCTTCGTTGATGCCGTTGCAGATGTCGAAGGTCTCCAACGAATCTTCGAGGATGTCCTCATAATCCACCTGGCTGATGCTGTTGCAGCGACGGAAGATGAGTTCCGACGCGGCAATCAGGAACATCACCCGTTCGGCTGCCGAAAGAGGGAGCGCGAGCAATTGCCTCGACAGCTCCAGATGCTGGGTTCGGCTAAGCAAGTCGCGGATGTCAACAATCAGATTGCCATAGTTGTTGCTGCAATGGTCGGTGAACTCCAACCCTTCACGAATCTGACGCATCACATCGAGAGCCGTGTAATCGGTCGAGTCATATTGTGCGAAATCTGTATCGTTCTGCACGGCATCGAACACCTCTCGACAAACGCGGTACCCCAGTCGCGGACAACGGTATTCGTTGGAATAGTGGCTGACAATCATACGCCTTTGGCGCAAGGTCTCGAAGCATTTTCCATACGTAAGGAGCTTCATGATCGTACAGTCGAGGTATTGTGCTATTTCCCGACGGCTCATGATCGAGTCGTTGTCGAGCAGGATGGCCAGGATGACACACTCCACCGGATTGATCTTGAACTTACGCTTGATGCAAGTGGTCTCGTCCTTGATCGCGTCCAACATCGATTCGCTCAACTGGCTGTCCTTCGAAAAGGCCAGAACCCGCTCAAACGCCTCTGCTAATGTCATTTTCTTTGTTCTCATTCGTAATCATCATTTATAGTTATTGTTCAGCATTGTCAAATCCCTGGGGCGGAAGATCCGCGGCATGAGATAGCCGTGGCGCAGGCGTCCCTTGTCGTCGGAATAAGTCACCAGATGCCCATGTCCCTTGCTCTGAGCCAGCAGCCGCTCCCGGAAGTCGGAGACGTTTTCGCCGAAACGCTGAGCCTGGGCAATGCCCTGCAGGATGTTGCCCGTCACGATGTAGGCGACCTCACGCGTACGCTTGGGCCGGATGCTGTCCCAATGCTTCAAGGTGAAACCTCGCACGCGACTGCGGAACACCAGCAGGCGGGACTGGCGGCAGATGGTGTCGAGGATGGCATGCTCGGTGAAGGGCACCTCGAGCTTGCGACGTCCGTCATTCACGGCAAAGACGGCCTTGATGTTGGAGCGCGACAGACGTCCGGCGGCAATACGATAGCCCAGGAAGAAGCCGACCGACACGAAGTCGATCATACCGGCATCGTCGATGATGACATCTTCGCGCAGCGACATGGGGATGCCCACCACCTGGCCCGGCACGAACATACGCAGCTCCGTCTTGAGGTCGCAGATGTCGGCCTCCATCTTCTCGATCTGCCTGTTCTGCCCCTCCAGGTCGTAGGCCTGACGCTTCAAGGTCTCGAGCCGCTTGGGCGTATATTTCACCTGTGAGTCCTGATCGGAAAAGCGTGTCAGTTCGGCCAGTTTCCGTGCAGCTACCATGCGCAGCTGCTTGTAGCGCACCAGTATGCTCTTCAGCTTCTCCTCCTTCGACTCGTCCAGGCGCTTATCCACCACCTGACGGGTGGAGAGCGTGGCTTTCAACTTGACGATCTCGGAGGCAGTCATGGGTTTGCGCAGAACATCCACCTCGACCTCGTCGAGCCAGGCATCCTGTTCGAAGACGCTCTTGGGCTCCTCCGTACCTGCTGCAAAGACCTGCCGGCTGAGCAGTGTGGCCCGCAGCGGCATCACGCGCGCCTCAAGCTCATTCTCGCCGTTCTCGTTCAGATAGTCCAGCAGGCTGTGGTAGCGCTGCATTATCTCCTCGAGCATCGATTCCTGGTCGCGGCAAGTCATCAGAGCCAGGGAGTTCATGAAGGTGCGAACCAGATCCTCCAGCGGCGCCCCGCTTTCGACATTGGGCAGGTCGGGGATGAAGGCCGCCATCTCGGGATGGTCAATCAGGTATTCCTTCACCACACGCGAACCATAAGGGTTGAGGATGTTCTCGTAGGGCGCATCGGTCTTCTGGTTGGCGGTCACGTTGGCGTTGAGCGAACGCTGCTTGCGCTCGTTCATCATCAGGAATCGCTGCTCGGCGGGAACAGGCGAAGCCAGAACGAAATAGTGACAATGGTCGAGCTGGCCCGTGCGGTCGGCACGCCCATCGAACTGTGTCTGCCGGTCGGCGCTATCCTGCATCTCCCAGGTGATGACGACGCGGGGACGGGTGTCTTCGTAGTCAGGGGTGTTGTGCAACGAGATGCCTGTGCTCATCATGCGGTTGCCAAGCAAGACGTCCAGCCGACCGTTGTTGAAGTCGGCAGCCAGCTGCTTCTTGTCGCTTCGCTTACAGCGCACGCAGACAGCTCCGCCACCTGCCGCATCGAGCTGGAGCCTACAGTTCCTTTGCGTCATGACACCCACACTATAGCCCGCTGCCTCGATGTGCTGCACGAAGTAGTCGATCGGGCTCAATGGCAGGCCCGTAAACGTCTTCTCGATGCGACGTCGTATGCTTTCGTAGGCATCCCTTGCCTCACCTCCTGGGAAGGCTGCCTGGAGCTCACAGAGGGTGATGACTTCGTCGCAGGAATAGTGCGGTACCTGCGCATGGCCTTTGGTATTGGTTGCCTTCACGCCTGAACCCATCACGGAGTAGTGCAACATGCCGTTCAACGCCTTGTGCATCACCTGAGCGAACTCGGCCGAAGGCAGCACGTCACCCACCTTGGCCAACGACGTAATCTGAGCTTCCATCGTGTGGTTGATCTGCACGATGGGCTTCTCGCCGTTGCGCAATGCCTCCAGGGTAGCCTCCACCGCGTCCTCGGCCTTGGTAGCCATCAGCAGCTGCTGGACGATGGGCATCATACGCTTGGCGAAACGATCATAGACCACTCGGATTGTTTTCTCGGACAACGGGATATAGGGTTCGAGTCCACACCGCTGACGCAGCACTTCCTCGGCATCGACGGTCTTGAGGTAGGGTTCGATGAAGCGTTCCTGGAAGTCATAGATGTCCTGCACAATCTCAATCACCGCATCGTATCGCCCCCGCCGACGAGCGATGGCATCCTCGTCGCTTGTGATACGAAGCTCGCGCACCACGCCACTCATGTCGCGCTCCCTGCGCGTCATGCTGCCCGACTCGGTCAGTCCCTTGGCCAGTTCCTCCTGCAGGATGGGACCGCCATTTGCCACGATGCTGATGAGCTGCTCGGCTCCGATCTTGGCATCGCCAATAGCCGTCTTGAGGGCATAGAGGGGCATGGAAGAAGGATACTTGGCGTAGGTGGCCGACGAATAGCACACACCCCGTGCCAGCTGGACAGCTTCGCGGAAGAAACGGCCTACGTTGCTTGTATCGCCGCTTGCATTGTGACATTCGTCCATCAGCAGGTACGAACCTTTTATCATATCACGCACGCAGGAGGCCTTCCAGTTGACCTTCTCGCTGCGCATCAGCTGCGAATAGGTCAGCATCAGAAAGTCGTAGCCCTGAGGTAGCCTGCCCGTCTGATGGAACTGCGACATCTCGTCCTTCGTCGGCAGGGTATACACCACCTGACCTTGGGCATCGGTCACCTTCGCCTCATGGTCGGCGTTGAGGATAAAGGGACGCAATGCCCCGCACCCGATGTCGTTCAGGTCACGATACATATCCGAAAAGAGCAGCGAACGTTCGGTCACATAGACGGGGATCCTGCCTTTTCGCAGCGACCACTTGATCAGAGCCGCCAGCTGACGCCCCTTGCCCACGCCTGTCATGTCACCCAGGATGAAGCCACGTCCCCGCCCCATCTGGAAGATAGCCATCGCCACGCCATCGATCTGCTCGGCGCTCAATACGCGCTGCATCTCGTCGATGGTGGCATAGCCAAGCTGCTGGCGCACCCAACGGTCCACCGGCCCCTTCTCCTGCTCAATCTCCTTGAGCACATTCTCTACAGCTCCGGCCATGCCCATCGGAATCATCGTTCCGATGCGCCCGCCTGTACTATATGGCTGATAGGTCACCGTGTCGGCCACCTCCATCTGCTTCATCTGGTTGTCTTTTGGCTCCATTCTGTTGTCGTGTTATGGGTTCTTGTCAATTGCTTCTTCGTTCACGCCGCAAAGATATCACCCGGGTGTCACCAACATTGGTACACCTCAGTTAATTTATCTTAATCTGGGATTCATTTTCTCTTGTTCCCGAATTCCGGCTGCAAAGATAGAGCCAATGCTCCACTTTTCAAATACCTTTCAACCTTGAAAACATTATCCTGCAAATCCTGTTTACTTTTACGAACTGTTGACAGGGTTTCATCTCCGAAAATATCATTCATTAGAAGGTACGGACCTTTGTCTGATTCGCAAAGATGTGGGTCTAAATATCAATTTGGCACAAAAATGTCCAAAATGTACTATAATTGATTAAAATAATGCGCAAGGATGCGTGTTTTTCGGCCATTCTATGTATATTTGTCCCCACAAAACCTCATCTATTAAATGAATAACATTATGGAAAAAACTTTAGTATTACTGAAGCCAAGCTGTGTACAACGTCAGCTTATTGGCGAAATCGTGAATCGTTTTGAGCGTCGCGGACTGCGCGTGGCCGGCATGAAGATGATGCAGCTTTCGGACGAGATTCTGCGCGAGCACTATGCCCACCTCGTTGACCGCCCCTTCTTCCCTTCGCTGGCAGCCTCCATGCAGGCTTCGCCTGTAGTAGCTCTTGCCCTGGAGGGCGTGGATGCCGTTCAGGTGGTTCGCGTCATGACTGGCGTCACCAACGGACGTGAGGCTGCTCCCGGAACCATCCGTGGCGACTATGCCATGAGCAACCAGCAGAACATCGTGCATGCCAGCGACTCCACCTCGAATGCCGAGATTGAGCTGAAGCGTTTCTTCCGCGATGACGAGATCTTCGAATATACCAGCGGTGCCTTCGGCTTCATCTATGGCGAAGGCGAGGCAAAGAAATAAAACCTTTCCCTCGGACGTAATCGAAGAGAACATATAACCCAAAGCCAAGGGGCTAAAGGAGGTTGATCGGCATGATCGCTTCTCCTTTAGCCCCTTGGCTTTGAAAATAGGTAAGATACTGTTATTCTGCGAAGAGGACCGTCGAAAGGTAGCGTTCGCCTGTATCGGGGAGGACAACAACGATACGCTTGCCCTTGTTCTCCGGACGTCGGGCAATCTCGGAAGCGGCAAAAAGCGCAGCACCTGCCGAGATACCTACAAGCAGACCTTCCTGACGAGCTATCTCGCGGCCTGTGAGGATGGCATCGTCATTCTCGACATCGAACACCTCATCGACCACCTGTGCATCGTAGGTCTTGGGTACAAAGCCGGCTCCAATACCCTGAATCTTGTGGGGACCACTCTTACCACCATTCAGCACGGGTGAAGACTTCGGCTCCACGGCAATGACCTTCACCTTTGGATTCTGTTCCTTCAGGTACTTGCCCGTTCCGCTGATGGTTCCACCTGTACCGACACCGCCAACCAGGATATCTACCTTCCCGTCGGTCTGCTGCCAGATCTCAGGGCCCGTGGTGGCATAATGCTTGGCGGGATTAGCGGGATTTTCGAACTGCTGCAGGATGATGCTGCCGGGAATCTGTGCCCGCAACTCTTCAGCTGCCCGGATGGCGCCCGGCATGCCGTCCTTACCCGAAGTCAGACGAACTTCGGCACCATAAGCCTTGACGAGATTGCGGCGCTCGATGCTCATCGTCTCAGGCATGGTGAGAATCAACTTGTAGCCCTTCACGGCACTGACCATTGCCAAACCTACACCCGTGTTGCCGCTGGTAGGCTCGATGATGGTGGCACCAGGCTGGAGCAAACCACGCTGCTCGGCATCCTCGATCATTGCCAAAGCGATGCGGTCCTTGATACTGCCGCCCGGGTTAAAAAACTCTACTTTGGCAATGATGGGTGTTTCGACGCCCTTTGCCTTTGAGAACTTGTTGAGTTCCAACAAGGGAGTGTTACCGATAAGTTCGGTCAGTTGTTTTGCAATCTTTGTCATGTCTGTATTCTTTTACTAACTTATTAATTCTCTTTTACAATCGGGTAAAGCTCTATGAACTCTCCCTGGTGGCTAAGCTCGTCGTTGATGAGTTCGGCAGTTTTTCTGCCCACTGTGTCGATGTCATGGAACCCGGGAAGGCTCATGTTTCCGTTCAGGTCGGTCGTTGTGGGACCGGGATGAACTGAAAAGATCTCCACTGGACTGTTGCTCTGCTGAAACTCGATAGCCATTACGCCCATCATGGCGTTTTGAGCAGCCTTGCTGGCCACGTAAGCCAACGGATGCCAATAGGAGCTGATTTCGGAAGGAACTGTGATGTTGACAATTCTTCCCCGATTCTTTTCGAGCAGTGGAATCAGCAACTTGGTGAGCGTGAAGGTCCCGATGAAATTCACATCGAGCGTCTCTCGAATGTCGCTGAGTTCAGTGTGCCGACTATCGACACTCATGTCGCCTGGGATACCAGCATTGTTGACGAGCAATGACAAATCAGGGTATTTCTCATTTAGTTCCTTGGCGGCTTGTTCGATGCTATCGAGGTTCCGTAGTTCGACGTTCACCCAACCGAGTACGTCAACGCCCGAAGAAACCAACCTATCGACAGCTTCTGAGGCACGCTGCGGATGACGTGCGCCAATGATAATCTTCCAGCCACTGAGGCCCAAGTGCTTGGCAATGCCAAATCCGATGCCCTTGTTGGCCCCTGTTACGAATGCGACTTTTTTACCCATAAACTTATTGATTGATAAATATTTTTGGAAATTGTAAATTACCAATTGTGTCAGATCTGATCGAATGCCTGAGCGAGGTCCTCCAGGATGTCGTCGATATGCTCGGTACCGATGGAGAGACGAATGGTCGAAGGCGTGATATGTTGTTCGGCCAGTTCCTCTGGCGAAAGCTGCGAGTGGGTGGTGGTATATGGATGGATGACGAGACTCTTCACATCGGCCACATTAGCCAGCAGCGAGAAGATCTGCAATGCATCGATGAACTTCCAGGCTTCCTCCTGACCGCCCTTGATCTCGAAGGTGAAGATGGAGCCGCCACCGTTGGGGAAATACTTCTTGTAGAGTTCGTGGTCGGGATGATTCTCCAAAGCAGGATGGTTCACTTTCGACACCTTCGGATGGTTGGCAAGAAAATCGACTACCTTCAGGGCATTTTCGACATGACGCTCCACGCGCAGGCTCAGCGTCTCAACACCCTGCAAAAGGATGAACGCGTTGAAGGGCGAAATGGTGGCACCTGTGTCGCGAAGGATGACCGCACGGATGCGGGTGACGTAGGCAGCTGCACCCACTGCATCCGCAAAGACGATGCCGTGATAAGATGGATCAGGCTTGGCCAAAGTCGGGAACTTGTCAGGATTGGCCTTCCAACCGAATTTGCCGCCATCGACGATGACACCACCGAGGCTCGTACCGTGACCGCCGAGGAACTTGGTGGCAGAGTGGACTACGATGTCGGCACCATGCTCCAAGGGACGGATTAGGTAGGGTGTACCAAACGTATTGTCCACGACAAACGGTATGCCATACTTATGGGCTACAGCTGCCACACCTTCGAGGTCGAGCACATCGCTATTGGGATTACCAAAGGTTTCGGCATATACCACCTTCGTGTTCGGCTTGATGGCAGCCTCCAGAGCAGCAAGATCATTAACATTAACAATAGTATTGGTAATGCCTTGCGTGGCGAGTGTATGGGTAATCAGATTGTACGAACCGCCATACAGGTTGTCGGCAGCAACAATGTGGTCGCCTGCCTGCACGATGTTCTGCAGCGCATAAGTGATGGCGGCTGCACCGCTGGCTACAGCCAGACCAGCCACGCCACCCTCCAAGGCAGCTACTCGGTCCTCGAACACACCCTGCGTCGAGTTGGTCAGACGTCCGTAGATGTTGCCGGCGTCCCTGAGGCCGAAACGATCGGCAGCATGCTGGCTATTATGGAATACATAACTCGTGGTCTGATAGATGGGCACCGCACGGGCATCGGTAGCGGGGTCGGCCTGTTCCTGTCCTACATGAAGTTGGAGAGTCTCGAAACGATAGTTCTTTTTTGCACACATAATCTTACAGTTTTTAGTGATTTTACGGGTGCAAAGATACGGCATCTAATTTTTTTCTCCAAATTTATTGCAAATATTGGAAATTATCACTAAATTTGCGCCGTTGAAAGAATAGATTTCTACAACAAGCAGTCAAAATCCTTTCGAACAGAATAATCCTCTGAAATCATGACCGAAACATTAGACAAAACAGACCTTTTGATACTCAAAACGCTTCAAAAAAATGCGAAACTGACCACAAAAGAGCTGGCAGATGCCGTAAATTTGACGCCAACGCCCGTTTTTGAGCGGCAAAAACGCCTGGAACGACAGGGCTACATCAAGAAATACATCGCCGTGCTCGACCCCGAGAAACTGGGACTGGGGCTGCTGGTGTTCTGCAAGGTGAAGCTGAAGCAGATCAACCACGAAATTGCCGATGCCTTCACTCGTCGTATCCTGCGCATCCCCGAAGTGACCGAATGTTACAATACAAGCGGAGCCTACGATTATCTTTTAAAAGTACGCGCACGCGACATGAAGCAGTATCAGGAGTTCGTACTTACCAAGCTTGGGGACATCGACTCGGTTGCGTCCATCGAGAGCACCTTCGTCATGAACGAGGTGAAGCAAAACTACGGCATCAATATCTGAGACAGAATTCCTCTCGGCCTGCTCCTACAGGGAAACCTATCAGGGCTGTGGAGGCATGAGTTCCTTGAACCAATCCTGCTCCTTGTGCGACAGACCGACGAGCCACGCTGTAAGCGGGTCGATGGAACGTTGGTCGATGTCGCCATACGAACGGAGCATAATGCTCTCGGGATAGAGTTCAGCTGCGCGTTCGGAACGTGCCTTGTCTTCGGGGCTAACGGCATAGAAATCCCAGGCACCGAAGAGGTGCAGCATCTCGTGAGCAATGCGTCCGACCTGAAGTTCCCGTCCCGTATCGCTGGAAATCTGATAGAGCATGCAGCACTCCGGCATTGAACGGCCTGAGCCACTACGCGCCATATTGCGGTTGACAGCCGAAGCATAGCACCGTCCTGACACGTGAGGAAAGACAAGCACAAGGAACTGCTGGCAGCCCGTCTTGCGGGTGAGAATCTCGTGCAACTCCTTGTCCCCGGTGTAGCCGTAGCGTCGCAGAACAGTCTTGGGATAACCTACTGCATCGGGCTTAAATGGATTGTCAGGGATGTTGTTGTCGATCAGCTGTCGCTTGATGGAATAGTTCCTGAATTCGACTTTCTTGCCATATCTCTGTGCTTCAGACTTGAGCCAGTCCTCGGCAGCATAGAGCTTCTGAGCCGTGGCCTCAATCTCGTCCTGACTCCATCGGCTCGTTTCGGTGCCTACAAACAGATAGAGGACACAGACATTGCCCGACAGGTGACGAGCGGAACCTACGTCAATCAGATCCTTATAGGTGACCACAGGCTTGGGCACATCAAAATCGAAGTTGATGCCCAAGGATTCAAGCCACGAGGTCTGTGCCCGCAATGAGGTTGCAAGACAGACGAACAAGAACAATAGGAAGAACTTGCGAGAAGGACACATAGTTTGAAAAGAAGGATGCTTAATACAGGCCGACCTTGCTGACACCAAATCGCTTGTGATAGATCAGTGCCTTGCAGCGGAACCATAGATCCACTAACGGAGTATAGAGGTCGCAAAGAATCGGCCAACCGATGAATGGACGCTGCTTCAGGGCCTTAGCCGAACTGATGTAGGTGAAGACGATGAGAGCCAGGCGAATCATCAGCATGGCCAGCACGAGACCAAGGACAATCCATGCATGCGAATGCGTGCCCCCGCTCCCTACAATCTTCATAAGCGCATAGGCCATGATGGCCAGTCCGGGCAGTACGGTTAAGTATCGGGTAAGATACTCGAAGATCTTCACGACGAAAGGCAGCCAAGGATAGAGGCGCGACGTGAAGCCACGGTTCCAGCGGTCGATGGACCAGTTGATAAAGAGGGGCTGTGACTGGTCGGTCATGACAGTGGCAGGAGTACAGGCGACAGCCACATTGCCTCCCCGTGCCACATCGGCCACGAAGAGGTCATCCTCACCGGGCTGCATCTTGAGATGGCGCTGGAAGCCCTGGCTGCGGTTGGCATAGAACGTGCTCTTGCGGAATGCAAGGTTCTGTCCCCATCCGGCATACGCCTTCATCGTTAGCGTGATACCGAACATCAGCAGCAGACGCTGAAAGAGGTCGAACTGGCAGAAACGGGACAGGAAGCTCGCACGCCGCTCATAGACGACAGGCCCAAGCACAACCTCAACAGCCGGATTGGCGAAATGACTGACCAATCCGCTGATCCACTCTGCCGACGCAGGCATGCACTGCGCGTGGGTCATCAGGATGATGTCATAATGGGCGGACTTGGTTCCAAGAAGTACAGCCAGTTTACGGTGGCTCATGGCACGTGTCTTCTCGTCAATCTTGGTATGCATCAGGATGTCGGAACGCTGATCCATCATCGTCAACACGTCCCGTGTATGGTCGCGCGAATTGTCATCAAGCACGATGACCTCGTACTTGGGATAGTTCTGGCTGAGCAACACGGGCAGGTTGCGTGCCAGCGACTCAGCCTCGTTGTGGCTATAGACCAGCACACTCACTCCGGGTTGCACACCACCCACATATGCAGGTGTCCTGGCCTGCCGGTTTGCCTCACGTCTCAAGCCCTGCCAGACCACAAGGTTCAAAATGAGCTGAATGAGCCATGCCAGGACAAACAAGCCTGCCATAGCCACCAGCCAAAAGGGATAATCTATCGTGATATTCATTCTATGTCGTATTTGCCCGAATTAGGTCCTATTTATCGGAAATGAGGTCGCAAATATACGAAAAAATGAGGAAACCGCCAAGTGTTTCCTCATTTTTTTCTTGTTATTGACATTTTTTACATATGAAACGCTCCACAATGGGAGTTCAAAGCGTGGCCAGATAGCCGCTCACATTGCGCTCGATGCGTGCAGCGATGTCGCCGTTGTCATCGGCAGGAACGAACTTCTCGCCCACAATGTGCTCATAGAGTTCGATATAGCGGTCGCTCACCGACTTGGCATACTCGTCGGTAATCTCAGGCATTACCTGACCAGGCTCGTTCATGAAATTGTGGTCAATAAGCCATTGGCGCACAAACTCCTTCGAGAGCTGTTTTTGCGGAAGACCTTTCTCAAACTTCTCCTCATAACCCTCCGAATAGAAGTAACGACTCGAATCGGGTGTGTGGATTTCGTCGATGAGATAGACCTTTCCATCCTTCTTGCCAAACTCATACTTGGTATCCACCAGAATCAGCCCCTTGGAGGCAGCAATCTCACTTCCACGCTTGAAGAGGGCACGCGTATATTGCTCGACGAGTTCGTAATCCTCCTTGCTGACGAGACCCTGTGCAATAATCTCCTCCTTCGAGATGTTGAGGTCATGTCCCTCGTCAGCCTTGGTGGTCGGAGTGATAATCGGTTCAGGGAAACGCTCATTCTCGCGCATTCCTTCGGGAAGCTTCACGCCGCACAGCTTACGACAGCCCTTCTTGTACTCACGCCAGGCTGAGCCAGTCAGATAGCCACGGATAATCATCTCTACACGAAATCCTTCGCACTTCAATCCTACCGTAACCATCGGATCGGGTGTGGCCAACTTCCAGTTGGGAACTATATCGGCAGTGGCATCGAGGAACTTGGCAGCAATCTGATTCAAGACCTGGCCCTTGAAAGGAATACCCTTGGGAAGAATCACGTCGAAAGCCGAAATGCGGTCGGTGGCAACCATCACCATCAGCTCATCGTTGATATTGTAAACATCACGGACCTTGCCGTGATAGACGGACTTCTGACCCTTGAAGTTGAAGTCAGTGCGAGTTAGTGCGCTCATATTCTTGGCTCTAAATAACTATAAAATAAAATTGTCGAAAAATACACCTTTTTGGTGGCGCAAAATTAGCAAAAACAAGGCATATTTCCAAATTTCAAACCCCAAAATGTGGTGATGTCATACAATATTTGACCAATAACGCATCTTTGTGTTGCAAAGTGTCTTGCAGGAACTGCCTGTATTCATCTGATTCTGGGTCGGAAGGACGATGCTGCAACGCCTTCACAAGAGGTTCGGCCTCCTTCATATACTGTCTCAAGCGGGAATCGAAACAGCAGTCGGCGACAAGTTCCTTTACAGCCTGGATAGCCAAGGAGGAAGGATGCACCAGATCGTCGGCATAGAAACGATAGTCGCGCAGGTCATCCATCATAAGCTCATAGACCGGCAGATATTCCACCTGCTGGCCGAACCGCTTCTGCAAGGCTTCGACAGCCAGAAGCAAGGTACTCTTGGAGAGCTGGTTACCATGCAGGCCATCCCGAACATGACGAATCGGACTCACTGTGAAGACAAAGTGCTTAGTATCTGATGCGGCTATGATGGGCTCCCAAAGGCCGACAATCTCTTCGACTGATAGGCTTCGGCGCATGAATTCGCTGGCAGGAAACTTGTGGCAGTTGGCCACTATCCTACCCTCTCGCTCATAGACCCAACTGGTGCCCAATGTAATGATGACATGGCATGCCTCGTTCCAGAAAGTACGCACTTCGGCATCGAGAGCCACCAGCTTCTGCTGCAATACATCGGCATCGGTATCACTCCATTTGCCATGATGTGCGAAACTATAGTATCGTCCATTCAAGGCCTGCAACTCGAAAGGAGAATCCGTGCGGTTATCCGACAGAACACGTTGAAGGGACAGGGCAATGCTTGCCGGGTTGAACAGCACACCCCATGGATTGCACAGCACCTTCAGCCAATGCTCTCCCATCCACGTGCCGATATGGTCGGTGAAGCACGAGCCCAAAAGCAAAACACCCTCCCGACAACCAATGAGTTGCCGCAAGGGTGTACGTTCTATTTCGGTGCGCAGTTTCAGCATCATTCCTTGCCCCTCATTACCTTCCAGGCCTTTTTGGAACGACGTCCGACAGTGTCGGCAACCTGCTTGGTCTTCCTGCCGAAGCGTTCGCCCTTCGAACCAACGCTATCGACCACGACGGCGGTGCCATTGGCTATCTTCTTGCCCCAACGGGGTGCCTTGGCTCCCACGCTATCGATGACAACCTCGGTGCCTTCGGCAACCTTCTTGCCGAAACGGGTGCCTTTCGAGCGAATGCTGTCAGCCACGACGCGCGAGCGTGTCTTGAATTTGCTGTCCTGCTCCTGAGCAGAGACATAACTGGACCCAACGGATGCCGATGCGATGATCAGAGCAATGGCCAAAATAAACTTTCTCATGTATTTAAAATTTTGTATAGAACCTATGGTGTATAGAACCTATAGAAACTATAGTAACTATAATAATTATAGGAACTATATAGTTTTTAATCACCCTTTAGACTAAAGCCTAAAAAAGAGGTTTAAAGCGACTCGGATGCGGCCGATGCAGGAGGAACCGTCTGCTGTTTCTGCGTCTGTTCAAACTTGTCGTAAGCTTCGACAATCTTCTGGACAAGACGATGACGCACAATGTCGCGCTTGTCAAATTCGACGGTAGCAATACCTGGTATGCCACGAAGGATGCGTTGAGCCTGAACAAGGCCCGAACCCACATTGCGAGGCAGATCGACCTGGCTCATGTCGCCCGTCACAATCATGCGCGCACCCAAACCCAATCGGGTCAGGAACATCTTGATCTGGGGAGCCGTGGTATTCTGTGCCTCGTCGAGAATGATGATGGCATCGCTCAAGGTTCGACCACGCATATAAGCCAAAGGTGCTATCTGGATGACGTTTGTCTCAAGCAGCTCACGAAGCTTAGCCGTGGGTATCATGTCCTCGAGTGCATCGTAGAGCGGCTGCAGATAGGGGTCGAGCTTATCCTTCATCTCGCCAGGCAGGAAACCCAGTTTCTCGCCAGCCTCAACAGCCGGTCGCGAAAGGATAATCTTTCGTATCTCCTTGTTCTTCAGGGCTCGCACAGCCAAAGCGATAGCCACGTAAGTCTTGCCGGAACCTGCAGGTCCAAGGGCGAAACAAAGGTCATTCTTGGCAAAGGCATCCACAAGACGCTTCTGGTTCTCGGTGCGTGCAGTGATGGGCTTGCCGTTCACACCATAGATAATCAGGCTGTCCTGTTTCTTCTCAACCGGGCTCTCGCCGTTGTAGAAGCTCAGAATAACCTCTTCGTTGAGCTTATTATATTCGTTGCAATAATTGATCAGACGATCCACGAAAGCCTGGAACATCACGATGTCGTCCTCATCACCATACACCTTAATGGCCCGACCTCGCGCGGCAAAACGAAGCTTCGGGTATAGGGTCTTAAGCAACAAGATGTTCGAGTTGTTCGTACCGTAGAAAATCACAGGATCAGCCTGTTCCAAAAGAATAACTTTCTCTATCATGGGGGCAAAGATACGCACTATTTGAAACAATGCCAAATTTTTAGTCAAAAAAATCGATTGAATTGTCGGACATTTCGCAAAAAACGACTATCTTTGCCCACGAAACAAGCTAAAGCGGCTTGACACAACAGGAATCTTCGCTCCAATGTGTTTACTAATTCGGAAACTTTCCCTCTAATAAGAGCCATACGTATGCCATAGAGATAAAACACGAAACGTTCATATTGACCCCAACCTGGTGCCAATATGAACGTTGCAAGTGTAAACAGGGACAGCTTGCGCTAAAGAATTATCGGATCCAAAGGAGTTCGCGATACTTGGGCATCGGCCAGATATTGTCGTCGCAAATCTCCTCCAGTTTGTCGATAGGACGACGGATGGCATGGAACGATTCGGCAATCTCGTAATAGGCAAGTGCCTTCTGATAGGCATCGTCAATCTTGTTGGCTACCTTGCGCTTATCGACCATAGCATCGACCTTGACCTTGATGTCGGAATTGTAGGCAGCAATTTTCTTGATGATAGCAATCTCTGGAGCACTGAGACTTTCCCAGGTGGAGGGGAAGAGCGACTTCATCATGGCCACATTCTTGAGCAGCTGAGACTGATAGCTCATCGCTGCAGGAATGATGTGGTTGATGGCAAGATCGCCGAGCACACGCGCCTCGATCTGTATCAACTTGGCGTAAGTCTCGAACTTCACCTCGTTGCGCGCCTGCAGTTCCTGTAGCGAAAAGACACCGAGCTTCGAGAACATCTCGACCGAATCGGGCTTGACATACTCCAGAATCATCTTGGGTACGCAACGCTCCACGTCGAGACCACGGCGTTGTGCCTCCTTCTGCCACTCTTCTGAATAGCCGTTGCCATCGAAGCAGACAGTGTCGATGATGCGTGCGATGATTGGTTTGAGCGTCCTCATCACGGCAATCTTGACATCTGTACCCTTGGCCAGTTCCTGGTCAACCTCAGCCTTGAAGTCGTTGAGCTGTTCGGCCACGATTGAGTTGAGGGCAATCATCGCACTGGCACAGTTGGCCTTCGATCCGACGGCTCGAAACTCAAAGCGATTGCCCGTAAAGGCAAAGGGAGAAGTGCGGTTGCGGTCAGTATTGTCGATGAAGATCTGCGGAATCTCGACCAGTCCGATGTCATACTTGTGCTTGCCGGCAATGACTATATCCGTATCGTCAGGTACCGTGAGGAGCTTGCGGAGCACCTCGGTCATCGTCCTTCCCAAAAATGCAGAAATGATGGCAGGTGGTGCTTCATTGCCTCCCAGACGATGAGCATTGGTGGCTGACGCGATGGACGCCTTGAGCAAAGATCCATGGCGACGGAGTGCTTCGAGCGCATTCACGAAGAATGTCACAAACTGCAGATTGCTCATCGGATCCTTGCCCGGGGCAAAGAGCATCACGCCCGTATTGGTCTGGAGCGACCAGTTGTTGTGCTTGCCCGAACCATTGATGCCCTCAAAAGGCTTCTCATGCAGCAATACACGGAAACCATGACGACGTGCCACACGTTTCATAACGCCCATTATGAGCATATTCTGATCGACCGCAAGGTTGCATTCGCCATAGATAGGTGCGAACTCGAACTGATTGGGAGCCACCTCATTATGACGTGTCTTCATCGGTATGCCGAGACGAAGGCCCATAATCTCAAGGTCCTTCATGAAAGCCTGGACGCGAGAAGGAATCTGTCCGAAATAATGGTCATCCATCTGCTGGTTCTTGCTGGAACCATGGCCCATGAGGGTGCGTCCTGTGGTGATCAGGTCGGGGCGCGCAGAATACAGGTTGTCGTCAACGAGGAAATACTCCTGTTCCCAGCCGAGGTTCACCTGTACCCGATTGACCTCGGGGTCGAAAAGCTGGCACACCGAAACGGCTGCCTTATTGACAGCCTTGAGGGCTTTCTTGAGAGGTGCCTTGTAGTCGAGGGCTTCCCCCGTATAAGAGATGAATACAGTGGGAATGCAGAGACAATCGTCGAGGATGAAGACCGGCGATGTGGGATCCCAAGCAGTATATCCGCGAGCCTCAAAGGTGGCGCGAATACCTCCCGACGGGAAACTTGATGCATCCGGTTCCTGCTGAACCAGGTTCTTACCTTCAAAAGTCTCAATCATGCCGCCCTTGCCATCGTATTCCATGAACGAGTCATGCTTCTCGGCAGTCGATTCGGTCAGGGGCTGAAACCAATGGCTACAATGTGTCACGCCATGCTCCATGGCCCACTGCTTCATGCCTGCCGCTACCCCATCGGCCACTTCCAGGTCAAGGGGCTTGCCATTGTCTATACAGTCCAGTAGAGAATGAAGAGTCTTGGCATCCAAATACTTCTGCATCTTTTCGCGATTGAATACCAACTCTCCAAAATACTCCGAGGGACGACCCTCAGGAATGGGATATTCTGCAGCCCGTTTCTTGAAAGCTGCCTCGATAGCATCAAATCTCAGTTTGCTCATATCATTTACAAAACATTTATACCTTAAAACGAAATCCCCACAGCGAAATAGACCTTATCAAGGGCAGGGTTATAGACAATCTGGCCAAAGAACGGAATGCTGAAAAGCTCCTTGTTGGCTGTCAGCGTTACATTGCACACCTTGAATCCATTGGTATCGACAAGCGTAAATCCATCATCCCAAAGGCTGGCACCAACGGCAGCCGAACCATCCACACCACCAAGTTTCCAAGGGGCACTCACCTCCACGTAGGTGGAATAGGCACGGTCGTCGTCTGGACCCAGATCGCAGCCCGCAAATACAGTGTTCCAAGCCAAGGCCAAAGGCCCAAGATCGTATGCAAGATTAGCTTCAAATGTATGGGACGAGCTGCTACTGAGATTCAAGGAACCGATATAGCCATCGGTATGGAAATAATAATCTGTGACTCCTACAGTAAATGCCTCAAGGGGATTCCAAGTCAAAGAGAGGTCGAACTCGGTCATATTGAGTGCTGCTGCGTCCTTTTGGAACAATTCGGCAGAAGCCCATGCTCCGATGCTTATGGCGGGTTTGTTGAAAGTCACCGTTGCCGCGGGCTGCACACTGAAGCCTCCACATTCCTGCCCTCGCCAGAGATAGGAGCTAACGACATCAGCACCGACACTGACTGTCACAGCTGGTGTCGATTCTTGAGCGAAAGAGGTGGATGAAATGCATAAACCTGAACAAGCAAGAGCAGCGACAACAAATACCCTTTCCATAACACGATAATCAGTTATTACTTTACTATGTAACTATCAAAAATGATGCCGCAAAGATAAGGGCCATTCCCGAAAAATCCAAATTTTTTCCTGAAATTCTTCATTTATCGTTGATTTTTGTTCAGAATTCATTCGTTTTAATCGATTTTTGTCATGACGAGAAAATAGCTTTTGTTTCCAGCAAATAATCTTCGGACAGTGTTTTTCATGTAGTTTGCCAAAACGCATTTGACTAAAATACCATCACAAGAAAGAAGAAAAGCCATCAAAATAACGTTAAAAAATTACTCCCGATTGTGCAAAAACCCCAAAAATCATTTAAAAACGCACGCACGCGAAACGTTTTTGACCAAAAAATTCGGCACTTTCGAAAAAAATTCGTATCTTTGCACCAATTCTTCACCCCCTCATACTCCAAGAAGAAGACAAAAAATATGAATAAAACCAAGATCCTTTTCATCAATACCGAAGTCATGCCCTACCTCCCCGAGGATCGCATGTCAAGCATCGGACGCCGATTGCCGCATGGTATCCAAGACGCCGGACACGAAATCCGCACCTTCATGCCACGTTTCGGGCAGATCAACGAACGACGTAACCAGCTTCATGAGGTGATCAGGCTCTCGGGCATGAACCTGATCATTAACGACACCGATCACCCGCTGATCATCAAGGTTGCGTCGATTCAGCAGGCTCGCATGCAGGTTTATTTCATCGATAACGACGAGTATTTCACCCATCGGAACAAGTATGGCAATGCACATGGAGAATACAGCGACAATGCAGAGCGCTGTGTCTTCTTCGCACGCGGTGTCATCGAGACCATCCGCAAGCTACGCTGGAAACCCGATGTGGTCTATTGCCAGGGATGGTTCTCGGCCATTGCTCCCATCTACATCAAGAAGACCTTTGCCGAAGATCCCTGCTTCCGTGGTGTGAAGATTGTATTTGCCATGTTCGACAACGGCTTCCAAGGCAACCTGTCGAGCAACTTCTACCGCACCGTAAAGCGCGAAGGCGTGCTCAAGGCCGACCTCATCGAGGTGAAGGACAAGCCCGTGGATTACGTGACGATGTGCAAACTTGCCGTCAAATTCAGCGATGGCCTGATCATCACCGACAACACGCCAGCTGCAGAAGAGGTAAAGGCTTACGCCGAAAGCCGCGGCATCCACATACTCGATGCCACTGATGAAGACCTCGACATAGACAAATACGACAAATTCTTCGAACTTTACAACACCAACCCAGTCGAAGAAGATGATTGAAAGAACAACTAACAGATAACAAATATAATTATTGCCCACTAAAAACGTGAAACTGTCTATCAATGTAGCCAAACGACTCCTGATGTTCGTTTCGGCTCTGTGCATACTTGTTTCAGTAACATCTTGCGAAGATACTCTCTCGGACATCGGCTCTTCGACGATGCCTGCCAGTGACGAAATCAAAATCGAAGCCGACACGTTGCGTTGCGCTATCGCTACAGGGTATCGTGATTCCATTTATGTGCGTACAGGCTATCCCCTCCTTGGCAACATCACCGATCCGGAATATGGCAGCGTTAAGGCTGGCTATCTGGCCCAGTTCTATGCCAGCACAAACATTACGTTGAACGAAACCAGCAATGACTCTGTCACCTTTGACATTCTGCGCACATCCGTTCCACAGGCTCTCGGTCTCGATCCTAAAGGCATCTACACTTCTCATTTCGACTCATTGGTTGACAATACACTCGACTCACTGACTCTGCGTGTTTACTACAACACCTATTATGGAGACTCTCTGACCCCAATGCAGTTCAGCGTCTATGCTCTCAACAGCGATGCAAAGCTCGAAAAAGAACCCGAAAGTGCCTTCTATAGCAACAACGACTTCACAAAGTACTTCAATACGGATGCTTTCCTGGGTCGAAAGGCTTATACTGCTGCTAATCGTGTGCTGAGCGATTCTGTTCGCAAAAGTACCTCCTACCTGCCATACATCGAGGTACGTCTGAAGGATGACCTGAAGAATGAGTTCTTCCAGAAGATTGTGGCTTCCGCCATTGCTCGCGACGCAGCAGGCAAAGCCGCTTACAATTACACCGACATCTTCTCCAATATCGAGACCATGCGCGAGAACTTCCTTTCGGGCGTGGCCATCCAGCCTACCTTCGGCGATGGTTCGATCATCAAGGTCTATAACACGGCTATCTATTTCTATTATCACAGCTTCCACAAGTACTCGAAGGATGGCACCCTGCTGCGCAACTCCACCGACACCGGCGACTCAGCCTATGTCACTTCTCACGTGCAGTATATGGCCGTTACGCCGGATGTCGTCCAGATGTCGAGCCTCGAGCTGAAGGACATCAAGAAGGACGACCGATTGTCAGATTCCGACCATGCCTACATCACTTCTCCACAGGGTTATTATGCGACAGTCGATCTGCCAATCGGCAAAGCCATCCGAACGATGATGGACCATCCGATGCGCCGCGACTCGGCCTACTTCCTCAACGGTGCCAACTTTTCGCTGATGTGCGAGAAGCCACAAGGTGCACTTCTCAGCAATACCCCTGCTTCGAGAGTGATGCTCATCGAGGAGAGCAGAATGAACAAGTTCTTCGAGGAAAGCCGCGTGCCAGACGAGGCAGCCGCTGCCATCGGCACATACGTTGCCGATTCGGTGAAGAACAACATTTATTATTACAGTTTCGGCAACCTCAACGAACTCATCACCGGCCTAGCCCGACAGAGCAGCCACGGAAGCTGGGACAAGAAGCTTGTGACTACCTCTCTGCAGTGGGCACAACAGATCAAGGCTGTGAAGCCAACGACGTTCCTGCCTGAGATTTCGCAGTCGACGTTGGATAGTTACACAGCTGATGACTACAAGAACAACCGTGATGGCATACGCACCATTGTGCAGAATGCCCTCGACAGCTACACTGTCCACATGGCTGTCATTCCTGTCGATGTATCGACCAGTTCTTCGTCGGGGGCCGTTCTTTCTGTAAGCAACTATATTCTGCCTACCGCCATCAAGGTAATCCGCGACAATAGCAAGCAATATCTACAGTATGTCTTCACTCAGGGTGGCTCACTTTGATGCCGATCCTGTCAGGCTTCTCTTCTTATATTTTTAAATGTGTGTCCACGAGTGACGCGCATCCCAAGTTTATTAAAGGTATTATACATTATATTTAAAGGTATTTGTTATGAGTGATCGTCTTTACATCTTCGACACGACATTGCGTGACGGAGAACAGGTTCCGGGCTGCCAGCTGAACACCGTCGAAAAGATTCAGGTGGCCAAGGCCCTCGAACAACTGGGCGTGGATATCATCGAAGCTGGCTTCCCCATCTCAAGCCCAGGAGACTTCAATTCCGTCGTCGAAATCTCAAAGGCCGTAACGTGGCCCACCATCTGTGCCCTTACCCGTGCCGTACAGAAGGACATCGACTGTGCTTCTGACGCATTGAAGTATGCCAAGCACAAGAGGATTCATACTGGCATCGGAACATCTGATTCCCACATCAAGTACAAATTCAACTCTACACGCGAAGAAATTATCGAGCGTGCGGTAGCTGCCGTCAAATATGCCCGCAACAAGGTCGATGAGGTGGAGTTCTATGCCGAAGACGCCGGTCGCACCGAAAACGAATATCTTGCCAAGGTTGTGGATGCAGTTATCAAGGCTGGAGCGACCATCATCAACATCCCCGACACCACAGGCTATTGCATGCCCTGGGAGTATGGCGAGAAAATCAAATATCTCATGGACCACGTCGATGGTCTGCAGGAAGGCCGTGCCATCCTTTCGACCCACTGTCACAATGATCTGGGCATGGCCACGGCCAACACCATCTCCGGCGTAGTCAATGGAGCTCGACAGGTGGAAGTCACCATCAACGGTATCGGTGAGCGTGCAGGCAACACTTCGCTGGAGGAGATTGCCATGATCATCAAGTGCCATCAGGCTACAATGCCAGTGACCACCAATATCAACACCACCAAGATCTGGCCCTCATCGCGACTGGTAAGTTCGCTTATGAACATGCCCGTCCAGCCCAACAAGGCCGTGGTCGGCAAGAACGCCTTTGCACATTCGAGCGGCATCCATCAGGACGGCGTGCTGAAAAATGTGCAGACCTACGAAATCATGGACCCCAAGGATGTGGGCATCGACGAGAATTCCATCGTACTCACTGCCCGTTCGGGACGCGCTGCCTTGAAGCACCGCCTGAGTATTCTCGGTATAGAGCTCGAACAGGAGAAGCTCGACAAGACCTACGAAGCCTTCCTGCGTCTGGCAGACAAGAAGAAGGAACTCAACGACGACGACCTGCTGATGCTCGCCGGCACAGAAAAGGCCGAGAACAACCACGTGCAGCTCGAATCCCTCCAGGTTACCACAGGCAAGGGTGTCACACCTATCGCAGCTATCCGTCTGAAGGTTGCCAACGAAATTTTCGAAGCTGCAGGAATCGGCAATGGTCCCGTTGACGCGTCAATCAAGGCGCTCAAGCAGATTATCCGACGCGAGATGACCCTCAAGGAAATGACCATCCAGGCCATTTCGAAGGGCTCGGACGACCTCTGCAAGGTTCACGTTCAAGTCGAGCACGACAATCGTGTCTATTACGGATTCGGCTCCGACACCGACATCGTTACCGCTTCGGTCGAGGCATATATCGACTGTATCAATAAGTTCAAGCATTAATTCACTTCCGTTCAACCGGACTAACTATTCATCATAATGGGAAAGACATTATTTGACAAAATCTGGGATGCACACGTTGTGCAGAAGGTCGAGGACGGACCAACCCAACTCTACATAGATCGTCTCTATGCGCACGAAGTGACCTCCCCGCAGGCCTTCGACACCCTGCGCGACAAGGGCATCCAGGTGTTCCGCCCCGAGCACGTCATCGCCATGCCCGACCACAATACACCCAGCGACCAGCAGGAAGTGATCAACGACCCCATCGGCCGAAACCAGGTTGAGACTCTTGCCAAGAACTGTGCAGAATTTGGCATCAAGCACTTCTGCATGGGCAGCAAGGACAATGGCATCATCCATGTTGTTGGTCCCGAGAAGGCTCTCTCACTACCTGGCATGACCATCGTCTGTGGCGACTCGCACACCTCCACCCACGGAGCTGTAGGCGCCATTGCCATGGGTATCGGAACATCTGAAGTAGCACAGGTATTAGCTTCGGAGTGTATTCTGCAGTCCAAGCCCAAGACCATGCGCATCAACGTAGAAGGCACACTTCAGCCAGGTGTGGTGGCCAAGGACGTCGCACTTTACATCATGGCCCAGATGACCACCGCCGGAGCTACCGGCTACGCTGTAGAATATGCAGGCTCCACGATCCGCAACATGTCGATGGAGGGACGTCTGACGCTCTCGAACCTCTCCATCGAAATGGGTTCGCGCGCCGGCCTGATTGCCCCCGACGAAACCACCTTCGCCTACCTCAAGGGCCGCGAGTATGCTCCCAAGGGAGAAGACTGGGACAAGGCCGTGGAAACATGGCGCCAACTTAGGAGCGACGATGATGCCGTATTCGACAAGGAGGTCACATTCCGTGCCGAAGACATCAAGCCACGCATCACCTACGGAACCAACCCCGGTGCCGGCATTGCTATCGACGAATGCATTCCCACACTCGACGGCATGAACGAGTCAGAGCAGAAACAGTTCCTCGCACAGCTCGAGTATATGCAGTTCCAGCCAGGCGAGAAACTCGAGGGTCATCCCGTTGACTATTGTTTCCTCGGTGCCTGCACCAATGGTCGTATCGAGGACTTCCGTGCCTTTGCTTCGATTGTGAAGGGCAAAAAGAAGAACCCCAACGTCGTAGCATGGCTCGTTCCCGGATCCTGGCTCGTACGCCAGCAAATCATTGACGAAGGCATCGACAAGGTGCTTGAAGAGGCAGGCTTCGAGCTGCGTCTCCCCTCCTGCTCCGCGTGCCTTGCCATGAACCCCGACAAGGTTCCAGCCGGCAAACTGGCCATCTCGACTTCAAACCGCAACTTCGTCGGTCGTCAGGGACCCGGTGCACGTACCATCCTGGCTTCTCCCCTCGTCGTGGCAGCTTCTGCCATTACTGGTGTGGTGACGGATCCACGCAAGATCTAATTGTTAATCATTAATTGTTATTTGTTAATTATTAATTATTAGTATGGCACATCAGAAATTCAACATAATCAAATCGACCTGCATCCCTATCCAGATCGACAACTGCAATACTGACCTCATCATCCCTGCACGCTATCTGGCCTCAACGACACGCGACCCCAAGTTCTTCGGCGATGCCTTTATGCACGACCTCCGTTATGACGCAAAGGGGCAGCCTGTGGCCGACTTCGTCATGAACCAGCCTGCCTTCTGTGAGAAGCCTCATGAGGGTTGCCACGAGATTATCGTGGGCGGGCAGAACTGGGGCTCTGGCTCCAGCCGCGAGCACGCAGCATGGGCCATCTCCGGCTATGGTGTACGCGTTGTGATCTCAAGCAGCTTTGCCGATATTCATCGCAACAACCTCTTGAACTGCTTTGTCTTGCCCGTTATCGTCAGCGAGGCATTCCAGCAGGAACTGTTTGCTTCCATTGCCCAGGATGCTGACACGGTGGTCACTGTGGATCTGCCGAACCAGACGGTTACCAATGAAGCAACAGGTCATAACGAGAAATTCGACATCAACGGATACAAGAAATATTGCTTGATGAACGGCTACGATGATATAGATTACCTCTTGTCACAGACCGGCAAGATTGAAGCCTTCGAAAACAAGAAGTAATGAAATTCGAAATTCTCGACACCACCCTACGCGATGGAGAACAAACCTCGGGGGTAGCGTTCAGCGCCTCCGAGAAACTCTCTATTGCCCGCAAGTTGCTCGAAGAAGTTGGCGTTGACCGCATCGAAATAGCGTCAGCGCGCGTCAGCAATGGCGAATTCCAATGTGTCAGCAAAGTTTGCGAATGGGCAAAAGAAGCTGGATACCTTGATAGAATAGAAGTCCTTGGTTTCTGCGACAATGGTGCATCCATCGAGTGGATCAGCAAGGCAGGAGGCAAGGTCATTAATCTGCTGACCAAAGGCTCGGAGAAGCACTGCATTGCCCAACTGGGCAAACAACCTGCTGAACACTGGGCCGATGTGCGCCGCAACATCGACATGGCCATTGCGGCCGGTTTGAGCGTCAATATCTATCTGGAGGACTGGTCAAATGGCATGCTGCATTCCCCCATGTATGTCATGAACATGATGAAGGAATTGAGCGAAGCCCCCATCCAGCGATTCATGCTGCCCGACACATTGGGCATCCTCTCGCCAAGCCAGACGAAGGAGTTCTTTGAGCAGATGGTAGCCAAGTATCCGAAACTCCACTTCGACTTCCATGCACACAACGACTACGACTTGGCTGTGGCCAATGTGCTTGCAGCGGTCAAAGCAGGCGCACGTGGCGTTCACACCACAGTGAATGGTCTTGGCGAAAGAGCCGGCAATGCCTCACTCCCCAGTGTCGTTGCGGTCATCAAGGACATGGTACCTGGTTCTGAATTGAACATCATCGAGCAAAGTATCAACAGCCTGAGCCGCATGGTAGAAAGCTATAGTGGCATTGCCACCGCCCCCAATGCACCCATTGTGGGTGAGAACGTCTTTACACAGACGGCCGGCATTCATGCCGATGGCGACAAGAAAGCACAGCTCTACGTCAATCCATTGCTGCCCGAACGCTTCGGACGCAGCCGCGAATATGCGCTGGGCAAGATGTCAGGCAAAGCCAACATCGAGCAGAACCTGCAGCAACTCGGCATTCATCTGAGCGACTATGACATGCGCCGCGTCACCGAACGAATCAACGAGATGGGCGACAAGAAGGAACATGTCACCATCGAAGATCTTCCCTACATCATTTCAGATGTCCTGCATCACGATGCCCCTTCCGAGCGCATTCAGCTTGTTTCCTACATGGTTTCGACGGCATATGGTCTGCATCCTCAGGCATGCGTAAAACTCGAAATCGACGGGCAGCAATACGAAGAGTCTGCAACGGGCGATGGCCAGTACGATGCCTTTGTGCGTGCGGTTCGTCACATTTATCGCAACAAGCTGAACCGATCCTTCCCCTGGCTCACCAACTACGTAGTCACCATTCCACCAGGCGGTCGAACCGACGCGCTCGTCCAGACCGCCATCACCTGGCAGTACGAAGGAAAGGTCTATCGCACACGTGGCCTGGATGCCGACCAGACGGAAGCTGCCATCAAAGCGACCATCAAGATGCTCAATATGCTTGAGGACGAATAAAAAACTATTCTTTTACTTCCTAATAATAGCCCTTCAAAAATGAAACTGAAATTAGCTGTACTTCCGGGCGATGGTATCGGACCCGAGATTATGGAACAAGGTCTCGCCGTGACCGAGGCTGTCTGCAAGAAGTTTGGTCATGAACTGAGTTACAAATATGCCATCTGCGGAGCGGATGCCATCGACAAAGTTGGCGATCCTTTCCCTGAGGAGACTTTCCAGACCTGTATGGAGGCCGATGCTGTGCTTTTTGCCAGTGTGGGTGACCCCAAGTACGACAACAATCCGAACGCAAAGGTTCGTCCCGAACAGGGCCTGCTCGCCATGCGCAAGAAACTCGGACTCTTCGCCAATATTCGTCCTGTCACCACCTTCGACTGTCTCGTACACAAGTCGCCTCTGAAGGACGAGGTTGTGAAGGGTGCCGACTTCATCTGCATCCGCGAGCTCACCGGCGGCATGTACTTCGGCCAGAAGAAGGAGCCTGCCATCAACGAGAATGGTGTAGAAGAAGCTTTCGACACCAACTACTATTCCCGTCCTGAGGTGGAGCGCATCCTGCACGTAGCCTATCAGTATGCTCGTCAGCGTCGCAACCATGTCACCGTGGTCGATAAGGCCAACGTCCTGGCTTCTTCCCGTCTTTGGCGCAAGGTCGCCCAGGAGGTGATGAAGCAGTACCCCGATGTTACCACCGATTTCATGTATGTGGACAATGCCTCGATGCGCATGATCCAGGAGCCCCGCTTCTTCGACGTGATGGTCACCGAGAACACCTTTGGTGACATCCTGACCGACGAAGGCAGCTGCATCACCGGCTCGATGGGCCTGCTTCCTTCTGCCTCTACCGGCGAACATACTCCAGTCTTCGAGCCTATCCACGGTTCGTGGCCACAGGGCAAGGGCCTCAACATCGCCAACCCCTTGGCACAGATTCTTTCCGTCGCTATGCTCTTCGAGTACTTCGGTCTCAAGGCTGAAGGTGCTCTCGTTCGCGAAGCTGTCGATGAGTCGCTGGCCCAGAACGTACGTACACCCGAAATCCAGGTCGAAGGCGGTGCCAAATACGGCACCAAGGAAGTCGGCCAGTGGATTGTCGACTACATCAACAAGAAATAAGACGATTCCATCCATCAATTCATCGACTAATAACACATACGGAGGTCATATCGAATGGTCTCCGTATGTTGTTCATTTTTTTGCCAATAACCAGTTCGGTTTACCTTTTGGTTAAATTTGCACATATCATCGGAAGCCCCTCTTGAATGAACGGAGCTTTCTAACAACATTATTGGCTAATAAAATACAAAAAACATGGAACTAACATTTGAAAAATGGGAAGATGGAAGATGGTTTGTTATTCTACCCGAATGGGATGGCCTCCAAGAAGACCTGGAAATGGTCGATGGAGCAGATACCTTTCTGGACTTCCTGACGACCGACGGTCTATACGTGACACTCGACATTTCTTTAGATGAGCAAGAAGGTTATTCGTCTTTGGAATTAGTAGGGCATGATGAACTTGGCGGCACTTATCGAGTGAACGATGTGGATGGATTCAATCAAGAGGTATGGCTCTGCAATGTTGTCCATTTCATATTTGGCGAACACCCTGAAATCATTTATTTCAAAGAAGTATAAACAAGGATAAACAGATAATCCATACGATGATAAAAAAGATATTTGACAAGGTCGCCAACGCACTTTTGCTTCTTGCAAAGAAGTTTCACACAACTTACAATGCTGTAAACATCGTTGTATATTACTGTCTCGTTCCGTTGTTCTGGGCTGCAATCCTTGACTACAAGCTTGGGATCTTCGCTTTCTCACTTGCAGTTCTCAGCTTTTGGACAGGCATCTTCATCTTCGATCGGCATTTCATAAAGGATTGTGACTATTGGTTCGAAAAATCAGTCTCGTTTCTCGAATGGTTCGAAAAGATTGGTTGGAACTACAAATTAAGTTCTGTGATTATCTGTGTTGTTATTCCTATTATCATTACTATTCTTCTACTAATTTGAGACCGACAAATAACGGATAAATGGCACATATTTCCGCAAATGAAAGGCTTAGGCAAAACTTCAACATCAAGAATCTTTAAGATATTATCATGATGACTTTCAATCCATTTTCACTCCAAGGCAAAACAATTCTGGTGACGGGAGCTTCGTCCGGCATTGGACGCGCAACGGCCATCGAATGCTCAAAGATGGGAGCACGATTGGTTATAACGGGCCGCAATGAAGAGCGCCTCGCTGAAACTTTTGCCCAGCTCGAAGGCGAAGGGCATGTGCAGATAGTAGCCGACCTTTGCAAACAGGAGGATGTTGACAAGCTCGTAGCCGAAACGCCTACGCTTAACGGCCTTGTCAACAATGCTGGGCAGAACAGTCTGGTCACCGTCAACTACATTGAACAAGCAGACCTTGACAACGTCTATCAGACCAACGTCTTCGCCCCTATCCTTTTGACCAAAGGACTGCTGAAAAAGAGGAAGATTGCGAAAGGGGGCTCCATTGTGTTCACTTCCTCCATCTCAGCGACATTGAGCACTCCTGCAAATAGCATCTACGCCTCTTCCAAGGCTGCCATCGACTCCTTCATGCGCACCTGTGCCGTGGAGTTGGGTGGCCGTGGTATTCGAGCCAATTCTGTCCTTCCAGGCACCATCGAAACAACGTTGGGAGTGGGAGCAATACCCGATGAGTTGATTGCCAAGGACAAGGAACTCTATGCCCTAAAGCGCTACGGGAAGCCTGAAGAAGTGGCCTACTCCATCATCTATCTCCTTTCGGATGCTTCAGCATGGGTCACGGGCACTTCGCTTGTGGTTGACGGCGGTAGGCTTTTGAAATGACAAGCACTTAATAACTGGAAATAGGGCTGGTTCCAAAAAACGGAGCCAGCCCTATTTTTATCATAAACAATACAAGACTACTTCTCTACAAAGTTCGTAACATCTGCCGTGATAACACGCTCACCCTTCGAGTTCTGGATAGTAACGTTCTCGAAGGTGATGTCTTTGGCATAATGCATCTCGCAGACCTTGTCTGCCACGAAGAGGGAATTGCGCATCTGGAGGTTCTCGAGTGGCATTTCAGGAAGACCATTGAACCAGATGGCACGCTTGGCACCCTGGCAGATGACATTCGAGATGTAGAG
>JAEEGJ010004752.1_pt1 | contig 44745 bp, 42 predicted proteins | sample 8958761 | NCBI WGS metagenome assembly JAEEGJ01 (sample SAMN16246546, study PRJNA631951) | gut metagenome | biome: gut microbiome; feature: rumen; material: RS-attached | host: Bos | place: Iran: Karaj | collected 2018-10
ACGTGAGCAAGCCCGCCTACGGTCCCCGTTTTCCGATGACGCCGCTGGCAGTGCCGCTGACACACCACTCGTTGCCGTTCACCAACAGCCAGGTGAAGTCGTTCTCCGACCTTATCCAGCTGCCATACCACCGTTACGGCAACTGCAACGTGGAGCGTTACGACGCCACGGTGTTCAACTTCCCCGACGGCGACACTGTTTCGCTGTATTACCAGAGCAACCGCAGCTACCACTCCCTGGTGCGGGAATACGGCCGTGAATATGTGAACGGTCCGCAGCAGCCTTTCGGCAAGATAATAACCCGTCCGGTGGACAAACGCGAGAATTTCATCAAACGCACCATCGGATTGCCCGGCGAGACGCTGGAGATAAAACATCGTATGGTGTATATCAACGGCAAACAGATAGACAATCCGTCGGAGCTGCAGTTCCGTCATATCATAGAGATGAAACCGGGCGCCAATCCTCTTTCCACCGAGGAACTGATGAACATCGGCGTCTCCGTTGAGGATGCCTCGTTGATGCAGTTTATGGGCGAAGTGCAATGCACCTACCTCACTTTGAACAAGATACAGCTCGACAAACTCTCCAAATCTGGTCTGATAGCCGGTTGGGAGCCGCTCCGTACCGAGGATATAAACGCTCCGTCGTTGGACGAGCTTGGCGATACCGCCGATTTTCTGGTAAGGATTTATGTTGATTACACACGCTGGAACGACATCGCCAAAGGAATGACGGACATGGGCATTGCCGAAGAGGCCGTAAACCAGGCCCGCTACAGCTATTACACGCTGCCCCTCACCACCGAGAAAGTGGAGAAACTGAAAGCCCGCACGGGTGTGCTGCGCGTGATACCCTCCGAGACATTCCCCGGCTACCGCGAGTACGAGATATTCCCATACATGGAAGGCAAGGACTGGAACGTGGACAACTACGGTCCCGTGTGGATTCCCAAGGCTGGCGAGACGATAAAACTCACCGCTGACAATCTGCCTATCTATCGTCGTGCCATCGAGGTGTTTGAAAACAATAAACTCGAAGTAAAGAACGGTAAAATCTTTATAAACGGCAATGAGACAGATTCTTATACTTTCAAGATGAACTATTTTTGGATGATGGGCGACAACCGCCACAACTCCGCCGACAGCCGTTACTGGGGTTTCGTTCCCGAGGACCATATCGTAGGCAAGGCTTCGCGTATTATTTTCTCGTGGGACAAAGACCAAAAGTCGTTCTTCAAGAAGATTCGCTGGAACAGGATGTTCAAATCGGCGTCATGTTTGTAAAAAAAATTTTCTTAAAAAACAATAAAAAATTAATATTGTCGTTACAATCATAGACAACGAAAAAATAACATAACGAAAACAAATATAATGGAAGCTTTGATAGAAACCGTAAAGGGAACTATGAAAGTGCGTTTTTACGAGAAAGACGCCCCCAACACTGTAGCAAATTTTGTAAAACTTGCCAAAAGCGGTTTTTACGACGGGCTCACATTCCACCGTGTCATCCTCGACTTTGTGATACAAGGCGGCTGTCCGCGCGGCGACGGCACTGGTGGTCCGGGATATACCATCAAATGCGAGCTCGATGGCGACAACCAATACCACGACCGCGGAGTGCTTTCGATGGCCCACGCAGGACGCGACACAGGAGGATCGCAGTTCTTTATATGCCACAACCGCGAAAACACCCAGCATCTCGACCGTCATCACACCTGTTTCGGCAGAGTGTACGAGGGTTTGGACGTGATTGACAAAATACGTCAGGGCGACAAAATCTTGAAAATAACAATAACAGAATAAATAACAAACACTGCTTATTATGAACAACGAAAAAATAAACATACTGCTGGCCGAAGACGACCCCAATTTGGGAACAATACTCAGAGCATACCTCAAACAAAAGGGTTGTAACGTGTTTTTGGCCATAGACGGAGAAAAAGCGATGGAGTTTTTCCGTAATGAAGAAACTATCGACATCTGCGTGCTTGACGTGATGATGCCAATAAAGGACGGTTTCGAGGTGGCTAAAGATATAAAACATATCAACGCTTCTATGCCAATCATTTTCCTAACGGCAAAGACTCTCGAAAACGACAAACTCAAAGGTTTCGAAATTGGAGCAGACGACTACATCACAAAGCCTTTCAGCATCGAGGAACTGTTTGCCCGTATCAACGCTGTGTTGCGTCGTTGCAAGGATGACAAGCCTTCGGCAACGGTTTTCAATATCGGACAGTTTGTATTCAACGCCGACCGTCAGTCGTTAACCATCAACGGAGAGGAACGCCACCTTACCTCCAAAGAGTCTGACCTTATGCACATGTTCTGCCTCAATTTGAATCAGGTGATAGACCGCGTTACAACACTGAACAAGATATGGAAAGACGACAGCTATTTCGCCGCACGCAGTATGGACGTGTATATCACCAAACTGCGCCGTTATCTGAAAGACGATCCCACAGTGAAGATTGTGAACATTCACGGAGTAGGTTTCAAACTCACTACCGAAGAGGTGAACTGACACTATTTTATTTAAAAAGAACTCTTATTAAATATAAAAGCGATGAGTCTTCTCACCGCTTTTATTATTATATTATCACTTTTTCTTGCAATTTCTATCTCATATCCACCACTTCATACCCTTTGTATTTGGCGGCGTCGTAGCTGAAATCAGCGTCGGTGGCTTTTGCGTTGGTCTTGTACTGACTGATGGTGCACTCGTTGCGCGACGAGTTGTAGTTGTAAACCTCCACCTTGGTTATCTGGTACGAACTTTTGTTTATCAGCAGACGTATCTTGTGGAAATTCTGAGTCTTACGCGGGGATAGGTCAACTACGTATTGAGTGTTTTCCTCGCGAATCAGCTTGGAACGGAAATTCTTGTCGCGGTTCTGCAACAGTTTGGAGGGATTGAAAATGTCCATGTCGGAGTCGGAGGGGAGGTTCACCGTCACCTCCTTGGTGCTGTTGTCGATGGAATATACGGCTTTGTCGTCGCAAATCACCAAAATATCGTCGATGTTGATGCGGTATTTGTTGCCCGAAAGCAGCACTTTCACCTTCTGGCGGCTCACCTCTTTCTTGTCGGGGTCTTTGTTTACTATTGTGGCGTCGAAACTGATGGCACCGGCGGCTTTTATCTTGCCGAAAGCGGTGGAGAGTATGTTGTTTACCTTTTGGTCTTGGGATGTGGGGGTGTTTTTCATTTGTGCCGTGGCACCGGCGCAAAAGAAAATGCTCACGACTATGGCTGCTATTTTTATGATGTCGTTTTTCATAACTTTGATACTTTTTGACAAAACTGTATAATAATATGTCGAATTGTTTGTCGAAATCTTATTCTTTTTTGTGAACTGTGAACTGTGATCAGTGAACTGTGATTTGTGATTAGTGATTAGACCTTAGTCCCCCAAAAATTCCGAATTCCGAATTCCGAATTCCGAATTCCGAAATTCTAATTGAGTTTCACACCGATAAGGTGCATAAATTCCTCGCGTGTGGCTTGGTTGGAGTGGAATGCGCCGGTGAAGTCGGATGTGGTGGTGATGGAGTTTTGTTTCTGAACGCCGCGCATCGACATGCAAAGGTGCTGAGCCTCGATAACCACGGCCACTCCCAGCGGCTCCAGTGTGTTTTGTATGCAGGCTTTTATCTGTCGTGTGAGGCGTTCCTGCACCTGCAAACGGCGCGCGTAGGCGTCCACCACACGTGGTATCTTGCTCAGTCCCACAATCTTGCCGTTGGGTATGTAGGCTATGTGCGCCTTGCCTATAAACGGCACCATGTGGTGTTCGCAAAGCGAGTACAGCTCGATGTTTTTCACCACAACCATCTGCTTGTAGTCCTCGGTGAACATGGCTGCACGCAAAATCTCTTCGGGCTGCATGTCGTAGCCTTGGGTGAAAAACTGCATGGCTTTGGCAATACGTTCGGGACTTTTTACCAAACCCTCGCGGGTGGGGTCTTCGCCCAAAAGTTTCAGTATTTCGGTGTAGTGATACGACAGCTTTTCGATTTTCTGGTCGTCGTACTGGTCTATGCGTTGGTATCTAATCGATTCTTTGTCAATATATTTACCCATTTTTGATATGGTTTTGGTTCTTTGTTTGTGTCTGCAAATTTACGTTTTTTTTGTCAAAGTGGGGGCTAAAATCATTTGGCGTGTTTGAGCATCTCGTTTATGTAGCCCAAAATTTCCTCGTATTCCTCGTCGGTTTCGAAAAACTTTTTTGCGGCAAGCAGCGGCTCGCGGGCATCTTTTTTCTTTTCTTGGTTCAAAAGCAGTGTACCTAGCGACAGTTGCAGGTTGGCTTTGTAAAGAGGATTTTCGCCTTTTTCAATCTCTATTTTCAAAATCTCGGCCAACGCATCGCCTTTGGTGCTGTCGGTCACATAAAAGTTCTGTACCATTTCGGCAATGGCATTGGTTTGATAGCCGTAGATCTCTAAAATACTGTGGATGTTCGATTTATACTCGTCGGAGCCGAGTTTCAGATTGCAAACCATCATATTGCTAAGGTTGTAATACTGTCCGGGATGGAATTTCTCGGCTTTCTTGAAGTTTTGAATGGCCAGTGGATAGTCTTCGGTGCGCATATAGCAGCTGCCAAGCATGAAATAGGCGTCGGACAGCATGTCGGGGCGTGTGTAATGCCTTGCGGCGATGGCAACGTTGGCGATAGCCTGCTGTATGTCGCCGTTGTTTTCGTCGAAATAATATGTCACGGCGAGGTTGTAATAGTAGTCGGCCACGGTGTCGCTGCTGTATGCGATGGCTTTCTTGAGGTATTCGCGGGCGTCGGTAAACAGCTCCTCGTACATGTAAGTGAGGGCGATGTCGGAAAACAGCTTGTCGTCCTTGCAGCCAAATTCTTCGGCTTTAAGCAGGTTTTTCCGTGCCCTGATGCGCAGGTCGAGCTGCGATGCGGAAGTGTTGTCGAGCCAGTTGTCGCCAAAACGGTCGGCGGCGGAGTTGTAGTATTCGCCTAAACATCTGTGTAACCGACAGTTGTTCGGTTCTTTCTCCAAAAGACGTTGCGCAATGGTGTCGATGGCAAACATCACCGACGAACAACCCGAAGCCTCCTCGTTGCCGCGCAGCTCCTCCACAGTCTTGTCGAAAGGAATGTCGTCGAGACAGAAAATCTGGTTCATTATATTGAACAGGAAGTAGTTCTGCACAATGTCCACCTTTTTCAGAAAAATGACCGATCTCTCGTTCCGAGGGTCGTACACGTCCAAGACTTTGTACGCCGACAGGTATTTCTTCTGTGCGATAAGCTCTTCGGCCCGTGCCAGAGTCTTGCGCTCCTTTTTCGGATTGCCGCAAAAGCCCGTGGCTGCGACCAACATCGCAATAGCAATGGTGATGATGGTGTGTTTCATATTATTTGTTTTTATCCATATATCGGACGCACGCAGTGCGTCCTTACAATTGGGCGAAAAGTTTTTCGCCCCTACCGAATTCCGAATTCCGGAAATCAAACTATCAATTACTAATTACTAATTACTAACTACTAATTACTAATTATTCCACGTACAGCAACAGCCCTTTCAGGTATTCGCCTTCGGGGTGGAAAATGCTTACGGGGTGGTCGATGGCGTGGGGCAGGTGCTTGACAATGCGTACGTTGCGACGGGCATTGGCTGCCGAGGTGAACACCATCGTCTGGAAATCGTCGCGACTCACCGCCTGCGAGCAGGAGAAGGTGAACAGCAGTCCGCCGGGTTTTATCTTCTCCAACGCCTTCTGGTTGATGTTCTTATAGCCTTTCAGCCCTTGTTGCAGACTGTGGTGGTTCTTGGCAAAGGCGGGAGGGTCGAGGATGATGATGTCGAAACTGTCGTCGATTTGGTCGAGGTATCGGAGAACGTCGGCGGCAACACCGTTGTGCGGTGCGTCGGTGAAATTCAGCGCTATGTTCCTGTTGCACAGCTCTATGGCTTTTTTCGAGATGTCCACCGTCTCCACATATTCGGCACCGCCGCGCAGCGCGCTGAGCGAGAAACCGCCCGTGTAGCCGAAGGTGTTGAGCACACGCTTGCCCTGCGAGAGTGTTCGCAGCAGGTGGCGGTTCTCCCGCTGGTCGATGAAAAAGCCTGTCTTCTGGGCTTCGAAGAAGTTGATGATGAAACGGTTGCCGTCCTCCTTCACCTCCCATTCCTCGGGCTCTTGGCCGAAGAGGTATCCGTCGGCGATGTCGCAGTGGGTGAGGGTGGCGGAACTCTTGTCGAACACGGCTGTAAGCCTGTCGCCCAACAAGTTACGCAGTATCTCCACGAAAGTGCCGAACTCGCGGTGCATGCCTTCGGAGTGCGCCTGCAGCACCACGATGCCGTTGTAGTAGTCGGCCACAAGTCCGGGCATGTTGTCGCCCTCGGCGTTGGCAAGGCGGAACACGTTGGTGTCGGGATTGTCGAAAAAACCCATCCGTCGGCGGTAGTCCACAGCGGAGGCTAACCTGCTTTGCCAGAAGGTCTTATCTGTTGTCGTTTTGCCGAAATCCAGCACTTTTACCATTATGCTGCTGTCCTGAAAATGTCCTGTGGCGAGGTATCGGCCGTTGCAGTCGCAGACGCTCACTATGTCGCCGTTCTGCGGGTTGCCGCTAATGCGTTGCACTGCGCCCGAGAACACCCACGGATGGCGTCGCAGCAACGATTTCTCTTTGCCGGGTTTCAGAATCAGAGTTGGAATTTGTATCATTTTATAATGTATTATCGATTAAAAATCCATATCATTAACACCTTTTGAACGACAAAATTTTGAGAATTCCATGAAATCCATAGGACCATATTCCTCACCAATTTTTGTGTCAATAAACCAATATACAATACTATCGTATAGTGGTTCATAAGTGCGTTTGTCATAGATCGCATCCAAAGGAAATTGTAACGACTGTCTGACCAACACAAAGTCATCTACACGCTTATAGCCAAGGACTTCGGGTGGAATCTCATAATCGCCCAATATATCTTTTCTTTCTTTGTTATAAATCACTCCTTTTGCAATTTTGACATTATCACTATCATAGAAAAAAGAGCCAATAAGCAGGATAAAGCATGCTGTTATCGCAAGAATGATTATTTTCTTTGTAGTTGTCACTTTTTTTGAAATAATTATCGTGACAAATATTACGACAAAAAAAATTATTATCAATATAAAGAATATTGGATTAATCATTTTTTTCCTATCGTTTTTTACAAAAAAGGGCGGAGCTGTGTCCGCCCATTATTCGTTTTTTTTTATTGTCTATAAACACATCAAATAAACTCAACTTATTTAAAATGAATTTTTTAGTGTTTTTAGATGTTTATTGTTTAAATCTTGTCGAGTGCCTGTTTGAGGTCGGCGATGATGTCCTCCACGTTTTCGATACCTACCGAGAAACGTACCAGTCCGTCGGTGATGCCAGCAGCGGCTTTGGCTGTTGCCGACACTTTGGAGTGCGTCATGCTGGCGGGGTGCTGAATCAGCGTCTCCACGCCGCCCAGCGATACGGCCAGTATGCACATTTTGACGTTGTTCATCAGCTTGCGTCCGGCTTCCAGACCGCCTTTCAGCTCGAAACTAATCATTGTGCCGGTGCCGCGCATCTGTTTCTTGGCAAGCTCGTACTGCGGGTGCGATTTCAGTCCGGGATAGGCCACCGAAGCCACCTGCGGATGACTTTCGAGGAATTCGGCCACTTTCATGGCGCTCTCCTGAGCACGGTCGATACGTATGCCGAGGGTTTTCAGTCCGCGGATTACCATATAAGCCTGATGCGGGTCCATATTGCCGCCGAGGTTGAGCATCATCACGTGCAGCTGTTTGTAAAGCTCCTGTGTTTTGGTGATGACTATGCCTCCAACGATGTCGGCGTGGCCGTTGATGAACTTGGTTACAGAGTGCAGAACCACGTCAGCGCCGAGGTCGAGGGGATTTTGCAGGTAAGGACTGCAGAAAGTGTTGTCAACCACAAGCAACAGGTTGTGCTCTTTGGCAATCTTGGCGCAAGCCGCGATGTCGGTGATGCCCATTGTGGGGTTGGCGGGAGTCTCGATGTACAGCATCTTGGTGTTGGGACGTATGGCAGCCTTGATATTTTCGAGGTTTTCGGTCTTCACGTAAGTGGACTGAACGCCGAAACGCGACATGTGTCCTTCCATCATGGTGCGTGAAGCTCCGTAAACGGCGTCGGACGAAATCATGTGGTCGCCGGCGTTGAGGTAAGCCATATAGACTGTCGAAACTGCGCCCATTCCCGAGGCGAAAGCCACAGCACCATAGCCGTGTTCGAGCTCTGCCACTTGGCGTTCGAGAGCCGAAACGGTGGGGTTGCCTATGCGGGTATAAACATATCCGTCTTTCTCGCCTGCAAAGCAAGCGGCGCCGTCCTCGGCACTGTCGAAACGGAATGTGGATGTCTGATAGATGGGCACCGTGGCGGCACCATATTCGTCGTGGTGTCCGCCGCCGTGTATAAGTTTGGAGTTGAATCCGAGATTTTTTGTGTCTGTCATAGTCGTTCGTTATTTTTTGTTACGTTCTTTGCGTGCCAAATGATTGGGTTCCAATGCCATGCGGTCGGTTTCGAGCAGCGAGGCCACACCTTCGTCGATTTTGCGTTTGCTCTCACAGTCGGGGCAGTGGCATTCCTGCTTGTAATCTTCGGGTTCGGTGTAGGTGGTGATAACGCCTTCGAAGTTGCGGAGAATCACCTTGTTGGGACTCTGCGAAATCACATAGTTGGGCATAACGGGGGTCTTGCCGCCGCCGCCGGGAGCGTCGACCACAAAGGTGGGAACGGCGTAGCCCGATGTGTGTCCGCGCAGGTTTTCGATGATTTCGATACCTTTGGAAACGGGGGTGCGGAAATGCTCCAATCCCATCGAGAGGTCGCACTGGTAGATGTAGTAGGGACGCACACGGTTTTTAACCAACAGATGCACAAGACGTTTCATGATATGAACGCAGTCGTTCACGCCACGCAGAAGCACGCTTTGGTTGCCCAAGGGGATGCCGGCGTCGGCCAGTTTTGCAAGGGCTGCCGAGGCTTCGGGAGTCATCTCGTTTGGGTGGTTGAAATGGGTGTTGAGCCAAATCGGGTGGTATTTCTTGAGCATGTTCACAAGGTCGTCGGTGATACGCTGCGGACAAACCACTGGGGTGCGGCTGCCCAAGCGGATAATCTCCACATGGGGTATGGCGCGCAGACGCTGGATGATGGACTCAAGCATTTTGTCGCTTACCATAAGGGCGTCGCCACCGGAGAGCAGCACGTCGCGCACGGTGGGAGTCTTGGCGATGTAGTCGATGCATTTCTGTATGCGTTCCGACGGCGACTCGCAGTCGTTCTGACCGGCAAAACGGCGGCGTGTGCAGTGACGGCAGTACATGGAGCACATGTCGGTGATAAGGAAAAGAACACGGTCGGGGTAGCGGTGGGTAAGTCCGGGAACCGGCGAATCCTCGTCCTCGTGCAGAGGGTCGGTGAGGTCGGCGGGGGAGATGTGTGTCTCGGCCGCTGTGGGTATGGCCTGACGGCGCACGGGGTCGTTGGGGTCGTTGGGGTCGATCAAACTCAGGTAGTAGGGGGTGATGGCCATACGCAGCGTTTCGAGCGACTTGCGCACGCCTTCCTGCTCCTCGGCGGTCAGTTTGATGTATTGGTTAAGCTGTTCGAGGGTCTCGATGCGGTTTTTCACCTGCCATTTCCAGTCGTTCCATTGTTCGTCGGTAACGTTCGGGAAAAGTTCTTTTCTTCTGTTGACTTGCATATCGTTTTATTTTAATGAATATCAAATAATTGTGATAAAGACACGGATGTCGTGCCATATTGCAAATGTAATGATTTTTTTTGGATTTTTTGCGAAAAAAAGCATCGATTTGACGTTTTTTACAAAAAAAGTGCGCTATTTCGAAAAAAAAACGTAACTTTGCATTTTGATAAATGTTTGATACAATGAAGAAAAAACTGTTATTGATTTTTGCCGTTGCGATGTCCGTGCAACTTGCGGCATTTTCGCAGAGTGCTGATTTCTATGGAGTTGTGAGCCTTGGTGGCAATGTCGCCGTAGGCAACTTCGGCAAAGCCACTGTAGATGGACTGCAACTGAAGGAATGGGGTCTCGCCGACGATACTCCTTTAGGGGGTGCGGGAATAGGCGCCAATGCAAGCCTTTTCGGCGCAAAACGTGTGAGAGGTATCGAGGAAATGAGCATTTTCGTGTCGGCCGATTTCTTTTTCAGCGCACTGAACAAAACCCTCCGCGACTACAAGGAGCAGTACGAGGTGGAAAACCTCAACACCCACGACAAATACGAGCACACTTTCCCCGTTTTTCTCGACATACCGCTGTTTGCGGGCTGCCGCTATGATTTTTACACCAACAAACGGGAACTCTCCTTCTTCGGCCAAGCCGGAATAGGTGCCAACCTGCATATCATCACCGATTTCACCCAATATTGGAATATGTACAAGCATAGCAGCGAGGCATATTCATATAAAGAGGAATACCGGAAAAAGATATCGTTTGCGGCTACGGCAGGTGCCGGAGTGGTGCTTTTCGAACATATTCAGATAGGTATTCACTACCATTACCTAGGCACATATCGAGTGATAAGCACTTCGGAGGAAAAAATCGACGCTCCCTCGGGCTTGAGCATTACCGACAACAAGGCTCACAGCCGCGGACTCATTTCGCCACACATTCTCTCGCTTAGGGTGGGATATCTTTTTTAACCCTGAAAATGAAACATTTTCGTCACGAGAGTGTCTATTATTTTGAACAAAAATCAACAAAAAATGCAGTCTGTTTTGTAATAACAAAAAAAATGCGTAACTTTGCAGACTGAAATCGAACTAAAAAAAACGCAAAATGAAAAAAATAGCAGTTATAGCAGCGCTGATTTCCGTTATGGCAATGCCGGCACTTTTTGCCCAGAACAACATTTATATAGCAAATCCTCAGGGCAATGCCGTAAGCACTTACAAAAACGCTCTCTACAATTATTTCACCGAAGTGTTGGGCGGTTTCACCCAATTTCAGGTGACAAACAGTGCGGCAGCCGACAGCCTCTCGCAAGTCCTCACCCTCGACCGCAATTCGCGCATGGTTTCGGACGGTTATTTGACGGCAGTCACCAACCTTACTGGCGTTAACTATATTATTTACACCATCATCGACGAGCGAAACGGACGTCTGAACATCGAGGCCATCCGCATAAACTGCTCCGACGGCAGTCTTGACAGGATGCTTTCGCAGAGCATATCGCGGAATGTTCAAGAAATCAGAATAATTACGCAAGTTTTTGCAAAACAGCTGATGTACAGATAAAAAACAGCTCGAATTTTGGCAAAAGAATTGCTTTTCTAATATCGCAATAACACCATGAAAAAATTGTTTCTTTTATCAGTTTTGTGTTTTGCGGCTCTCTCTTTGTCGGCACAGAATTTTGTTGATTTGGGACTCCCCAGCGGCACCAGATGGAAAGACGTAAATGAGGTGAATGAATTTTCCAATGCCTCGCCACATTTTTTATCTAACGAAACAGGGGACCATATACGCAGAGTAGGCGGGGACATGCCTTCGCGCGACCAATGGGACGAGCTGATGAAAAAATGCAAATGGATTTGGGTCGATGGGGTAGGCTACAAAGTTGTAGGCCCCAACGGCAACTACATCATGCTCCCTGCGGCAGGATATAGATACTGTCACGGCGATGCAATTTATGAAGGAACCTTCGGATGCTATTGGTTGAATGGACACCGTTTTGCAAAGTATTTTTATATCGATTCGGAGGTGAAACTCATCTGTTATGACGAACGTCAAGGAGGATTGTCATTGCGCCTTGTCCAAGATTGAATACTTGTTCAAAATGTTCATAAAAAAACAGAGCTTAGTGCTCTGTTTTTTTGTTGAAAGAATCTTTATTTGTAAATCTTGCGTCGGTTCAGCTCGTTGCGGAACTTGGTGGCGTTGATGTTGTGTTCGGCCACCGATGATGCGAAGTTGTGGTAGCCCGAAAAATCCTCCTTGGCACAGAAATAATAGTAGTTGGTCTTTTTGTCCTCCAGCACTGCGTCGATGGAGGCTTGCGAAGGTATGCAGATAGGGGCGGGGGGGAGTCCGGCGTATTTGTAGGTGTTGTACGGACTGTCGTATTGCAGGTGTTTGTTCAGTATGCGTCGCAGGGTGAAGTCCTGCAAGGCGAATTTCACCGTGGGGTCGGCCTGCAGCAGCATGCCCTTGCGCAAACGGTTGAGGTAAACGCTGGCGATGTTGGCTTTCTCGTCGTTCATGTTGGTCTCTTCCTCCACTATGGAAGCCAAGGTGATGGCCTGCAGACGCGTCAGTCCCATGGCTTCGAGCTTTTTGGTGCGGCGGCCGTTCCAGAAATGGTCCGATTCCTTTTTCATGCGTTCGAGGAATTCCTCGGGGGTGGTGTTCCAATAGAACTCGTAGGTGTTTGGCACAAACAAGGCGAGCGCCTGCTCGGAGCTGTAGCCGAAACCCTGCATCAGCTTGTCGTCTTTGAGTGCGGCGAGCATCTGGGCCGAGTCGAATTCGAATTTCTTCGACAACCTTCCCGACAGCGACTCCTTGGTGCGGAATTTGCCTATGGTTACAAGCTGCGCGTCCTGACTACCAGAGCGGAGTTTGTTCACCAATCGGTTGATACTCATCTCTGGCTCAATTACATAGCGTCCCGGACGCACGTTCTGAGGATATTTCTTGTAGCGGGCAAGCATCGAAAAAAAAGTGGTGTCGGTAAGGCATCCGCTTTCGCAAAGACTGTGCATCACGTCGTCGTAGTTCGAACCCGTGTGTATGTAAAGCACATACTTCTGCGTCAGGGCGACTCTTTTGTTGTTCAACGCCCACATCGCCGCCAAAGTGCCCACAAACGCCACCACACAGATGGCGGCTGCTATGTAGATGTATATTTTTTTGCGGCTCTTGCCTTTCTTGCTTTTTCTCCCTTTTGGCATCTGATTTATTATTGTTGTTTATGCAGAATTCTAGTTGCACGCAGTGTGTTATTTCAGGTCTCTACTGACCACAGAATACTGACCACTGACCACTAATTTCAACTTTCAATTATCAATTTTCAACTTTTCGAAATCCATTTCCTTATATTGTCCATCACGATGTCGGCGCGTATGTCGAAGGCCTCGCGGGTGGCGTAGCCTATGTGTGGCACCATAACACAGTTGGGCGCATCGCATAGCGGATGTGACACTGGAAGAGGAGGTTCGGTTTCGTATACGTCGATGCCGGCACCGGCAATCTTGCCCTGTTTCAGCATCTCGGCTAGGGCGTCGATGTCCACAACGTTGCCACGGGCGGTGTTTATCAACACTGCGGTAGGTTTCATCATGGCAAGCTGCTCACGGCCGATAAGGTGGTGAGTCTCTTTGTTCAGCGGCACATGCAGGGTGATGATGTCGGAGTTTCTCATCAGCTCGTCGAGGGTGACATATTTTGCGCCGAGCTCCAAAACGTTTTGACGTTCGGTGCGACTGTATGCCAGCACGTTACATCCGAAAGCCTTAAGCAGACGTATGGTCTGTGTTCCGATGGCTCCGGTGCCTACTACGCCCACGGTTTTTCCGCCGAGCTCAAGGCCGAGGTAGTTAGCGCGGGTGCCGCCGTTGCGTATCTGGCTGTCGAAACGGCTTATCTTGCGGTACACGTCGAGCATCATTCCGATGGCCAGCTCGCTCACGGCCACGGTGCTGTAGCCAGAGGCGTTCATAACGGTGATGTCGTGGTTCTTGCAGTAGTCCAAATCGATGTGGTCGAGGCCGGTGAAAGCAACGGACAGAAGTTTCAGGCTCGGACAGCGGCTCATGGTATTCGCCGAGAGTTTTATGTTGGAAATCACCACTATATCGGCATCTCCGATACGACGGGCGAGTTCGTCGGGATTTTCGTTGCGGTCGGTGAAAAACACAAACTCGTGTCCCTGCGCGTTGAATTCCTTTTGCAGTTGCTCAAATTGTGCATTGTTTATTCCAAGAGGTTCTACGGTAACTATTTTCATATATTTGTGGTTTTTATTATTATTCGTATTACTAATCACTAAATATTAAACTCGTCCCAATCCAAGTGGAAAGGGTATTTTTTTCGGTAGCGTTCGAGGTTGGGGTAGCTGAGTTTCAGCACCTTGACCATCTCTTTGTTTTCGTCGAGCTGATGGATGATGTTCCCGTTGGGACTTATCACCATCGAGTTGCCGGAGTGTGGCGTGCCAAGGGCGTCGTCGCCCACGCGGTTTACACCTATGGTATAGCACTGGTTTTCGATGGAACGTGCCTGCAACAGCCGTTGCCACGCCTTGGCGCGGGTGGCGGGCCAGTTGGCGACGAAAACGGCGATGTCGTATAGGAAACCATTGTCGTTGAAGCGGTTGCGTGTCCAAACAGGGAAACGCAGGTCGTAGCAAACGAAGGGTTGGATTTTCCAGTCGTCGATTTTTACAGTCAAAAGGTGGTTGCCGCAGGTAACATCTTTCGACTCGCTGCTCAGACGGAAAGTGTGGCGTTTGTTGTAGAAATTACAGAGTCCTTCGCTGGAAACGCAGTAAAGGCGGTTGTAAACCCGTCCTTCGTCAACTGTGTAGCAACTGCCCATTATCACTGTGGAGAGTTTTTCGGCCCATTTCTTCACCCATTGGAAAGTGGGGCCGTCGTTGGGCTCGGCAAGAGCTTTGGCGTTGGGCGAGAATCCGGTGTTGAATGTCTCCGGAAGTATCACCAAATCAACAGGTTCGTCAATTTGGGCAAAGAGTCTCTCCAAACGTTCGAAATTGGCGTTTTTGTCCTCCCAAACGATGTCCTGTTGTACTATGGCAACATGTAAATCGTTGTTGTTCATATCATTGGCAGTTGCAGACGCGTGTCATTTTCTTTTTTGGTGTTGGAATCAAGTCTTTTATGTCGAGCTGGTCGTCGTAGGTGAGTGGATTGGCACGCAAGTCGATGATTTCCAGAGTAGTGTCGAGATTTCTGAAGCTGTCGGGGAGTTTTTTGATGCCGTTGGACAGCATCAGCAGCTCGCGCAAGTTGCTCATTTCGCCCATCTCGGCAGGCAGTTCCAAAATGCGGTTGCGCGAAAGCACCAAAACGCTGATATTGCGCAAGTTGACAATCTCCTTGGGGATGGAGTCGAGGCGGTTGTGGTTAAGGTTGAGGTATGTGAGGCTTGTGAGTGTGCCAATCTCTTTTGGGAGCGAGTGCATTTTGTTCCAGCTGAGGTCGAGACGCTCCAAGTTGTGCATTTGAAGTATTACTTTAGGAAACTCTTTCAAACCTTTGTGTTTCAATGTTAAAGCATATACACTATCGTAGTTGGTTATTTCTTCGAGCGAGGTATAAACACGTCCGCGTTGGGCGTAGACACAGCTCAAAACTGCGGTGGCCAATATGACAAAAACAATGGCTTTTTTCATACGGCCGTCATTTTGTGAGTGTTGAAATAGTTCAGGCAGGCATCCTTGTCCGCAACCAGCTGGTTGGCAAGGGCTTGCGGCGTGTCGAAACGACGTATGTCGCGCAGACGCTCGAGAAACGAGAGTGATATGGTTTTGCCGTAGATATCTTGGTGGAAATCGAAGATATGGACTTCCAAAGTGCTTTTTCCGCTGTTGAAGGTGGGTTGTGCCCCCACGTTGCACATGGCTTTAAACTGTTGATCATCAATGCAAACCGTAACACAGTAAACACCTTCTGAGGGGAGCATTTTCAAAGTTTCGGAGCATTTGATGTTGGCAGTAGGGAAATCCAGAGTGCGACCGATCTTACGGCCTTCCACCACGGTGCCTTCCACGCTGTAGCTGTATCCCAACATCCTGTTGCACAGCGAAATATCCCCACGTGCAAGGGCTTTGCGTATCTGTGTGGAGCTTATTTCGATGCCGTCGCACAAAATACTTCCTTCGGTGCGTATAGCAAAGCCGGAAGCCTCGGCAAGGGTGAAAATTTGGTCGAAATCGTTGTGGGCTTTGTTTCCGAACATATTGTCGTAGCCCAGCAGAAGTCCTTTTATGGCAAGACTCCCCACAAGGTACTCCTTGGCGAACTGGCAGGCGGAGAGGGCGGCCACTTCGGGTGTGAAATGTATTTCAAGCACATCGCCGATGCCACAGTGCTCCATTATTCGGTAACGTTCGGCGTTGGTGTTCAGCAGATGGAAATCGCTGTTTCCGTTAGAAAGGACGAGCCTTGGATGACGGTCGAGAGTGATGGCCAGAGGCTTTGTGCCAAGCTCTTTGGCAAAACTGCACAGCGACAGCAAAACCATACGGTGGCCAAGGTGCACACCGTCGAACATGCCAACCGAGACAACAGCCCCTTGGGGTAAGTCCGAAATATCTTCGAGAGTGTGGATACGTATCACTGTTTGTAATATATTGAATATAAACGTTTTGCCAGTATTGCCAATATTTGTTGGCGAAATGCAAATTTACGCTATTTTTTTGACAAAATCCAATGTTAATTTTATTTCTTTATTATTTGGAAATGTAAAATAAAAATAGTAACTTTGTAGCTTCATTATTAACAACACTTTATTGTTATATTGGTATAATAGATTGATTTTAAAAAAAATACATATTTAATAAATACTTATGAGAAAAGCGTTTTTGTTTGTGGCTTCACTTGTGTGTGGATCATTGGCATTCTCCCAGACTTTTGTCTCGACCACACCTTCTAATAAAAAAGTTGTTATTGAGGAATTTACTGGCATCAACTGCGGTTGGTGTCCCCAAGGTCACCTTTATGTCAACCAAATCATGGCCGCCCATCCCAACCAAGTGTTTGCTATTAACATACACGCTGGCGGCTATGCGGCAAACACATATACGACTACCGACGGAGAACGTATCCGCGCCAATTGGAACGTCACATCTTTTCCTTCGGGTATGGTCAACCGCACCATATTCAATACCGCCTCATCGCCGGTATATGGTCGAAACAGTTTTTCCTCATATGCCAATGCAGCCCTTAGCCAACGTGCCTGCGCAAATATCGCGGCTCGTTGTACAATAGATTGTGACACACGTATTATGACAGTGAATGTGGAGCTTTTCTACACCGACAGCAGCCAAGTGGACACCAACTATCTTAGCGTTGCTCTTTTGCAGGACAATATATTAGGTCCCCAGTCGGGTTCATCGCTCAATCCTGATCAGATTGTTGGCGACCAGTACAACCACATGCACATGTTCCGCGGCATGGTGAACGGCAGCACTTGGGGCGACACTATCGCCACAACCGACAGCGGTTCATTCGTCTCCAGGACATACACATACACCATTCCCGCCACTATCAGCAACGTGCCAGTGCTTTTGAACGATTTGTCTGTGATAGCTTTCGTTGCCGAAGGAAAAGCAAATATCATAAATGTGTGCAAAGCCGACATTACCTACCTCAACGGCGTTCCGACTTTGACAAAGATGGCCATGAGTGAACATGAGAGCTGTAATATGGAATTCCCGACCTACGTTTCTGTATACAATTTGGGACAAGACACTGTCCGTTCACTTGAAATCAGATACGGCACTACAGTCCGCGGTAGTTACACCATGACACATTCGGGGATGAATCTCGGATATATGGAAAGCGACACCATTCACCTGCCCGTGATAACAGGTCTTTTCTCGTCAGGCTCCAATTATACTGGGTATGCCAAAATCATTGGCATAAACGGTGTGGCTGTTGACTACGACTCCATCACTTGCACTCTAAAAAAGTACAAGAAAAATGCCGTGGGCGACACGCTTACTTTCGAACTCACAACCGACAGATATGGCAGCGAAACGACTTTCAAATTCATTCATATCGACCGCAGTGTTGTGCTTTCGGGTGGGCCGTATCCTAACGATACAATAATAACAGACATAATAAAACTGGCGGTTCCACACGACGGATGCTACATACTCGAAGTTTACGATGCTGCTGGTGATGGCATTAACAGTGGCTATGGCAATGGCAATTTCAAACTTTCCGACAACACAGGCACCGTGCTCAGCGACAACGGACGTTTTGGCACCTTGGCACAGTATTTCATCAACTGCTCGGGCACATCAAACGACATAGAGACAGCCTCAGCTATCGACTTCGCAATTTATCCCAATCCCGTAAGCAACACATTGAACATCGATTGTGACCAAGAAGTGTCGAAAATCGAAGTGTTTGATATGCAGGGCAAAAAGATGACAATTGCCGACAATGCAACAGCCATCAACGTATCCACTCTGGACAAAGGCATCTACTTGGTACGCATAATTACCAACGAAGGTGTAGGTGTACGGACTTTCGTAAAAGAATAAACGACCAAAACAATAAAAATTATGAAAAAAACACTCTCACTTTTGGCAGTGACGTTTCTTGCGGCAGGACTTTGTATGTACTCTTGCACCAAAGAAGAAAAAGAGAGTTCGTCAACAACACCGATGAACCAAGACCCAGAACAGGATCCAAACCAGGACCCTGTTGCTGATACACTTGTGGTGAATGTTTCAAGAACTCCCTCCACAAGAAATGTTCTTATAGAGGAACTGACGGGCAACCATTGTGGCTATTGTCCTCTCGGACACAAGGCCGCCAACGAAGTGGTTGCGGCACATCCGGGCAAAGCCTTCGTGATAAACTACCATGTACCCGGCGGTTTAGCCGATGCTTATACAACAACTGCAGGTGCCGTGTACAATAGTATTTTCAATGTGGACAACACTGGTCATTACAGCATACCTGCAGGAACTATAAACCGCCACGATTTTAATACAGGTAATGGAAAACTCACTTTGGACCGAGGAAATTATGCTCTGGCTGCAAACCAGATACTCACTATGAATGCTTGCGCCAATGTAGCTGCCGCCGCCTCCATTAACAGAAGCACACGCGAGTTGAAAGTCAAGGTACAAGTGTATTTCACAGCCGACGGCACTGCCAACACGTACAAACTGTATGCGGCTCTTATTCAGAATAATGTATTAGGATATCAGTCGGGAGCCAGTGGTAATCCCGACCAAGTGGTTGGTTCACAATACCGCCACAACGAGATGTTCCAGAAATTCATTTCACACTTCAGATATTCAGCTGTGTCTCACACATATTCCGCAGGTGACGACATTTCGGACGTAACAGAAGGTTCGCTGTTCGAAAAGGAATACACCTACACTATTCCAGAATCCTTCAGGGATACAGAAAACAACAACTCCGTAACAGCTGTGTTGGAAGATCTCGAGGTTATCGTATTTGTAGCCGAAGGCGAACGCGAGGTGATAAACGTTTGCAAAGCACCCATTGTTATCAAGTAAATAATTAAAAATCAAAATCATAAAAATCAAATCACAATGAAAAAAACATTCAGAATTTTAGGACTTGCCCTTGTGGCAACAGGTCTGCTCTTCGCCGGCTGTAATAAAGCCGAAGAAGAAGAGGAGGAAGAAGAAGGTGCATCTACATCTTTGGAAGTAAATGTATCCCAAACACCTTCTACAAAAACCGTTCTTATCGAAGAATTCACCGGCGACCGTTGCGGATACTGCCCTTACGGACACAAATACGCAAACGAGGTTAGCGAATCTTTGGGAGACAAGTGCTGTGTGATAAACTACCATGTGAAGCTTGGCGAGCTGGCTTTGCATTATCGCACACAATTTGGAACCACGCTTAACGGCAATTTCAATGTGGAAAATGGTTCTTCCGGCATACCTGCTGCATTATTTAACCGCACCGATTTTTCCGGCTCTGGTGGAAAGATCACGAAGGGTATCAACACATCTTCTAACACATATTCTTCTTGGGCCAATCAGGTAGCCGCTCAACAGGCTTGTGCCAACATCGCCGCAACAGCAGTTATCAACAAAAGCAGCCGCCAACTCACAGTCCGTGTGAAAGTGTATTACACCGCCGACGGTACCGGTTCGTCCAACAAACTTAATGTAGCAATCATCCAAAACAACATTATGGGAACACAGTCCGGCGCTTCGGCCAATCCTGCACAGGGTACTCAATCAGAATATCGCCACATGGAAGTGTTCCGCGATTTCCTGACAGGCCAATGGGGTGAAGCCATTTCGCCTGTAACCCAAGGTACTACAATCGACAAAACCTACACCTACACTATTCCTGAAGCTTACACTGACACTTATGGCAACACATCAGAACCTGCAGTTCTTGAAAACCTCGAAGTGATTGCGTTTGTGGCAGAAGGTAATACAAATGTTATAAATGCTTGCAAAGCAAAACTGACATTGAAATAATAAAAGCAATCAAAAAACAAGAAAAAGGGGAGAACGAAATTTCTCCTCTTTTTTATTGCAACACACAACAAAAGCAGGCGGACCACGTTATTACTATTTATAGTATTAAAATCGAAGAAACGATGAAAAACTTTTTCATACCGGCAGTCGTGGCCTTGATGGTTGTTGGCGCCACTTTAACGGGATGCAACTGCCAAGACGACATTAAAGACGACACCGCTTTTGCAGCATCGGTAACGGCCTCCACCGTGCCGCAGGAAAAAAACGCCTTTGTGGAACTTTTCACAGGCGTAAAGAGCGAGCAAAGCGCCGAGGGACACCGTATTCTCAACGGCTTGATGGTAACGCACCCTGGCAGAATTTTCTGTATGAACATACACACTGGCGTATATGCCGACAACACTTACACCACGGATTTCGGTAACGAGCTGCTGCGTCAGGCCGACATAAATGCCTTTCCAGCAGGCACGGTAAACCGTCAGGTTTTCGAGACTTACGCAATGGACACCGTCAACCAAGGCACAGCCATTCCTATCAGGTATATCGCCAACGCCTGCGACCTTGTAATGGCTCAGTCTGCTCCCGCCAACCTCGATGCCAAAGCCGAAATCAACGCTCAGACACGTGAGCTGAAGGTGGCTGTGGCAATATATTATACCGAATCGGAGACGGACACGTTGATCTCTACCCACAAACTCAACGTGGCTCTGCTCGAGGACAGCATCTGGGGCGAACAGCTGGGTGGCTCCACTCTGAATCCTACACAGTACGATTTCAACAACGCCAAATATTGCCATTCTAATATGCTCCGTCACCTCGTCACCGACCAATGGGGCGTGGATATCGTCCCCGAGACAGGAAAACAGATCCGCAGGGTGTTCGTTTACACTATCCCTGAACAGATATCGGGCGTGGATGTCAATCTCGACCATCTGAAAATCGTCGTGTTTCTGGCCAAAGGCAAACAGAATGTGATAAACGCCTGCGCGGCACCGATAAAGATTAATTAGTGAATAGTGATTGGTGATTAGTGATGTGAAGGTGTTAAGATGTGAAAAAGTTCAACTGCAAACTGCAAACTGCAAACTCAAAACTAAATCCGAGTTCCGAATTAAAAATAACTTTCAATTTTCAACTTTTAACTTTCAACTTTTATGAATCGTGGATTTGGAAGCGACAATCATTCGGGTATCTCTCCCGAAATACTTGAGGCGATAGGCAAAGCCAACACCGTCCACGCTTTGGCTTACGGCGAGGACGAATACACCGTCGCTCTGGAAAAGGAGATAAAACGTCATTTCGGCCAGCAGGCCACTATCTATCCCGTTTTCAACGGCACGGGAGCCAACGTTCTTTGCATCGACGCCATGTTGCGTTCGCACAACGCCGTTATCTGCGCCGAGACCGCCCATATCAACGTCGACGAGTGCGGTGCACCGCAACGTATTACGGGTGCCAAACTGCTCACCGTGGCCACTCCCGACGGCAAACTCACTCCCGAGATGATAAAACAGCACCTGCACGGCATCGGCTTCCAGCATCACTCACAACCCCGCGTGGTTTCAGTGGCGCAGTCCACAGAACTGGGCACTCTGTACACCTTGAAAGAACTGAAGACATTGTCCGATTTCGTCCATGCCAACAACATGCTTCTTCATATCGACGGAGCTCGTCTGGCCAACGCCGCCGTGGCTCTAGGCTGCACTTTCCGCCAGATGACCACCGACATCGGAGCCGACGCCGTTTCATTCGGCGGCACCAAAAACGGCCTGATGATGGGGGAGAGCGTAGTGCTTCTCAATCCTGCTCTGAACGAGGATTTCCTCTACCGTCGCAAACAGGCCATGCAGCTCTGTTCCAAGATGCGTTTCGTGTCTGCGCAGTTCCTCGCATATCTCGAAAACGACCTCTGGCGCCGCAACGCCGAGCATTCCAACGCCATGGCACAACTCCTTTACCAACAGGTGAAAGACCTGCCCGGACTTGAGATAATGTATCCCGTTCAGGTGAACGCAGTTTTCGCCAAACTGCCGCACGAGGTGTGGACCAAACTGCTGGAGCATTACTTCTTTTACGACTGGGACGAGGCCGAAAATGTGGTGCGATGGATGTGCAGTTTCGACACCCAAAAAGAGGATATTTTGCAGTTTGTTGAGTGTTTGAAAGGCATTTTGAACGACTACAACAATAAGAAATAAAAACCGCATACGCTCTGTATTGTTTTGCTAAACAACAAATTACGGCCATCGCAAAAATAATTGGCAAAAAATATTTGGCAGAACGGAAAAAAAAGCGTACTTTTGCACCCGATTTCGAAATTAATTTTTATCGGAATTGGCCCCTTAGCTCAGTTGGTTAGAGCATCTGACTCATAATCAGGGGGTCCTAGGTTCGAGCCCTAGAGGGGCCACAAATGACGAGGTTTTAGCCTCGTCTTTTTTTTGCGACAACTCAAAAACGCATTTGCTTTTCCATAAAAAAATCGTAAATTTGCAAAAATATGAAATTTAGCATATAAATATTTAGAAAGTTAAAAACCAAACATTTATGGCTTTTCTTAACGAATACGACAAATTGAACATAATAGGAAAGGGCGGTTTCGCCACCATATGGAAAGTTCGACACATAAAACTCGGATATGTGCGTGCCATAAAAGTCTCGAACGAAATGGTGGAGGACGAGAACGACCCTGCATATCAGTCGTTTCTGAACGAATGCAAGGTGCTGCTGAAAATCGGCAACGGCTCGCACCCCAATATCGTGCATATCTACCAACCACGTCTTATCGAGAATCGCGCCATAGTGGAGATGGACTATGTGGATGGCGAGACCTTGAACGAATACATTGCCCGCAAACATTTTGTTCCTATCGACGAGGTATTTCGTTTTGCCGATGAGATTGTGAGAGCGTTGGCCTACTGTCACTACGACATCTACAAGTTTCTGATGGACCCCAATGTGGACAACATTAAGAGCGATCCCAACGACGGACGAAAATATATCATTGACAAAGCTACCGAACAAGAATTGGTAGCCAAATACGCCGTCACACACAACGATTTGCACTCAAATAACGTGATGCGCCGCAACTACGACGGCAGTTTTGTTCTGTTGGATTTTGGATTGGCAATACAAAACGGAAAGGCAGTGAAAAGCAGCTCGCGAAGGGGAGGGGCTTTGGAATATATGTCGCCGGAAAAATTCGATGACAGTAGCGTAATATCCACACAGTCGGATGTTTACAGCCTTGGCATTCTTTTGTGCGAAATCCTTGCCGGCAGAGTGCCTTTCCTACTCGACGACAAAGCTTATGAAAGCAATCCTACAGTCGCCGGATTTGAAATGATGAAATTCCACAAAGAAACCCCTCCGCCACCCATCGAACCGCTACGCCGCGAGGCTTTCGAAAAAGCCAATCCTCGTCAGACATACATCAAAGACTATCCCGAATGGCTTGAAAACGTTATTATGCGCTGTCTCGCCAAAAATCCAGCCGAACGCTACGCCAACGCCAAAGAAGTGTTCGACGACATACAGAAACATAAAAGCGAAAAGCCGTCGACAAGGGATGACAATTCTTTGCTAAATGACTTGGAAAGACTTAAAAACGACAACCAACGCCTTGCTGCCGAAAACGAAGAACTTTACAAACGGATCGAAAACACAAGCGACACAAACATGTCCCTCAACGACCAAATCGACAGCTCAGACAGATATGTCGCACAACTGGAAAATGAAAAAAGTCGCCTGTCATCAAAGATTGCCAGCTTGGAACAAGAGTTCCAAAACATAAAATCTGAAGGTAATAACGATGCTCAACCTGTTTACATAAAAAGAAATCCGATGGGCTGGATGGTAGCCACTTTCCTTTTGATAATTGTTGCGGTGTTTTTCGCTTCAGGAATGGTTTATTTTATGCTAAAATAAAAACACATAACAGTCAGCTAAATGAAGACATTTTTGCACAACATCTTTTTTTTTGTAATATTATTCCCGCTGTTCTTTACTTCGTGCAATGACAAGGATAAGGAACCCTCACGATTGAAAAACATTGTGTCCATCTACGGACGTCCCGACTATGAAGAGAAACAGGGATTTCTTCCTGTTGAGATTTTCCGCAAGGACGACGGCTGGTACGCACATTACATCACAAGAACGGGCAAACCCTTGGCCGACACCAAATTGAATGTCCGGTACTACGACAATGACACCACTGTCGTTTATTTCGACGAAATCTCCGACGGTCCTGCCGGTTATTACACCCTTTATTTTATGGATTATGGCCGTTTGATGTACACTTCATCGCAAGGCGAGAAGTACGACTACGGAGTGTATTTCTATGGTAACAGTTTCGATGTGGGCGACATAGAAAAGGCGTTGAGACGCATCAAAAAAATGGAGCCCGATGTTTTCCACAGCACGGAGTACATCGCCGACAGTTTGAAACATTTGATTAAATACAATCCCGCTACGCTAGAATATCCGATGGATTCTATTGATTTGTCCGATTTTTGGATGGAAACACAAACTTCGCCGGACGGCAAACTGCGTATCTATTGCATAAGATATTATTTTGGCGGATGCGGACACGGCAATCATCCAGAAATGATTGTAGCACAATACAATGCGGACGGAAATGTGGTGTTTGTCGATGATTTTTCATTCACCGACTACGAATACGAACATAGTTATAGTTTCCCGCATATTCACATCACTATATTAGGTCAGCAGGATGATGGTGATAATACGTTATATCTCACCGAAACAATGACTTACGATGAATATTCCGACGGAGCGATACACAAGATACTTCGTGCATACGCCATAGAAAACGGCGGACTTGTGCAGAAAAACGTCTTCAAAACCGCCACAAAAGCCATCTCCGAAATCGATGTCAGTTTTTTAGCCGAAGACCGCCACTCCCTGGATGCCGTTATGTTCCGCCATATTCCCGACACAAAGACCATCCTTGTGCCGCTGCTGAAAACCGAAAAGTTGGAAGGGCCAGTCACTCAATGCATTGTCTATCAATGGGATGGAAAATATTTCTCGTACAAAGGCACTGAACCCGCAACCAAATACAAAAAATAAACGACCATGAAACGCGTTTTGCCACTCTTTATATATGTGTTACTGTCAATTACAGCCTTTTCGCATACTCCCGACACCACAAGGCACAGCAAAGTGAGTCTTAGTACTGAGTTCGAACATTTTTTCAGGGACAACGAGTTTTCGGCCGAGAAAATTAGCGGCTACACCTTGCCGGGATTCTATTTTCGTCCACGGGTGGTGTGGAAGGTGGAAAAGCGTGTGCGACTGGAGGCCGGACTGCACTGGCTGCACTACTGGGGCGCTACTTCATATCCGGAGAGGATTTCATTCACTGCCTTTCCCGAAATGGGGGAGGGGGCGCGCCCAAGCCACGTGCTGCCGTGGATGCAGGCTCGTGTGGATGTTCTGCCACAACTGTCGTTTGTATTCGGTAGTTTGGAAAACAAAGACGGTCACAGACTTCCGCGTCCGCTCTACGACCCCGAGCTGCTTTATGCCGCCGACCCCGAGGCAGGGATTCAGATGTTGCTCGATTTCAAATACTTCGACGCCGACATCTGGATGGATTGGAAGGAGTTTATTTTCCGCGGAAGCGAAACGCAGGAACGTTTCATTTTCGGTTTTTCGGGAAAAACGGATTTGTTGCAAGACAAGCTGGTAAACCTGTCGATACCCGTCAACGTGCTTGCGCAACACACTGGCGGCGAGATGCTTGCACAAGAACTCGACCCGATCACGGTGTTCAACTTTGCGGGTGGCGTGGAGCTGACTTACAATGGTAGGGTGCGGTTAAAAGCCGGCTGCAATTTGATGGGCTTTGTCCACAACGGCAATGCCGCACTGCCTTTCCGTCAAGGCTGGGGCCTTTATCCACACATAGGAATGGACTTCAAAGGCCTTGCGTTCGACATCGCCTATTGGCACGGCGACGACTTTGTGCCGTTGCTCGGAAGTCCGCATTTTTCAAGCATTTCGGTAAACACCCCCGGACTTGTGTTCGACCCGATGGACATGCTTGTCGTCAACGCCTCGTACCAAATGCGACAGTTCCGCTACACCACGCTTACGTTCGACGCCCTGTCGTACATCTATTTCCCGTATTCCGGCGACCGTCCGGGCTACACGAAAGTGGAGAGGGGAGCGGCGGCCAGCTTTTCTTTCGGTTTCAATCTGAAAATAAACCCTCTGCAGCCACTACAACGAAAAAAGTCGTTAAAGAAGGCTATATCTATGCCTAATTTCTGAACGATTTCAGAAGTGTTTTGCAAAAATAAAAAAGGCATAGAAACAAGTGCCTCTATGCCAAGTGTATAAAATTAGAAGAAGATTCTAGTTGAAAATGTCTTTCATCTTGCTGAAAAAGCCTTTTTCCTGCTTTGTGGGATTGGGTTGGAAATTGGGCGAATGACGCAGTTTTTCCAGAATTTCACGTTCCTCTTTGTTGGTGGCCTTGGGTATCCAAACGTTGATACTCACAAGCATGTCGCCTGTGCCGTAGCCGTTCACATCGGGCAGACCTTTGCCTCTGAGCCTTAATATCTTACCAGAAGGAGTACCGGGTTCTATCTTCATTTTTACCTTGCCCTGCAAAGTGGGTATCTCAAGGCTGGTGCCGAGGGTTGCGTCAACAAAGTTGATGTAGGCGGTGTATAGAAGGTTGTTTTCCTGACGTTCGAAGGTGTCGTGGGGCAGCTCCTCTATTTGTACTATAAGGTCGCCGGGGACGCCGTTGTGCGGACCCGCATGGCCTTTGCCGCTGAGCTGGAACTGCATTCCTTCGGCCACTCCGCGGGGGATGGGAACGGTTACCACCTCTTCGGATAGCTGTACGCCTTCGCCGTTGCAGTCGGGACATTTGTGTTTCACAATCTTGCCCAAGCCGTTGCAGTGCGGGCATGTGGACTGTGTCTGCATCTGTCCGAGGATGGTGCGGCGCACCTCAACCACAACGCCTGCGCCGTGGCAGTGTCCGCAAGTCTCCATCTCGCCGTCCTTGGAGCCGGAGCCGCGACAGGTCTTGCAGGTTACATATTTCTTTACTTTGTATTTCTTTTCAACGCCCTGCGCGATGTCTTCGAGGGTTACTTTGGCTTTGATACGCAGGTTGCCGCCGCGTTGCACACGTTGCTGCGAGCGTCCGCCGCCGCCTCCGAAACCGCCGAAGCCGCCAAATCCGCCACCTCCGAAATTGAAACCGCGTCCGAACACGCTGTTCAGTATGTCGTTGAGGTCGAAATCGGCGAAACCGCCACCACCGAAACCGCCTGCGCCGCCTTCTACTCCTGCATGGCCGAACTGGTCGTAACGTGCCTTTTTGTCAGGGTCGCTGAGGACGGAATAAGCCTCGGCAGCCTCCTTGAATTTCTCCTCGGCCTCTTTGTCGCCGGGGTTGCGGTCGGGATGGTATTTCAAAGCAAGTTTGCGGTAGGCCTTTTTCAGGTCTTCCGTAGTGGCGTTTTTGTCAACGCCCAGAACTTCGTAGTAATCTCTTTTTGCCATAATTCACTTTTGCCTTTCTAAATTGCGACAACCACTTTCGAGAAACGCAACACTTTGTCGTTCAGGTAGTAGCCTTTCTCCACCACATCAATAACCGTGCCTTTCTGCGACTCCTCGGCGGCGGGGAACTGGGTTACGGCCTCGTGTATGTTTACGTCGAAAGCAGCACCTTTGGCCTCTATCTCTTTCAGACCTTTCTGCTGGAGTATGTTCATCAGTTTGTTGTAGATAAGCTGCACGCCTTCGCGCGAAGCCTCGTCGGTCATCGACTGGAGGGCTCTTTCAAGGTCGTCAATAACGGGGAGTATGGCTTTAATGGTGTCGGAGGCGCCGTTGATAAGCAGGTCCGCTTTCTCTTTGGTGGTGCGCTTGCGGTAGTTCTCGTACTCCGAATAGGTACGCAGGTATTTGTCGTTCAGTTCGTTGAGTTTCTCGCCGAGCTCCTGAATCGTCTCTTTGTCGCTTTTGTGGTGTTTTTTGTTTTTCTTTTCTTCGTTTTCGTTATTCGCCTCAGGCTGTGGAGTCTCGACATTTTCGTCGGGCTGTGCCGAGGTGTTTTCCTCGTTCATTTCAACATCTTGAGGGTCAGTATTTTTTGTGTTTTCGTCCATTGCGGTGTGTTTGTTTTTATTTTTTTTGAATATCATTTTGTATGACAGTTTTTTATGATTCAAAAACTTTGCCAAGGGGCAATATTATGACAAAATGTCATTTTTTGGACTCTTTGTTTGTGGTTTCGGGGGTTGTCCAAGTATAGATGTCAGCTTTTGTGCGCGGACGTATGTCGCCGTACCATTGGAATCCTTTGATGAATTTCTCGCTTTGGGGGAGGCTCAACGGTGGATAGGCTTTCATGTCGGGATTGGTGTAGGTGGCCACACGGTAGGGCTTGCGGTTGCGTATGTAGATGCGCATGTCGGAGCCGACACCGACATTCACGCCCATCAGCTCCTGCGTTTTGTCGGCCTTGTCCTCGGTGAGATAATAAACCGACTGTGCGTTGCCTAGCACGTCGGCGTAGGTGGGCTCGCCCTCGGTGAAATAGACAACGCCTTTCTTACCTTTGACTTGGTTGTACTGCGTTTCGGCAACTTTCTGACTTACAAAGGCATTGCCGTTGAGGTAAACGTTTTTCACTCCATTGGTGTCCATTTTCATCACAATGGTGTCGGCGGTGCACTGCGAGCTGTCGTACCACGCGATAGGGGTGTAGTAGAGGGTGAGCAGCGAGTCGGCGATGTTGTAAAAAGCCGAGTCGCACTGCCCCTGCACGTCGCTGCGGAACAGTCGCACTTTGTGGTAGGCGCTCACGGTCTGTATTTCGTTGTCGTCGTTGATGGTGGAATAGACGGTGTCGCTGTGCATAAACAGAGTGTCGTTTTTGTCGTTCACAAAATGAGCCGTGGCGCTGTCGGTGAGGTAATTGTAATGGTTTTGTCCGTCGGTTTCGCCGTAATGGCCGGTGCAAAAGATATTGTTAGCCGAATCCCAGATATTAACGTTGTGTTTGGCAATGCCGAACTTGGTGCTGCGGTAGTAGTCGAGTGTGTCGCACGTAAGACGCTGGTTGCCATTGTATATGGTCGATTTTTTCACCGAAGTGGCGTGACGGTCGTCGGTGTTGTAGGTGCCGTTTTCACTATATATTATAGTACTGTCGTTGGTGAAAATATGAGTTGGGCCGTGGAACACCGCAAGTTTGGTGTTTGTGTTGTAAGTCATTGTGTCGGAGGTGAGTACCGTTGTGGAGTCAGTAAGCATCACGTCGTCGTAGATAAAAAACTCGTTTTTGTCGGCGTAGTATAGGCCGTTGTAGCTGTCGAGGGTTTTGTCGCCGTTCACAGCGTGTCCGTGATAGGTGTATTTTGCCGTCTCGGTTCTTCTGTTGTACGATATGTAAGTGGTTGTAAGCGAGGTGGCTCCATCGACTAGCAGAACTTCGTCGCCCCAGATTTCCACCACACGGGTGTTGCCGTTGTAGAAAAGTTCGTCGCCGAAAATGGTGGTGGTGTCCGAAATTTCGATGACAATGTTGCCAAAGGCGGTGAAATTGTTTTTCTTTGTGTCGTAGTGCGCCGAATCGGAGTTCAACACCATACCTTCGTGGGTAGCTTTCACTGTTTTGTACAAAATCCACACGTCGGGATTATCGGCCCTTCGTGCACCCATGCCCGATTGGTATTCGATTAGTTTTTGGGCGTTGGCACCTAAGCCGAAAAACAGCGCAAGTAGCGATATTACAATGGTTTTACGTAACATTTAACCTCTGTTTTGAATATGCAAATTTACACAAAAAAAATGACTTTTCTGCCGACATATTTAAAATTGGACACGAATTGCCGTAATTACACAAAAATCCTCTTCACGTGGCACTGCAAAAACCATTCCCAACGCACTCAGTTCAAAGATAAAAACCATTACCTCAACACACACAATTGTTTTACAAACGTCTAAAAATGTGTTTATTACAACTACAACATCGAATTTATTTTGCCATTACGAAAAAAAATCGTACTTTTGCAGTCCGAATTTGGTTCGTCAGAGGCATCAAAAACCGACGACGATTAAAAGGGAATCGGGTGGAAATCCCGGACAGTCCCGCTGCTGTAAACTCCGCCAAAGTCGTTTCCAAATCCCCTGCCACTGTCCTTCGAGGATGGGAAGGCCGCGAAACGACGGAGTAAGTCAGAAGACCTGCCAATTTTCGTTTTTGAAAAGCTTTCGAGGAAAGAGCTTGAAAAAAGACAACACGTCAATGTTCGATTTTTTTCACGATTTTTAGAAAGCTGTTTTGAGTTAGAAAGTCAAAATAGTTTATGCTGTCGCACGGAAAAACAATGATGGGAAAAAACAAGGTGTCTTGCGGTTATGCCGCAACAGATGCCTTATTTGCCATTGTGTCTTTGCCATCGTGTTTCATTGCCACGGCATTTGTAAAATTATAAAATTCAAATCATTATGGTTAAAAAACTTGTCATTTTAGCTTTTTCGCTGGCTTTTAGTGCCGGACTTTTCGCACAAAGTGGTGACGCCACAATCGCACCGAGTCAAATCAAATTCTGGGTAGGAAGTGGCAGCAACGAAGTTGTATTTGCCGTAAATTTCGGCGACCCCGACACCTGTATAGCATGGGGTTTCCGTTTCACCTCCGACAGTGTTACAGTTGAGGAAATGATGGATTCCATCGTCGCTGCCGACTATCGTTTCAGCTATTCCGGCTCTGGCGGAGTGATGAGCACAATCAACTTCACACCGACAAGAGGTATAACTTTCGACGCTCAAGCAAACAATTGGATGTACAATGTCAACGGTGATTTGGCAAACTGGGGATACACCCAGCAGTATGTCAAGGACGGCGATTTCGTGAAATGGGGCGATGGCGATGTTGCAACTTATACTCAAACAACAGGTTGGCCTTGGATATTTGAATGGTCGCAAACTGTAAATCCTGTTGGTGTTCCCGATGCCACAATGGATCCAACTAAAATCAAATACTGGATTGGCACAGGCAGCCACGAAGTTGTCTTCGCAGCAAACTGGGCCAACCCCGACACCTGCCTGGCTTGGGGCTATCGCTTCAGTTCCGACAGCATCATTGTTTCCGACATGATGACAGACATTGCCAATGCCGACTACCGCTTCACCTTCGACTCTGCTTCGGGCTGGCTTCTCGACATTAAATATATCAATGGAACCGACACACTGAAAAAGGCTTCTGGAAGCTATTGGATGTACAACGTGAACGGTGTTGCTGCTCAAAACCTATTTACATCGCAGTACGTAAAAGATGGAGATTTCGTAAAATTTGGTGATGTAAGTGTTGCAGTTGTAAACGACACCGACTCTTGGGGTTATCCCTCCGATGTGGCTTGGACAAAACCTGTTACGCCCGTATATGCTCTCGATGCCTTGATGGATGCCTCCAACATCGTTTACTGGGTAGGAACAGGCAGCAACGAAGTAGTATTCGCCACAAACTGGGCCAACCCCGACACCTGCCTGGCTTGGGGCTACCGCTTCAGTTCCGACAGCATCCTTGTTTCCGACATGATGACAGACATTGCCAATGCCGACTACCGTTTCAGCTTCGACTCCGCTTCGGGCTGGCTCCTCGACATTAAATTTATTAATGGAACCGACACACTGAAAAAGGCTTCTGGAAGCTATTGGATGTACAACGTGAACGGTGTTGCTGCTCAAAACTTATTTACATCTCAGTATGTTAAAGACAATGATTTCGTGAAATTTGGCGATGTAAGTGTTGCAGTTGTAAACGACACCGACTCTTGGGGTTATCCCTCCAATGTGGTTTGGACAACTCCCGTTGATCCCGTAAGCGTTCCTTCAGGAACCACCCCGACAGATGCCACTATTGCCGCCAGCGACATCGTTTACTGGGTAGGAACAGGCAGCAACGAAGTTGTTTTCGCTGTAAACTGGGCTACTCCCGACACCTGCTTGGCTTGGGGTTACCGTTTCAGTTCCGACAGCGTTACAGTGGCACAGGTGATTAGCGACATAGCCGCCGCCGACCCGCGTTTCAGCTACGACAGCTCAATGTCCAGCTACGGTGCTTACATGAACGACATCCGTTTCGCCATCTCGGCCAACGACACCCTGAAACGCACCGGCAGCTATTGGATGTACAACGTGAACGGCGTTTCGGCCATGGTATCTTTCGACGCACAATATGTAAAAAACAACGATTTTATCAAATTTGGCGACGAATCGGTTGGTGTAATGACCGACACCGTTATGTACTTCTACGTTTGGACAAAAACTGTTACTCCCGTTTCCATACCTCAAGGTCAGCAGAGCATAGTTACTGCCAACTCCTTGAATTTCAACGTTTATCCCAATCCTGCCACTACACAGGCCACAATCGCCGTTGAAGGTGCAGGCAAGGGCACACAGATTGTCCTGCTCGACGTTTGCGGAAAAGAGCTCAACAGAACCGACGCCGAAAACGACGGCAACTACACCGTCAATGTATCGGCTTTGCCGAAAGGCGTATATTTCGTCAGCGTTCGTAACAACGACGCCGCCACAACAACCAAACTTATTGTAAAATAATAAGATAACCGAAAATGAAACGATTCCTCATTGAAGCGTTAATGTTGTTCGCAGTTTGCGGTGCAGCCACAGCCCAGTTCGACGGGGCTGTGGGCACCACTGGCTGCAAAGCTATCCAGTACAACGACAGCCGCATAGTGAACTGGGCCACAAGTTGCACCGTTTACCGCGGATTATGCAAAATTGACGACACCTCCGCCAATCCCGCCCGTGCCAGCTTCGGCAGCGACACAGCGGGAATAGGCCCGGCTACAGCAAGCAACACCATGGCGGCCGTGAGTCTCGGCGACAGCGGCGTGGCCGTGCTCACCTTCGAAACGCCCATCGCCGACGGCGAAGGTCCCGATTTCGCTGTGTACGAGAACGGCTTCGGCGACGGTTTCCTCGAACTGGCTTTTGTGGAGGTAAGCTCCGACGGACAACGCTTCGTGCGTTTCCCCGCCACCTCCAACACACCTACCACTTCGCAGGTGGGCAGTTTCGCCAACAATATGGACCCCACACTGATGAACAACCTTGCTGGAAAATACCGCATCGGATGGGGCACGCCGTTCGATTTGAACGAGTTGCGCGACAGTGCCGGACTCGACATTAACAACATAACCCACGTGCGCTTGGTTGACTGCATAGGCACCATCGATCCGCAGTACTGCACCTACGACGCCCACGGCAACATCGTCAACGACCCTTATCCTACGGCTTTCAACAGCGGCGGCTACGACCTCACCGGCGTGGCTGTGCTTCATCAGCGCAGTGCCTGCATCACAGTGGCCGATTTGGACAATGTGAAAGTGTTTCCCAATCCCTGCCGCGACTTTGTGCAGCTCTCCGGAATGCCGATAGGAGAGGAGTACCGCATCTACGACCTCTGCGGCAAGACAGTGGCTACAGGAATATGCCAGAGCAATTCCTTCTGTATCAGCACACAAGCCCTGCAGCAAGGTGTGTATGTACTGAAGATAGGACGCGTGGCAAAAAAAATAGTCAAGAAATAAAAACTCATTATTCCATTATCTTAGCGTAAGGCGTAGCTGTAACGGCTGCGCCTTTTCTTTTTACAGCAGAAATGCACCGCTCGCATGAGTTGATAAGATATGGTGTCCGATAAAAATCATTTGAAAAATCGCAATCAAACTCAGCGCGATGAGAAAGATTCAGTTAGGTCCTTGTGCTTTGTAGTTGCAACCGTTTCCTTTTTATTGTTGTGATATCATAGCACATAAAAAAAACACAACCATTATTACGGTTGTGTTTTTTGTAATAGATGTTTTTCTACTGTCCCTTACTTTTTATCAGGTACCGTAAATTCGAATCTGTAGTCATATCCAGCTCCATATTCTTCAAATTGGTTTGATATAGTTGTGTCCAAATTGATTGTGGGGACTTTTATGTCGAGGTAATAATCATGATAGCTTTTATTACCTTTGTTTATTACTAACGGACAATAGAGTATTACAGCATGATCTCCTACAGGTACATTGTCGTAGTGGATTGTCAGAGTGTGGTGGTATACACGGTTGGCCAGGTCGACAGTGTCCACTATTTCAGTGTAAATTCCTCCACCAGCGGTGGGATGGTCATGGCCAATAGTATTTGGTTTTGTCGCTGAATTTTCGGCATCTAAAGTAAGAAGAGGTGATGCATACGGGTAACTGTCAGTGTAGTTGAGAACCACATCATAAGAAGGGAGATGATATGGCAAAACAATGGTGCCGCGAGAGGCGTTGGCACCCGATTCGTCTTGGTAGGTTTCCTCGTCTTTCAGACAGGACACTGCCATTACTGAAGCTACAGCAATAAAAGATGCTACAAGAATGTTTCTATATTTTTTCATGATAATATTCATTTTTGAGGTTAGACGCTATTTTTGTTTCCTGAATTCGATTTCCACGCGGCGGTTGCGTGCGCGACCCTGCTCAGTGGCGTTGGTGTCGATAGGATAGTCCTCACCGTATCCGGTGCAGGTTATCCTGTAGCGGCTTATACCTTTGTTTACAAGGTAGTTGGCTGCCGACTTGGCACGGCGTTCCGAGAGGTTTTGGTTGTATTGGTCGGTGCCGATGCTGTCGGTGTGGCCGTTTATTTGTATACGCAGGTCGCCGTCTGCTTTCAGCATTTTATAAACTTTGTCGAGTATGGGTTTTGACTCGTTTTTGAGTTTGTCGGAGTCGAACTCAAATTTCATGTCGAAGATGCAGGCACGCTTGTCGGCAATGCTCTTTCCCTGTTCAAGCATTGTTGCAAGTTCGTCTAGGGTGTAGCATTCTTTGTGCACATATTTCACCACTGTGTCAACAACCGTGTCTGTTTTTTCAACTATGACGGGTTGTGGTTTCTCCTTTTTGGGGATCTTGGGAGCGTCGAACAAGGCGAGGCCAACACGGAGAGTTACCTCTATGCCACGGTTGTAACGCCCACCTTGGTTGGTTATTCCTTGGTAAAGGATATTGTCAACATTTACCGATCCGGTGGTGTTGGGATCTGTGATTTCAAACGTGGGGTTTTCGTCAAGTTCATCCTTTGAAAAAGTGTTGATGAATCCCCAGTTGTAGCCGGCCTCAAGACCTATGTTCAGTCTGTTGCCGTTTGCCAAGGGAATGGGGTAGTTGATACCTGCGCCGAGGAACAAGTTGAAATCCAAGCTCCTGAAATTTTTCTTGGTGAGTTTCAGTTCCAAGTCTTCGGAATATTCAACGCCGTTATCGTCTTCCCCTGCGATAATGTCGCTTTTATAGCTCATTGTACCTCCTTTTGCGATGCCCAAGCCAGGGGCCAGCACTACATAAGGGGTGAACATGTATCGCGGTTTAAACGAGTAAACTAACGGCATGCGTATGTCGAAATACTGGGCGTCGATGCGGTAGTCCACATTGCCGTAGTTTTTATCAATATATTTTTTCATTTCCACTCCACGACCGTAATAGTCGAACTCTCCGCCTATAGAGAATTGTGGAACTATTGGGAAGTCGGCAAAAATACCGAATTGAGGTTTAACGAGGAACGAATTCTCGTAGTCGGCGAACTCGTCGAATGTGTAGCGCATATTGGCTATGTTCACGCCACCTTTCAAGCCGAAACCGAACTTGTATTTCGGCAGTTTGAGAATTCCTTCCTGTGCAAAAACAGCCGTGCTTGCCAGCATTGCTATTGCCAAGAAAATACCATATTTTTTCATCTGTTATAATGTTTGGTTAATACTATGTTTATGCAATTTGGAAAATCATTCACAACTTGCTTTTGCAAAAATAAGATTTTTTTTTTAATTATCCAAACTTTTTTTATAAAGCATTGGGATTGTGTCAAAACGAAATCGCGACTCAATATAAACTAGGACAAAAAAGGTTCAACGGGCATTTCCAACTGTTGAGTTTTTCTGTCCATTGAAGGTATGCCTAAAGGAGAGGATTACCGCCGTTTCGATCAGAGCGAAAGTATTGATTATAATTCGTAAGGCTCAAAATCAATTGAAAATGATTCTCCCGTTTGGTTGCTGACATAACGATAGGAAATGCCTTTGTTGCATTTCTTGCACATGTCAAACAAGTCTTTCATCTCCGGATCGCTGTGCAGTTCCTCGTCCATTAGTAACTTTATCAAGTCTGAACTCTCTCTTATATCGTCGATGGGATAAACGTCTTCGTCAGTTGATACAATATATGTAACATAATAGTCCTCATTTACAACTTTTTCACAAGTAAGGCCTTCGTCTATCACTTGTGGCATATTTCTGTTTGCCAATCTAATGGCTGACTCAAGCTGCATGTCGTTTGTACACGACGATAAAGCGAGGCTGGAGATTATTGCAACAAGCAATGAGTAAACTATTTTTTTCATTTTTTCACCCTTAATACGTGTCGGGCACAACTGCTATTTATTAATACTTAAATATTTACTTTGTGAAGTTTTATACAATATTCAGATTTTGAACTGTATGTATGTGATTTTTTTCCCTTCTTTAAGGAACATACTTTCGTAGAAAGTACGCACCTCGCACACTTCGAGGTCGCAGGGTGTACCGTAGAGGTCGTCGGTGGCGAAAACCACTTGGTAGTTGCCTTGCGGAATAACCTCGTTCAAAGTGTAGTCGTACAGCTCGTAGGAGTCGGTTTTCAGATGTATGGTGCTGTCGGGACGGAGAATGTTCTTGTAGTACGACAGAAAACGCTCCGATGTGAGGCGTTTGTTGGGTTTCTTCGGCTGGGGGTCGGGGAAAGTAACCCAGATTTCCGACACCTCGCCATGGGCGAAGAACTGCTCTATCAGCTGGATACGTGTGCGAATGAAAGCCACGTTTTTCATGCCTTCCTCGTTGGAGGTCTTGCATCCGCGCCACAGCCGCGCGCCCTTAATATCGATACCGATGAAGTTCTTTTCGGGGTATTTGCGTGCCAACGCCACGGTGTATTCGCCTTTGCCGCAGCCCAGTTCGAGGACTATGGGGTTGTCGTTGCCGAAAAACTGCTCGTGCCAACGGCCTTTCAGCTCGAATTTGTTGTTCTTCAAATCTTCGTACGAAACCTGAAAAAGGTTGGGGAAGGTGAGGTTCTCCTCGAAACGTGCTAATTTGTTCTTACCCATTGTAATACAAACGTATATAAAAATAGCGGAAACCGCATTTTCTCCGATTTCCGCTATCTGTTGCTATTTTACCATTGTTTGATGGACAAATTACTTGTGTACCAGGTCTTTAGCTGATACATCACTTTGTCGGCGGCAGTGCGCGAAGGAGCGCTGCCCGCACTCACGTAGTAGAGTCCGCCTTTTTCTATCACATATGCTCCGGCGCCTTTGCTGCGCAGCGACGAAGCCATCCTCATAGCCGACTGTTTGTCGCGGTATGTGCCTGCAATAACGTCAAATCCTGCTTTGGGGGCGGTATAGACGGGGGCGGTGTAAACAGGTGCAGCAGGTGCTTTCACCACATCTTTCAAAACTTCGCCGGCGTTTATCAACTCGTCGAGGTACTGGCCGAGCATATTGTTGGCAAAGATTTCCTCGATAACTTCGTAACGCACACGACGTTGTTTGCGTGTCTGCAGCTCGTCGCCAACGTATTGCCGCACGAAATTGTCGGTGGTGTAGGGCATCAGGTTGGTTACGTTGAATGTTTGGGTGTTGAATTTGTCGCCCAGACGTTCTTCAATAAACTGTCCGATTTTGCCTTTCAGTTTCTCTGCAGCTGTGGAGTACTGTTTGCCTTTCACAAAACGTTCTATTCTTCCGGACAAACGTTTGAGAATCATATTCTTGTTGGTAGCAACGGCGTCGGGAGCTGTAACTTCTACATTAGAAAGGTCGAAAGCAAACGACGAGTTGAATTTGTTGTAGTCGTAATCCGATGCCACGGCGTTGAGGGAGCCGTTGTCGGTGCTGGCGTCTGTTGCAGGTTCGGCTTGTGCCACCTCTTTTTCAGGCTCAGCTGCAGGGGCAGTCGCGGGTTCTGCTTCGGGTTCGGTAGCTGTAACTTCCTCAGGTTCAGCTGCTGTCTCTGGTTGGGCGGTGTTTTCGTCGGATTTGAGCTGCGAGGCCTGAGAGGCTTTGGTGTCGGTCTGTTCAACAGCGGGTTTGTCGCCATCGGCGGGTTTGGTATTGTTCTTTTTGAAGACAAAGAAATAATAGCAGGCTGCGCCGGCCCACAAGAGCAGAAGCAGTATTATAAGAAGTATAATCAGTGTTCTCGTGCCACGGCGGTTGGTTGTTTTGGTTGTTTCCACCGGTGCGTCGGGCTCGTCATCCAAAATAGTCTGCAAATCGTCGGCGGGTTTGTCGGCAACTTGGTTATTTTCAACCACTTGCTCGGGTTTTTCTTCTTCGGCCGGGGCAGGGGAGGGGACAGGTTCGGGTTCTTTCGTTGCATCTTCTACAGGTTCCGGCTCAGGGGCTGTTTCGGGCTGTTGCTCGATGTTCTCTTCGGGTTGTTCCGTTACGGGAATTACTACGGGAATTACCTCTGGCTCAGGCTCGTCGGCAGGCTGCTCGGCGGGCTGTTCCTCATCCGCAGGAGTTTCGTCAACGGCAGGAGTCTCTGGCTCTTCGGGGGCTGTTTCCGGCTCAGGCACAACGGTTTCGGGATTGTCGAACACGGCAAAAGGATCCTCGTTGGGATTTGTTTCAAAGGTATCTACACCCACAACGGGCTGCAGTTCTTCGCTGTTGCCCAGGAGGTTAAGACCTTCAATGGGTGCAAAGCTGTAGTTGCCGTCCTCGAATTTCAGATCGCCCAACTCGGGAAAAGTGTGGCTGTGCTGCGTTTGCAACTTGTCTTGCAGAGCGTCGTAGTAGTTTTTCCACATTCTCTGAGCGGTGGACTCGTCAACGCATTCTTTGCGAGCAATCAGCTCGGCAATATTTCCTCTATCCTCTGTATAGGGGTGAAATTCAACAGTTTGCCTCTTGGGGTAGAAAGTCCTTGTCGATTCGTCCATATAGGCATCGATGGTTTTTACAACAAAGGCTCCAATGCCGTTCATTTCAACGTCTTTGCCGCTTTTCAGCAGGGCTACAATATGGTCGGTTATATTCATTATTTATATGTTTTTCAGTTTTAACAAATCTTCGGGGGTGTCTATTGCAATATTTTCGTGGTCGGTCTCGGCCACACGTATTTCGTATCCGTTTTCGAGCCATCGCAGCTGCTCCAGCGATTCGGAAATCTCCAAGCCGGACTGCCGCAATTCAGTCAGTTTCAGCAAAATATCGGTGCGGTAGGCGTAAATGCCGATATGCTTGTAGTAGGTATGGTTTTCCAACCAGCTCTCCCGTTCTTTACCACGTTGGAAGGGTAGGGGGAATCGACTGAAATACAATGCGTTATTATTTAAATCAGTAATCACTTTCACCACGTTGGGCGAAATGAGTTCCTGCTGGCTGGTGATTTTCTTTTTGAGGGTGGCAATCTGCACCGAACTGTCGTTGAAACAGTTTATAAGACTCTCAATCTGAGTATGTTCCACAAACGGCTCGTCGCCCTGAATGTTGATTACCACATCGGGATGGAGACCTTGCTCCAGAAGTTTTTTCACCACTTCGCCGCAACGGTCGGTGCCACTTTTGTGCAACTCGCTGGTCATCACGGCTTTGCCGCCGAAAGAGGCGACTGTGTCGTAGATACGTTGGTCGTCGGTAGCCACCAAAACGCTGCTGAGCGACGCAATGCGGCTCACACGCTCGCACACGTGCTGTATCATCGGTTTTCCGTCGATCAAGGCCAAAGGCTTGCCGGGAAAACGCGTCGATGCGTAGCGGGCGGGGATTATACCAACGATATTCATCTTAAAGTATTGTTTTTCAGAATAAACCGTGAATTTCGGCGTTAATTCTATCTATCACTTTACCAAGGTCTTCGGGATTGTCGGCGAAGTTAAGTTCCTCAATGTCAATAACAAGGAGTTTGCCTTTGTCGTAGTGGTCGATCCATTCCTCGTAACGCTGGTTGAGGCTCGACAGGTAGTCCAAACGGATTGTATTCTCGTATTCACGACCGCGTTTCTGAATCTGTTTCACCAGAGTGGGGACGCTGCCGCGCAGATATATGAGCAGGTCGGGGTATTTAATGAACGACGAAAGTAACTCAAATATAGAGAGATAGTTCTCGAAATCGCGGGTGTTCATCAAACCCATGTCGTGCAGGTTGGGAGCAAAGATATAGGCATCCTCGTACAGAGTGCGGTCTTGTATCACGTTCTTTTCAGCACGCTGAATATCAAGCACTTGTTTAAAACGGGTGTGCAAGAAATATATCTGCAAATTGAACGACCAACGGCGCATATCTTCGTAAAAGCTGTTCAGATACGGGTTGTTGTCGGTGCTTTCGTACAAAGTATCGTAATTCATGTGTTTGGCCAGAAGGCCGGTGAGTGTAGTTTTTCCGGAACCGATATTTCCTGCAATTGCTATGTGCATTTTTTTATGTTTTTATATCTGTTTATAGTATATGTACGGGTTAATATCTCATTGTCAGTCATTTTGACTTTACGCAGAATTATTTACCAACCTGCAAATATACGCATTTTTTTTCAGAAAATCAATCTAATCTTATTTTAGGTTAATTTTTTCTTCTTTTATATTGATTTTGAATAATGTAACGCTAGAGGCTGCAGGAGGTATTCCGAAACACTCTACTTAACATAAGATAAATTATATAACAAGAGACAATTATTGTAAATAATGCCTTTCGTCCTTATTTTGATCCTTGTACTGGAAATATATCAAAAACGATATCTCAACGAGAAATGGATATTTGAAAGAAATTTGATAATTCTATAGAAATATGGATAACTCAAGTCGAAATAACGAATTCTGGAGAATTGTGCGAATTTTAAAAAATCAAGCCTCGGATTCGGACTCGTGGATACGCGAACGTTTGCGAGCGGTTTCGTCGAGAATAATTTTTCGGATACGCAAGGCTTTTGGAGTGATTTCAAGATATTCGTCGTCGCGGATGTATTCCAAAGCTTCCTCCAAAGAAAATTTAATCGGCGGCGTTGTGGTCGATTTTTCGTCGGCGGATTTGGTACGCATATTTGTGAGGTTTTTGGCCGTTACAACATTGATAACTATGTCATTGTCAGGACGTAAGCTCTCTCCTATCACTTGTCCGGCGTAAACTTCGTCGCCCGGCTCGATGAAAAATGGTCCGCGGTCCTGCAACTTGCTGATACTGTATGCAGTTGCGACACCCGGTTCCTTGGCTATCAGTGCGCCCATTTTCTTGAATCCGAAATCGCCTTTCCACGGCTCGAAAGCCTTGAAACGGTGTGCTATAATGGCCTCGCCGTTGGAAATGGTGAGCAGCTGGTTGCTCAGTCCGATAATTCCCCTCGACGGAATGGTGAAATCGAGCTGTACGCGGTCGCCCTTGGTGTTTATGGTGTCCACCTCGCCTTTGCGCTGGGTTACGATATTTATCACCTTGCTCGAAAATTCCTCCGGAACAAGTATTGTAAGCTGTTCAACGGGTTCGCATTTTTCGCCGTCTATCTCTTTTATAATCACCTTGGGCTGTCCCACTTGCAGTTCGTAGCCCTCGCGACGCATGGTTTCGATAAGTATTGAGAGATGCAGCACTCCGCGGCCGTAAACTATCAGTGAATCAGGCGAATCGGTCTCCTCAACACGCAAAGCGAGGTTTTTCTCCAATTCGCGGTACAGACGGTCACGCAGATGACGTGAAGTAACATATTTGCCGTCCTTGCCGAACAGCGGTGAGTTGTTGATTGTGAACAACATACTCATTGTCGGCTCGTCGACTTTGATTGGCGGCAACGGCTCGGGATTCTCGATGTCACAGATACTGTCGCCGATGTCGAAGTTCTCCAGTCCGAGCATGGCACAAATCTCGCCGGCTTCGACAGGAGTTTTGATTTTTTCTTTGGCAAGTCCCTCAAACACATACAGTTCCTTTATTTTGGAACGCACCTGTTCGCCATCGCGACGCACGAGCATCACATCCTGACCGGCCTGCAGTGTGCCACGATGCAGACGTCCCACTGCAATGCGTCCCACGTACGACGAATAGTCGAGCGAGGAAATCATCAGCTGGGTGTTACCTTCGGGACATTCGGGCGCAGGTATTGTGTTGATTATCAAATCCATCAGATAGGAAATATCTTCGGTGGGTTTGGTCCAGTCGTCGCTCATCCAGCCCTGTTTCGACGAGCCGTAAGCTGTCGGGAAATCTAGCTGTTCCTCGGTGGCTCCGAGGTTGAACATCAGGTCGAAAACGGCTTCCTGAGCCATTTCGGGGTTGCAGTTTGGCTTGTCAACCTTATTTATTACCACTATGGGTTTGAGGTTCAGTTCGATAGCTTTCTGCAAAACAAAACGTGTCTGCGGCATGGGGCCTTCGAAAGCATCCACCACTAGCAGAACGCCGTCGGCCATGTTGAGCACACGCTCCACCTCGCCACCGAAATCGCTGTGGCCCGGAGTGTCTATGATGTTGATTTTACAGCCTTTATAGCGTATGGAGACGTTCTTGGAAAGGATTGTTATTCCGCGTTCGCGTTCCAAATCGTTGTTGTCGAGAATAAGATCGGCTGTCTCCTGATTTTCGCGGAAAAGCTTGGCCTGGTGCAACATTCGGTCCACGAGAGTGGTCTTGCCGTGGTCCACGTGAGCTATAATTGCTATATTTCTAATGTTTTGCATAAAACAGAGGTTTTAGAAAAAATCGTGCAAAAGTACGAAAAAAAAGTCAATTTTGCAAACCGAAATTGCCACGGTACAATATATATATGTAATGGGACTTCTAATTATTTCTTTTTGACCACAGATTGCACGGATTTAACAGATTGATTTTGTGCATTATCAATCATGATTTTGGATAATACAAATTATTTTGACCACGGATTGCTCGGATTTAACAGATTGATTTTGTGAATCATCAATCATGATTTTGGACAATATAAATTATTATGAATCTCAATAATAATAAGGTATCAAGGATGACTATTTTCCTATGCAGAAACGTCCGAAAATAGTGCCAAGTATCTCATCTGTAGAGACTTGTCCGGTTATCAGTCCGATGTAATAAAGTGCCTGACGGATGTCTATCATCAACAAATCGGCGGTAAGTCCCGTGTGCAGGCCGTTTTCCACCGCCTTGACGGACGACTGTATGTTGCACATCGCTTCGTAATGACGAAGGTTAGTAAGCATGGTGTCGTTTTGTTGAAGTTCCGATTTAAGTAAATTTGTTATTTTGTTGACTACAAGCAAAATATCTTTTTCGTTTTTTGCGGAAATCGGTAATGAGTCGGCTTCGGGAATCGAAAAATCAAAGGCTGGAGTTTTGTCGGTTTTGTTGAGCAGGACGAAAAGATGTTTGTCGCTGAAATCCACTTTGTTACTCAAGTCGGCGATGTCGTTTTCAAGACTTTCGGGAGTGCTTTGCGTGGTGTCGGCAACATAAAGCACAATCATAGCTTTTTCGGCAGCTTTGTAAGAGCGTTCTATGCCGATATTTTCGATGTCGTCGTTGCTTTCGCGGATTCCTGCAGTGTCTATAAATCTGTAGGTTACTCCGTCAAACACGATGGTGTCCTCCACCGTGTCGCGGGTGGTTCCGGGGATGTCGGATACTATTGCGCGGTCGTCGTTGAGCAAAGCGTTGAGCAAAGTGGATTTGCCCACGTTGGGACGCCCCACGATGGCCACCGGCACACCGTTTTTGATGGCGTTGCCGCTACGGAAAGAACGAATCAAGGTTGTAACCTCACTGTCAATGGATTGGATGATGGAAAACAGATTGTTGCGGTCGGCAAACTCCACATCTTCGTCGCTGAAATCGAGCTCCAGTTCCAGCAATGCCGACAAATCTACGAGCTGCCGACGCAGTTCGGACAGTTTTTTCGAAAAGCCGCCACGCATCTGGTTCATAGCCAGTTTGTGCGAGGCCTCCGACTGCGAGTCGATAAGGTCGGCAACAGCCTCGGCCTGCGCCAAGTCCATCTTTCCGTTGACAAAGGCCCGCATGGTAAACTCACCCGCCTCGGCACTCCGTGCGCCGTTGCGGATAAGGGTCTCCATAATTCTTTGCTGGACATAAATCGAGCCGTGACAGGAGATTTCCACCACATCCTCGCCCGTGTACGAATGCGGGGCTGCAAAAAAGGTGGCAACCACTTCGTCAATCAAGTTTTCACCGTCGTAAAAGCGGCAGAATTGCGAGCTATTGGGCTTGAAATCGACTGCTCTGCCCTCCCCTACTCCAGCTCTTAAAACGTTGAAACATAGTTGTTTGGCGTTATTTCCCGATATTCGGACAACTGCAATGCCACCTACTCCCTGAGGGGTGGAAACGGCACATATAGTTTCGGAGTTTTTCATAATGTTTTGGTTATTTGTCCCAGTTTTCGC